>Ga0182747_1000300_pt1 | contig 50559 bp, 51 predicted proteins | sample eDN3rd30CBELigBY_FD_128526 | JGI IMG/M metagenome (GOLD analysis project Ga0182747, IMG submission 128526) | Enriched backyard soil microbial communities from Emeryville, California, USA - eDNA 3rd pass 30_C BE-Lig BY (version 2) (version 2) | ecosystem: Environmental > Terrestrial > Soil >... | reverse complement strand
GATCGCTCGTGAAGATCGTTCGATCGTCACGCATCGCGACGAGAGCAACGTGCGCGTCGATGACATCGGACGTCTGGGTTCGGCTGAGCAGTTCGCCCACGCGCCTCGCGGTCGATCCATCGAGCGCCACGAGCTCGACATCGGACGATCGCAGGAGGCGTACGAGCTCGACCTGGCGGGCCCCATCTCGCCAGGCCTGGGCGATGACCCCGGCCGGGATCGCGATGCTGACGTGCCCCTCGAGCGCGATGGTGAGATCGATCGCACGCGTGCGGTGCCGGCGCTCCAGCGCGATCAGGGCGCCGGTGTCCAAGACGACGCCGCTCATGGCCGGAGGCCCAGGCGCCGCTCGCTCTCCTCACGTTCCTCGGGCGTGATCGGTCCGCCTGTCTCCTCGAGGATCTCGTCGAGCATGCGGACGTAGGCCGCATCGGCATCGAGGAAGTCGAGCGCGGCCCACTCGAACAGGGCCGACACGCTCTTGGCGACGCCGTTGTCCACGGCCTCGTTGACCATGGCCAGCACGTCGGGATCGACCGTGATGGTCACCCTGCTCTTGACCTTCTGCTGCTCCCTATGACTCATACTCAACATCATACTTCTGTCCTCTGGATCGTGTCGATGAGATTCGAAACATATCGAGAGGGTCTGACAGTGGAAGCTGCGTCGTATGATCGAAGTGCGCCCTGCCGAACGCGACGATGGGACCTGCTGAGCAGGCCCCATCGAGGTTCGTGGCGTGTCGCCCGGCTCGTACCCGCCTGCTGCGGCCAGCGGGTCGTCAGATCAGCGCGCGAGGTGGTCGAGATCGCCGTTCAGGAAGGCGATGTCGGCGTCGACCATCATGTTGACCAGGTCGGGGAAGCTCGTCTTGGGCTCCCAGCCCAGCTTCTCGGTAGCCTTGGCGTGGGTGCCCACCAGGAGGTCGACCTCGGCGGGGCGGAAGAACTTCTCGTCGATCTTCACGTACTGCTCGTAGTCCAGGTCCACCCGGCCGAAGGCCAGCTCGCAGAACTCGCGGACGGCGTGGGTCTCGCCGGTGGAGACGACGAAGTCGTCGGGGGCGTCCTGCTGGAGCATGAGCCACATGGCCTCGACGTAGTCGCCGGCGAAGCCCCAGTCGCGCTGGGCGTCGAGGTTCCCGAGGCGCAGCTCGTCGGCCATCCCGAGCTTGATCTTGGCCACGGTGTGGCTGATCTTGCGGGTGACGAACTCCAGGCCGCGGCGGGGCGACTCGTGGTTGAACAGGATCCCGGAGCTGGCGTGGAGGTCGTAGGACTCGCGGTAGTTGATGGTCATCCAGTGGCCGTAGACCTTGGCCACGCCGTAGGGCGACCGGGGGTAGAGCGGGGTGTCCTCGGCCTGCGGGACGGCCTGGACCTTGCCGAACATCTCGCTGGAGGACGCCTGGTAGAAGCGGATCTCCGGGTCCACGAGGCGGATGGCGTCGAGGATGCGGGTCACGCCCAGGCCGGTGATCTCACCGGTGAGCACGGGCTGGGTGAAGCTCGTCTGCACGAACGACTGGGCAGCGAGGTTGTACACCTCGTTCGGCCGGTGCTCCTGGAGGATGTGGATCAGCGACACCTCGTCGAGCAGGTCGCCGGGGACGAAGGTGATCTTGTCCTGGAGGTGGGCGATGCGCTCGAAGTTCACGGTCGACGAGCGCCGGACCATGCCGATCACCTCGTAGCCCTTCGACAGGAGCAGTTCTGCGAGGTAGGAGCCGTCTTGGCCCGTGATGCCGGTGATGAGCGCGCGCTTGGTCATACGTAGGATTGTCCCCGGCCAGCCCGGCGGTGTCTGTCAACTGGGTTGGCAGGATCCGCGATCTCTCCGAAGGGCCTGCTCAGCGGCATGGACACCTGGGAACCCACCTGGCCGGGGCGTCCGCCCGGCGCCGGCTCGCTCGGCCAGCGCATCGCCACGCTCCGGGTCGACCGCGGGTGGACCCAGCAGCAGCTCGCCGACCGCCTCGGCATCTCACGGGTGGCCGTCAGCCACCTCGAGACCGACTTGAACACGCCCTCGGAGCGCACGGTCGCCCTGCTGGCCGGCCTGTTCCGCCTGGAGCCCCACGACCTGGTGGCGGGCACGTCGTACCCCACCGCCAAGAGCGACCGGCTCCCGCTGGTGGTCACCCGCTGGACCGAGGTCGAGCACCAGCTCGCCCTCCTCGCCCGGGACCTGTGGTGGCTCGACGGTGCCGGCGGCTCGGTCGATGCCGCGCCCCGTGCCCTGGTCGACCAGGTCCTGGGGGAGTGGGACACGGTCCTCGCCAAGCTGGCCGACACGGTGACCGACCCCACCGAGTCCGCGCTCGTGGCCTCCGCCCGAGGAGCCGTGTCCCGCCGCCGCACCCGCTGACCCCGCGGTTTCGGGTCACCTGTGCACCTTGGCGGTGCCCAGGTGACCCGAAAGTCGGTGGTGGCCGCCGCCCATGGGATTTCGGGTCACGCGAGCCCGGTGGCGGTGCTCAGGTGACCCGAAATCCTTGGGGGCTGGGGGGGGCGGCGAGTTGATCGAACAGGTGTTCGACGCGATGATGGGGTGATGGGCTTCGACAACCCCGCGGTGCCGTGGTCGGAGCTCGAGCGGCGGCTGGCCGGGAGGAACGGGCGCGCCCGTCCACCAGACGGGGTCGATGGGGGTGACAGCCCGGCGTGGTCTCGCGAGCGGGCGGCCTACGAGGCGCCGCCCGACCTCGCGCGGGGCGGTCGCCGGGGTGCTGTGCCCTACGCCGAGCTGCACTGCCACACGAACTTCAGCTTCCTCGACGGCGCCTCGCACCCCGAGGAGCTGGCCGAGGAGGCCGCTCGCCTGGGGCTGGAGGCGCTGGCGGTCACCGACCGCGACGGCTTCTACGGCGTGGTCCGCTTCGCCGAGGCGGCCCGGGCCGTCGGCCTGCCCACGGTGTTCGGCGCCGAGCTGACCCTCGACGGCCCCGTCCACCCGCCCGTGGGCGAGCCCGATCCGCCGGGGGAGCACCTGGTGGTGCTGGCCCGCGGCCCCGAGGGCTACGCCCGGCTGGCCCGGGCCATCACCACGGCGCAGATGGCGGGGCAGAAGGGGGCGCCCCGCATCGGCCTCGACGAGCTGGCCACCTGCGCCGGCGGGCACTGGGCGGTGCTCACGGGCGGCCGCAAGGGCCCGGTGGCCCAGGCTCTCGAGCGCGAGGGGCCAGCGGCGGCGGCCCGGGCGCTCGACCGGTTGGTGTCGCGCTTCGGCGCCGAGCACGTCCACGTCGAGGTGTGGGACCACGGCGATCCGCTCGACAGCGCTCGCAACGACGTCTTGGCCCGCCTGGCCGGGCGGCCTGGGCGGGAGCTGCCGGTGGTCGCTGCCAACGACGTCCGCTACGCCGTTCCGTCGCGCCGGCGCCTGGCCACCGCGCTCGCCGCGGTGCGCGCCCGTCGCCACGTCGGCGAGATCGACGGGTGGGTGCCGGCTGCCGGCGGCGCCCACCTGCGTTCGGGGGCAGAGCAGGCCCGGCGCTTCGAACGGTACCCGGGGGCGGTGGCGGCCGCCGCCGAACTGGGCCGGGCCTGCGCCTTCGACCTCTGCCTGGTGGCTCCCCGGCTCCCGCCCTTCCCCTGTCCCGAGGGGCTCGACGAGCTCGCCTACCTGCAGCGGCTGGTCGAAGAGGGAGCTGCCCGCTCCGATCGCTACGGCCCTCGTCCCGCATCGGTCCCTCGTCCCGCATCGGCAGCCGAGACACCGCCGCCCCTTCCGGCGCCGTCGGACCTGAAGGACGAGCCCGCCGAGCAGCGCCGGGAGCGGGCGTGGCGCCAGATCGACCACGAGCTGGCGGTGATCGAGACGCTCGGGTTCCCCGGCTACTTCCTCATCGTGTGGGACATCGCCCGGTTCTGCCGGAAGTCGGACATCCTCTGCCAGGGGCGGGGCTCGGCGGCCAACAGCGCGGTGTGCTGGGCGCTGGACATCACCAAGGTCGACGCCGTGAGGCTGGGCCTGCTGTTCGAGCGGTTCCTGTCTCCTGAGCGCGACGGGTACCCCGACATCGACCTCGACATCGAGAGCGGCCGCCGGGAGGAGGCCATCCAGTACGTCTACGGCCTCCACGGGCGCGAGCGGGCGGCGCAGGTGGCCAACGTCATCAGCTACCGGCCGCGCTCCGCGGTGCGCGACATGGCCAAGGCCCTGGGCGCCGACCCCGGCCAGCAGGACGCCTGGTCCAAGCAGCTCGATCCGTGGAAGGGGGTGCGTGGGAGCGCGGAGCTGCCCGACCAGGAGATCCCCGCCGACGTGCTGGAGCTGGCGGCCGAGGTGGAGCACTTCCCCCGGCACCTGGGCATCCACTCGGGTGGCATGGTCCTGTGCGACCGGCCGGTCATCGAGGTGTGCCCGGTGGAGTGGGCCCGGATGGCCGACCGCAGCGTGCTCCAGTGGGACAAGGACGACTGCGCCGCGGCCGGCCTGGTCAAGTTCGACCTGCTGGGCCTGGGCATGCTCACCGGCCTGCACCGCATGATCGACCTGGTCCGGGACCACACCGGCGTCACCGTCGACCTGGCCACCATCCCCCAAGAGGACCCCGAGGTCTTCGAGATGCTGTGCCGGGCCGACTCCATCGGCGTGTTCCAGGTGGAGTCCCGGGCCCAGATGGCCACCCTGCCCCGGCTGAAGCCGAAGGAGTTCTACGACCTGGTGGTGGAGGTGGCGCTCATCCGTCCCGGGCCCATCCAGGGCGGGTCGGTCCACCCCTACATCCGCCGTCGCACGCACCCGGAGGAGATCACCTACCTGCACCCCTCGATGGAGCGGTCGCTGGCCAAGACCCTGGGCGTCCCGCTGTTCCAGGAGCAGCTCATGCAGATCGCCATCGACGTGGCCGGCTTCACCCCCGGAGAGGCCGACCAGCTCCGCCAGGCCATGGGGTCCAAGCGGTCGGCCGAGCGCATGGAGCAGCTGCGCCAGCGGTTCCACGACGGGGCCACCGAACGGGGCGTCACCGGTGAGGTGGCGGAGGAGGTCTTCGCCAAGCTGGCCGCCTTCGCCAACTTCGGGTTCCCCGAGAGCCACTCGGTGAGCTTCGCCTACCTGGTCTACGCCTCGGCGTGGTTCAAGCGGTACCACCCGGCCGCCTTCTGCGCCGGGCTGCTCGACGCCCAGCCCATGGGCTTCTACTCACCGCACACGCTGGTGCAGGACGCCCGGCGCCACGGGGTGGTGACGCGGACGCCGTGCCTGGTGGCCTCGGAGGCCGGTACCACCCTCGAACCGTGCCCCGAGAGCGAGGGAGGCCTGGCCATCCGGTTGGGCATCGGCTCGGTGCGCGGCATCGGCGATCTGGCCGAGCAGATCGTCGCCGGCCGCCCCTATGCCGGTGTCGAGGACCTCACCCGCCGCAACGACCTCACCCTCGTCCAGATCGAAGCCCTGGCCGCGGCCGGGGCTCTGGCCGCTTTCACCGCCGACCCCGAGGCGGCTCGCGGGCCGGGCCCGGGACGGCGCACCGCCATCTGGGAGGCAGGGGCGGTGGCCCAGGGGTCGGTCGATCAGCTCCCGGGGATCGTCACCGGGAGCCGGGTCCCCACGCTGCCGGGCATGGACGAGCGGATGGTGGCGCTGGTGGACCTGTGGGCCACCGGGATCGCCCCCGACGGCCATCCCACCCGCTTCGTGCGTGACGAGCTGGATCGGCTGGGCGTCGTCCCGGCGTCGGAGCTCTCGGCACGCCTGAGCGGAAGCCGGGTGCTGGCCGGCGGCGTGGTGACCCACCGCCAGCGACCGGCCACCGCTGGCGGCACCACGTTCCTCAACCTCGAAGACGAGACCGGGCTGGTCAACGTGGTCGTGTCGAAAGGCTGCTGGGTCCGCCACCGCCGCCTGGTGCAGACGGCCCCCGCCCTGCTGATCCGGGGGCGCCTGGAGACAGCCGAGGGCGTCACCAACCTCATCGCCGAGACCCTGTCCCTCCTCCCGCTCAGCACCCACCTCCCCTCGCGGGACTTCCGCTGAGCCCGGGCGTCCACGCCGGTCGCTCGCGGCCCGGCGCCTATCCTTGGCCCGGCCCCAGCGGGGGGCGGTGATGGCGGTCTCGGGGAGGGGTGACGGCATGGGCGCGATCGCTCGTGGGGTGAAGCGGCGAGGGGCAAAGGTCCTGCTCTTGTTGCCGACAGGTGTCGCGCTCACCTGGGGCGTGCTGGAGCCACTGCAAGCGGTGGTGCCGGGCCTGGTGACGATCCCGATCGTGGGCGGCATCTTCGCCGCAGCAGTGGTGATCGCGCTGATCAGCGTCCGAGACCTCTCGCAGATCGAGATCGAGTGGGATCAGCTGAACACCTACGTCACGATCAAGGTCGGGGACCTCATGGAGCACCCGGGCCCGATCGTCGTCTCGTTCGACGACCTCTTCCTGACCGAGCACGAGAAGCTGGTCAACTCGCAGTCGATCGTCGGACAGCTGGTCGAGAAGAAGTTCGGTGGCGACGCCAGCGCGCTCGCTGCCGCGCTCGAGGCCAAGCTCGCACTCGTGGCTGCCGAAGACGTCGTCCTCGACGGGAAGCAGCGCAAGCGGTATCCCGTGGGGACGGCCGTCTCGCACGCAACGGCTCCACGGTTCCACGGCGTGGCGTTCTGCCACATCGATGAGGTCCAGGTCGTCGGTGACGCCACATCCGAGCACCTGTGGGCCGGCCTCGAAGGGACCTGGCGGGCGCTCCACAACCACCGGTTCTCCCTGCCCGTGGGAGTCCCGCTCCTCGGAGCAGGCCAGACCGCGCTCGGACTCAACCCGACGGCGCACCTGAACGTCATGCTCGTCTCGCTGATGGCATCCGTGCGCCAGCGCCCGATCGTTGATCCAGTCGTGATCTACCTCCACGAGTCGATCAAGGACCAGGTCGATCTCCGAGCGATCCAAGCCACGTGGGCCTCGGTCGCCTGACCGGGCTCGGTGCGTCCAGGGGCGGAGACCGTGTCAGCGGTCGCCGACCACCCGGAGCTGGGCGGGGCTGACCGGGTGGTCGGCAGCCAGGAGGCGGCCGAGGGCGTCGGCGGTGGCGTCGTCGGCGGGGAGCCAGGCGATGAGCTGCTGGTCGTGGTCGGCGAGGCCGAGCGCTTCGTAGACGAGGCAGAGCTCGCCGGCCTCGGGGTGGTGCAGCAGCTTGGGGCCGCGCTTCTTCGGTGCCACCGGGTGGGCGGCCCAGCGCTCGGCGAACGCCGGGATCTGGAGCAGCTCGGTGAGCAACCCGATGGCGACGGGGTCGTCGTCGAGCTGGCAGTGCGCGGTGCGCAGCCGGGCGACCTGGGCGTCGGCGGTGTCGTCCCACTGGCCGTAGACCGTGCGGGCATCGGGGTGGACGAACACGTGGCGGATCAGGTTCGGCACGTCGAGCAGCCCGAGGGGGCCGGCGAGCGTGCGGTACGCGGCGTTGGTCGCCAGCACGTCGCCCAGCGGGCCGACGACGAAGGCCGGGGTGGCGCCGAGCTGGTCCAGCAGGAACCGGACGGTGGCGGGCACCTCGGCGTCGAGCGCAGGCGGAGCGGGGCAGAGCTGCTCGAGGTGGGGTGACGCCGAGCGGGCGGCCAGGCCCATGAGGTGGAAGCGCTCGTCGCGGTCGAGCTGCAGCGCATCGGCCAGGGCCGCCAGCACGTCGGGCGACGGGTTGGTGTCGCGGCCCTGCTCGAGGCGGATCAGGTAGTCGATGCTGACGCCGGCCAGGGTGGCCACCTCCTCCCGGCGGAGCCCCGGCGTGCGCCGCCGGCCGGTGGCCCTCACCCCAGCGTCGGCGGGCGAGAGGTGCTCGCGGCGTGAGCGCAGGAACTGGGCCAGCGGCGGCAGGTCGGACACGGGGATCAGTGTGCCAGCGGTGCGCCCGGATCAGCCTGGCCCTGTCGCTACCAGGATCGAGGAGGTCTTCCTGGCCGGGCCGGCTGGGCGCACGCTGCAGCCATGACCACCACCGGACCCACCACCCTCCCGCTCGCCCCCGGCACCTGGGCGCTCGACCCGGCCCACTCGGCCGTCAGCTTCACCATCCGCCACCTCGGTGTCTCCAAGGTGCGGGGCCGCTTCGCCCGCTTCACCGTCGACGTCGAGGTCGGCGAGACCATCGAGGCCACCTCCGTGGCGGCGCTCATCGAGGTCGACTCGGTCGACACCGGCAACCCCGACCGCGACGCCCACGTCCTGGCCCCCGACATGGTCGACGTGACCCTGCGCCCGACGCTCGCCTTCCGCTCCACCTCGATCTCCGGGGCGGGCGCCGACTGGGAGCTGGTGGGCGACCTGACCATCGGCGAGGTGACCCGCTCCGTCACGCTCGACGTCGAGCTGGGCGGTCTCCAGGAGCTCCCGGGCGGACCCCGCCACGCCGGGTTCGAGGCGACCACCCAGATCCGCCGCCAGGATTTCGGCCTGATGCCGCAGATCCCCGGCGCCATGCTCGGCGACGTCGTCAAGATCGAGCTGGACCTCCAGCTGCTCGAGCCGGCGGGCGTCCCGGCCTGACCCGGTCGGTGACCGGCGCTGGCGGGTGCGCTGCTCGGCCTCGCCTCCTGCTCGAGGTCGCGGCCGCCGGTGATCACGCCGGCGGCTTCGTCGGCCTTGCCCTTGACGCCTTCGACGACGCCCTTCACGCCTGCTCGGGTCCGGTCTCGCTGCCGGCCGTGACAGCTCCTCCGTGCTCGGTGCGTGGATGCCGGCCGGTGCCCTGGCGGGGTCGGGGCCAACCGAGGTGTGCGAGATGTCACGGGGTACTGCGCCCCGCATGAGCCGCACGCCGACCGGGCTGTCAGACCCGGGTGCGAGGATGCAGCCCATGTCCGATGCCGTTGCCGCCGATGCCCAAGCCGTCCTGGAGGAGCTGGCCGGTCCGGGTGCCGAGCTGCGCGGCGATCAGCTGGCGGCCGTCGAGGCGCTCGTGTCGGGGCACCAGCGGGTGCTGCTGGTGCAGGCCACGGGCTGGGGCAAGTCGGCGGTGTACTGGATCGCCACCCGCCTGCTCCGGCGCGACGGTGCGGGTCCGACCCTCGTCGTGTCGCCGCTCCTCGCGCTCATGCGCAACCAGGTGGCGGCAGCGCAGAAGGCGGGCATCCGGGCCGCCACCATCAACTCGGCCAACGTCGACGACTGGCGGGAGATCGAGGGGCGCATCGCCGCCGACGAGGTCGACGTGCTGCTCATCTCCCCGGAGCGGCTGAACAACCCGCGGTTTCGAGTCGAGGTCCTGCCCTCGCTCGCCGCCGCGGTCGGGCTCCTCGTGATCGACGAGGCCCACTGCATCTCGGACTGGGGCCACGACTTCCGGCCCGACTACCGGCGCATCGCCGACGTGCTGGCCGGCCTCGGCGCCGACGTTCCGGTGCTGGCGGCCACCGCCACCGCCAACTCCCGGGTCGAAGGCGACGTCGCCGCCCAGATCGGCACCGACACCGCGACCTTCCGCGGCTCGCTCGATCGGCCGAGCCTGCACCTGTCGGTGGTGCAGCTGGAGACGTCGGCCGAGCAGCTGGCGTGGATCCGGTCCTGGACGGCGGATCGACCCGGCCCGGGGCTCGTCTACTGCCTCACCGTCTCGGAGGCTGAGCGGGTCGCCGGCTACCTGGCCGGCCACGGCGTCCGGGCGGAGGCGTACACCGGGTCGACACCGGCGCCTGAGCGCGAGCGGATCGAGGCCGCGCTCGACGACGGCTCGGTGTCGTGCGTCGTCGCCACCTCGGCGCTGGGCATGGGGTACGACAACCCGAACCTGGCCTACGTGATCCACCTCGGCTCCCCGTCGTCGCCCATCGCCTACTACCAGCAGGTCGGCCGCGCCGGCCGCGGCCGGGTCTCGGCTGACGTGGTGCTGCTGCCCACCACGGCTGAGGAGCGGATCTGGGCCTACTTCGACAGCACGGCCATGCCGCCGAAGTCGACGGTCGGCGAGGTCCTGCGCGTGCTCGAGCGAGCTGGTCCGTGCACGCTGCCGAACCTCGAATCGCGGGTGAACCTCCGGCGCGGCCGGCTCGAGGCCCTGCTCAAGGTGCTCGACGTCGACGGCGTGGTCGACCGCACGGGCAGCGAGTGGTTCCGCACCGAGACGCCATGGGAGCACGACGAGGCCCGCTACGCCGCGCTGGCCGCCTCCCGTCGGGCCGAGCAGGACGCCATGCGGGCCTACCAGCAGACCGGCGGCTGCCGGCTCCAGTACCTGCGGGAGCAGCTCGACGACGCCGGTGCCGAACCGTGCGGCCGTTGCGACCGCTGCACCGGCACGTCACCCCAGATCGAGGTGGCGGCCGACGTGGTGGCCGACGCGATGCAGTTCTTCCAGAGCGCCGAGGTCGTGATCGAGCCCCGGAAGCAGTGGCCGCGCGGGATCGAGGAGCGGAAGGGCAACATCAGCCCCGGCCTGCGGGCGGAGGCGGGACGGGCGCTGGCGTTCGGCACCGATCCCGGGTGGTCGGAGGTCCTCGGTCCGCTGTTCGCCGGGCCCGACCGCCCGCCCTCCGACGAGCTGGTGCGCGGGGTCGCCGCCGCGCTCAAGGTCTGGCCGTGGGGCCGCCGGCCCGAGTGGGTGACGTGGGTCCCGTCGCGCACCCGGCCCCTGCTGGTCGCCGGCTTGGCCTCCCGGATCGCCGAGCTCGGGAAGATGGAGCTGGTCGAGGCGGTCGTCCGCACCCGCGCCGACGCACCGCCCCAGGCCGGCATGGACAACTCCGCCACCCAGGCCGCCAACGTGCTCGGTGCGTTCGCCTTCGGCCGGGTCGGAGGCGGCGAGCTGCCGCTCGGACCCGGCCTGGTGTTCGACGATGCGCTCCGGTCCGGCTGGACGATGGCGGTCGTGGCCGAGGGGCTGCGGTCCGCCGGATCGGGCCTGGTCCTCCCGTTCGTCCTCTGGCGCCGCCCCTGATCTGACCTCGATCGAGCCTGGATCGGGACCGGCCCCGGCTCCCGTACGGTTGCGGTCGATGCCGGTGCGCTGCGTGGCCTTCGATGCCGATGACACCCTCTGGGACTTCACCACGGCGATGGCCCAGGGGCTGGCCCTCGCCATCGAGGCGGCTCGTTCCAGCGGTCCGGCGGAGACCGCCGGGCTGAGCGTCGACGACCTGATCGCCCGGTTCGACGCCCTCTACGCGGTCCACGCTGCCAACCCGAGGCCGGGCCGGCCCATCGCCAGCCTCCGGCCCGAGTCGTTCTCGCTGGCGCTGGCCGACCTGGGGGTCGACGACCCCGCGCTGGTCGAGCGCATGGCCGACGCCTACTTCGGGCACCGCCATGGCCGCCTGCCGCTCTTCGCCGAGGCCGTGGCGGTGCTCGACGAGCTGGGGGAGCGCCACGTGCTCGGCCTGGTCACGAACGGCAACACCGACGCCGAGCGCGGCGGGCTCGCCGGACGCTTCGACTTCCGCCTGGCGGCCGACGACATCGGCCGCCGCAAGCCCGACCCCCGCCTGTTCCTCATGGCGGCTGCCGCGGCCGGCTGCCGTCCTGGCGAGCTGGTCTACGTCGGCGACCACCCGGGCAACGACGTCGCCGCTCCCCAGGCCGCCGGGTGCCGCGGCGTCTGGATCAACCGGGCCGGTCTGCCGGTTCCACCGGGCCTGGAGCCCGATGCGGTCATCGCCGACCTCACCGAGCTCCCCGCGGTGCTGTCGCGGTTCGACGAGGAGGAGCGCGCCGCCACGGGCCGGGTCGGGGTGGGTCCGCACCCGCCGCCGTGGCCCGACGATGCGCGCCTCGACCCCGAGCTCCTCGCCGCCGGCGACCGACGCAACGTCGTCGACGGCTTCCGGTACTGGAGCGAGGAGGCGATCGTCGCCGAGCTCGACCGCACCCGCCTCCCGGTCCACGTCGCCGTCGAGAACTGGCGGCACGACCTGAACATCGGGACCGTGGTCCGCAACGCCAACGCCTTCAACGTGGCCGGGGTCCACATCGTCGGCAAGCGCCGCTGGAACCGGCGGGGGGCCATGGCGACCGATCGCTACCTGTCGGTCACGCACCACCCATCCGTGGACGCGTTCGCAGCGTGGGCGGCCGAGGCCGGGCTGCCGCTGGTGGGGATCGACAACGTCGCCGAGGCGCGGCCGCTGGAGGCGGGCCCCCTCCCGGTGCCGTGCGTGCTGGTCCTGGGGCAGGAGGGGCCGGGCCTGTCGACGGCGATGCAAGAGGCGTGCGGCGAGATCCGCGAGATCACCCAGCACGGCTCGACCCGGTCGTTGAACGCGGGGGTGGCATCGGGGATCGCGCTCCACTGGTGGGCCCAGAACCGACACTGAACCTGCCCGGGAGCGGAGGCACCTCCGGTGCGGCTTGGCCTCGGGGCGGTCCGGTTCCGTAGCGTCTGTCCGTGGCCAGCAACGACAGCAAGCAAAAGCGCGCCCGTCAGAACCGCGCCCAGCGCGAAGCGCGCGAGGCGCGCACCAAGGCGGCGGCGATCCCGGCCGAGGAGCGCAAGGCCAAGTACGCCTCGGGCACCCCGGCTGCTGAGCCCTCCTCCAAGAAGGAGCGGGCGAGCGAGCGGGCCCGCCGCGAGCGCCCCGTCCGCCCGGGCGATGTCCCCGTCGACCTGGACACGCTCGAGGGCGGCTGGTACAGCAAGCGGGTCGCCGTTCCTGGTGGCCGCCAGGTGCTCACCGGCATGGTGCTCACGATCATCATCACGGCGATGACCGTGTTCGTGAAGTACCCGGACCCACACGCCACGACCGAAGCGGCCAAGAAGAAGCTCGACCACACGTTCCTCGAGTACTGGGGGCCGAAGGGCATCGTGCTCGCGCTGGTTCCGCTCGTCGCCATGGCCGTGGCGTGCTGGTTCACCACATCGCCGAACCGTCGCCGGGTCTGGACCGTCTGCGCGTTCGTCGCGTCGATCGGCATCGTCTTCGGCATCCCCTACGCCTTCCCGGTCGGCTTCCTCGTCTACGCCGGGATGCGGGCGAACAAGATCGAGGGCCCGGTCCCCGGCTCGCGCGCGGCGCGGGCCGTCGCGGCCCGGGAGGAAGCCGCCGCGGCCGCCGCCGAAGCCGACGACGACGAGTAGCGCGCATCCTCGCTGGTCGCCAGCGGGAACAACCGTTCCTCTTGACGCGCCCCGGCGCGAGGAGGAAGGTGACGGTGCATCCGGTCCCCCGGGGCTGGAACGAGAACCCGCTCTCGTCCTGTGAGGAGGTGTGAAGACACCGTGAGGCTCACCGATCACCTGGAGCGTTCGCCTCCGGGCTGACGCCGACAGGCACCCCGGCCGATCAGTGCGGCGCCGCCACCCGTTCCCATTACGGACCGCGGATGCGCTTCGGAGTCGACGTTTGCGTCCTCCCGCTCGCCACCGGGCCCGTCCACACATGCGGCGGGAGCGGCCCCACACTGGTCGACACACACAGGGCATCCCGCCAGGTCACCGCTCCACCCGCGGCGGCCTGGCGGGATGTTCGCGTCGGGGCGGTGCCAGGAACCGATACCGTGGCGCGCCGTGACCGGCCAACTCCGCCTCCTCACCGTCCACGCCCACCCCGACGACGAAGCGTCGAAGGGTGCCTCCACCATCGGCCGCTACGTCGCCGACGGGGTCGAGGCGACGTTGGTGTGCTGCACCGGGGGCGAGGCGGGCGAGATCCTCAACCCGGCGATGGACCGGCCCGAGGTGCACGCCGACCTCGCGGCGGTGCGGCGGGCGGAGCTCGATGCGTCGGCCGCCGCCATCGGCTTCCACGAGGTCGTGATGCTGGGCTACCGGGACTCCGGCATGCCCGACTCGCCGGAGAACGCCGATCCGCGCTGCTTCGCCCGGGCGCCTGAAGACGAGGCCGTCGGGCGGCTGGTGGCCGTCATCCGCCGGGTCCGCCCCCACGTGATCCTCACCTACGGCGACGAGCAGAGCGGCTACCCGCACCCCGACCACCTGCGGGTGCACGACATCTCGATCATCGCCTGGGATGCGGCCGGCGATCCGGCACGGTTCCCCGATGCCGGTGAGCCCTGGACGCCGTCGAAGCTCTACTACTCGACCTGGGCCCGGGCCCGGTTCACGGCGATGCACGAGGCCTTCTTGGCCAACGACCTGGAGTCGCCGTTCGACCAGAAGTGGTTCGATCGGCCGTCGCAGGACCACAAGATCACGACCCGCATCGACATCACGGGCTACTACCGCATCCGCAGCGCCGCCCTCCGGGCCCATGCCACCCAGATCGACCCGGCAGAGCGGTTCTGGTTCGGCCTCACCGATGAGATCGCCGAGGCGGCCTACCCGTTCGAGGACTTCGAGCTGGCCGCCAGCCGCGTGCCCGCCGACACGCCCGAGGACGACCTGTTCGCCGGGCTGCGCCAGGAGGTCGCCGGATGACCGCCTACCTGAGCGATGCCTGGATCGCGGCCGGTCCTCGGGACCCGGCGGCAGAGGCGCTGGCCGCCGAGGGCGCCACGGCGGCCATCGGCCGCGTCGTCACCGGCGCGCCCGATGGCGAGGCTCGCTTCACGGTGCGCATCGACGGGGGGTCGGTCAGCTACGAGGCGGGGATCGCCGACGGCGTCGACCTCACGTTGACCGACACCTACGCCAACGCCGTGGCCATCCTCGCTGGGGAAGCCGATCCCAACGCCCTCTTCATGCGGGGCCGTACCAAGGTCGCCGGCAGCACCCGCGTGCTGCTGGACCTGCTCGCCTCCACCCGGACCGGCTCCTACCGGGCGGCCCGGCAGGCCCTGGCCGACACCGTCGAGGTCTGACCGGGGGGCCAGGCGTCCGACCCGGGCTCACGGCGAACCCTGCGTCGGCGCCTGTTGGAGCGAGCGCAGGGCCCGGTAGCCGATGCGCTCGACGCCGGCACGGGCCAAGACGCCGGGCAGGTGGGTGTCGAAGCAGACCAGGTGGTGGTCGTCGACCCGCTGGGACCAGGCCGGATCGAACGCCCGCTGCTCCGGTGTGTCGAGTGCCGGGTGCACGTGCAGCTCGGTGACCCCGGGCTCGAGCTCGGCGACGGCCTCCTCGATGGCCTGGCGGCTTCCGATGGAGGCCACCGGGACGAAGTGATCCGGGAAGACCACGCCCTCTGACGCGGCCAGGTTGCGGAACGGGAACCCGATGGCCCGCTCGGTGGAGGCATCGGACAGCCGCAGCGGCAGCGAGAACTCGACGGCGAGGTCCAGGTAGATGTCGAAGAACTCGGGCCGCTGCTGCAGCGCGCCGAGGTGCGAGTCCAGGTGGGTGACGTCGAAGCCCCAGAGGATGGCCCGCTCGACTTGGGCACGGAGCTCCCGTCTCGACTCGTCGAGGTCGGCGTGGTCCCACAGGTCGTCGACCGTGCGGGGGAAGCCGCCGTCGCCGTCGAGCAGCGAGGGAGCGTGGGTGATGGGCCCCCACCGGTAGCGGTCGTACTCCGCGTTGAGGGTGAGGTGGACGCCGATGTCCTCGCCCCGGTACTGCGACGCCGCCTCCCGCGCCCACGGTGCGGGGACCATGATCGACGCGCTGGTGGCCAGGCCGTCGCGGAGCGCCTCGAACGTGGCGGCGTTGGCGGCGTGGCTCAGGCCCAGCCCGTCGGCGTTGATGATCACGAGCCGGGCGTCGGCGCCGTGTCCCAGGCGTTCGGAGAGCTCGGTCATCGGCTTGCACGCTATCGCCGGTCACCCGTCGGGCGGGCAGGTTCCCCACAGTCCGGCGCCGGCCGTGCGCGCTGCGTCCATCTGGGCGGCGAGGTCGGCTTGGTGGCTGGTGTTCGGGGCGATGGAGAGCGTCCGGGCGTAGCCGTCGCCGACGAGCGATCCGTTGACGAAGAGGTGGTCGCGGCGGCGCCACAGGTAGACGAGGAGCCGGCCGTACCGGTCCCGCGCCTCGCGGTCGCGTTGGACGACGACCGCGGTGCCGGGAGGCAGCAGCGCCTTGGTGCGCGCCGACGCCTCGGGTCCGTAGCACTGCACGGGTGTGTCGGGCTTGACGGTCTCGGGTGTGTCGATGCCGAGCAGCCGGGCTCGCTCCGTGGTGTCGCCGATCTGGAGGTCGACCGTGTCGCCATCGACCACGTGGGTGACCGTGCCGGGCAGGCCCCGGCCGCCGCCGGGCAGCGCGATGGTCTGCGGGCCCCGAGGCGCCGTGCACGCCGCAGTAAGCACGGCGAGGAGGCCGAGCGGGACGAGGGCGGTGAGGAGGGCGGGGAGCAGCGGGCGGTGGGGGAGGGCACGCGCGGGCATGGCGGATCCGATCGGACAGCGGTGTGATCGGCGGCCGCGGCCGCGAGGAGGTCGGGCCGGCAGGACCGGCCGAAGGTGAGCGCCGCCGGGCGCTCAGGAGCGGATCAGAGCCGCTCGATGATCGTGCCGGTGCCGAGGCCGCCGCCGCAGCACATGCTGACGAGGCCGTAGCGGCCGTCGGTGCGCTCCAGCTCGTGGAGCGCCTTGGTCACGAGGACGGCGCCGGTGCCGCCGAGCGGGTGCCCGAGGGCGATGGCACCGCCGTTCGGGTTGACCTTCTCCATCGGGACCTCGAGCTCTTTCGCCCAGGCCAGCACGACCGACGCGAAGGCCTCGTTGATCTCGAAGGTGTCCATGTCGTCGATGGCGAGGCCGGTACGGCCGAGCAGGTGGCGGGTGGCATCGATGGGGCCGGTGAGCATGAGCACGGGGTCGACGCCGATGAGGCAGGTGTCGACGACGCGAGCCCGGGCCCGAAGGCCGAGGTCATCGGCCTTCTCCCGGGTCATGAGGATGAGCGCGGCGGCGCCGTCGGAGATCTGGGAGGAGGACCCGGCGGTGTGCACGCCGTCCTCGCGGGCGACGGGCTTGAGCGACTGCAGCTTCTCCAGCGTGGTCTCCCGCAGGCCTTCGTCGCGGCTGACGGTGTGGAAGGTGCCGGTGGGCTTGCCCTCCTCGTCGACGTCGGGCGCCTCGATGGGCACGATCTGGGTCTCGAAGCGGCCCTCGGCCCAAGCCTGGGCGGCCAGCTCCTGCGACCGGAGGCCGAAGGCGTCGGCGTCGTCTCGGGTGATGCCCCACTGCTCGGCGATGCGCTCGGCGCCTTCGAACTGGGAGGTGAACTCGTACTGCCCGAAGTACGACTTCGGGATGGGGCGGCCGTAGTCCCCCTTGGCGTTGGACCCGATGGGCACCCGGCTCATCGCCTCCACGCCACAGGCCAGGGCGGTGTCGACCACGCCGCCGGCGACCAGGGCGGTGGCGAGGCCGGTGGCCTGCTGCGAGGACCCGCACTGGGTGTCGACCGTGGTGGCGGCGACGGACGGGGGGAGCCCGGCGGCGAGCCAGGCGGTGCGGCCGATGTCGAACGCCTGCTCGCCGATTTGGCTGACGCAGCCGGCGACGACCTGGCCGATGGCGGCGGGGTCGATGCCTGCTCGCTCGATGGCGGCGCGCTGGACGGCGCCCAGGGTGTCGGCAGGGTGCGCGGTGGACAGGCCGCCCTTGCGCTTCCCGACGGGGGTGCGGACGGCTTCGACGATGACGACCTCAGGCATGGGGGCAGCGTAGACCCGAACTTGACCGTGCGGTCAAGAAGTGGGTGCGAGCAGTCACGCGGCCGACCTGCGGCCGTCGTCGGTGGGGCGGTGGGCGGCCAGGGCGGCGCGTGCCGCGGCGACGCCGCGGCGGCCCGACTCCTTGGTCTCGGTGTCGAGCTGCCAGTCCTTGCTGGCGGGGATGAGGGTGAGCTGTCGAGCCATGGTGACATTCTCCGCAGGGGGTCTGACAGCGAACCGATGGGGGCGCTGACCTGCGGATCGTGACCTCCGTGCTCGACAACGCCGTACGGGTGTTCGATGTTCCCGTCGGGCTCGGGCTCGGGCTCGGGCTCGGGCTCGGGCTCGGGCTCGGGCTCGGGCTCGGGCTCACCTGCGGTCCCGCCGGACGGGCGGACCGCCGAGGGGCCGCGGTCAGTGCGGCGCGCCGGGTGCCACCAGCGGCCAGGGGACCGTGCGCTCGACGACCGCCGCGAGGTCGAGGAGCAGCTGGTCCTCGTGGTGGCGGCCCATGATCTGCATGCCGACGGGCAAGCCGTCGAGCGGCTCGATCGGGACGGAGACCGACGGGTTGCCGGTGATGTTGGCCGGGATGGTGAGGGCGCCGTTGTTGCCGGCCTCCACCTTCTGGTCGCCCACGCGGGTGTTCACCAGCACCTCGGCGGGGAACGCCGTGTCGGGGTTGGTGGCGCAGATGACGAAGTCGACCTCGTCGAACAACGAGGCCATGGCCTCGTTGGCCTCGGTCCGGCTCACGTCGCCCTTCGCCACCGAATCCAGGTCCACGACGTGCTCGGCGAACTCCAGGCCGAAGGCGATCGAGGGGGTGAGCTGGTCCTTGCACCCGGGCCAGAGGCCGCGGAGGTCCTCGAACAGCCCGGCGAGGTTGCCCAGGGCCCAGGCCACGTCGATGGTCGGCAGCTTCACCTCGAGGTCGACCACCACCAGGCCGGCGTCGCGCGCCAGGGCCTCGGCCGCGGTCACCACCCGCTCCTGCACCTCGTCGCGCACGACGGCGGCGCCCAGGGTGGGGGCGATGGCGACGCGCTTGCCCCTCAGGTCGAACGATCCCAGATCCCGCTCCCAGCCGTCGATGCGGGGGAGCGAGTACGGGTCGCGGCTGTCGTAGCCGGTGGCGACGTCGTACCAGCGGGCCACATCACGCACCGAGCGGGCCTGGCACCCGACGACCACGGTCATCGGGTTGACCTGGGTCCTCGGGCCGCGGGGGATGCGGCCGGCGGTGCCCTTCATGCCGACCAGCCCGTTGAAGGCGGCGGGGATGCGGATGGATCCGCCGCCGTCGCCGCCGCTGGCGATCGTGACGAGCCCGCCGGCCACCGCGGCGGAGGAACCGCCCGAGCTGCCGCCCGCCGTGCGCCCGTGCTGCCACGGGTTGTGGCACGTGCCGTGGAGGCGGTTGGTGGACACGTTGAGGCCGCCGAACTCCGAGGCGAGCGTCTGGCCCACCGGGACCATCCCGCCGGCGCCGAGGATCCGCGCCATGTGGGTGCTCGTGTGGCCAGCGACCCGGTCGGCGAAGACCAGGGACTCCTCGGTGGAGGGCCAGCCCTCCACCGAGTCGAGCGACTTGATCCCGAGCGGGACGCCGCCGAACGGGAGCGAGGTGTCGGCGCCGGCGGCTGCCGCTCGGGCCCGTTGCTCGTCGACGTGCACGAAGGCGTTGAGGTCGCTGGCCTCGATGGCGGCGAGGGTCGCGTCGAGCTCCTCGAGCGGCGAGCGCTCCTTGGCCCGGAAGGCCTCCACGAGCGAACAGGCGTCTCCGAGCCAGGGGGTATCGGTCATGGCGCGGACCCTATGCGGCCGTGCGGCCGGCCGCGGGTGCTCAGGTGGCGTACTGGACGGCGACGCGCTCCGCGGTGATCGGAAGGACCAGGGCCTGGATGCGGGCCTGGTGCTCCGGGTGGTCCCGGTAGACGGCGAAGTCGTCGGTGCTGGCGAAGTCGGCCACGACCGCGAAGTCCCACGTGCCCTCGCCGATGCCGAGGTCGGGGCCCACCTGGTAGGCGGCGAGCTCGGGGATGATCGCCGGCAGCTCGCGGAGCCCGGCGGCCAGGGCATCGACTTGGCCCGGGTCGGTGTCGGGCTGGAACCGGAAGCAGACCACGTGGCGCATCGTCATGGCGCCGACCCTACCGATCGGATGGGCGGCCGGCGCCGGACCGAGCCGCTACTGGAGGGACTGGAACGCGCCGCCGTCGACGGGGACCGCGGTGCCGGTGATGAAGCGGGCGTGGTCCGAGCAGAGGAAGGCGACGACAGCGCCGAAGTCCTCCGGCCGGCCCACCACCCCGGTCGGCACGCCGCTCGCCGCGGCGCCCGGGGCACCCGCGTGGAGCTGGCGCATGCGGTCGGTGGCGTGGACGCCCGGCTGCACGCTGTTGACCGTGACACCGTGGCGGGCGATCTCGGTGGCGAGCGTCTTGAGGAACCCCGTGGCCCCGGCGCGGGCCGTGTTCGACAGGATCAGGTCGGCGACCGGTTGGCGCACGCTGTGGGACGTGATGGCGATGATCCGGCCCCAGCCCTGGTCGACCAGCGCAGGCACCGCGGCCTGGCACATGGCGACGGTGGAGAGCAGGTTGAGCTGGAGCGCGGGCAGGTACGCGTCGAGCGGGGTGGAGGCGAAGTTCCCCGGTGGCGGACCGCCCGCGTTGGGCACGAGGACGTCGATGCCGCCGAGCGCGGCGACGGCTCGCTCGACGAAGCTCGTGGCGCCGTCGGCCGAGCCCACGTCGGCCACCAGGCCCGCGTGGTCGCCGGTCGGCACCGCCGGCAAGGTCTCGAGGGCGGCGTCGACCCGATCCCGGCTCCGCCCGCAGATCGCGACCTGCACGCCTTCGGCGGCGAGCGCCCGTGCCGACGCCAACCCCAACCCGGCCGACGACGCCGCCACCACCGCCCGCTTCCCGCTGATCCCGAGGTCCATGCCGCCGACCCTACCGACGGGCGGTGGCGGTTCTCGGCGTCGAACGACGGCCGTGACCGCCCTGCTGCGAGCAGCCGTCCGGCGACGAGCACGGGGCCGGTGGTCGTCGGGGCCGGTGCCGGGGCGGCTGGGTTAGGTTCGCTGGCCGTGGATGCACGTGAGTTCCTGGGCCTCCAACCCACCCACAACCCGCACCGCTGGCACTTCGCCGTGACCCCCGGTCTGTCCACCGGCGGCGGGTTCCTCTTCGGCGGGTGCGGGTTGGGCGCCGCCATCGCCGCGCTCGAGGGGACCACGGACCGTCCCCTCGTGTGGGCGACGGCGCAGTACCTGAACTACGCCAAGCCCGGGTCGGTGGTCGACGTCGACGTGACCATCGCGGCGTCGGGCCGCAACAGCACGCAAGCCCGGGCGGTGGGCCACGTCGCCGACACCGAGATCTTCACCGTGAACGCCGCCCTCGGCTCGCGGGACCTCGGCATCGACGAGACCTACGTCGCCCCCATCGACGTGCCGCCGCCCGGTGCCTGCGACCCGCGGCCGCTGCGCATCCCGGGCGAGGAGTCGATCATGAGCCGCATCGACCTTCGGCTCGCCAGCGCGAAGGCGTGGGAGCAGCTCACCGGGCACCCGGCGCCGGGCGGCCGGTCGGCGCTGTGGGCGCGGTTCCCGGACGTGCTCGAACCGTCGGCCTCAGCCCTCGCCATCCTCGGGGACTACGTGCCGTTCGGCATCGGCCAGGCGCTGGGCGCGTTCGCCGGCGGCAACTCCCTCGACAACACCCTGCGCGTCGTGCGGATCGTGCCCACCGAATGGGTGCTGCTCGACATCCAGGTCGATGGCATCGCCAACGGGTTCGGCCACGGGACCGTGCGGTTGTACGCCCAAGACGGCACGCTGATGGCCACCGCCAGCCAGTCCACGATCGTGCGGTTCTGGGCCGGCGAGCGCCCGGGCACCCGGGCACAGGAGGCCCACACGGCCGATGCCGCCGAGACCGAGCGGACCGACGCGGCCGTGAACCACGACCCATCCGACCAGCCCGCCGCCGCGGGCGCAGAGGAGTCGACATGACCTACCACGGCTACGGCATGACCATCCCGTTCATGGGGGTGCCGCTCCACGAGCAGGGCGACTGGATCCGCGAGCTGGCCGACCTCGGGTACACCGACGTCTGGTCGAGCGAGGCCGACGGCGCCGATGGGTTCACCCCGCTCGCGCTGGCATCGGTGTGGGCGCCCACGCTCCGGCTCGGATCGGCGATCGTCCCGGCGTTCACCCGTGGGCCGGCCACGATGGCCCAGTGCGTGGGCGCGCTGGCCGACGCCGCTCCGGGGCGCGTGGCCTTCGGCATCGGCACGTCGTCGAACGTGATCGTCGAGCGGTGGAACGACATCCCGTTCGAGGAGCCCTACAAGAAGACCCGCGACATGGTCCGCTTCTTGCGCACGGCGCTGACCGGAGAGAAGGTCAAGGCCGACTACGACACGTTCTCGGTCAAGGGCTTCAAGCTGAGCGCGGTGCCCCAGCAGCAGCCGAAGATCCTGATCGCCGCGCTGCGCCAGGGGATGCTGCGGCTGGCCGGCGCCGAGGGCGACGGTGCCATCGTGAACTGGCTGGGCGCCGACGACGTGCCCACGGTGACCCCGTTCGTCCACGAGGGCGGCCCGGACAAGGAGGTCGTGGCCCGGATCTTCGTGGCCCCCACCACCGATGCCGACCTCGTCCGCGACTGGGGCCGCCGGCTCATCGCCGCCTACCTCACCGTCCCGGTGTACGCCGAGTTCCACCGCTGGCTGGGTCGGGGCGAGCTGCTCCAGCCGATGTGGGATGCCTGGGCCGGGGGCGACCGGGCGGGAGCGCTCGAGCACATCCCCGACGACCTGGTCGACACGCTGATCGTCCACGGCTCGCCCGAGGCCTGCCGCGACCACATCGGCCGCTACCAGGCGAACGGCATCACGACGCCGGCCCTGGCGATCCTCCCGTTCGGCGTCGACCAGCGCCAGGCCATCCGCGACCTCGCTCCTCGGTAGCCATCCGCGTCGACGGGCCGCGGACCAACCCCCCCAGCCGTCCGATCGGTCCGACGCGGGCAGAACTGCGGACACGTGCTGATCAGGTCCCGTTCACGTTTCATCAAGGTGGAAGTAGTCCACACGAAACGGCGCAGACCCTGAGGCGAAATTGGCCCTCTCTAGGTTCCGGGTGCTCACACAAGCGGGTGCGGGCCTGAGAGGAGATGCTTCAACATGCTGGGAAAGACGCGGTTTCGGCCATTCATGGTGGTCGCGGCAGTCGGTGCGCTCACATTCTTCGCGGCGGGGTGCGGATCAAGTGACTCATCTGGCAGCTCGGGGAGCGGCGGAGGATCCGCTTCGGGGGGCACCTGCGTCGACGGCGACACCGTCAAGCTGGGCTTCTTGAACTCCACGTCCGGTCCCATGGCCATCAGCGAGCAGACGGTGCGCGACTCGCTCATCCTCGCCGCGGACGAGATCAACGCCGACGGCGGGATCATGGGCAAGCAGATCACCTACGTCGAGGAGGACGGCCAGAGCGAGCCGACCGTCTTCGCCGAGAAGATCAACAAGCTCCTGACAGAAGACCAGGTCGCCGCGGTGTTCGGCGGCTGGACCTCGGCCTCCCGCAAGGCCATGCTCCCGGTGGTCGAAGGCGCCGACGGCCTGCTCTTCTACCCGGTCCAATACGAGGGCCTGGAGGCGTCGAAGAACATCTACTACACGGGTGCGACGACCAACCAGCAGATCATCCCGGCCATGGACTTCCTGAAGGAAAAGGGTGTCAAGACCCTGTTCCTCGCCGGGTCTGACTACGTGTTCCCCCGTACCGCGAACAAGATCATCAAGCAGTACGCCAAGGAGCTCGGCATCGAGATCGTCGGTGAGGAGTACGTGCCGCTCGACAGCGATGACTGGACGACGCAGGTCGCCAAGATCGCAAAGGCAAAGCCGGACTTCGTGTTCAACACCATCAATGGCTCGTCCAACGTTGGCTTCATCAAGGCCTACTACGAGGCCGGTCTCGGCCCGGACAAGTCGCCCATCATCTCGGTCTCGATCGCCGAGGAAGAGGCGCCCGCCATGGGTGAGGACGTAAGCGGCCAGTACGCCGCCTGGAACTACTTCCAGAGCGTCGAGAGCCCCGAGAACGAGACGTTCATCAAGGCGTTCCAAGACGAGTACGGCAAGGACCGTCCGACCTCGGATCCGATGGAAGCGGCCTACACCTCGCTCTACCTCTACAAGAACATGGTCGAGAAGGCGAAGTCCTTCTGCGTGGACGCGGTGAACGAGGCCTCCGATGGTGTCACGTTCGCAGCGCCCGAGGGCGAGGTTACGGTGAACGGTGAGAACCACCACATCGCCAAGACCGGCCTGATCGGCCAGATCAACGACGACAACCAGTTCGACATCGTCTGGAGCTCCGAGAAGCCGATCGAACCCGATCCGTTCCTCAAGGGCTACAGCTGGTGGGACCCGAACGCCGAGTGAGCCTCCGGCTCATCCAGCCCTGACCGGCGGGGCGCCGTGCACGAGCACGGCGCCCCGCCGCCCGTCACTCCCAGAACGACGATCGGAAGCAGCGCCATGCGCGAAGTGATGACACCCCTTCTCACCGGCACGGCGGCCGGTGCCATCTTGTTGCTGGCTGCGCTCGGCCTGACGCTCACCTTCGGGCAGATGGGCGTGATCAACATGGCCAACGGCGAGTTCCTCATGGCGGGCGCCTACGTGGCCTACCTCACCCAGCAGGTGATCAGCAGCACCGGGATCTCGATCCTGTTCGCGATCCCGGCGGCCTTCCTCGTCGCCGGCCTCCTCGGGTTGCTCCTGGAGGTCACGATCATCCAGTTCATGTACCGGCGGCCGCTCGACACGCTCCTCGCGACCGTCGGTGTGGCCCTTGTCCTCCAGCAGCTCGCACGGGACCTCTTCGGCGCCCAGGGCGACCCGGTGAAGCCGCCGACCTGGCTGAAGGGGAGCATCTCGGTGTTCGGCTACCACTGGCCCCACCGCCAGCTGTTCACCATCGTGCTCGCCCTCGCCGCGGTGGGCGCCCTCAGCGCCGTGCTGAAGTACAGCTCGTTCGGCCGCCGCATCCGAGCCACGGTGCAGAACCGGGAGCTGGCCGAGACGCTCGGGGTGTCGACCCGCAGCGTGGACCGGATCACGTTCTTCCTGGGCTCGGGCCTGGCGGGGGTCGGCGGTGTCGCCATCGCCTTGATCTCGGGGACCAACCCCACGCTCGGGACCACCTACATCATCCCGGCGTTCCTCGTGGTCGTCGCCGGCGGTGTGGGCCAGATCAAGGGCACGGTGATCGCCGCCTTCGCCGTCGGCATCGTCACGGCCTACCTGACCGACTGGACCAGCGGCAGCATGTCGCAGGTCATCGTGTTCGCCCTCGTCGTGGTCTTCCTCCAGGTGCGCCCGCAGGGGCTGTTCACCGTGCGGACGAGGTCGCTCGCATGACGGCCGCCGATCCCCGGTCGCCGGACGCTGCCGAGGCCGAGCCCGCCGCGGCACCGGCGGCCTCCTCGGCGCTCGGGAGCCGGTTCACCCCGGCCAAGCTGCTCTCCGCCTACGGACCCCTCCTGGCCATCGGCGTGCTGGCCCTCGTCATGCTCGTGTGGGCTCCCGGCGCGCTGAGCCCGTTCCGGCTCGGCAACCTCGGCAAGTACTGCGCCTGGGCGCTGGCCGCCATCGGCATCGGCCTCGCATGGGGCCGTGGCGGGATGCTCGTCATGGGCCAGGGCGTGTTCTTCGGCCTCGGCGGCTACGCCATGGCCATGCACATGAAGCTCGAGGCCGCCGGCCCCGGCGGCGTGCCCGACTTCATGACCCTCTACGGCAACGGCACCATGCCGGGCTGGTGGGAGCCGTTCCGCAGCGGGCCGTTCACCTTGTTCATGATCGTCGCCGCGCCGGCGGTGATCTCGTTCATCCTCGGGTACGGGATCCTCAAGCGGCGGGTGAAGGGGGCGTACTTCGCCATCCTCACCCAGGCGCTGGCCGTCGCCTTCTCGACGCTGCTGATCTCGACGATCAAGCAGACGGGCGGGTTCAACGGCCTCAACACCTTCTCGACCTTCTTCGGCGAGAACCTCTACGACCCGGACGTGAAGAAGAAGGTGTACCTGATCACGGCCGGCTTGATGATCGGGTGCCTCGTCATCGTGTGGCAGCTGTACCGCAGCCGCTACGGCGAGCTCCTGATCGCCACCCGGGACCAGGAGGAGCGGGTGCGGTTCCTCGGCTACGACCCCGCCAACGTCAAGCTGGTGGCGTTCGTGGCGGCCGCCGTCATGGCCAGCATCGGCGGGGCCATGTTCGTCCCGATCGCCGGCATCATCTCGCCGTCGAGCGTGGACGCCGCCGCGTCGATCATGCTGCTCGCCGGCGTCGCCCTCGGAGGACGCTCCTCGCTGCTCGGTCCGGCGCTCGGCGCCATCGCCGTCGGCTTCGGCCAGTCGTCGCTCTCGGAGCGGTTCCCCACGCAGTGGACGTACTTCCAGGGCGCGCTGTTCATCATCGTCATGCTCTTCCTGCCCGCTGGCGTCGCCTCGATCTGGCCGCGGCTCAAGGCCCTGCTCCCGGCGAGGTCGACGACCGCCGGCCCCACCACCGCCACGACCGATGCCGACGTCGACGCCGGGGCGGTGGCGCCGGCATGACCGCCTCGTTCCTCGGAGAGGACTACCTCGAGATCCGCAACCTCACGGTCGACTTCGACGGGTTCAAGGCCGTCGACGGCGTCGACCTCACGTTCCACCAAGGTCGGCTGCACTTCCTGATCGGGCCGAACGGCGCGGGGAAGACCACCGTGGTCGACGCGCTGACGGGGCTGGTGAGCGGCACCGGCCGAGCCGAGTTCCGCGGCAGGGACGTGCTCACCATGAAGTCGCACAGGATCGTGCGCCTGGGCATCGGCCGGACCTTCCAGACCGCCACGGTGTTCGAGCAGCTCACCGTCTTGCAGAACCTCGACATCGCGGCGGGGCTCCACCGCCGGGCGGGGCGCCTGCTGCTGGCCCGGGGCAAGGTCCCCGACCGGGTCGTCGAGGCGCTGGAGACCATCGGCCTCACCGCGCTGGCCGACCGCCCGGCCGGCTTCCTCGCCCACGGCCAGCGGCAGTGGCTCGAGGTCGGGATGCTGCTGGTGCAAGACGCCAGCGTGATGTTCCTGGACGAGACCGTCGCCGGGATGAGCGCCGAGGAGCGCGAGGAGACGGGGGACCTGCTCAAGCGGATCATGGCGGACCGCACCATCGTCGTGATCGAGCACGACATGGAGTTCATGCGGCGCTACGCCGACTTCGTGACCGTCTTGCACGCGGGCGCCGTGCTCGCCGAGGGAACGGTCGCCGAGATCCAAGCCGACCCGAAGGTGCAAGAGGTGTACCTCGGAACCGTCACGGAGGTGGCTATCGATGCCTGAGCCCATGCTCGAGATGGTGGGGGTGACCGCGGGCTACGGCCGGTCGATGGTGCTCTTCGACGTCGACGTCACCGTGCCCGCGGGCGGGGCGGCAGCGGTCATGGGCCACAACGGCGCCGGGAAGACCACCCTCCTGCGCGTCGCCGTCGGCCTGATCCCGGTGCGGTCCGGCACGGTCCTGCTCGACGGCGAGGACGTCACCAAGACCCGTCCGAACCAGCGGGTGCGCAACGGCCTGGGCTACGTCCCGCAGGGCCAGCTCTGCTTCCAGCAGATGACGACGCTCGAGAACCTCCAGCTCGTGTCCACGGTCAAGTCCGAGATCGACGAGGTGCTGGACACGTTTCCGGCGTTGAAGGACCTGCTGGGCCGGCGGGCCGGCCTGCTGTCGGGCAGTCAGCGCCAGCAGCTCGCCATCGCCCGCACCCTCCTGACGAAGCCCCGGATGCTGATCCTCGACGAGCCGACCGAGGGCATCCAGCCCAACGTCGTCGCCGAGATCGAGCAGATCATCACCGGCCTCAGCCAGCGCGGCGACCTCACCGTCTTGCTGGTGGAGCAGCACGTCGGCTTCGCCCTGCGCCTGACCGACGCCTACTACGTGCTGGAGTCGGGGCGCATCACCGGCAGCGGTGCCGGCGGCGAGGGAGCGGTCGACGAGGCCCGCGCCGCGATGGTCATCTGATCGGCGGCCCGATCGGCACCGGTCCAGCCGCTCGGCCCGCACCAGACCTCGTCCGGCCCGTATTCGACGGCCGCGTTCGCACTTCGTGAACAGCGTGTGTCGCCTCTTGTCGGCCCCTGAGGCCGTCGGTACCTTCAGCCCGCGGCCGGTCCCGACCGCGTGACCGTCCCCTCCTTGGAGCCCATCGTGCACTTGTCACCCCATGAGCAGGAGCGCCTGCTCGTGCACGCCGCGGCGGATGTCGCGCGGTCGCGGCGCGAGCGCGGCCACCGGCTGAACCATCCGGAGGCGGTCGCCGTCTTGACGTCGTGGGTGTTCGAGGCGGCTCGCGACGGGCGGCGGGTGGCCGACATCATGTCGGCAGGCCGGGAGGTGCTCGGTGCCGACGACGTGATGGACGGGGTCGCGCACCTGATCGAGGAGCTGCAGGTCGAGGCCACGTTTCCCGACGGCACCAAGCTGGTGACGCTCCACAGCCCGATCCCGGTGAGGACCGGCTCCATCCTCCCGGGCGAGGTGCTGGTGGGGGCCGAGCCGATCGTGCTCTTCGAAGGCCGGGAGCTGACCGAGCTCCTGGTGGTGAACGACGGCGACCGGCCCGTCCAGGTCGGCTCGCACTTCCACTTCGCCGAAGCGAACGAGGCGCTGTCGTTCGACCGCCGCGCCGCCACCGGGCGGCGGCTGGCGGTGCCGGCGGGCACCAGCGTGCGCTTCGAGCCCGGCGTACCGATGACCGTGCTGCTCGTCGACCTCGCCGGTGAGCGGGTGGCCGCCGGGTTCCGCGGCCTCCACGGCGGGGCCGTCACCCCGGGAGGTGCGCCGTGACCGGCCGCGCCGTGACGATGGACCGGGCGCGCTACGCCGCGCTGTACGGACCGACGGTGGGCGACCGCATCCGCCTGGCCGACACCGACCTGCTCATCCAGATCGAGGCCGACGTGAGCGGCGGGCCTGGCCGGGCGGGCGAGGAGGCGGTCTTCGGCGGCGGCAAGGTCATCCGCGAGTCGATGGGCCAGTCCACGAGGACGGCGGCGGCGGGCGCACCGGACCTGGTCATCACCGGCGCCGTGGTCCTGGACCACTGGGGCATCGTGAAGGCCGACGTCGGCGTGCGCGACGGGCGCATCGTGGCGCTGGGCAAGGCCGGCAACCCCGACACGATGGACGGCGTCCACCCCGACCTGGTGATCGGCCCGGGGACCGAGGTCATCGCCGGCAACGGGAAGATCCTCACGGCCGGGGCCATCGACTCCCACGTGCACCTCATCTGCCCGCAGGTCATGGACACCGCCCTGGCGACCGGCATCACCACGATCATCGGCGGCGGGACGGGTCCGGCCGAGGGGACCAAGGCGACGACCGTGACCGCGGCGCCCTGGTACCTCGAGCAGATGCTCACCTCGCTCGACGCCTGGCCCATCAACGTCGCCCTCCTGGGCAAGGGCAACACGGTGTCGAGCGAGTCCCTCTGGGAGCAGCTTCGGGCGGGCGCCAGCGGGTTCAAGCTCCACGAGGACTGGGGCTCGACGCCCGCCGCCATCTCGGCGTGCCTCGACGTGTGCGACGAGGCGGGTGTCCAGGCCGCCCTCCACACCGACACCCTGAACGAGGCCGGCTTCGTGGAGACCACGCTCGCGGCCATCGCCGGCCGCTCGATCCACGCCTACCACACGGAGGGGGCGGGCGGCGGCCACGCGCCGGACATCATCACGGTCGCGGGCCAGGCGAACGTGCTGCCGTCGTCGACCAACCCGACCCGGCCCCACACGGTGAACACGGTCGACGAGCACCTCGACATGCTCATCGTCTGCCACCACCTGAACCCCTCGGTGCCCGAGGACCTGGCGTTCGCCGAGAGCCGCATCCGGCCGTCGACCATCGCCGCCGAAGACGTGCTGCACGACCTCGGCGCCATCTCGATGATCGGCTCGGACTCGCAGGCAATGGGGCGTGTCGGCGAGGTGGTCATCCGCACGTGGCAGACCGCCCACGCCATGAAGCGCCGCCGCGGCCCGCTCGAGGGCGACACCGGCGCCGACAACACCCGCGCCAAGCGCTACGTGGCCAAGTACACGATCTGCCCGGCGATCGCCCACGGGCTCGACGGCGAGGTCGGCTCGGTCGAGGTGGGGAAGCTCGCCGACCTCGTGCTCTACGACCCGCGCTTCTTCGGCGTCCGTCCGCACCTCGTGGTCAAGGGCGGGATGATCTCCATGGCCCAGATGGGCGACGCCAACGCATCGATCCCCACGCCGCAACCGGTCATGGCCCGGCCCATGTTCGCAGCGGTGGGGGCCACCGCCGGACGGACCTCGGTGGCGTGGGTCGCGCCGGCAGCGATCGACGACGGCCTCGGCGAGCGGCTCGGCCTGGCTCGCGATCTGGTGGCGGTGAAGGACTGCCGGTCCGTGGCCAAGGCGCACATGGTCAACAACGCGGCCACACCTGAGATCCGGGTGGATCCCGACTCCTTCGAGGTGTGGATCGACGGCGAGGCGATCGAGCAGTCGCCGGTCGAAGAGCTCCCGATGGCCCAGCGCTACTTCCTGTTCTGATGGCCGCCGCCGGCACGACCTTCTCGAGCGATGCGAGCGCGGCGTCGGCGCTGCTCCTGCTGGCCGACGGCCGGTTCCCCGACGGCAGCCACGCCCACAGCTTCGGCATGGAGGCGGCCGTGACGGCGGGCCGTGTGCACGACCCGGGCTCGCTCGGGCGCTACATCGAGGTCCGCCTGTGGACCACGGCGCGCACCGACGCCGCCGCCGCCGTCCTCGCGGCGCGAGGCGGTGATCGGCTCGATGCGGTGGACGACGCCCTCACCGTGCGCCTGCCGAGCAGCTCCGCCCGGCAGGCGTCGCGCTCGCTCGGCCGCTCACTGGTCCGCACCGCCGCCCGGCTGTGGCCGGGACAGGAGCCTCGGCTCGCCGACGGCCGCCCGCCGCTGCAACCGATCGCCCTCGGTGCCGTCGCCACCCTGTCGGGCTGCGGCCCCCAGGAGGCCGCGCTCTGCGTCACCCACGGCGCGGCGGCGGCGCTGTCGAGCGCGGCGCTGCGGCTCCTCGGGCTCGACCCGTTCGAGGTCGCCGGGGTCCTGGCCGACCTGCGGGGCGCGGTCGCCCAGGTGGCCGAGTCCGTGCAGGAGACCGCGGGCCCCAGCGACCTGCCGACGGCGTCCACGCCGCTGGCTGAGCTGGACGCCGAGCTCCAGCGCACCATCGAACCGCGACTCTTCGGGAGCTGACATGCACCTGCCGCACCACACCCACCACAACGAGCCGCCGCGCCGGAGCCCGGCCCACGGCGGGGCGTTCCGCGTCGGCATCGGCGGGCCGGTCGGCACCGGCAAGACCGCGCTCGTGGCCGCGCTGTGCGGGCTGCTCGCCGACGGCCTGCGCATCGGTGTGGTGACCAACGACATCTACACGACCGAGGATGCCGACACCCTGCGCCGCCGCGGCGTGCTGCCCGCCGAGCGCATCGGCGCCGTGCAGACCGGGTGCTGCCCGCACACCGCCATCCGCGACGACATCACCGCCAACCTCGACGCCATCGAGGACATGGAGCAGCGGGAGGGTCCGCTCGACCTCGTGCTGCTCGAGAGCGGCGGCGACAACCTCACGCTCACCTTCTCCACCGGCCTGATCGACGTCCAGCTCTTCGTGCTCGACGTGGCCGGGGGCGACAAGGTGCCCCGCAAGGGCGGGCCTGGTGTGACCCGTTCGGACCTGCTGGTCATCAACAAGACCGACCTGGCGCCGCTGGTGGGGGCCGACCTCGACGTCATGGCCCGCGACTCGGAGGCCCAGCGGGGCGAGCTGCCGGTGGCGTTCATCTCGCTGGTCGATCCCTCCGGCGCCCAGCCCGTGGCCGACTGGATCGTGCACGAGCTGGCCCGCTGGCGCGCCGACGCGGTCGCCTGAGGTGCACGCCGGGCTCGTCATCGAGCTGCAGCGCGGCCGTGACGGCTCCGTGGCTGCTCGCGGGGACCTGGCCGTGGCGCCGTACTGGTGCCGGTGGGACGGCACGGTCCTCTGGATCGTCGGGTCGGCGGCCACACCGGTGGGCGACGACGACATCACGATCGACCTCCAGGTGGGCGAGGGCGTCCACGCCACCGTCCGGAGCGTCGCCGCCACGATCGTCTACGCCGCCCGCGGACCGGGGACGCGCCTCACGACCCGCCTCCGCGTCGCCGCTGGTGCGTCGCTGGCCTGGCAGCCCGATCCCGTGATCGTCACCGAGCGGGCGCGTCACCGGTCCGCGCTCGTGGCCGACGTGGCCACCGGAGGCTCCCTGGTGGCCGACGAGGTGGTGGTGTTCGGGCGGAGCGGGGAGAGGGCCGGCCGGTTCGCCTCGTCGACCGACCTCCGGCGCGACGGGCTCCCCGTCACCGTGACCTCGTTCGACACGGCGATGCCCGGGTGGTCCGGCCCCGGCGGCACCGACGGCGCCAAGGTCGTCGCGACCCGCTTGGTGCTCGGGCCGGGATCGGGGATCGGCGACGGCGCGACCGGCCACGTCGACGGCCGCACGGTGGTGCTGCGGCCCGAGGCCGGTGGTGCGGTGGCCACGACCCTCGCCCCGGACCCCGGTCGCGCCCGGTCGCAGCTGGATGCCGCGCTCGGCGTCGCGGCCGCGAAGGCCGACGATCCGGTGCAAGCGGCAGCGGCAGCGGCGTCGGCGGCGTCGTCGTCGGCCGTGCCCGTGCCGCCGGTGGCCGTGCCGGTGTCGGCCGCGGCCGTGCCGGTGGTGGCAGAGGCGGCCTCCTAGGCGGGCGGTGGCGTGGGGCTCGGCGTCGGGACCCGCCTGCGGTGGATGACCCACGCCGCCACCAGCCCGCCGACCGCGCCGAAGACGTGGCCTTGCCACGAGACCCCGGGGCGGGGGAGCACGCCCCAGAGGATGCTCCCGTAGAAGAACAGCACGATCAGGCCCACCACGATCTGCCCGATGTGGCGTTCGAAGAACCCGCGCGCCACCAGGTAGGCGAGGTAGCCGAACACGAGCCCGCTCGCACCGATGTGCACGGTGTGCGACGGGGCCACGAGCCACGTGCCGGCGCCCGTGAAGAGCCCGACGATGACGGTGACCTGGACGAACCGCTGGGTGCCGGAGGCGGCGATGATGCAGCCGAGCACGAGGAAGGGGATGGTGTTGCCGATCAGGTGGCCGAACCCGTCGTGCAGGAACGGCTCCGTCACGATCCCCGTGAGGCCGGCGAGGCTCCGTGGCCGCACGCCCCACCGGTCGAAGTCGGTGTGCGGCAGCAGGTCGATGATCTCCACGACCCACATGACGGCGGCCATCGTGAGCACCACCAGGTACGGCGTGAGCTCGCGGAGCTCGAGCCGAGGTCGCTCAGGGGCCGCCGCCGGACTCGTCATGCCCCGATCCTCCCACGACCCACGGCCCACCTCGCCCCACACACCCACCCAGCCTGATCCGAACTTCGTAGGCGAGAGCGCCCGAAACGTCGTCCTGGCCTACGAAGTTCGGCGGAGTCTGACCCCGCCCTCTCGGCCGGGGGGTCGGTCAGGTCGTGAGGCGGGGTCCCGGGCCGGGTGGGAGGTCGGGGAAGGCCGGTGGGCGCTTGCCCATCCAGGCGGCGACGCCCTCGGCGTAGTCGGCGCCGGCGATGGTCTCGTCGAGGAGGCGCTCGGACACGGCGACGGCCGTGCCCACGTCGCCGTGGAGGTCGGCGTAGAGCTGGGCCTTCGCCAGCGCCGCGGACGACGGGGCGACCTCGGTGGCGACGGCCCGAGCCCAGTCGAGGGCAGCGGGCAGCACCTCGGTCGCGGGGAGCGACCGGTTGGCCAAGCCGATGCGCTCGGCCTCGGCCCCGCGGATCACCCGGCTGGAGATCAGCAGGTCCGCTGCGTGGCCGATGCCCACCAGGCGGGGGAGCATCCACGACAGCCCGTACTCCGCGGGCAGGCCGAGCCGAGGTGCTGACGTGGTGAGCTTGGCGTCGTCCGCCACGAACCGCAGGTCGCAGGAGCAGGCGAGGACGAGGCCGACGCCGGCGGCCGCGCCGTTGACGGCTGCCACCACGGGGAACCGCAAGCCGTAGTGCCAGGCGAAGGCCTGGTCGTACTCGGGGCGCACGCCGTGGCCGGGCGTGGCCGGCTCGGGCGGCAGGCCGCGGTCGTACCCGCCAGCCGCGGCGTGGCCTTCGAGCGCGGCGGTGTCGGCGCCGGCGCAGAACGCCCGGCCGGCGCCGGTCACGACCGCGGCACGGACCGTCGGGTCGGCCTCGAGGTGGGCGAACACCTCCCGGTACTCGGTGTGCATCCGGCCAGTCCACGCGTTCATGCGGTCCGGCCGGTCCAGCGTGACGACGGCGACACCGCCGTCGCGCTCGAGCCGGATGGTGCGGAGCTCGCTCAGGTCCATGGGCGCATCGTGCCACTCGGTGGGAGGCTCGGGGCTGTGCAGGCCCTCGGCATCCACCACGTGTCCGTCAACGCGACCGAGCCGTCCGAGGCCGGCCCCGGCCTGCAGCCGTTCCTGGACCCGTCCGGGAACGCCGTCGAGCGCGACGAGCGCGTTGCCCCTGAGGGCGTCAGCCCTCGACAGCGGCCGCGGCGGCGACGATGGCGTCGATGGCGGCTTGGGGCTGGGAGACCATCGAGACGTGGGAGGCGGCGACCTCGGTGATGGTGGACCCGGCGCGCTCGGCCATGTTCCGCTGGGTGGCGATCGGGATCACCCGGTCCTCGGTGCCGAGCACGGCCCAGCTCGAGATGGACCTCCACGCCGGGTTCGCGGTCGGGCCGATGTTGGCGGCCAGGGCGATGGGCCGCTGGCTGGCGGCGATGACCGCCCGGTCGGCTTCGGGCAGGTCCTGGGCGAACGACTCGTGCACCGTCGCCGGCTTGAGGAACGCCTCGACATCGCCCTCGGGTGCATCCGGGTACCCGGCGAGGTCGACCACCGCCGTGGGGTCGGGGACGTCGAGCGCCGAACCCGAGCCGCCGAGGATGTCGAACACGCTCTCGCCTTCGTCGGGGATGAAGGCGTTCACGTACACGAGCGCCTTGACGTCGCCGCCGCCGAGGCCGGCGTTGGTGATGACGACGCCGCCGTAGGAGTGGCCGACGAGCACGACCGGGCCTTCGGTGCGCTGGGCGAGGAACGAGGCGACGTAGGCGCTGTCGCTGGCGACGCCGTGGAGCAGGTTCGGCGGCGTCTGCACGGTGAAGCCGTCGGCCTGGAGCGCGGTGGACACGGCGTTCCAGCTGGAGCCGTCGGCCCAGGCTCCGTGGACGAGGACGATGGTGGGCTTCGGCATGGGGTGCCTCCTGGTCGTCGGCCGCCCGCACGGCCTGCTCCGGAGGCTACCGGGCGATCGTCCGCCGTGGCGGCAAGATCTGACGGTCCGTCAGGCAGCGGACAGGTGAGCGCGGGCCGCGCTAGGTGACGGCGGCGGTCGGGGCGGGTGGACCGGCGGCACCGATGGCGTGCACGCCGCCGTCGACGTGGACGATCTCGCCCGTGGTCGCGGGGAACCAGTCGCTCAGCAGGGCGACCACCGCCCGGGCCGCCGGATCGGGGTCATCGACGTCCCATCCCAGCGGGGCCCGCTCTTGCCACACCCCGTCGATCTGGCTGAACCCGGGGATGCTGCGGGCGGCGACCGTGCGCAGCGGCCCCGCGGCCACGAGGTTGACCCGGATGCCCTCGGGGCCGAGGTCGCGGGCGAGGTAGCGACTGGCGGACTCCAGCGCCGCTTTGGCCACGCCCATCCAGTCGTAGGCCGGCCAGGCGACCGAGGCGTCGAAGTCGAGGCCGACGATCGACCCGCCGCGCCCGAGCACCGGGCGCACCGCCTTGGCCAGGGCGGGCAGCGACCACGCCGAGACCTGGAGGGCGGTGGCGACCTCGTCCCACGAGGCGGCGAACAGGCCCTCGTCCTGGCCGAGGCAGGCGGCGGGCGCGAACCCGACGGCGTGGACGACGCCGTGGAGCTCGCCGAAGCGGTCGGCGACCTGCGGGGCCAGGGCGTCGAGGGCCGCCTGGTCGGTGACGTCGAGCTCGAGCACCTCAGGCTCGACCGGCAGCTTGCGAGCGGCTCGGCGCGTGGTCGGCATCGCCCGGCCGAACGACGTCAGCACGACCGTCGCCCCCTGCTCCTGGGCGATGCGGGCGCAGGTGTGGGCGATCGACGAGGGCGTCAGCACCCCGGTGATCAGCACCGTTCGATCTTGCAGCAGCACGTCGCCTCCGGGGTCGCGTCCCCCGATCATGCCGGAACGGCGGTGGCAGGTCAGCGACTGGCGCGCCGAGACGGCAGGCCCCGCCGTCGATGGGAGGCGACGGCGCTGCTGGGCGGTGGGGCGAGCGGACCGGTGTGGTGCCCGCCGGCCGCCGCAGTCGGTGGCGGTGGCAGCGGGGCCGGAGGCGGCGCCGGAGCGGCAGGCGCTGCTGACGCGCCCGGCGCTGGCGGTGACGGGGCGAGCACCCCGCGGTCCTCGATCTCGGCGAGGGCGGCGGCGATGCGGTCCGGGCTCCACCCCAGGCGGGCGCGCAGCGCACCGGCGTCGGCCGAACCCGCCAGCTTGACGACGACCGCCCAGGCGTCGGGCCCGAGGGTGACGCTGTCTGACCGGGTCTCGTGCAGGGCCACCGTGCGCTCGGTCCACGAGGCGAGGCTGCGTGCCTCGTGGGTGCGGGCGCGCACGTCCATCAGCAGCGTGGCGGTCTCCCAGGTCCAGGCGCCGCTGCTCGGGTGCTGGCCGAGCGGGTCGTGGAAGTACCAGCCGGACTGGGCGGTCATGACCCCGGCGAGCAGGGCGACCATCTGGTCGCGGGCGCCGCCCTCGTCGGCGATCGGCCGATCGGCGAGGTCGGCTTCGGTGAGGTTCACCCCGGCCTCGGCGGCGTACGCCCGGCCGCCTTGGATGTAGAGCGTGATCGGGCGGTCGGTGTGGAACTCGATGCTGCCCTCGGCTCCGTGGGCGTTGGCCTGCCGAAGGACCCACTCCGGGGGATAGCGGTCCAGGGGGCCGCGGCGCATCATCGGCATGGTCGATCCTCGTGGCGGTGGGGAGGGATTCTGGACGCGTGAGGTCCGGCACCGCTACCCGCCATTCTTCGGCCAGTCGGGCGCCGACCTGGACTGGAAATGTGTCCAGGTTCGCTACCGGATGGGGATGAGCCGCAGGGAGTCGGTGGCCTGGCCGGGGTACTCCCGGCTGCCGGAGAGGACCGCCACCAGGTCACCCCGGCGGATGAGGCCGTGCTCCCTCGCCTGGTCGACCACGCGGGTGATGACGTTGTCAGCCTGGTAGTCGACGTCGAGGTGCTGCGGGGTGGCGCCCCAGCTGAGCGTGAGCTGGCGCAGCGTCTGCGGGTCGGCCGAGAAGCCGAGGATCTTGGCCTCGGGGCGGAACCGGGCGATGGAGCGGACCGTGAAGCCGGTGTGGGTGATGCAGATGATGGCGCTGGCGCCCGTCTCGAGCGCGGCCCGCCACGCCGCGTTCGTCATGCCGAGGGTGACCGTGTCGTCGACGTGGGGCTGCATGGTGGAGGCGATCTCGTGGACCCGGGCCCCCCATGCGTCGTAGTCGAACTCGTCGTCGGCCCGGGCGGCGATGCGGGCCATGGTGGCCACCGCGTTGATGGGGTCGTGGCCGATGGCCGACTCGCCCGACAGCATCACGGCGCTGGAGCCGTCGAACACGGCGTTGGCGATGTCGGAGGCTTCGGCGCGGGTGGGCGACGGCGCCGTGACCATGGACTCGAGCATCTGGGTGGCGGTGATGGCCGGGCGCCCGAGGGTGATGCAGCGCTGGAGGATGCGCTTCTGGAGGTGCGGCAGCTCTTCGATCGGCATCTCCGCACCCAGATCGCCGCGGGCGATCATGACGGCGCCAGACGCCTCGATGATGCTGTCGAGGTTGTCGACGGCCGCCCGGGTCTCGATCTTGGCGACGACCAGCGGTCCGCGCGGATGGGGCTCGACCCCCACTCGGCGGACGTCGTGCGCCGAGCGCACGAACGACACCGCCACCATGTCGATGCCCTCGGTGATGAACGCGTCGAGCATGTGGAGGTCGGCCGGGGTCGGCGAGGCGATGCGCAGGCGGTCCGACGGGATGTGCACGCCGGGACGGCCCTGCAGCAGGCCGCCGTGGGTGATGCGGGCCTCGAGGCAGTCGGTCTTGCGGTCGATGACCTCGGCCATCACGATGCCGTCGCCGAACGCCACCCGGTCGCCGACGTGCAGGTCGGTGAGGAGCCCCTCGTGGTCGACCTGGATCATCTCGGCCGTGGACCCGGTGTTGCCGGGCTCCAGGTGGATGATGTCGCCCTGGTCCACCGGCAGCCCGTCCTCGGGCATGGTGCCCGCTCGGACCTTGGGCCCCGGCAGGTCGATCATCACGCCGATGGGCCGGCCGAGGGAGGCCTCGACCCGGCGCACCCGGCGGAACTTCTCGATGGCCTCGTCGAGCGAGCCGTGGGCCAGACCGATGCGGGCCACGTCCATCCCGGCCTCGGCGAGGTCCTTGATCATCGCCTCGGAGTCGGAGGCGGGACCGATGGTGGCGATGATCTTGGTGCGACGAGCCATGGGCCCAGTGTCGCAGCCCGTCCGCCCGATTCCGCGCCGGGTTCGGTGACCGTCCGCTGGCGCGCGCGTCCCACTCGGACGTCGGAAGGCCAGCACGCCGTTCCCGGCGTCCGTTCCCGGCGTCATCGCCTACGACGTTCGGAGAGGAGGTCCGGTCGCGGCGGCGAGCAGGTGGCCGACGAGGTCCTCGAGGCTCGTGCCGGCGTTCAGGCCGCTGGTGGACGGCAGCACGTAGACCGGGCTGGGTCCGAGCAGCTGCGGCTGCCAGCCGACCGAGGCCTTCCGGTCCACGGCGGCGCGCCAACCGGCCAGGCCCACGACGGCGACCGCCTGCGGTCGCAGCCACGCGCACAGGGCGTCGAGCCGCTCGACCCCGGCCCGGTACTCGGCGGTGGTCAGCTCGTCGGCGCGGGCCGTGGCCCGCTTCACCAGGTCGGTCATGCCGATGCGGTCGTGGCGGAGCAGGTGGACCGGGTCGCGGTCGCGGGTGGCCAGCCCGGCGGCCGCCATCGCCTTCCAGAACCGGTTGGAGCCGGTGACGTACCCGACGCCGGCGTCGGCGGCGTGCAGCGACGGGTTGAGGCCGCAGCACAGCAGGCGCATCCCGGCTCCGACGTGGTCGGGGAGGGCTCGGAGCGCGGTGGCCGCGATCTCGATGCGCGGGTGGGCGTCGTGGTGCTGGGCCGGGACCACAGCCAAGTCGTCGACGGCGAACCCCGCGGCCTCGACGGTCCGCCGGAGGTGGTCGGGTGCCCACCAGGTGAACCACCGGCCGGGCAGATCGTCGCCGCTGGCCTCGTCGGTGACCTCTTCGGCCGTGGGACCGCCGTCGGCGGCGGCGAACACGGTGAGGTCGAAGCGGCCGCCGACGGGGAGGGCTCGGTGCACGTCGGCGAGGGCCAGCGGGAGGTCCGCGGCCGGCAGGTGCTGGTGGACCTTCGACGCCCACACCCCGCCGACCGTGCCGGGACCGAACGGGAGCCGTGCCAGGTCGGCCTGCACCACCGGGACGCCCGGGTGGGCCGAGCGCGCCGCCGATGCCATGGTCCACGACGCGTCGACGGCGACCACCGGCGTGCCCAGCAGCGGCACGTAGTGCCCCGGGCCGGCGCCCAGGTCGATGCGGACGGCACTCGGGTCGCGGCCGTCGACGGCGGAGGCGAAGGCCGCGGCCCGCTCGGGCCGCTGGACGCCCCGGCGAGCGGCGTACCCGGCTCCTTCTCGGTCGTAGACCGCGATGGTGCGCTGGTCCATCAGCGACCGGCCATCAGAACAACCCGAGCTGCAGGCCTTCGCCGGTGTCGACCAGCGGCACCCACTGCTCGCCGCCGCGGGGCCCGACCATGCGGATCTCGATGCGCTCCACCGGGATCGCCCGCGCTCGCCCCCGATCGTCGCGGAGCCCCACCGAGCCGTCCTTCTCCCGCCGGAGCACGACGCCTTCGCGGTACCGCTTGTCGGACGTGCCGGCGTACCGCACGATCTGGCCGAACTCCAGGCCCATCGCGGCCAGGCCGTCGTCGACCACGGGCTTCGCCGGGCGCTTGGCCATCAGACGCCGGGTGCCTCGTCGAGCGTGCCGAGGATGCGGGCCTGCAGCCGGGCCATGCCGGCGAGCCAGCGGTCCGGGTCCGTGGCGCGGCGCCGGTAGTACTCGGCGACCTCGGGGTGGGGGAGGATCAGGAACTCCTCGGCCCGGACGGCGTCGACCACGGAACGGGCGACGTCGGCCGGCTCCAGCAGGCCCTGCGACACGACCGTCTCCACCGACGAGATCCCCATGGCGTTGGCGAGGAGGTCGGTGCGGACGCCCTGCGGGCACAGGCACGACACGGTGATGCCCTGTGACCCGTAGGTGATGGCCAGCCACTCCGCGACGGCGACGGCCGCGTGCTTGGTGACCGAGTACGGCAGGTCGCCGATCTGGCTGAGCAGCCCAGCCGCCGACGCGGTGGAGAGCAGGTAGCCCTCGCCCCGGGCGAGCATCGAGGGCAGCACGGCTTCGGCCGCGTGCACGTGGGCGAGGACGTTGACCTTCCAGATCCGGTCCCAGACCTCGTCGGATGCGTCGACGCCGGCACCGGTGCCGATGCCGGCGTTGCTCACGAACAGGTCGATGGGCCCGTGCTCCTCCTCGATGCCGGCGACGAGCGCGGCGATGCCGGCCCGCTCCGCGACGTCCACGGCCACGCCACTGGCTCGTTCGCCCAGGGTTGCCGCGGCGGCATCGACGTCGGCCTGGGCCAGATCGGCCACGACGACGTGGCGGGCGCCCTCGTCGACGAAGGCCTGGGCCAGGGCGAACCCGATGCCCTTCGCGCCGCCGGTGACGACCGCAACCCGGTCCCGAAGCTCCATGGCCGAACCCTACCGACCGGGTACGACACCGGGTGGGGAGGCACCGCCGGCGATCCGTGGCCAGGCATCCACGGCCGCGGCCGCACCCCAAGGGCCAGACGTCACGCTGAGCCAGCAGCGCCACCACGGATCAGAGGGACGGCCAGGTCTCGCGCGATCCGGACCAGATTCGCCCGGTCTGCCTCGCAGGTGGAGCAGCGATCCTTGCGGTACGGGCTGTGTCGATGCCGCGCGGTCGCCCCACGAAGCCGGGTCTCCTGGTCGTCGGCCCTCACCAACCAGCCGGTCGGCTCCCCGGTCCGGTCGACGCGCTCGACGACGGAGCGGATCGATGATCGGTCGATCTGCTCGCTCGTCCACCAACCGCGAACCTCCACCGTGGCCTGGCTCAGCGTGACGCCGCCCCTGATCGCCAGGTAGACGCCCCGCATGCCCGCCGCAGCCGACGCAACCATCCCCAACCAGGCCAGGGGGTACCCCTCAGCACAGAGCCAGGCGAAGCCGCCAGCGAGGACGATGGCAGGGAGCCCGCAACCGACGGACGCCAGCACGAACGTCTCGCTCTGAACCAGCTGAGGACCGCCCCTTCGGACCCCACCGTCACCCGAGGCCTGGCGACCGTCCTGATCGACCATGTTCTCGGGATCGTAGGTGACTTCGGCCGTTGGCAGCAGCGATCGTGATCGAGAGTCCGGAGGCCGAGAGGATCAACGGTCGAACCAGCGTCGCCAGGCCCGCGGGTGGTCGTGCTCCGGGCGATCGGCCGCGGTCCGAGAAGCGGCATCGCCCACCGGGCCGGGTCCCAGCGCACCCACCGGCTCGAGCGCTCGCTCGTCCCGTTCGTCGGGCGGGTTCTCGCCGGTCGACGGCTCGCCGGTGGTCGAGGCGGCCTCCTCTGCCGCCCCGACCACGGCGACGGGTTCCGGTGGAACCGGCGCCGCGACCTCGTCTTCGCCCGCGACCGCGACCGCGACCTCGTCTTCGTCTTCGCCTTCGACCTCGGGTTCGGTCACGACCTCGGGTTCGGGTCCCAGTCCGGCGGCGGCGGCAGGTGCCGGTTGCTCGCCGGTCTGGTCCTCGACCGCGTCCTCGTCCGGGCCGTCGTCGGGAGTGCCGGACGCGCCGAGGGCGTCGCCCTCGCCAAGGTCATCGTCAGAGGATGCGGGGATCTCGCGGACAGGGCGGGGGTCCTGGTCGAGCTCTCGCAGGAGGGCATCGGCGGTCATCTGGCGCTCGGCGATGCGGGGGCCGTCCACGGCCTGGGCGTGGAGGAGCCCGAGCCGCACGGCGTGGACGTACGACTGGGGGACGCCGTCGCCCGTGAGCGCCACCGTCTCGATGATGGGGTCGTCGCCCTCGCTCGTGAGCCGCTCGGTGACCTCGTCCATCGGCAGGGCGTCGGCGGCGTCGCGCTTGTTCGCCTGGATCACCAGCCCGGGACGCTCGCCCTCGTAGGCGTCGAGCAGGGTGCGGACCTGGGCCAGCGCCACCTCCGACGCGTGCATGCCGGCGGCCGAGGTGTCGGCCACGAACAGCACCACGTCCGCGGTGACCAGCAGCCGTGCCCGCAGGTGGGGGAGGTGGCCCGGCACCGCCACCACCTGGGTGCGGATGGGGCGGCCGTCGGCCCGGCCGCCGTCGTGGTCCATCCAGTCGAACAGCAGCGTCCGCCCGTCTTGCTCTGCGGGGGTGACCACCGGCCGCCCGAGCCGTTCGCCCAGCGACCGCGCCGTCGTCGTCTTCCCGGCTGTCGACGCCCCGTCGACGACGATGCGCAGGTCGATGGGCCGCGCTTCGGCCTCACGCGTGGTCGAGGCGGTCATGCCGGCTTGGTGTTCGAGATGCGCCGCCGGAGCGAGCGGCGCCGGTCGACGGTGGGGTTCGGCAGCGACCCGGGAAGCGGCGGGACGGTCGGAGGGATGTCCGGCGGCACCGACTGCGGAGCGGCTACCGGGCTCCGCCGTGCGCGCGCCGGCGCGTGCACGGCGGGGCCGAGGACCGCCGCGGCCTCCGGTGCAGATGCGGGTGCCGGCACCGCTTCTTCTTCTTCTTCTTCTTCTTCTGCCGGCGTCGGCGGCTCGGCCGCCGTGGATGGGGCCGACAAGACGCCAGCGGCGGCCAGCTCCGTGAGAGCAGCATCGAAGCGGGCCCCGGTCCAGCCCAGGTCCTCGCGGAGCGCGTCCGCCTCACGGGTGGCCGCCAGCGCGCACGCGATCCGCCACGCCTCAGCGGTGAGCGTGACCTGGCCGTGATCGGCCGGTGCGATCAGCTCGACGCGCCGTTCCGGCCGAGGCGAGCGCTCGGGTGCGGCGGCCACCGGAGCCGTCGCGGTCGTCGGCGTGCGGGGTGCGGTGCGCTCCGGGCCCGGCGCCGCCGCGGTCGGGGTCTCCGTGCTCGTCACCGCCGGCTCCCCGGTCGCTCGCTGCCGCCGTCGCGCCGCGACGACGAGCGAGGCACCGTCCCAGTCCCAGGCCGTGGCGACGGCGTGGTGGCCGATCGGGTCGAGGTAGTACCAGCCGTCGGCGGCGGCCAGGGCCGTGCCCACGAGCTCGACCACCCGCTCGTGGGCCGTGCCCTCGTCGACGGGAGCGGTGCCGGGCTCGTCGGCGAGGCCGGTCTCGGCCACGCCCTCGACGGCGTGGCAGACCCGGCCGTTGCGCAGGTAGAGCGTGAGCGGTCGATCCGTGTGGAACTCGATGCTCCCCGACGTGTCGTGCGCGCTCGCCTGCCGCAGCACCCACTCCGCGTCGTAGCGGTCGAGCGGTCCCCGTCGCATCATGGGCATGGCCGGCTCCTCCGCCCAGAGCACGGCGTGGTGCCCGATCCGGCGGCGGGCGCAGTCGGAGCGCACCGGGCTGGGATCACGCGGCGACCGCGGGCGCGCATCGGATCACCGCCGCCGTCGAGCCTCGATCGGAGCCCGAGCGGGCGAGCTGCGACGGCCGTCATCGCGCTGGGCTCGTGGGGGCCATGTCTCGTGCTCCATCCGCTCCGGTGGGGTGGGCGCGACGAAAGGCCTCTCGATGGACCGCGGACGGCCGTCGTTGGCTCGCTGGACTGGTCACACCTTCCCTCGCACCTGGAGTAACGGCGCGTCCCCGCCTGGGGTTGAGCGGAAATCGTGAGCCCGATGAGGGACCATGCCCGCGCCGGGTCCCGGCGCAGGGCACCCGAGGAGTGCCTCCCACGGCGGTGCGGACGCGTCAGGGACGACAAGAAGGCGGGAGGCCGTGCTGGTGAACCGGGCCCACTCAGGCGGAGGCTGCGGCTTCCATCGTGTCGGTCAGGACCTGGCGCCGGTCGCCGCCCCACGGAAGGGGCATGAGCACCGGGACGTCGACGCCAGCGTCGACGTAGGCCCGCACCGCGGCGCGCACCGTGCCGGCGTCGCCCAGCACATCGATGGCGTCGCACATGCGGTCCGACACCGCGGCGAGGGCGCCCTCGCGGTCGCCGGCCGCGTGGTGCTCGCGGATCGCGTCGACCTCGTCGCCGAACCCGGCGCGCCGGAAGCTGGCGGCGTAGGCGTCCACCACCGCGTACGAGAACAGGTCCCGCCTCGCCTTGTCGATGCCCTGCTCTCGGTCACCGACGCCCGCGTGCACGTACGCGTAGATCTCGGCGCTGCCGCCGGCGCGCACCTGCTCCACCGACCAGGCGACGTGCGAGGCCGGGAGGTAGTTGAGGAGCACGCCGTCGGCCACCTCGCCCGCCAGCTTCAGCATCGCCGGGTTCAGCGCCCCGACCACGACCTTGGGCTTGCGCTCGCCGAGCCTCAGACCGAGCCGGAACCCCTTGACCTCGTAGAAGTCGCCGGCGAAGTCGACCTTCTCGCCCGACAGGCACGCCTTCACCAGCGTCACGTACTCGCGCACGCGTGCGAGGGGCCGCTCGCCGTACTCGACCCCGTGCCAGCGGCTGGTCACCACCGGTGACGAGATGCCGATGCCGAGCAGGATGTCGGCGTCGGGGTGCAGCGCCTGCAGCGTCGCCGCGCCCATGGCGGCCACCATCGGCGTGCGCAGCTGCAGCGCGAGGACACCCGTGCCGAGATCGAGCCCTGGCGCTGCGCTGCCCGCGGCCGCGAGCAGCGAGAACGCCTCCGGCCCGGTGGTCTCGGCCGTCCAGAACGACCGGTAGCCGAGGCCGGCGGCCTGCTGGGCGGTCTCGAGCGCCAGGCCGGGGCCGAGCGGCATCAGGCTGGCGAACGTGAATCCGAGCTTGGGATGGGCCATGGGCCGACCCTAGAAGCTGCCCGTCGCCTCGAGCGTGTAGTCCTCGGGGCTCCGGTCGGTGCCGACCGACTCGACGCGGACCCGCAGCGTGGTGGCGTCGTTGAAGATGCAGTCGGGGTCGCCGACGGTGACGGTGGCCGGCTCGTCGTCGCTGCTGGCCTTGGTGCCGAGGACCTCGTCGCCGTCGAGGACCGTCACCCGCTGGCTCACCCCGGCCGGTGCCGTGAGGGTCACCTGCAGCTTGCCGTCGCAGAGGATCTGGAAGCCGTCGCCCACGTCGAGCAGGTAGGTGTCGACGTCGTCGGCGGGCACCAGGTTGGCGGACACGGCGCCGTCGAGCTTCGAGTCGTCGGGGAGGCCGTCGGCCTCCGCCTCGCAGCCGGTGTCCCGGTCGCCGTCGTAGTCGGCGAACCCGTCGAGGCAGGTCCGGCCGTCGGTGTTGGGCGCCGGGTCCTCGCCGCAGGGTTGGTAGGGGAGCGGCGCGCACGTGGTGGTGGTCGTGGCCGGGCGGGCGGTGGTGGAGACCGTGGTCGGCGCCAGGCGGCCCTGGTTCCCGTCGCCGTCGGTCAGCACGGCGAGGACCCCGGCGCCGACCAGCAGCACCACGAGGACCGCACCCGCGATCGCCCAGGGGCTCCGGCCGGTGACGGCGCGCTGCACGATCGTGCGCGGGTGCGTGCCGTCGGTGCCGCCGCGGGCCGCGGCCGCCGACGGCCGGGCGGCCGGGTCCTTGGCGAGCATCGCCTCGATCCGGCGCCGGAGGTCCGGCGGCAGGGTCTTGGGCACCTTCTCGGTGCGTCCTGCCGCGGCCCGCAGGAGCAGCAGCTTGGGGTCGCCGATGCCGAAGGGCCCCTCGCCGGTGGCGGCGAAGAGCAGGGTGGCTCCGAGGCAGAACACATCCGACGCTGCGGTCGCGTCGTCGCCCCGGGCCTGCTCCGGCGACATGAACCCCGGCGTCCCGACGACCATCTCGGTCGCGGTCAACCCCGGTGTGGCGTCGCGGTGGACGGCGACGCCGAAGTCGGCCAGGTGGGCGACGCCCCCGGCGTCGAAGAGCACGTTCGCCGGCTTGATGTCGCGGTGGACGACGCCCTGGCGGTGCGCCGCCGCGAGGGCGTCGAGCAGGTGGTCGGCCAGGCGGGCGACCTCGTCGGGAGCGAGCGGGCCGTGCTCGTTCACCCGCTGCGCCAGGTTGCCGCCCGAGAGGTAGTCCATGACCAAGATCAGGTCGTCGTCCTCGTCGATCACCTCGCGGAGCTGAACGACACCCGGGTGGTCGAGCCGCTGGAGCACCTCGGCCTCACGGCGGACCCGGGCGCGCGCCTTGGCGAGCTCCTCGGGGGTGCCGTGCAGCGAGAGGCGCTTGAGCGCCACCTCGCGCCCGTCGTCGTCACGAGCGAGATCGACCACCCCCATGCCCCCGCGGCCGATGCGGCGGATGATCTCGTAGCTCACGGCGGCCAGGGTAGGAGGTCCGCTCGATCCGGCCGCGGCCGGCGTGTCCGTGTTTCGGGCGGCTGGCGCCGTCCTGTCGCCCGGCCGCAACGTGCGCGTGGTTTGTCAGCCCACCCCGGTAAGGTGGCGGACGTGACCGAGACTGCAGTGCCAGAGATCGTGATCCAAGAAGCGTTGGCCGTCGTCGACCAAGCTCTCGGGACCATGCAGCAACGAGCGCTCGTCTCCACCGATGAGGTGGCGGACCTGCTCTTGGACCTGCGGCTCCTGCTGGCCACGGCCGACGCTCCCGCACCGGTGGGCACCGGGGTCTAGCCCGGGCGGCCAGCGGGTGCGTTCTACGCGCCCAGAGGGTTCGCTGAGCCCAGGGCGAGCAGCTCGGCGAACGACGCCTCGATGTCCTCGCGCAGCAGGTCCGGGGCGTGGACGGCCGCCCGGTCCACGTGCAGACCGAGGTTGAGCACGCCGCGGTAGCTCATGGTGGTGAGGTTCCAGGCGGTCCCGGCGATGGGGCCGAGGGGGTAGTTGCCGGTCATCAGCGCGCCGGCGATGTAGAGGTCGAAGGGCGCCGCCCGCACGTTCGAGGTGGCGAAGTCCACGGTCATCACCTGCTGGCGGGCGAGGCGCACGAGCATCGGCTGGGGGAGCAGGTTCACGAGTCCGGCGAGCGACGCGGTGAGGCCCATGGCCCGTTCCGTCTTGGTGACCGAGAGCCGCTCGTGCACCTCGCGGAACCGCGCCACCGGGTCCGCGGCCACCGGGACGAGCACCCGCGTGGGGGTGAACGCGTTTCCACCCGGTGAACGGTCCGCGCGCGTGCTGACGGGCATCGACATGCGCAGCTCGCCGACGCCGACGCCGAAGCGGCGGTGGTAGGCGCCGGCGCCACCGGCCGCGGCGGCGACGAAGAGGTCGTTGACCGATCCGCCCAGGCGACCGGCGGCCTCCTTCACGTCGGCCAGCGGGACGTCGAACGTCTCGAGCTGCCGGTCGAGCGAGCGCTCGGCCCACAGCGGCGATCGGTGGCTGTCGACCACGCCGAGCTGGCGGACCACCGAGCGGGTGGTGGCGGCGGTCTCTGCCGGCAGGGCGGCGAGCAGCGACGCGACGTGGAGCGGGTCGCGGGCCAGGTCCGTGGCGGTGTCGACCAGGCGACGGGCGGCGTCGGCGCCGCGGCGCGGGATGCCGCTCACCGCGTCGACGGCGCCGGCCCACGGCGGACGGGCGGGAGCGGGTGGAGGACCGTCATCGACCGCAGGCGGCTCGGGGGCGTCGCGCTCCATGTCGATGAACTCGATCGACATGCGGATGCCGCCCTCGCCGTCGGTGATGGTGTGGTGCATCTTCTGCACCATGGCGGCCCGGCCGCCGGGCAGGCCGTCGATGACGGTGAACTCCCACAGCGGGCGGTTGCGGTCGAACGGCGTCACCGCCTGGTCGACGGCCAGGGCTCGGGCGTCGGCATCGGTGGCGCCGTCGGGGAGCCGCACCCAGCGGAGGTGGCGGTCGAGGTCGAACTCGGGGTCCTCCTCCCAGGTGGGCGTCGCTGGGCCGAACCCGTCGACGACCCGGCGCCGGAGCCGGGGGACGAGGCGGCTGGCCCGCCACATCCGGCGCCGCAGCCGCTCGGGGTCGGGGGCCTGGTCGAAGAAGGTGAGGTTGGCGAAGGTGGACGACAGGACCGGGTCGGCCTCGAGGCTCCACATCATCGCCTCGAGGTCGCTCATGCGCTCCGAGGTGGAGGGCTCGGTGCTGGTCATCGGGCGGGGATGGGCCACAGGCGCCGCACGGCCTGGGCGTAGGCGATGCCGATGGCCGCGCCGGCCAGCACGTCGGTGGCGTGGTGGACCTTGACGTGGACGCGGCTGGTGGCGACGACCGCAGCCAGCCCGTAGTAGAGGGGTGCGGCCTGGGGGCGGCGCTGGCTGAGCATGCCGGCCGCGGCGAGGGCCGAGCTGGCGTGGCCGCTCGGGAAGCTCGACGTCCGAGGCAGGCGGACGTGGTGCGGGTGCTCGTGCTCCGCCACCGGGCGCGGCCGACGGATCAGCCGCTTGATGCCCTGGTTGACCAGGATCGACTCGCCGAGCAGCAAGACGCCGAGGCGGAGCGCCGCCTCGGCGTCCTCCTCCGAGCGCACGCCCTCGACGGCCGCGAGCAGCAGCCAGATGACGCTGAAGTCACCCAGCTCCGACGCCAGGTAGAAGACGCGGTCCGCCAGCGGGTGGCCGCGGAGCACGCGGCCCCACGCCGCGTCCGCCGCCTCGTCGAGCTGATCCCAGGAGGACCGGGGCGACGGTGGGGCTTCGGGGACCGGATCGAGCACCCCGGCACCCTAGGCGGGAGCCGGCGCCGATCGTCCCGGCAGGGGATCCGCTGGCGAGGCCGGCGTCTCGGTGACGAGGTCGACGGGGACGGGGCGAGCCGCTTCGACCAAGGCGAGATCGCCGCCTTGGGCCGGGCAGTAGGCGTGGAACGAGCACCAGTTGCACAGCGGGCCGGGGCGGGGACGGAAGTCCTCCAGCTCGCAGGCGACGGCGATGGCCGACCACAGCGCGCTCAGCTTCTTCTTCAGGCCGCGGATCGACTGCTCGGTGGGCTCGGTGGTGATGGTGAGGCCGTCGCCCAGGTAGATGAGCTTCACCTGGGCGGGGAGCACACCGAACAGCTCCTCGCACAGCAGGGCGTAGAACGTGACGCCGCCGAGGCGGCCTTGCTGGTGGCTGGTGCTGGGGGAGCGGCCGGTCTTATAGTCGGTGACGACCAGCCCGCCGTCCGCGTCGAGCTCCAGCCGGTCGATGATGCCGCGGACCCGGATGTCGTCGACCTGGGCCTCCAGCTTCAGTTCCAACCCGACGGGATGGACGTCGCGGGGGTCTTCGACCTCGAAGTACCGGCGGACCAGGCGATCGGCATCGGCGAGGAACGTGGTCTCGGTCTCGGCATCGAGCGCCAGCCCGATGAAGTCGGCATCGGTCCGCATCGCGGCGGTGGCGGTGGCCAGGTCCTCGATGGCGTGGTCGAGCGTGCGGTCCGGCGCCTCACGCGCGAACAGGTGCTCCAGCGCCAGGTGGACGAGCGTGCCCTTGACCGCCGCCGCCGACGGCGTCTCCGGCAGCTGGTCGATGGCCGAGAAGCGGAACGCCAGCGCGCAGTCCTTGAACGAGGAGACCTTGGACGGGGAGAGGGTGGCGGGCGGCGAGAAGGCCATGGATGCACCGTACCCGGGGGGTCTGACAGGCCGGTCGACCTGGGTACGCTCGGCCGGTGCCCGACCTCGACGAGGAGCTGGTGGAGGCCAACGCCGCCTTCTACGCCGCCTTCGAGCAGCGCGACCTCGATGCCATGTCGGAGGTGTGGCTCCACGAGGACCACGTGGTCTGCACCCACCCCGGGTGGGCGTCCCTCCACGGGTGGGCGGCGGTGGCGTCATCGTGGTTCGCCCTGTTCCAAGGCGACGGGCAGATGCAGTTCATCCTCACCAAGATCCAAGCCACCGTGCGGGGCGACCTCGGCTGGGTCACCGTCGACGAGAACCTGATCGCCGGACCGCAGGCCCAGACCGTGGCCGCCGTGAACCTGTTCGAGCGCCACGGCGGCCGGTGGAAGCTGGTCCTCCACGTCGGCTCGGGCATCGCCGCCGGCTGATCCGGCCGTCAGCCGGGGCCGGGCCTCTAACCTGTGGCATCCACCCCGAGGTGAACGAGCCGATGCCCACCGACACCCACGTCGAAGAACCCATCGACGGACGCACCGCCCGTGCCGTCCGCACCAAAGACGCCATCGTCGACGCCACGCTCGCCCTCATCGACGAAGGCGACCTGCGGCCCACGGGGCCGCGCATCGCCGAGCGCGCCGGGGTGTCGGTCCGGTCGATCTTCCAGCACTTCGACGACCTCGACGCCCTGTTCTCCGCCGTCGGCCAGCGGGTGGTCGTGCGCATCGCCGCCCTGATCCAGCCCATCGACCCGTCGGAGCCGCTGCCCGAGCGCACCCAGGCCTTCCTCGCCCAGCGAGCGGTGGTGATGGAGTCGCTGACCCCTGTGCTGCGGGCGGCGCTCGTGCACGCGGCGTCGTCGACGGTCATCCGCAGCCAGTTCGAGAACGGCCACCAGTTCCTGGTCGCCCAGATCGACGAGGTGTTCGCCCCGGAGATCGAGGCGGCCGGTGCCGGCGGACCGGTGCTGCGCGACGGGCTGGTCGTGGCCCTGTCGTGGTCTTCGTGGGACCTGCTCCGCGGCGCGCAGGGCCGCTCGGTGGAGGAGGCTCGGGCCGTGGCGGCGGCCATCGTCGGGGCGCTGCTCGCCGGAGCGGCGTCGTCGTGACCGACCCTGCCCCTCCACGATCGAGTGCCCCGTCACGGACCGGCCGGCTGTGGGCCGCACCGTCGCTCGCCGAGCGGCTGTCCGCTCGGCAGCTCACGGTC
>Ga0182747_1000297_pt1 | contig 50819 bp, 59 predicted proteins | sample eDN3rd30CBELigBY_FD_128526 | JGI IMG/M metagenome (GOLD analysis project Ga0182747, IMG submission 128526) | Enriched backyard soil microbial communities from Emeryville, California, USA - eDNA 3rd pass 30_C BE-Lig BY (version 2) (version 2) | ecosystem: Environmental > Terrestrial > Soil >... | reverse complement strand
GGAGGGGAATTTGCGCCGCATCTCCGACGCCCCTTGCCGGCCACCGCTCCCCGCCCCGCATCTGAAGATGCTGTACAGACACCCCTCGGTAGAAGGGACGGGATGGATGGGAATATAGGGCTACGCGGGGCGCAGAGTCAATAGTCCTAGGAATATTAATTTGACGGGGGAGCTCCGTCATTCCGGGGCGCGGGCGTAAGCCCGGGAGCCCGGAATCCATACGCCGCAGCACCGGGGATATGGATTCCGGGCTCGCCGCCAAAGCGCGTCGAAGACGCGCGTAAACGCGCTGATGGTGGCGTCCCGGAGTGACGGAACGCGCCCCGGGATGACGACGACAGCGGCTGGACGCCATCGGCTCACCTGATAGGTTGCCGGCCAAAGGCATCTGTCGTTCGGGAGTTTCACATGGTGGGCAAAGCGTTGCAGGGCTGGATGGACGCGCACGGCCTGCCGGCGATCGCCGCCGTCGTGCTGGCGGTCATCGTCGGCCTCGCCTTGCTGCTGGTGCTCGGCGGCTACTGGCTCGCGACGTAATCCCGGCGCGAGACCGTAGGGTGGGCTGAGCAAAGCGAAGCCCACCGGCGGCGCAAACCATTGATCCGGTGGGCTCGGCGCGAAGGCGCCTTAGCCCACCCTACAGCGGGATCAGAGCAACCCCAGCTGCATCAACTCGCGGCGCATTTCCTCGGGCATGTTGAGCGCGCCCTTGCCGATCTTGCCGAGATCGCGCGGGATCTCCTTGTCCTCGAGATAGCGCCAGCCCTGGAACGCCGCGCGCGACCGCGGCTCGACAGGAATGCATTTGGGATCGAGCACCAGCTTGCAGCGATGGATGCCGTCCTTGTCGGTGAAGGGCCGGATGTCGAGGATGACCTCGCGGCACATGATCTGGCCCTTGATCACCCAGTAGATCGAGCCGCCATCCTTCAGCTCGTCGGCGCGCTTGGGCACCATGCGCGTGGTGTGAATGCGCTCCGGCTTCTTCACGCCGCGCTTCTTCTGAGCCTTGATCTTGTCGTCGATCCAGCCTTGCAGATCGGCGATGGAGTCGGTTCCGACCGAGAGCTTGATCAAGTGCAAGGGCATATCGGCCATCAAATCCCGGAAACGAACTTCGCCATGACGACGATGATGGCAATCTGCATCATGCCCTGCGCGGCGACGGCATAGAAATATCCACTCATCATGCGGCCAATCCTGGCCCCGTCCGGCTCGGCTTTCTGCAACTCGAAACAAACCCGCAAATTGGTCGGCAGCAGGTAGCCGAGGCCCTGGATCGTCATCAGCGTGACCAGCGCCAGCGCGGCATAGACCCAGCCGATTTCCGGCCAGCCCAGCGCGGTGAACCCGAGTTCGACGGCGAGGAACCAGCCCGCGGTGCCGGTGATGATCGAGAGCGTCGGCATGAGAAAGAGCGTGCGCGGCGTCAGCTTGAGCAGGATCTGTTTGCGGACCGAGAGATCAAGTGTCCGCATGATCGGCCCGAGAACGAAGCCCATGAAGAGATCGATGCCGGTCCACAAGACGCCGGCCATCACATGCACCCAGTTCAGAAACCAAATGTTGCGGCTCACGATCGCCGCCACCATCACGCCCAGCGCCGCGGCAACATACCAGAGATAATGGAGCCGGATCAGAGAAGGCGGATTGTCCGCGGAGACAGCGGCGATCGTCATGTCATGCCCCCTCGTTGGCCGTGCTCGCAATCGTCATCACCTTGGCGCCTTCGGCGATCTGCGCGCCGACGCTCGCCGCGATGTCCGCCACCGTGCCGTCGAGCGGCGCCGTGAGCGTGTGCTCCATCTTCATCGCCTCGATGATGGCGAGACGCTGGCCGCGCGCGACGGACGCGCCCTGCTCCACCAGCACCGCCAGCACCTTGCCGTGCATCGGCGCGCGGATCGTGCCACCGCCGCCTTCGTTGGTGTCCTCGCCGAGCGACAGATCGCGCAGCGCGAGCTTCGTCTGCCGGCCTCTCTGCAACACATAGACCGCATCGTTGGCGATGATCGCCGTGGCGTCGGCGGCGGGCGACGCACCATTGACGGTGATTTTGGCCGCGCCGTCCTCGTAGGTCACTTCGGCGTTGAGGCTCGTCCCTTCGGCGGTGAGCGGCACGATGAGACGCCGCGTACCGGATAACTGGAAGCCGTCATCGGCATCCCACGGCGAATCCATGCTCCCGCGCCGCTCGGCAAGACGGTCATATTCGGACGCCATCAGCGCCTCGGCGCCGAAGGCCACGGCTTCGTTGTCGAGTCCCTGCGCGCCGATGAGTTCGGTGAGATGCGCGTCGATAAAGCCGGTGTCGAAGGCGCCGTTGCGGAAGTCAGGCGCACGCGCCAGTTCGGCGAGAAAGCCGGCATTGCTGCGCGGACCGGCCACCACCGTGCCGTCGAGCGCATTGGCGAGAATGTCCAGCGCCTGTTCGCGCGTCTCGCCCTTGGCGATCAGCTTGGCGATCATCGGATCGTAGAACGGCGTCACCTCGTCGCCGCTTTCGACGCCGGTATCGACGCGCAGCCCGTCCGCTTTCGGGAAGTCGAGCGCGATGAGTTTGCCGGTCGACGGCAGGAAGGATTTTTCCGGATCCTCGGCGTAAAGTCGCGCCTCGACGGCATGCCCCTGGAGCGGCACCTGATCCTGCTTCAGAGGCAGCGCCTCGCCATGCGCGATGCGGAATTGCCATTCGACCAGATCGAGGCCGGTGACGGCTTCGGTGACCGGATGCTCGACCTGCAGGCGCGTGTTCATTTCCATGAACCAGAAGCCGCCGCTCTTGAGGCCGCCCGCCCCGTCGGCGATGAACTCGATGGTGCCGGCGCCGACATAGCCGGCGGCTTTCGCCGCGGCGACAGCGGCCGCGCCCATCTCGGCGCGCAAGGCTTCGCTCATGCCCGGCGCCGGCGCTTCCTCGATCACCTTCTGATGGCGGCGTTGCAGCGAACAGTCGCGCTCGTTGAGATGGATGGCGTTGCCCTGCGTGTCGGCGAAGACCTGCATTTCGATGTGGCGCGGCGCCGTGACGTATTTCTCGATCAGCACGCGGGCATCGCCGAAGGCGTTCTGCGCCTCGCGCATTGCGCCTTCCAGCGCGTCATCGAAATCGGCGTGCTTGTCGACGCGGCGCATGCCCTTGCCGCCGCCGCCGGCCACCGCCTTGATCAGCACCGGATAGCCGATCTCGTAGGCCTTGCGCTTGAGCAGCGTCGGGTCCTGGTTGTCGCCGTGATAGCCGGGCACCACCGGCACGCCGGCCTTCTCCATCAGCGCCTTGGCGCGGTCCTTGAGGCCCATGGCCTCGATCGCCGATGGCGGCGGACCGACAAAGACGATGCCGTTGTCCGCGCAGGCTTTGGCGAAGGCGGTGTTCTCCGAGAGAAAGCCGTAGCCGGGATGAATGCATTCGGCCTTCGAGGCTTTGGCCGCGGCGATGATCTTCTCGATCACCAGATAGCTCTGCGCCGCCGGTGCCGGGCCGATCAGATGCGCTTCGTCGGCGAGCTTGACGTGCAGCGCGTTGGCATCCGCCTCCGAATGCACCGCAATGGTGCGCATGCCCATACGCTTGGCCGTGCGCATGATGCGGCAGGCGATTTCGCCGCGATTGGCGATAAGAACGGATTTGAACATGCGAGGGCCCGGCTTCTCCGTGTCATGCCCGGCTTTATGCCGGGCATCCACGTCTATCACAACAGAGGGAAGCCGGGACGGCCGGGACATAGGCGTCCTGAAAGGACGCCGTTCTTCGAACGGCTATGCCCGGCCATGACGATTATTGGGGTTCGTTCGGCACCTGTGGACGCCGCGGCGGCACCGGGGTGCGCTCCGGCGGGGCTGGCGGCGCCCGGTCGCCCAAGGCGGCTCCTTGCGCGGCGGCGGCCTGCCTGGCGTCGGCCGCCTCCTTAGCCAAAGGCGGCTCGGAATTCATGATGCTGACAGCCGGGATCGAGGCCGCCGAGGGGAAATCGTATTTCGACGAGACCTGGCGCGGCTCCGCCGCCGGCGCGGCCGCCTGGGGCGCCGGTGCCGCGGGCGGCTGGGCTGAAGCGACAGGCTTGTCCGGCGCCGGCTGCGCCGGGCCGTTCCAGGCCACCGCATGGCGCGAGACGTACTGATCGAAGGTGCGCGCCTTCAGGTTCGAGCGCAGCATGCTGGAGTCGGTCACCAGCGCGAAGCCGGTGCACTGCGCCGCCGAGCAGCCATCACGCTGGCTCAGCACCTGCGCGGCGATGCCGAAACGGTCGAGTTCGATGGCGCGACGCGTCGTGGCGAGGCGCGGCGCCAGCGCCGGCATGTCCTTGGCGTCGGCGAGCAGCGCCATGCGCGCGCCGATATAGGCGACGGCAGCGGCGGTGGCCTGCGGCGAGCCGAATACGGCGGCTTCGCAGGCGGTCTCGGTGGCATCGCCCGGCGCGGCATCGAGGCAGGCCAGCGCCGAACCCGGCGCCATGGCCCGGGCGGTGAGTTCATCGCTGCGCGCGATGACCGCACGCTCATGCGCGGAGCGGCGGTCGGCCGTCATCTGGTCGGCAATGGCAAAGGCGGCAAGGCCCAGCCCCAGCAGCAGCGCCAGCGGCGTCGCGTAGCGGGAGAACAGCATGGATATGGGAACGCGGCCTGACATGAAACTCTACCGACAGGGCAATGGTGGCGGCATCAAGGTGGTCTGCCTCATACCCCGCCCGGCGCGCGGAAGCCGGGGGCGACGTCGCTCGCCGCGGCGAAGGCGCCCTTGGCCTCGATCGAGGTCATGGCGACGGTGGTCTTCAGATCGGTGACGCCGGCGCTGGCGCCGGCCGACAGCAGCACCGCCGCCATCTGGGTGTTGTCGGGGGCATCCGCGATCAGCATGAAGTCGTAATCGCCGAAGGTGACGTAATAGCCGATCAACTTGCCGCCGACCTTGGCGAGCAGCCGCGACACGGCCTCGGCGCGATCCTCGGGCTTGACCAGCATGCCCTTGATGGCCTCGCGCGTGTAGCGGCCCTGCGTGATGTAGATCGGCATGAACGACAGCCCCCCTCTCGTGACCACAGCGATTCACGAGGCGCGACTATAGGGCAAAGCGGCCGTCGGCGCGCGAGCGGATCAGATGCGTTCGAGCTGGCTTTCCTTGGCGACGCGCTCGAAGGCCTCGACCGAACTCTTGATCCGGTACTGGCGGTCCTCGCCGTCGAACGGCAGCACCTTGATCACCGTATAAGTGCCGCTGGCGGCGGCGCGGCCGAAGCTCGGCGAGGTGAAATACACCGCATCGCCGACCTGATACTTGTGCGCCTTCTTCGGCGGCGCATCCGGCACCTCGATCGGCTGCACGGGCGGCGAGAAGGTGCGGATCATGCTCAGCGCGGTCAGCGCGCTTTCCGACAATTCAACCTTGGCGCCCGGCTTGGGCAGCCCGGCCTTGGCGCGGATCGCTTCCTTCGCGGCCGCCTTGGCGGCGATGTCGGCAGCAATCCGCGAGACCTGCTTGGCGACGACCTTTGCCTCGACCTTGGCTTCGGCTTTGGTGGCGGCCTTGAGCGGGGCCTTGGCAGCGGGCTTGATCGCCGCGTTGGCGGCCGGCTTAACGGCGGCCTTTTCGACCGGCTTGGTGACCGTTTTGATCACCGTCTTGCTTGCGGCCTTCTCGGCCGGTTTCACGGCACTCTTGGCCACAGGCTTGGCTATGGGCTTGGCCACGGCCTTGCTGGCGGTTTTGGCGGCAGTTTTGGTGGACTTGGAGGCGGCACGGGACGACCGTGCGGTGGCCCGGGCGCGCGACGATTTCGCGGCGGTCCCGGCCTTCCGGGTGCTCTTGGCGGACTTCTTGTCGGTGCGCCGGGAGGACTTCTGGGAGGCCCGTCCGGCGGCCTTGCTCGATTGTGTACCCATGTTTGTAATATAGCAGAAAAATTGCCGTGCGGGGGACATTTTTTGTTGTATTAGTTGTGTAAATTCAATGGCTTATGAAGTTGCATAGGCGCTCTGAATTGTTTTTACGCAAATGCCGTGGGCGGACCGAAGACTCGCCTCGCCCGGCGCGCTTCAGGCTGGCCCGCGCCGTCTCCAGGGAACTTTTAAGGGTCATGACCGTTCGTTTCCCGGCACGCGTGAGGGGCACGCATTTCGGGACGGAGACCAAGTCATGCGACTTCTGTTGGGCATCATTCTCGGCGCGGCGCTGACCATCGCCGGCGCTTATATCTACGACCAGAACAATACCGGCGTCGCCGGCAATGACGTCACCATCACCACCGAGCGGCCGATGGTGAACTGGGATGTCGTGAGTGTGAAATGGCGCGAGCTGCGCGAAGGCGCCAAGCATCAGTGGGACCGCGTGACCGCCAATGTCCAGCCGGAGCGCGCCACACGCGCCAACTGACACGACCGACGGCCACATTGAAACGCAAAAAGCCCCGCCGGTCCGGCGGGGCTTTTTTTTACTTCATGCGGGTTGCATCATGCAGAGCGCGCGAACGGCGTCACACTGATGGCAGCGCCAATGGCACGGCGGTCAAGGCGGGTGCCGTCGTCACCCTCAATCGACAGCGCAACCCTGCCCCGCTGGCGCAGATGGCTTGCCCACCACAGCGCTTCATCCATCGACATGAACTCCTTGTACAGCATGCGCTGCTTCTCCATCGGCGACGGATCGGGCGCACCCTTCGGGCCGCTATAAACACGATAGGTCATCGTCTTCCTCCGTAAGCAGTCGCCCCCTGCGAGCGAATTCTAATTTGTGTTTCGTCTGTGAAAACGCCCTCGTACTTGTTCAGGTTCCGCGATGCAGGCATGCTTCAGCGCATCACAACGAGGACACGACATGCGGGCTTGTTATTACGAAGATATCGGCGCGGCGCGGGACGTGCTGCGCGTTGGCGATGTGCCGACACCCGAATGCGGGCCGGGCGAGGTCCGCATCAAGCTCGCAACGTCCGGCGTCAATCCCGTCGATGTCAAAGTGCGCGCCGGACGCAAGCAGCCCTGGCCGCGCATCATCCCGCACAGCGATGGCGCCGGAACCATCGATCAGGTCGGCGATGGCGTCGACGAGAAGCGCATCGGCGAGCGCGTGTGGATCTGGAACGCGCAGTGGAAGCGCCCGTTCGGCACCGCCGCCGAATATATCGTTCTGCCGGCCGCGCAGGCGGTGACGCTGCCGGATAAAGTGAGCTTCGCCGAAGGCGCCTGCCTCGGCATTCCGGCCATGACGGCGTTTCATGCGGTCGAACTCGCGCTGCTCTCCGGCAAGACGCTGCTGATCTCCGGCGGCGCCGGCGCGGTCGGCCATTACGCCATTCAATTCGCCAAGCTCGCCGGCGCGACCGTCATCACCACTGTGTCTTCCGCGGAGAAGGCAAAAATCGCGAAGGAAGCCGGCGCCGATCATGTCATCGACTACAAGACCGAGAATGTCGGCGAGCGCGTGATGGCGCTAACGGACAAGCGCGGCGTCGATGCCGTGGTCGAACTCAACATCACGGCCAATGCCAAGCTGCTGCCGACTGTCTTGCGGCCCAAGGGCAGCGTCATCGTCTACGGCATTGCGGGGCCGGACCTGTCGCTTCCGGCGCCGTTCCTGTTGTCGAACGCCATCGGCATCCAGTTCTTCCTGGTGTTCGAGCTGGACGCCGCCGAGCGCGCCCGCGCCGTCAGCGGCATCAGCGCCGCGCTGGCGGCGGGCAAGCTGATCAACCGCGTCGACCCGCGCACATTCGGCCTCGACGACACCGCGGCCGCGCATGAGGCGGTCGAGCAAGGCGCGAGCGCCAAGGTGGTGGTGACGCTCTAGCGCTCAGTCGTCGAGCGGCGCGACAGCGGCATCGACGAAGCCGGCGGCATCGAAGGCGCGGCGGACGAGGCCGTTCGCCTTCGCCGTCTCGATGAGCTGCCGCGCCAGCACGACCGCGCCGGGACGCCCCGGCGGCACGGCGACGCCGATGCCGGTCTGCTGGAACTGCCCCGGCAGCACGCGCGCGCCAGGAATTTTCGGCAAAAGCCCGATGAAAGAATCGTGCGACAGCGCGAAAGCATCGGCCTCGCCGCGCTGCGCCATCGCCGTCATCAGATCGACGGTGGCCACCTCCTCCACGCTCGCCAGCGGCGCGGTGCGCCGCGCCGCGCGCGCCGTCGTGGTGTTGGCGATGGCGACGATGCGGATGCCCTCGCGGTTGACCTGCTCGATGGTGAAGATCTCGGAGCCGGCCGGCACGAGATAAGTGCTGCCCATCAGATAAAAGGACGGGCCGAAGGCGACGCGCGCCTCGCGCGCCGCATCGCGCGGCATGAAGCCGATATCGCAAGCGCCCTCCGCGATCGCGTCGGTGAGCTGGCCGGAGTTGGGAAACTCGGCGAACGCCAGCGGCACGTTCAGCAGCGCGGCAAAGCCGTGCAGCAGATCGACCGGCACGCCCTGCGCCGCGCCGTCATCGTCCTTGGTGGCGAAAGACAGCGACTTGGCCGGCGCGACGACGATGCCGCCACGCAAGGTGCCGGTGGGAGCGAGGTCATTGAGGTTGGTGAGGTCAAGCATGCCTCAGGTTTATCGGCATGAGGCGACGATGGAAAGCCTCGTCGTCATTCCGGGACGCGCGTGAAAACGCGCGGACCCGGAATCCATATTCCGAAGCGCTGGGGATATGGATTCCGGGCTCGCACCTACGGTGCGCCCCGGAATGACGGAACTAGAACTTCTCCACCCAGGGCCGCAGTTCGACCTCGAAGCTCCAGGCGCTGCGCGGCTGCCTGAGGACCTGCATGTAGCTCACGGCGATGGCGTCGGGATCGAGCAGCGCATCGGGCTTGGCGGGATCGGGCGGACGGCGCGCGCTGGCAATACCGCCGTCGATGACGAAATGCGCGACGTGGATGCCTTGCGGGCCGAGCTCGCGGGCCAGGCTCTGCGCCAGGCCGCGCAGGGCGAACTTGCCCATGGCGAAGGGCGCCGACTGCGCATAGCCCTTCACCGACGCCGACGCGCCGGTGAACAAGAGAGCGCCCTCGCCTTTCGGCAGCATGCGCCGCACCGCCTGCTGCGCCACCAGGAAGCCGCCGAAGGCGGTGATGGCCAAGGTCTTCTCGACTTCCTTCGGATCGAGATCGACGAAGGCGCCGCGCACCCGGTAGCTCGGATTGTACACGACGACGTCCGGCGTGAAATTCGCGGCGTCGAGATCGTCGAACAGCTTCTCGACGTCGTAAGCCTGCGCCGCGTCGCAATCGAAGGTGCGCGCGCCGGTCGCATCGGCAAACTCCCTGAGCTTCTCTCCTGAGCGCGCCGCGAGCGCGACCTGCATGCCATCCTTGAGCATGAGCCGCGCGAGTGAGGCGGACAGGCCGGAGCCGGCCCCGACGATGAGGGCTGATTTGAATGACATGGGCGACTCCCGGCATTTGGCTGCCGTGAAGCCTACCCGTCGTTATGCGGACGCGCCAGCCGCCCGTCTCATAAATGCAATTGCCAATGGCACGCGCCTTGCTCGTCGCAGGCGGCGCCGCGCGTTCATGCCGGCGTTCGCAACACCAGGGTTGCGATACAAGAAAATGGAGAATGCAAGATGAAGCGCGCGATAGTTGCCGCGATGATGCTGTTCGGACTCGCCGCCCTGCCGGCACAGGCCCAGCAATTCGAAAAGAAAATGTACAACTACAGCAAATTCGCCACCGGCGCGTTCTCGGAGGCTGCCACGGTCACCGGCCCGGCCAAGATGATCTATCTCGCCGGCATCGGCGCGGAAGATCCCGATGATGGCTCGGTGCGCCACAAGGACAACTTCCTCGAGCAGTGCCGCTTTGCCTGGAGCAAGATCAAGAGCGCGCTGGCCGCCAACGGCGCGACGGTGGCCGACATCGTGAAAGCCACGACCTATGTCACCGATCCGCGCTACCGCGAAGACATGCAGAAGTGCCGCAAGGAAACCTACGGCCAGCTGCCGCCTCCGCCGCACACCTTCCTGAACGTCGTGCAACTGGCGCGGCCCGGCATGATGATCGAAGTGGATATCGTCGCCGCCGTGGCGGCGAAGTAGTCTATCGAAGACTCCACCAAGCACGTCATGCCCGGCCTTGTGCCGGGCATCCACGTCTTACTTTCTGCCATCCGCGAGAAGACGTGGATGGCCGGGACAAGCCCGGCCATGACGGAGATAGCGCGAAGGACTTAGTTTTCGCTCATCCACTTATGCTCGCTATATCTCCGCGTCGGAGCGCACGACGGCGATGATCTCGAACTGGTCCTTGTCGTCGTCGCTCTTGGCATAGGCATTGAGCTCATCGCGTGCCTTGGCGATCGCCTCCTCCGCCGTCCAGCAACTTTCGATCTGCAGGCTGTCGTCCTCGCCATCCTCGAGATAGCGGATGAAGACTTCCCAATCGTGACCGATCTTCTTGGATTTTGCGGGCATGGAGCAATGCGTCGGAATGGCTGTAGGGTGGGCTGAGTGTAACGAAGCCCACCGTTATTCCAGCAAGCGCTGAAAGGTGGTTGGTGGGCTCGGCGCTTCGCGCCTTAGCCCACCCTACAATCGGCAAACGCCTCCCTCACATCCTGAACACGCCAAACCTCGTCTCCGGCACCGGCGCGTTGAGCGCGGCGGAAAAAGCCAGCGCCAACACGCGGCGCGTTTCGCTCGGCGCGATGATGCCGTCGTCCCACAGCCGCGCCGTGGCGTAATAGGGATTGCCCTCTTCCTCGTATTGCTCGCGGATCGGCGTCTTGAATTCCTCTTCCTCGAGATGGCTCCATTTGCCGCCGCCGGCCTCGATATTGTCGCGCTTGACGGTGGCGAGCACGGAGGCCGCCTGCTCGCCGCCCATCACCGAGATGCGCGCATTCGGCCAGGTGAACAGGAAACGCGGCGAGTACGCGCGACCGCACATGCCGTAATTGCCGGCGCCGTAGGAGCCGCCGACGATCACGGTGATCTTCGGCACCTGCGCGCAGGCGACCGCGGTGACCAGCTTGGCGCCGTCCTTGGCGATGCCGCCGGCCTCGTAATCGCGGCCGACCATGAAGCCGACGATGTTCTGCAAAAACAGCAGCGGAATGCGGCGCTGGCAGCACAGTTCGATGAAGTGCGCGCCCTTGAGCGCGCTTTCCGAGAACAGGATGCCGTTATTGCCGATGACGCCGACCGGCATGCCGTGAATGCGGGCGAAGCCGCAGACGAGCGTCGTGCCGTAAAGCTGCTTGAACTCGTCGAACTCCGAGCCGTCCACCAGCCGCGCGATGACCTCGCGGATGTCGTACTGCTTCTTGAGATCGACCGGCACCAGACCGTCGAGCTCGGCGGCGTCGTAGAGCGGATCGCGCGGAGTCTCCAGCGCGATGTCGGGGCTCTTGCGCGAATTGAGATTGGCGACGATGCGTCTCGCCAGCGACAGCGCGTGATGATCGTCCTGCGCCAGATGATCGGCGACGCCGGACTTGCGCGCATGCAGATCGCCGCCGCCGAGATCCTCCGCGCTCACCACCTCGCCGGTCGCGGCCTTCACCAGCGGCGGACCGCCGAGGAAGATGGTGCCCTGGTTCTTGACGATGATGGTCTCGTCCGACATCGCCGGCACATAGGCGCCGCCCGCGGTGCAGGAGCCCATCACCACGGCGATCTGCGGAATGCGCAGCGAGGAGAGCGTCGCCTGATTGTAGAAGATGCGGCCGAAGTGTTCGCGGTCGGGAAACACCTCGGTCTGGTGCGGCAGGTTGGCGCCGCCACTATCGACAAGGTACACGCAAGGCAGCCGGTTCTCGCGCGCAATCTCCTGGGCGCGCAGATGCTTCTTCACCGTCATCGGGTAATAGGTGCCGCCCTTGATGGTGGAATCGTTGCAAACCACCATGCATTCGCGGCCCTCGATGCGGCCGATGCCGGCGATCATGCCGGCGCCGTGGATGGCGTCGTCATACATGCCGTAGGCGGCGAGCGCGCCGATCTCGAGGAAGGGCGAGCCGGGATCGATCAGGTTGTTGACGCGGTCGCGCGGCAACAGCTTGCCGCGGCCGACGTGACGCGCCCGCGCCTTCTCGGTACCGCCCATGGCGGCCTCGGCGCGCCGGGCGCGCAACTCGTCGAGCAGCGCCCGCATGCGAGCGGAATTACCGGAAAATTCCGGCGACGACGCATCGATCGCCGATTTCAGGATCGTCAAAACCAAGCCTCCCCGGCCGCGGAATCGCCGGCCGTTCTGTCTGCGGCGCAAGGTGCCCCGCCCGGAACCGCAAGGCAATGGAGGCGGAACGGCGGGCCCGGTGCGGCGTTGATCGCGCTGGAAGGCTTCGGGGGGTCATCAGAGAGGAACTCCCATGACCAGGATCCGACTTCTGACCTCCGCCGCGCTGGCGCTTGCGATGTCCGCCGGCGCCGCACACGCCCAGACCAATGCCGCCCCGCCCGCCTCACCCCCCGCGGCGCAGCAGAAAGCCCCGCCGGACAAAATCGCGCCACCGATGAATGCCGGCGAGCGCAAGGGCGGCATGCCCGAGACCAGGGGCCAGGGCCCGCAGCGCAACGGCGCGGCGGCGGAAAGCGGCGTGAAGGACGACAAGGCCGGGATGAATGCCGGCAAATCCGGCGCCGATGCCAAGGCCGACTCCAAGACCGGCTCCAAGGCTGGCGCCGGCGACACCAAAGCTTCGACCAGCGGTCAAGGCTCGGCCGGCGCCCGTGCCAACCTCACCACCGAGCAGCGCACAAAGATCACCTCGGTGATCAAGCAGCAGAAGGTCGAGAGGACCAACGTCAACATTTCGATCAACGTCGGCACGCGGGTGCCGGAGCACGTTCGCTATTATCCGCTGCCGGCCGAGGTGGTGACCATCTATCCGCAATGGCGCGGCTACGATTACATCGTCGTCGGCTCCACCATCGTGGTCATCGATCCAGGCACGCGAGAGATCGTGGCCGTGCTCGAGGCCTGATGCAGCGGCCGTCACGACATCGCGGCGCGGAACTTCAATGTTCCGCGCCGCGACGTTTTTAACGACGGCGTGTTGAGAAATTCATACAGGTTCCGGGAACATGAAACTTGCACCGCTCGTTGTCGTTGTGCGTTTGGGAAACAAACCTGGACCATTGAATCGTAACAGGAGGATGATGATGAAAACGCTGACCACCATGACGGCCGTGGCCGCCCTCGTTGCGGGCGTGTCGATCGCCGGCGCGCAGACCCAGAATGACGGCAAGACCGTGAACCCGAGCAGCATCAATGCCGCGCCGACGCAGGAAGGCAACATCGGCAAGAGCGGCTCGCAGCCCTATGCGACCAAGGACATGAAGGGCGGCGCGAAGACCATGCAGGGCACCCAGAACCAGGCGCAGACCGCCAATCCGGGCAGCATCAATGCCGCGCCCACCACCGAAGGCGAGATGGGCCGCAGCGGTACGCAGCCGAAGGGCACTGCCGATATGCCGTCGCGCACCGCCCCCCGTTCCACCACCGGCACCTCTGCGGAGCAGCCGACGGTCAACCCGGCGGCGCCGAACGCCAAGCCGCTCGATAATGCCGGCGGCACCGGTGGCGGTTCCGGCCAGTAAGCTGCACGGCTCCCGTCTTTGACGGTTGTCAACGCAAGGCCCGCGCGCCATCCGGTTCGCGGGCCTTGTTGCATGAGGACGCGGTAGTAGTTCCGAAAGGGTCCCACGGAACGGTTAGCGGTGGCTGCGCGTTGTTGCTGTGAGATCACGAAGCAAAGTTTCTGCAGCACCAAAGGAGCTATCATGAACAAGGATCGTATCGAAGGTTCGTTCGAGCAGGCCAAGGGCAAGGTCAAGGAAGTCACCGGCAAGGTGACGGGCGACGCCAAGCTCGAAACCGAAGGCAAGGCCGATCAGGTGAAGGGCAAGATCCAGAACGCCGTTGGCGGCGCCAAGGACAAGATGAAGGAAGCGCTCGACAACTAAGAGCGTCTCTCCTGACAACGAAGGCCCGGTGCATCTGCACCGGGCTTTTTTTGTTTGCCCGCGCGTCGCTTACGCGTTGGGCCGCAGATCCGCGATCACCGGGAGATGATCCGACAACAATCGCGCGCTGCGGTCGACAAAGCTGCGAATGAGCGCGGCGCGCGGCCGGCAATAAATGCGGTCAAGGCGCAGCAGCGGACACGCCGCCGGAAACGTACGAAAGCGTGTGCGGCCGGCAAGAATGCGCGACAGCACGCCCCGCACCGAATTCGGCCAGAACCAGTCGTTGAAATCGCCGAGCACGACGGCGGCAGCCTCCCCCGCGGCAAGCTCGATGAGCAGGCGCGCCTGGTTACGGCGCTCATTGATGCTGAGCCCGAGATGGGTCGCGACCACGGTCAGCGGCCCGAGCGGCGTCTCGACGACGGCCCGGATGGCGCGGCGCGGTTCGCGTTCGCCGAAGGAGATGTCGCGAATTTCATGACTGCGCAGCGGAAAGCGCGAGATCAGCATTTGGCCATAATCGCCATCGGCGCCTGTGAGCGACTTGGCGCCGATGCCGTAGAGGCCAACCGCGCCGGTCAGATATTCGAACGGATTGGCGGCGTCGGCCAGCGCGCGGCGGGAGTCAACTTCCTGCAGCGCGACGATGTCCGGGTCCCAGCGGCGGATCAAATCAGCGACACGCACCAAGTCGAAACGCGGATTGCGCCCCAACGTGCCGTGGATGTTCCAGGTCATGACGCGCACGCTATCGGCCCGTTCCGCCTCACTCCTCACCGGCTGCGGCTCCAGTATCGCGATACGGCCGCCTGCACGCCGATCGACAGCGCCACCCAGGCGCCGACCGCCAGCACCAGAGCCGCAATGTCGAACGGCGTCGGCGACGTGAGAATGCGGGCGAACTGATTGCCCACCGCCGAGATCATGATCATGCCGGGCAGCATGCCGAGGACGGTGCCGGCCATATAGTCGAACACCGGGATGGCGCTGGCGCCGGCCGCCAGATTGACCACTGTGAAAGGCGCGACCGGCACCAGGCGGATGGCGGCGATCGACACCACGCCGCGCGAAGCGATCTTCTGCCGGATGCGATTGAGCCGCGGGCCGAGCAGATCCTGCAACGTGCGCTGGCCGATCGCCGCGCCGATGGTATAGGTCGTGAGCGCACTCGCCAGCGCGCCGATGAAAGCATAGGTGAAGCCCGCCCACGGACCGAAGGCGGCCGCCGTCGCCGCGATCAGCACCGTCACCGGGAACATCAGCGATCCCGCAACGATGAAGCTGCCGATCACCACGACCGGCGCCCAATGGCTGCCGGAGATGTCGCTGAAGGCTTCCTTGACCGACTTGGGATCGGCGAGCGGCACGAACTGCCAGGCCATCGCAAGCCCGACGATGACAAGGCCGGCCGCGATCACCTTCAGGACGGTCGAATAATTGCGCGCGGGCACGACACCTCCCAACATGTTGCTGATGAACTCCTCGGCCCCGATGGGCTTTTCCGGATCGGCCACGCCCTGAATAATGGCGAAGGCCTCGGACGAAGTGACGGGATCGTCGACGATCGGCTGCAGGCTGTGGCCGTTACGCGCCAGCGTGCGCCCCGTCCTGACCAGCGAGCCACCGTTTTCTTTGATCGCCCGCGCCACCTCGTCCGCAGTGGCGCCGCAGTGATCGCCGATCAGAGTGTTGCGCAGGCGTGTCACGGTGGCGCGCTGCTCGTCGTTGCCGGCAACGACGACAAGGTCGCATTCGGTGTCCGTACCCATCGAACGGTTGTTGAGATTGGCGGAGCCGATACGGATGATACGGTCATCGACCACCATCACCTTGGAATGGACCATGGTATTGGCGCCGACGCCGCCGCTCTCGACGCGTGGATGCAGGAGAGCAACCCGGTCGTCAGGGAACTCGCTCAGCACGGCGGCAAAGCGCGCCCGGCCGGCGCGCATGCTTTGCGCCTCAAGCCATGACACATGGGTCTGCGGCGACACGATCAGCGCCTCGAGTTCGGGCTTCTCGCGCAGCCGCTTGGCCAGCCGCTCGGCAAACGGCAAGGCCGTGAGAAACTGGTTCTCGATATAGATCGAGCGCTCAGCGGCATCGATCATATCGAAGAACAGTTTTTCGACCTCGCGCGCCTCTTCCCGGCCGTCGAACCGCGGCTCGGTGCGGGCTATGCCGATATCGGCATCGATGAAGTCAGGCCTCACGCCGTCCGGCCAGGGATCGCTGCTGCTGTATGCGACTTTGACCTCCTCCGACGTGGCGCAGGCCCAGCGATCGCGGAGCAGCTTGCCCAACGCGCCAGCAGCGTCGCCATCGACCACCATCTGCACGTCATGGAAAGGGTCGTAGGGCTTGCCCGCCGGATCGATACGGTGCGTGTCGTTGGCAGCGTGGGCGCAGGTATCCCAGCGGCGAATGGTGATGTCGAGACCGCCCGAAAACGCGACCTTGTCGTCGACGGTTACCAGCTTCTGGTGCTGCGACGAGCCGACCGGCACGCAGTCATCCAGGCAGAAATGGATGTTATGCGGCGTGCTCCATTGCAATGTCGCAGTCGGAAACGGATCGCGCTCCCCCGCATAAAGCACCGAGAAATCCCACAGGAGCAGACGGATCTCGAGCTCCGGCTTCTTCGTCACGAGGGCGACCAGAAAGTCAGCGAAGGTTTCGGGATAGCCGTCATTGGCGCAACAATCCGGCCCCACCAGGCGGGTCTGGCTATGAATGTCCCAACCCGCGACCAGAATGGAGCGCTCGGCCTTGATCATGGCACTGCGCACCGCCGCAAAATAATTCGCAGCGTCGACCAGCATCGCGGCGCGGTTCGCGCGCGCGATGCGCCAGACGTTTTGTTCCGGTTTGAGAAGCATAGGTCGTCCGTTCCAGGCCGGATATCGTCCGGTCCTCGGAGCCTCAACGCGCTGATGGAACATTTGTTCTTTTGGCGTCCCAGGCGGCATGACGGGCAATACGGCCGCCCGTTATGTGTGCATGTTGACCACATGCAACCTATCGGTTTATCTTTCGCCATCGTTGGGCTTCGGGGGAACAGCCATGGCGAAGAAAGCAAAACGCACGACCGCAACCAGATCGGCCGCAAAATCCAAAGGGCGCAAAAAAAGTGCCAGCAAGAAAGCTGGCCGTGCAAAAAAAACAAAAGTCGCGGCGCCGCGCGCTAGGCGGCTCGTTTCCGTCTCCACCGTCGCCGCCGAGCGCGCACTATCGGTCGGGGAAAAGGAAAAGATCTCCGCTCAAGTTCTCGCGTGCATTCGCGGCTACGTCAACGACCCACAAGCGCGCTATAACACCGATCTTCGAAAGCGCTACAGTTGGGATAGTAACAACTTCATTCAGCTCGCCGACGATCTTCGAAGTTGTTTTTCCGCCGCGGGCACTCCCCTTCCCGGCCCCATAAGCAAACCCGACCTCGCAAAATGCGATACGATCGAGGACGTCTGCGACATCGTCATTGCCGTTTACAAATAACAAAGCACGGGGTGAGTTTCATGCGTTGCCCGCTTGCCGTTGCGGCGTTGCTCATCGTCTGCCAGCCTGCCCTGGCTGTTACTGAGGCGCAGATCACCCAGCGATGCAGCGAACTCGACAGGTTGACTGGCAAAAACTACATTCCACAGAAGAATGAATGGGCACTTGCACGACTGCTGACGGACCCGGTTCTCGCCGCCAATACCAAAGGCTGCCGCGACAAGATGAACGACGAGGAAAGGCGGGCTTACGAAGACAGCCTGGCCTTGAAAGCGAAAAGGCGACTACGGGACATTCAGGACATCAAGCAGGAAACGAAGGCCCGGACGACCACGCCCAACGTTTCGACCGCCGACATTGACTTCGGTCTCGAAATAAAGCCGAAGGACGATGCCCCGCCGCTGATCGTGCGTGATGCCCATGCCGTGATTTCCCTGAAGCAACTTCTCGAAGCCAAAAAAACGGCCGACGGCGCAAGTCTCTCTTACACGCGCGATTTCCAGAACGACAATCAGATCACGGCTCTCAGCGGCGCGGTGTATCTTTACAAGGACATTTTACCCGAGCCCAAAGACGCCGGCTTAATCCGCCCGTTTGATCGTGTGACGTGGGCACCCGGCATTGAATTCGACCAGCAGCGCAACGGCTCCAATCCGGGCAAGAACGTGGACTATCTATCACCACGCCTCGTCGCCGAATTTGCCCTGCCGGGCGCCACGGTCCGCCAGCTCTTCCGTATCGCCGGCTACTACAACACCGACTCGCGGGGACAAACAAAGGTGTGGGGCGGCTCGTTCGAATGGCAGCCGGTATCGAACGTGCATCACATCAGCAGCGGGTTCAGGATTTCCCCTTCCCTGCCGCTTGGATTCCGTTTCGATCCGATCGCCCATTTTGAAGTCGAGAAGGTCGCGGCCGCCGGACCGCTCACCAATCTCAACGACGGCGACCACTACTTCCGCGCCGGACCGATCCTGCAGGCCAGTTTCTGGTTCCTCGACGGGCCACAGATTCTGCAACGCCTGACCTTTGGTGCACAGTTCAGACAGCTGTGGGGCAATGCCGGCTCGGGCATGCAAAAAGACCTCCGATACTGGCAGGCCAACCTTGCCTACAATCTCGATGACAATGGGCACGCCGCTATCAAGGCAACCTATCGCCAGGGCGACCTGCCAGGCACCGGGCAGGACGTCAGGGACTTCAAGACCGGACTGTCCATCAAATACTGATGTAATCGACCACCGGCCGCGGGGTCACTCGACCTTTACGCCGCGAACCAGCGGCCAATCCGGCTCGTTGTGCTGCAGCACCCAGGTCTCCTTCAGGCCCGCCCCTTCCCACTCCTGCCAGGCCGGCGTCGCCATCACGGCGTCCATGTATGCCAAGGTGGCCGGACCGACCGGCAGGCCGTAGTTGCGGAACCGCGCCACCACCGGCGCGTACATCGCATCGGCATTGCCAAACCGCTTGCCGAACAAGAAGGGGCCGCCCTGCCCGTATTGCGCGCGGCATTCGGCCCAGATCGTCTCGATGCGCTTCATGTTCGCATAGACTTCGTCCGGCATCGGCCGGGGCTTGGGCGGCAGCCAGAGGTTCATGGTGCAGTGCTGCCGCAGGGCCTGGAAGCCGGAGTGCATCTCGGCCGAGACCGAGCGCGCGCGGGCCCGCGCTTGCGCATCCGATGGCCAAAGCTGCGCATCGGGGAATTTCTCGGCGAGATATTCGAGAATGGCGAGCGAATCCCAGACCGCGAAGTCGCCGTCATGCAGGATCGGCACCTTGCCGGCCGGCGAGTATTTCAGGATCGCTTCGGCGCTGCCCGGCCCGTAAAGCGGGATGAGAATTTCCTCGAAGGCAATGCCGGCCGCCTTCATGGCGATCCAGGGCCGCATCGACCAGGACGAGTAGTTCTTGTTGCCGATGACCAATTTAAGGGACATGACGTTCACGACTCGCTTTGCTGGGCATTGAATGACGGCTTGTCGCCGCGGTGGATGTGAGGCCAGTCCACTTCGTCCTCGGCAGAGAGCCAGGGCTCGGCAATGCCGGCCACGGTCCAATCCTTGAAGGCCGGCAGCGCCATCACCGCGTCCATATAAGTACGGGTCTGCGGCGTCACGTCGACGGCGTAGGTGTGAAAGCGCGATACCACCGGCGCGTACATGGCGTCGGCATTGGTAAAGCGCGCGCCAAACAAGAAAGGACCGCCCTGCCCGAAGCGCGCGCGGCAGTCCGCCCACAAGGCTTCGATGCGGCGCACATTGTCGATCACCGGCTGCGGCAAATCGCGTTTGATGATGCGGCGGGCGAAATTCACCGGCAGGTGATTGCGCAGCGCCTGAAAACCGGCATGCATTTCGTTGGCGACCACGCGGGCATGGGCGCGCGCCGCCGGATCTTTCGGCCACAGCCCGGCATCGGGAAACTTCTCGGCAAGATATTCGAGGATGGCCAGCGACTCCCAAATACGGACATCACCGTCGACCAGCACCGGTACGCGCCCGGAACCCGACACCGCGGGCACGACGGTGCGGAAATCCTCGGTTTCGAACGGAATAAGCTCTTCGTCGAATGCAATGCCGGCCGCCTTCAAGGCGATCCACGGCCGCAGCGACCAGCTCGAATAGTTCTTGTTGCCGATAATCAGCGTCAGCGCCATGTGCCCCCCGGATTCGCAGGCATGGTGCGGAAGCACCCGCATCGCGGCAAATGAATTTTGGCGATGACCGCCAGTAGCAGCGTTGATCGGTCCGCCGTTGTTAACTTTTGGCTTCCGGGGCCTCGACCGGGCCGCCCTGCTTCTTCCATGCGCCGAAGCCGCCGCGAATATGGGCAACGGGTTTCAACCCCATGCGATGCGCGGTCTGCGCGGCCAGGGCCGAGCGCATGCCGCCGGCGCAGAAGAACACGAACTTCTTGTCCTGGCCGAATACGGGTTTGTAATAGGACCCGTTGGGGTCGATCCAGAACTCCAGCATGCCGCGCGGACAGTGAAAGGCACCCGGCACCTTGCCGTCGCGCTGCAACTCGCGGATGTCACGGATATCGACGAACACCACGTCGTCGCGGCCGGCGAGCTTGATGGCCTCGGCGGTGTCCAGCGTCTCAATCTCGCGCTCGGCCGCCTCGCACAGCTCCTTGTAACCGATGGTGATATTCTGCGGCATCGCCCGGATTTCCCTGTTCGGCCGTCACGCCCGGCCGTTACAATAGCCGTGTAACGGAACCGCGGCACTGCGACAAGCGCGCCGCCGCGCCAGAGGTCGGACCGCCCATGCTGTCACTGAGCCTACCGGATATGCTCGCGCTCGGTCTCTTTCTCGCTGCCTGGATCGGCTATTCGATCGTCATCGAGATGACGCCGCATGGAGGGCAAAGCCTCAATTCGCTGATGCATGTCTATCGCGATCAGTGGATGAACGAATTGCTGGCGCGCGAGGTGCGCATCGTCGACTCCCAGGTCACCGCGGCGCTGCAGAACGGCACGGCGTTCTTCGCCTCCACCAGTCTGATCGCCATCGGCGGCGCGCTGACGTTGCTGCGCGCCTCCGACGAAATCGTCCATGTGATGGGCATGCTGCCCTTCGCCGTGCCGAACACGCCGGAGATGTGGCAGGCCAAGATCGTCGGGCTGGCGGTGATTTTCGTCTATGCCTTCTTCAAGTTCGCCTGGTCGTACCGGCTGTTCAATTACCTCGCCATCATGATTGGGGCAGCGCCGCCGCACACGCAAAAGGACAGCGAGGCTGCGCGCATCTTCGCTCACCGCGGCGCGCGGCTGTGCGAGGACGCCGGGAAGCAGTTCAATCGCGGTCAGCGCGCCTTCTTCTTCGCGCTCGGCTATCTCGGCTGGTTTCTCGGCCCGATCGAACTCGCTCTCACCACCATCGGCGTGGTGATCGTGATGTGGCGGCGGCAGTTCGCCTCCGCCTCGCGTCGCGCTTTCGACGGCGGACCGGTCTGACCGCCGACTTCAGGCCATTCCCATCAGGAGCGCAACCGCAGCGACGATGGTGATACCCAATGTTGCCGCCACCGCGGTGATGATCTTTTCGCCCCAATGGGCGCTGAGGTTGAGGTCGTCGTAGAAATCCGCTGCGTCGGTCTCGCGCGAACGCAATACGGGCGCCTTTCTGACAGCCATTGCGATTCCCCTTGTGTTGAAGGCATCACGCGGAAGAAACACGCGGATGGTGCTCGAGAACGCTAACGCGCACTCGGGCGCACGAATCGCCCAATGATCGAAATGTTACCGGCGGGTTGCAGCCATAACAATGTTCGCGACGGAATCCGTCGGCGTCACGGCGCCGGCAGCAAGGCCGAGCTGCGGCCGGTCGCCCAGTAGGCGACAAGGCCGACCCATTCGTTCGCCGCCCGGTCGAAACGGACGAGGTTGTTGCCGACGGTGAACCCGGGGCGCAGCCGCAGATGATGCTCGACCTGGAATGCCACCGGATACGCTTCGACCGCAAAGCCGGCCGCCCGGAACGAGCCGACAGCGCGCGGCATATGCTGCGCCGACGTAACCAGAAGCCAGCGCTCGCCCGGCTTGGGCTGAACCAGGTCCCTGGTGAACGCCGCGTTTTCCGCGGTGTTGCGCGAGCGCGTTTCCAGTTCGACGCGCGAGCGCGCGACGCCAAAATCGTCGAGCAACGGGCCAACGAAATCGGTCTCGGGACGCTTGTTGCCAAACAGGCTGGCATCGCCGCCCGAGTAGACAATCCGCGCATTGGGAAACGCGCGCGCCAGATGCGCCAGCGCAAGCACGCGGCCGGCGTCACCGTTCACGGCAACCAGACCGGTTTGCCGCGACAACAAGGGCGAGATCGCGCCACCGAGGACGATGATCCCGGTCGGCGCGCCGCTCGCCGAGCCCCCGGCCTGCTCCCACGGCGGAAAGCGGCGCTCGAGCGCGTGCGTGAGGTACGGCCCCACCGGCAACAGACCAGCGATGAACAACAAGATGACGCTGGTCACGACCAGCCGGGTACCACCGCGCCGCCAGCCCAACAGCATCAGCGCCAGCCCGGCGACCCCGATCACGAGGATCAAGTTCGACGGCTGCAAAAGTACCGTGACGGTTTTCGATAAAATGAAGAACATGATGACCGGCAAGAGTCCTTTCGGGCCATCACCGTATCATACCGGGCAAGCGCCGCCCTTGGCGCACATCGTCGCGTCCCCGAATGTTGTTTGCTACCGCGACTTCTTCCAGTCCTCGTAGCGCTTCTTGTTCTCGTCGTTCGGCGGATAGAGCCCGGGCAGCTTCTCGCCCTTCTCGACCTCTTGCACGAGCCAGCTTTCCATCAGCTCATGCTCGGCGCCTTCATGCGCAACGAATTCGACCAGATCCCTCGGGATTACCACCGCGCCATCATCATCGGCGACGATGATGTCGTCCGGGAAGATCGCCGCGCCGCCGCAGCCGATCGGCTCATTCCAACCAACGAAAGTCAGTTGATTAACCGAGGCCGGCGCCGCCACGCCCTGGCACCACACCGGCAGGCCGGTGCCGAGCACGCCGTGCCGGTCGCGCATGACGCCATCGGTGATCAGCGCCGCTACGTTGCGCTTGACCATGCGCATGCAGAGGATGTCGCCGAAGATGCCGGCGCCAGTGACGCCCATGGCATCGGCGACACAGATGCAGCCTTCCGGCATGGCCTCGATGGCCGACCGCGTCGAAATCGGGTTGAGCCAGCTTGCCGGCGTCGCAAGATCTTCGCGCACCGGCACGAAGCGCAACGTGAAGGCCGGGCCGACGATACGCTTGCCGGTGTGGCCGAACGGCATGGCGCCTTTCATCCAGGCGTGGCGGATGCCCTTCTTCAGCAACATCGTGGTGACCGTTCCGGTCGTGACCGTGCGCAACAGATCGAGGGTCGCGGCGCTCACCGTCGCGGTGGCGGGCGACGTCATGGTCATCGGCTTGGTCATGAAAATCTCGCTAAAGGGTCAGACAGAGGCAAGGCCGAGCCGCGCGTCGCGCCGGCGAAGATAGGACACCAGCGGAATTGCGAACAGAACCATCCAGCTCTTGCCGACCACCTGCCCGAGGAGGAAATCGAGCGAGCCGAAAGCCAGCCACAGGAACACGATGGAATCGATCACCAGGCCGACCATGCTGGAGGCGACCACGGCTGTCACCAGTCGGCGCCGCGCCAACGGCGTATAGACGGCGAAATCGGCCAGTTCGGACAAGAGGAATGCTGCCGTCGAGGCGACCACCAGCATCGGGGGTGCGATCGCCGCCGAGATCCCCGCTCCCGCGATGATCGCGGCAACGCCGAACTCGACGCCGAGACGGCGCTGCACCAGATCGCGCAGAACAAGGGCCGCGCCAATCATCAGCACGCCGGATGGCGCCATCAGGTTCGGCGCCACCGGAATGAGGCACGGGCCGTCGGCAGCGCAAACCGTGCCGACATTCCCAATCATCCAGTTGGCGGCGGGAATGGTGAGGCAGAACAGCACGAGGAAGATCGCGCCTTCGAGGTTCTTGCGTGTTTCGATGGTCATAATGAGAGCGGCTTCAGTTTGGATTGTCGGCGAGGAACTTGACGTAACCCTGCCGGCGCAAGTCGCAGGCCGGGCATGTGCCGCAGCCATATCCCCACGGATGGCGGTGCGAGCGGTCGCCCAAGTAGCAGGTGTGCGTATTTTCGACAACAAGGTCGAGGAATGCCTGCCCGGCGATATCGCGGGCTATGGCGAAGGTTCCGGCCTTGTCGACCCACATCAGCGGTGTATGGACGGTAACCTTCTTGTCCAGGCCGAGGCTGAGCGCGACCTGCATGGCCTTGATGGTGTCGTCCCGGCAGTCCGGATAGCCCGAATAATCGGTCTCGCACATACCGGCGACGATGTGCCGGGCGCCGCGCCGGTAGGCGAGCGCGCCGGCGAAGGTCAGAAAGATCAGATTGCGCGCCGGCACGAAGGTGTTGGGCAGCCCGCTGTCGGCAAAGGCGATGGCGGTGTCCCGCGTCAGGGCCGTATCGGAGATGGCGGCCAAAGCATCGAGCGTGACCATATGGTCCTCGCCCAGCCGCGCCTTCCATGCGGGCTTGAGCCCGGCGATCAGCTCGCGCAGCCGCGGCCGCACTTCTAGCTCAACCGCATGGCGCTGGCCGTAGTCGAAGCCGATGGTCTCGACCCGGGCGAACCGATCGAGCGCCCAGCCCAGACACGTGGTTGAGTCCTGCCCGCCCGAGAACAGGACGAGCGCCGCATCATTGGCGATGGTCATGGAAGTGCCTTCCGACTCTCTTTGTCATGGCCGGGCTTGACCCGGCCATCTCGCTTAGTTCTGCACCGTGCCTGCCTAAGCGGGATCATCGGGACAAGCCCGGTGATGACAAATGTGGAGCGCCCACTTGTCAAATCGATGGCTCAATCCCACTCCGGCGACCATGAGAGATTGACGATCCGCTTCTGCGCCGCCGACAGCGCCGCGATCTCGGACATTTCGGCCGGCGACAGTGCGAAATCGAAAATGGCGAAGTTTTCTTCCAAACGTTCCCGCTTGCTGGTGCGCGGGATGACGACGATATCCTGCTGGATCAACCAGCGCAGCGACACCTGCGCCGCCGACTTGCCGTGAGCGCGGCCGATGCGTTCGAGCGTCTCGTTACCGGAGGCCGAGCCCCGCGCGATAGGGCTGTAAGCCACGACCGCCATCCCATGCGCCTTGGTGGCGGCCACGACCTTGGTCTGGTCGAGAAAGGGATGATACTCGATCTGATTGCAAACGAGCGGCTCGTCGGTCGCCTTCACCGCTTCGTCGAGCAGCTTGACGGTGAAATTGGAGACGCCGATCTGCCTGACGTAACCGACCTGTTTCATCCTCGCCATGGCGCCCAAGGTCTCGGCCAGCGGAATGCGCTCGTTCGGCCAGTGGATGACCAGAAGGTCGATCTCGTCGATATGGAGCTTGCGCAGACTCTCCTTCACCGAGCGCTCGACATCCTGCGGCGCCATGCTGGTATGGGCGACCTTGGTCGTTACAATCACCTCGGAGCGCTTGCCCGACTTGCGCACGCCCTCGCCCACTTCGGCCTCATTGGCGTACATCTGTGCCGTGTCGATGTGGCGATAGCCAAGGTGGATGGCCTGCTCCACCAGGCGGGCGCAGTCGCGGCCGCGCAATTCCCAGGTGCCGAGACCGATGATCGGTATCCTGAAACCATTGGCTTCGACGGTCTGCATGGCGACCTCCTCGGTGGGCCCCGTCGCGGGTGGACCCTTGGGACCACGAGAATGCCGCCGCCGGAAGAGCCTGCCAACCGCCAAAGGCGCAAAGAGGTGTAAGGGCTCTACAGGTGCGTAAAGAACCGCCGTTACCCCTCATTGCCGAGATTTAATGTTGGGGACCCGCGGTGCGACATCCCCCGTTCTGTCAACCAATTGGCGTCCCCGGCCTGTTCTTAGAATATTTCCAAACAAAATTAAGGACTTGCGCCGATTTCAAATCGGAGTTTTGTGGGTGCGACAATTTGTACAGCCGGGGTTCCCCCATGCGCCGTCTTTTCGCATCTACCGCCGTTGCCGCCGCCCTCGCCGTCGCTCCGCTCGCTGCCAAGGCCGCCGACGACTTCACGCTGACCATCAAGGACCACAAGTTCTCGCCCACCGAGCTGAAGGTGCCGGCCAACAAGCGCGTCACCATCACGGTCGTCAACGCCGATCCGACGCCGGAGGAATTCGAAAGCAGCGAACTTAAGGTCGAGAAGATCATCGCCGGTAATTCGAAAGCAGTCATCCGCATCGGACCGCTCAAGCCGGGCCGCTACGGTTTCTTCGGCGAGTTTCACGAGGACACCGCCAAGGGCGTCGTGATCGCCGAATAACCGGACCGGAAAGCCTCTCATGCTCGGCGCGCTTGTCATCGTCTTTCGTGAAGTCCTCGAAGCCGGCCTCATCATCGGCATCGTCATGGCGGCGACGCGCGGCGTCGTCGGCCGCGGCCGCTGGGTGGCGATCGGCGTTGCCGCCGGCATTCTCGGCGCGGCCATTGTCGCCGCCTTTGCCGGCGTGATCGCGGACGCCTTCGAAGGCATTGGCCAGGAGCTGTTCAACGCGCTGGTGCTCGGCGCCGCCGTGGTCATGCTGATGTGGCACAACGCCTGGATGGCGCGCCACGGCCGCGAGATCGCGATGGAGATGCGTCAGATCGGCACCGCTGTGAGCGAAGGTTCGAAATCGCTGACCGCGCTCGCCGTCGTCGTCGGCCTCGCCGTCTTACGCGAAGGTTCGGAAGTCGTGCTGTTTCTCTACGGCATCTTCACGCAAGGTACGTCGGGCCTGTCGCTGCTGAGCGGCGGCGCGCTCGGCATTCTGGCCGGCGCGGCCTTCACCGGACTGACTTATGCCGGCCTGCTCGCCATTCCGCAGCGCTACATCTTCGCAGTGACGAGCTGGCTGATCGCCCTGCTCGCCGCCGGCATGGCGGCGCAGTCGGCACAGTTCCTCTATGCCGCGGGCATCATCGATCGGCTCGGCGAGACGGTGTGGGACACGTCCTGGCTGCTCACCGAAAAGAGTCTGTTCGGCCAGCTCATGCACACTCTGGTCGGCTACGTCGCGCGGCCGACGGCGCTGCAGCTCGTCGCCTATATCGGCGCGCTGCTGGTCATGTTTGTGCTGATGCGGATCGCGCGCTACCGGCCGGCGGCGCGCCCGGTCGAAGCCTAGCGGCGACCGCCCAGCGCGGCGAAGGCCGCATCCGGCGAGCGGTCGATCACCTTGAGCAGCGCCCGCGCCGGACCGCGCGGGTTGCGCTTGCCCTGCTCCCAGTTGCGCACGGTCTCGATCGGCACTTCGATCTTCTCGGCGAAGGCCGCCTGGGTCAGGCCGCAGCGGGCCCGCACCTGACGCACGAAAGCCGCCGGATCGCGATGCTCGACTGCGATTTCGCTACCGTCGGCGGCGATCTCGACGAGGCGTCCATCCGCCTTCAAGCGCACCCGCATCATGGCCGTGAGGTCCCCATTGGCTGATCGTCCAATGGGCTAGGCGATTCGCCCGAAGCAATGGTTAATGGCCCGCGGGTGCCCCTTTTGCGCATGATCTTGTCCGAAAACGGGAACCACTTTTCGGGATCATGCGCCCTACTGCGGCTTCCTGACCGCCATCAGCAGGTTCGACTGCCCCGGCCGCCAGCGATAGCCGATGCCGAAGTCGATCTTCGGCGCCTTGGCAAAGACCTCGCGCGCGATCTTCGACTGGCGACCCTCCGGAAAGATATCGAGCGGTTCGAGATAATTGCCGAACGGGTGGAGATCCCATTGCGCGCGGTCGAAGTAGCGCAGTGGAATGCCGCTGTCGTCCTGCACGATGGTTTTGCTCTGCGCCAGCACGAAGGACCGGATCTGCGCGAAGTTGTCCTTGTGCATCAGATAGGACGCGCTCTTGTGGAAGGCGTCGGCGGGGCCAAGCTTGCCGGCAAACTTGAGAAATCCGCCGCGCTTGACGCCGCCATTGGAAAGATCGGTGGTGAAGTAATAGAGCGTGCGCGGACGCGCATCGAGACCGGCAAAGGTGATCCGCACGCCGCGCGCCGAGGTCTTGCCCTTCCTGTCGTCCGGCTTCACCTCGCCGTCATCATCCAGCATGACAAGGGTGACGTCGCGTACTTCCATGCCCGATCGCGCCAGGAAGGTGTAGAGGATCGGGATGGTGCCCTGCAGGTTCGAGCCGCCGAGGTCCTCGCGCATATCCTTGGTGATGAAGAAGCTGACCGCCAGCAACGTGCGCATCGCATTCTCGAGGCGGCCGAGCCCCGGCACCTCGCCGCGGCGCTGCATCTTCATCAGATCGGGAATCTCTCCGGTCGGCTCGAGGCCAACGAGGACGTAGGTTGACGCCTCGGGAAAGAAGGCATTGGCGAACAGGAAGTCCGGCCCGCCGAACATATAAAGCAAGGTTGGCTGCGGCGACTTGACGGTGTCGCGCGACCAGGCCCGGATTTTCGACAGAGTATTCTTCTCGACCGTGGCGAAGGCCCCGTCCATCACCTTGGCGTGGCTTTGCCAGTGGCGGCTCTTGGTCAGCGTCTCGAGCGGCGACCCGGCCGACGGCGGTATGCCCGCCAGAAAGCGCGCGGTGTCGGCCGGCGTGGCTTCGCTGCTATAGGCCGGCGCTACGATAAGTCCGAGCAAGCCGGCGGCGAGCGCGGCGACGAGAACGATGCGATTCATTGATTGACCGTGGCCTTCTCCGCGGCCGGCCCGGCCGCGTGGTTCTGTGCGATGAAGTAGATGACGAGACCCGCGAGCATCAGCGCGACGCCGGCAAAAGCCTGGGCCGGGCGGCTGACCGCGAGGTAATAGAGCATGAAGCCGGTGACGGCGAGAAAGACCAGCGGCGTCACCGGATAACCCCAGGTCCGGTAAGGCCGCAGATGGTTGGGTCTCGTGAAGCGCAGCACGACCACGCCGAGCACGGCGCAGAACGAGCACAAAGTCAGGCTGAACTGGATGAAGTCCAGCACCGCCTCGAAACTTTGTGTCAGAAGAAGCAGACTCGCCACCGCGAGTTGGAAGCCGATGGCGACCGACGGCACGCCGAAGCGAGAGCGATGCGCGAAGAAGCGCAGTAGGCGAAAGTCCTCGCCCATCACCATGGTAACGCGCGGCCCGATCCACATCATGGCGCTGACCGAGGAGATCAGGCCGATGCAGATCAGCCCGGACACCAGATTGCCGCCGAACGGGCCGAAAACATGCGCGCCGACAATGGTCGCTACCTGAATCTGGCCGGCGTATTTCTCCACTGGCGTGGTGTAGAGAAACACCGCGTTGAGCGCGACATAGAGCACCATAACGACCGACACGCCGAAGAACAGCGCCAGCGGCAAGGTGCGAGCGGGATCGCGGATTTCACCGATGATATAGGTCGAGGCGTTCCAGCCCGAATAGGCGTACATCACGAAGGCGAGGTTGATGGCGAAGGCGGCGGTGAAGATCTGGCCGAAATCGCCAACCGCCGGCGCGAACGAGATCGGCTGCGGCTGGCCATAGGCCAGACCGGCAACGATGAAGACCACGATCAGCAGCAGCTTGATCACGGTGGCCGCGTTGTGAAAGGCGGCGCCCGTGCGCAGCCCGGTCAGATGAAAGGCCGTGGCGATCCATATCACGGCGAAGCCGAGCACGAGCGGCGACACGCCCGGCAGCAAAGGTCTCGCATATTCGCCGAAGGCCATGGCCGCGAGCGCGACCGGCGCGGCGAAGCCGACGGTCGCCGACAGCCAGCCGGCCATGAAGCCGACCGCCGGATGGTAGGTGCGGTTCAGGAAGTTGTACTCGCCGCTCGAACGGGGAAACATGCCGGACAATTCGGCGTAACAGGAGGCGCCGCATAGGGCGACAATGCCACCGACGACCCACAACAGGATCAGCGCGAAGCCGGAGCTGAGTGTCTGGACCTGAAAGCCGAGGCTAGTGAACACGCCGACGCCGACCATGTCGGCGATGACGAGCGCCGTCGCCGCAAACAGCGTGATCCCCGCCGGCACGGCCGACTCCCCTTGCGACTCCGTCAAAAAACGCCCCCGCGCCTGCTCGAGTCGTTAATTCTTTGTTGATCATATTGATATGACCTGAGGGACGGCAACAGCGAAGATGGCAGACGCCGCCGCCTCGCCCGCGCCGCAATGTCATCCCAATGGCGTCCTATGATGTAACCGCCTCGCTGTCCCGAAGGGGCACAGCTGCGGACGCAGCCGGCGGGCGATACCGGAGACGAGCGGACCTTGCGCGACCACCGTGCAGGCACTGAGGCTGGAGCGACATGGCACCGCCGCGGCTGGGCGCTGCTGGCGCTGACGGTCGTTCTGTTTGCGGGCGGCACCGCCTATTCACAGACGGCGCATGATGCCTTCGCCGCGCGCTGGCCGGCCAACTCCCGCGACAATGGCACCGTCGGCGTCAGGACCGTTCCCCTGCCCGCGCCGCGGCCGCAGCCGCGCGCCGAACGTCAGGCCGCGCTGCCCCCGCCCGCGCAAGGTCAGCCACGTCCCGCGGCGCGCACTGCTCTGATAAAATTCGCGACCGCGCCGTTTCCCTACAGCGGCACCGTGCCGACGACAGGCCAGCCGTTCCTCAACGTCAATGAGAACGGCCGCAAGGGCCACCGCACGTCGCGCGGCGGCGTGCTGTGGGAGAACGCCACCTTTGGCGACAACCGCGTGCTGCTGCACATTCCGCGCGGTTTCGATGTGATGCGCCCGGCCGTCATGGTGGTGTTCTTCCATGGCCATGGCGCTGAACTGACGCGCGACGTGCTCAACCGCCAGAACGTGCCGGAGCAGATCACCGCGTCCGGCATGAACGCCGTGCTGGTGGCGCCGCAATTCGCCGTCGATGCCGCTGATTCCAGCGCCGGCCGCTTCTGGGAGCCCGGGGGGTTTGGACGCTTCGTCAAGGAAGCGGGCGCCAAGCTCGCCGCCCTCGACAACAACCCGGCCGCCGCTTTGCGCTACGGTAGCCTGCCGGTGATCATCGTCGCCTATAGCGGCGGCTATTCGCCGGCGGCCTACGCCATCCGCCAGGGCGGGCTCGGCAAGAAGCTCAAGGGCCTCGTGCTGATGGACGGCCTCTACGGCGAGATGGACGACTTTGTCCACTTCATCAGGAACGCGAAGTCGTCGTTCTTCATCTCGTCCTATACGTCGTCGACGCGCCGGCAGAACATGGCGCTGGCCGAGCGGCTCAAGGCGCAGCAGATCAATTACGACACTTCGATCCGCAAGAACCTGTGGCGGCGCGGCGGCGTGGCGCTGATCGAAACCGAAAGCACCGTGCGCCACCGCGACTTCGTCACCGAAGCCTGGACCGGCAATCCGATCGCCGACATTCTCGACAAGCTGGATTGAGCGGCAGGCCTACCGCGTCTTCTCGAAAATCTCGCGACCGATCAACATGCGGCGAATTTCCGACGTGCCGGCGCCGATCTCGTAGAGTTTGGCGTCGCGCAACAGGCGCCCGGTCGAGAAGTCGTTGATGTAGCCATTGCCGCCGAGGCACTGGATCGCCTCCAGCGCCATCCATGTCGCCTTCTCGGCGGCGTAAAGAATTGCGCCGGCGGCGTCCTCGCGCGTAGTGCGGCCGTCGTCGCAGGCTTTGGCCACCGCGTAGACATAGGCCTTGGCCGAATTCATGGTCACATACATGTCGGCGAGCTTGGCCTGAATCAACTGGAAGCGGCCGATCGCCTGACCGAACTGGTGACGGTCATGGACGTAAGGGATCACCACGTCCATGCAGGCCTGCATGATGCCGAGCGGGCCCGCGGCAAGCACGACGCGCTCATAATCGAGGCCCGACATCAGCACGTTGACGCCGTTGCCCTCGACGCCGAGTACGTTCTCTTCCGGCACCTCGCAGTCGGTGAACACCAGTTCCGACGTGTCCGAACCCCGCATGCCGAGCTTGTCGAGCTTCTGCGCCGGCGCAAAACCCTTGAAGTCCTTCTCGACAATGAACGCCGTGATGCCACGCGAGCCTGCGGTACGATCCGTCTTGGCGTAGATCACCAAAGTATCGGCCACCGGGCCGTTGGTGATCCACATCTTCGAGCCGTTGAGCACGTAGCGATCGCCGACCTTGTCGGCTCGCGTTTTCATCGACACCACATCGGAGCCCGCGCCCGGCTCCGACATCGCCAGCGCGCCGACATGCTCGCCAGAGACCAGCTTCGGCAGATATTTCCTCTTCTGCGCCTCGGTGCCGTTGCGGCTGATCTGGTTGACGCAGAGGTTTGAATGCGCGCCGTAAGACAGGCCGACAGCGGCCGATGCACGGGACACCTCTTCCATCGCGACGCAATGCGCCAGATAACCCAGCGCCGAGCCGCCGTATTCTTCGCTCACCGTGATGCCGTGCAGACCCAGCGCCCCCATCTCGGGCCATAGCTCGCGCGGAAATTTGTTGCTGCGGTCGATTTCGTCGGCGCGCGGCGCGATACGGTCGCGAGCGAAATCGGCAACCGACTGACGCAGCATGTCGGCGTCTTCGCCGAGCCCGAAATCGAAGCCCGACCAGGCGTTGGGGATCATGTCAGTATCTCCGGCACGTTTGAGCGGCAACTCTAGCCACAATCGCCGGGTCCGCGAAACGGCAATGCGCCGAAAGTTTCATCGTGTCGCCTGCCCCGGCCGCAGGCCGGTATCCGCTTCGTCTGGCGATGTGCCGGCGGAATAAAGTTAGGCCGTCAGCGCCTCGCCTTGACCCGGGCCTTGGCCCGGCAGCCCCTTGCCGCCGCTCTGCTTCTGCTGCTTCAGCAGCCGGTCGATGGCGGCGGCCGGCGCGGGCCTCGCGAACAGGAAGCCCTGCATTTCATCGCAACCGGCAAGGCGCAGCAGGACGCGCTGCTGTTCCGTCTCGACGCCCTCGACCAAGATCGACAGGCCCAGCGCGCGCCCGAGCGCGACGATGGCCTGGATGATGACGCCGCCGTTGGCGGACGAGCCCAGCGCGGTCACGAAGCTGCGGTCGATCTTCAGCTTGTCCAGAGGGAAGCGCTGCAGATAGCTCAGGTTCGAATAGCCGGAGCCGAAATCGTCGAGCGCCACCCGCACACCCAGCGCATGCAGATCCTCGATCCGGCGCACCATCTCTTCCGGATTGTCGATCAGCACGCCTTCGGTGATTTCCAGCATCAACCGCGATGGCGGCACGCCGCTTTCGGCCAGCGCCAGGCGCACAGTGTCCACGATGGAGCCGTCGCGCACCTGAAGCGGCGACAGATTGACGGCGACATACAGGTCCGGCCAGCGCTTGGCCTCCTGCAGCGCGCGGCGCAGCACGAAAGCGCCGATCGTATCCATCAAGCCCATCTGCTCGGCGATCGGAATGAACACCGCCGGCCCGATGGGGCCGCGTTGCGGATGTGTCCAGCGCAGCAACGCTTCGACGCCGACGATGCGGCCGCCATGGGCGGCAATGATCGGCTGGTAATGCAGTTCGAGTTCATGGGCGCTGACGGCGCGCGGCAACTCGCGCTGGATAAATTTCTGGTCGGTGGAGATCGTGTCGAGCGGAGCCTCGAACGCGACCCAGGCCCCTGGCCCTTTCTGCGCGGCGGCGCGCAGCGCCAATTCAGCGCGGCGGGTCAGTTCGCCGCGCGTTGCGGCATGGTGCGGCGCCTGGGCAAAGCCGGCGTGGGCGCTGACGCGCACGACCGTGTCGAACCAATGCGGTCGTGCGATATTCTCAATCACCGAAGCGACGATCTTGCCGACGTCAACGGAATTGGGCGTCGTCAGCAGCATGGCGAATTCGTCGCTGCCGATGCGCGCGCAGACCGCCCCTTCGGGCGCTGCCTCGCGAATGCGGCCTGCCAGCGCAATGATCAGCTCGTCGCTGCCGAGCACGCCGAAATTCGCGGCGACATCCGCCATGCCATCGATTTCGAACACGGCGAAGGTCGTGGTCTCATCGTTCAGACGCTCGGCCAAGGCGAGATCGAGCAGTTCGAGCAGCTTGGCGTGATTGGGCAGACCCGTGATCTTGTCCATGTCGGCGGCGCGGCGCGCCAGCGCCTCGCTTTCCATCAGATCCTGGCCTGCCCGCCGCAGATGCCAGACCGAAAAACCCGCGAACCCGATCAGCGCCAGCGCCAGGAGCGCAGCGAAAGGCATGATGGCCTTTGCCGTCTCGGCCATCGGCTCGCTGCGCTCCCAGGTGAAGAAGCCGGCGATCCGCCCATCGGCATCGATCACCGGCTGGATCTCCCGGCCATCTTCCGACGGCGCCACATCGAACTTCAGATCCCTGAGGCGCGCGCTCTGCTCGACCATGCGGACGAAGCGCGGATCGATTTCGCTGGCATGCCCAAAGAGCGCGCGGAATTCGGCGACGGCATTGCGAAGCGCCGCACGCTGCTCGACGAGCTGGGCTTCGTCGTGATGCCGCGCCACCTGGTAGCCGACGCCGGTGCTGACCATGGTCGCGACCAGCGCAAACGCAGCCAGCACGACGATCATACGGCGCGACGACGGACTCTTTCCGGATAGCAGGCGCGCGGCGATCCCGGCGGCGGAGCCCGGGCGCAATTCGTCGCTGGCCGCGCCGAAGCCCGGCAGACCTGTCTCGCTCCTACGCAACACGCATACTCCCCCGCGAATACCGCGGCATCCACTACTAACTTACCCGGACAGCCTTAATGGCGGGTCAGCAAACGAGGTGAATGAAGAGTAACCATCCGGATGTTCGCGTCGAAAAACACAGATGATACGTGCATTTAAGGGGCTAGCTCAGGCCGAACCAGAGGGTCGCTATGGTCAGGAAGGAGAAGAAGCCGACCACGTCGGTAATTGTCGTGACGAAGGGACCCGACGCCACCGCCGGATCGACGCCAAGCCGTACCAGCACGATGGGGATAACGATGCCGCCGACCGCGGCGATAGCGAGCACGATGATCATGGCCATCCCGATCACGAGACCCAGATCCGGGATTTGAAACCAGGTGGCGGCAATGATGCCGAGGATCAGCGCGAAAGCCGTTCCATTGAGCAGTCCGACGGCGAATTCACGCCGGATGACGCGCCAGGCATTGGCGCGCCCGAGCTCCTGGGTCGCAAGCGCGCGCACCGCCACTGTCATGCTTTGCGTACCAGCATTGCCGCCCATGGCGGACACGATCGGCATGAGGACCGCCAGCGCAATCATTTTTTGCAGGGACTCTTCGAAAAGGCTGATGACCCAGGCCACCAGTATGGCCGTCGACAGGTTCAGCAACAGCCAGGTGAAACGGCTGCGCGAAATGGTCCAGACCGTGTCCGACAGTTCTTCGTCGGACGTGACGCCGCCGAGCGCCTTGATGTCCTCGTCGGCTTCTTCCTGGATGACGTCGGCGACATCGTCGAAGGTGACGACGCCAACCAGCTTCTCGCTCTCGTCCACGACCGGCACCGACACCATGTCGTAACGTTGAAACAGACGCGCGACGTTTTCCTGGGTTTCGGTCGGCCGCACGCGCCGGCGCCCCTCGTCCATCAGGTCGGCGACCGGTACGGGACGCTTGGCCCGCAGCAGTCGGTTCAACGGCACCGCGCCGAGAAAGCGGCCGGTCTCGTCGACGACGTAAAGTTCGTAGAACCGGTCCGGCAGGTCCTCGGTTTCGCGCAAGTGATCGATAATACGACCGACATTCCAGTCCGGCGTCACGGCGATGAAATCCGGCTGCATGCGCCGGCCGGCCGAAAACTCGGGATAATCGAGGCTGCGGGTGAGCGCGAGGCGTTCATCCGGCGGCACGTGGCCGAGGATTTCGTTGCGCTCTTCGGTCGGAATGTCGGCGAGGATGGAGACGGCGTCGTCGGTGTCGATGTCGCGGACGCCCTCGGCAACCGTTTCAGGATCCAACTCCTCGAGAAGTTCCTCGCGCACTGTCGCGTCGAGCTCGGTGAGCGCCGTGAAATCGAAGTCAAAACCCAGCAACTCGACCAGGCGCGGCCGGTCGGCAGGCTCCAGCGCGGCCACCACGGCGCCCAGATCGGACTCATGGATGTTGCCGACCAAATCGCGCAGCCGATCAGTGTCGCCAGCGTCAACCGCGCGAGCGACGCTGGCGACGAAATCCGCACGCAGGGCGCCATTTTCGTCGCGCAACTCCGGCTCGGCCTGCGCTGCGTCGGTCGTCGGTGCCGAGGTCATGGCTGCTCCTGCTGGTCGACCGCCAGGGCCGGGACGGTCACCGTCGCTTAATCCGGCGAAGGCTTTATGTCGCTCATACCTTGCGACAACGCGCGAAGGAGCTTGTAGGCTTGACGCGCGGAATGCCGCAATCCTAAACGCAAAGCATGAAACAGACCGATAGGTTTGCCGTCGTTTCGACCAGGATATTCTCCATGCGCGGCGCCTCCGCATTTCTGATCGCCGGCCTCACGATCGCCGCCACGGCCGGTTCCGCCGCTGCCGAGCCGTGCAGCCGCCCGGATGCGCTCGGCACCTATCGCGTACTCGCTGTCAGCGCGGTAGCGACGCCCCGCGTCGGCCGCAAGCACTTCCCGGACACCCTGCCCCTCGCCGACAAGGAACTGGTGTTGACCTTCGACGACGGGCCCTGGCCGACGACAACCCCGCGCGTACTCGACGCGCTCAAGGCCGAATGCGTGCGCGCGACCTTTTTCCTGCTCGGCCGCAACACCGACGCCCATCCGGCTTTGGCGCGGCGGGCCCTGGCGGAAGGCCACACGATCGGGCATCACACCTATTCGCACCCCCTGCTCTCGCAGCTCCCGTTGGCCAAAGCCGAGGCCGAAATCAACCGCGGCATCGCCCGCGATGAATTCGCGCTGACCGGCGTTGCCCGCAGCACGCCGTCAACGCCGTTCTTCCGCTTCCCTGGATTTGCCTCCAGCCAGCCCTTGCTCGACCGGCTGCAGGACCGCGGCATCGTCGTGTTCGGCGCAGACGTCTGGGCCAGCGACTGGGAGCCGATGTCGCCGGACGTGCAATTGCAGAAGCTGCTGCAGCGGATCGAGCATGTCCGCCGCGGCATCGTGCTGCTGCACGACACCAAGGCGCAAACCGCGGCCATGGTGCCCCGCCTGCTGCGCGAACTGAAAGCGCGCGGCTATCGCATTGTCCATGTCGTGCCGGCTTCGGCTTCTGTCACGAACTGAGACAAGGCTGGCCTGCGCACTGTTCCCTTTTTGCCGCACCTTCAAAAATACATTTGAAAACAAGACCCGCCGCAGCCGCTATGGTTGATTTTTGCTTAATGCGCCGGCCCGGTAACGTTAAGGTCCCGCCCGTCCGCGTCCGATGCGCTTCGAAGAAAGCGCGCACGCGGCGTACAGGTTTTCGGGGGCGTTCCTTCCATGTTGCGTTTGCGTCATGCGCTGCTGCTGGTTTGCGGCGCGATCTTTGGTTTTCCCGGATTCGTAACGGCGGCAAAGGCCGAGGCCTGCACCAACCCGGATGCGCTCGGCACCAGCCGTACCGTGACCGTCGACAGCAACGAATTGCCGCGCATCGGCACGATGCAGTACCGGCGCACGCTGCCCCTCGACGACCATGAGGTGGTCATCACGTTCGACGACGGCCCGCTGGCCCCTTACACCAACCGCGTGCTCGACGCGCTCGCCGCCGAATGCGTCAAGGTCACCTATTTTCTGGTCGGCACCATGGCGCGCGCCAATCCCGACCTCGTGCGTCGCATCTACAATGCCGGGCACGTCGTCGGAACGCACAGCCACCGGCACCCGTTCAATATGGACCGCATGGAGCGTGCCCGCGTCGCAACCGAGATCGAGAGCGGCATCGCTGCGGTAGCAGCCGCGCTCGGCGACGAGCGCGCGCTGGCGCCGTTCTTCCGCGTTCCGGGCTTGGCGCGCTCGCAGCAGATCGAGGCTTACGCCGCCTCGCAGTCGCTCTCGGTGTGGAGCGCCGACGAGGTCGCCGACGACTGGCATCGCGGCATCACCGCCGAGCAGATCGTGCAGCGTGCCATGGCCCGCATCGAGGCCAAGGGTCACCGCGGCGTGCTGCTGCTGCACGACATCCATCCCGCGACAGCGCGCGCGGTGCCGATGCTACTCAAGCGCCTCAAGGCCGGCGGTTACCGGATCGTGCAGGCCGTGCCGACGGGCGACCGTCCGGCCTCGGTACCTGAGCGGAGCCCGGTGCAGATCGCCGCCGCCGAGAAACAAGCCTGGCCGCGCGTCGTTCAGCGCGCGCAGAAACCCGCCGGCAAGATCAAGGTCGCGGCCGCGAAGAAGGACGCCGCGCTGCGCGCCCAATTGGCCAGCCGCAAGTCCCGGACGGTAGTTGCCACCTCAGGCTTCGGAACGCTGTTCAACCGTTGAGGCCAACCCGCCGGGCGGATTGTCAGGCGGCCACGGGCAGTGCAGCATCGCCGGCGAACGGGGCTTGAGGCCCTTCGACCGCATCAGGAGAGCTTCATGGACAAGCTTCGTATCACCGCCGGCTCATTCGTCTTCGACGCCAAGTTCGAGACTGAACTGGCGCCCAAGACCGTCGCGGTGTTCAAGAAGCTCCTGCCCTATCAGGAAAAGGTCATTCACGTGCGCTGGAGCGGCGAAGGGGTGTGGGTGCCGCTCGGCGAACTGGATTTAGGCCTCTCCTACGAAAACCACACCAGCTACCCGCATCCCGGCCAGATGATCGTCTATCCGGGCGGCATCAGCGAGACCGAGATCCTGTTGTCCTACGGCGCGGTGCACTTCGCCTCCAAGCTCGGCCAGCTCGCTGGCAACCACTTCATCACCCTGACCTCGGGCATGGACCGGCTCTACGAATTCGGCCGTGCGGTGCTCTATGAAGGCGCCAAGCCGATCCGCATCGAGGCGGTGTGAGGCGCAAATCCGCCATCCCGCTAACGGATTGACGGGACGACGAAAAATCCACCGGCGAAGGCCCGGGAAAGCGCCTTCGGCTCTTGTGTGACCGGACCCTATTTGATACAGGACCGCCGCTGAGGGCGATTTCGGTCCCCTTTGCATGCGGCCGTGGCGGAATTGGTAGACGCACTGCCTTGAGGTGGCAGCGGGTAACACCGTGGAAGTTCGAGTCTTCTCGGCCGCACCAAAATCAGACCTGATTTTGCAAAAGAAAAGCCCCGCTTGCGGGGCTTTTTTCGTCTCGATCGAGCTCTGGACGCCGGTCAGCGCATGTCCGGGGAGCGCGGCAGCAATTCGCCGACCTCCACCGCGATGCGGTTGCCGTTGACCACGACGGTGCCCTGCGCCACGGGCATGTTGTTGGCGAGCACCTTGACGGCGTCGTCCTCCGTGGCGTCGAGTTCGATGATGGCGCCGCGGCCGAGCCGGAGCACCTGATGGATCGGCATGGTGGTCGTGCCCAGCACGACGGTTATGTCGACCGAAACCTTGTCGAAAGTGGCCAAGTTCCCAAATTCCTGTATGTCGTTTTGTGCCCGTCCCTGTGACCGGGCTTGGTTCAAGGTCACCCCACTATGGTTAACCGGTGATTAACGCCCGCGATCTCCTCGATGTCGGCATGCCGGCGGCCGACGGCGCGCCGCCGGTCGAATGGCGGATTTCCGAGGGTTTGACGCCCTATCCGGAGGCTGTGGCCTTCATGGAGGCCCGTTCCGAGGCCATCAGCCGGGGCGAGGCCCCGGAACTCGTCTGGCTGGTCGAGCACCCCCCGCTCTACACGGCCGGCACCTCGGCCAACCCGGCCGACGTCCTCGACGCCCGATTCCCGGTGTTCGATTCGGGCCGCGGCGGCCAGATGACCTATCACGGCCCCGGCCAGCGGGTCGGCTATGTCATGATCGACCTGCGCCGGCGCGGACCGGATGTGCGCCGCTTCGTGGCCACGCTGGAGGAATGGATCATCCGCAGCCTCGCCGCCTTCAATGTGCGCGGCGAGCGGCGCGAGGACCGCATCGGCGTCTGGGTCAAGCGCCCGGACAAGGGCGCTGAAGGTTTGGGGGACGGCTTCGAGGACAAGATCGCGGCGCTCGGTATCCGCGTGCGCAAGTGGGTGACGCTGCACGGCGTCGCCATCAATATCGACCCCGACCTCTCGCACTTCGGCGGCATCGTGCCCTGCGGCGTCTCGGTACAGCGCTACGGCGTCACCAGCCTCGCCGATCTCGGCCACACGACGACGATGCCGGAGTTCGACATCAGCTTCCGGCGGGCCTTCGAGGAATTGTTCGGGAAGACGGCAAACGCGCAAGCCGCGGACACCGCCGCGCCCTGACGCTAGTACCATCGCTCCCTTCCGGTCAGCATCCCGATTTAAAATAAACAGCCGTCAGGTATTGAGCTACATTTCATTTAACAGAGTTTTCATGGCCATTGCGCAATGAAAGGACAAGGGCGGCTGCAGGAGAAACGCAATGAGCATTTCAGCTATCGGCTCAGCGCCGATCATGCCGTCAAGCGGCAGAGAGAGCGCAGAAGGTGCTGGCCCTGACGTGGATGGTGACGCGGACGATACCGCGTCGCAGGCCGCGGTCCAGGCAGCGCCGGCGCCGGGAACCGGCCAGATGGTCGACAAGACCGCGTGAGAACCAGAAAGGCCGCCGCAAATGGCGGCTTTTTTTTCGTCTGGCGTTTCGATGCAGCCGCGTCACGGCAAATAAACGCGGGCGACTGGCCATCACAGCATCCGGAAAAAACAAACGCCGCGTTCAGATCGTCGGCAGCACCGAGAACGCCTGACCGGGCGCGCGCTCCTTCAGCGACGAGGCGCTGCCGGCGCTGTGATGAATGGCATCGACGCGCGCGCCGAACGGGCCGCGCTTGCAGATCGCGATCATGTCCTCAATCAGCGCCGCATCGCCGGCGAGCACGGCCTCGACGGTGCCATCGCGGCAGTTCCTCACCCAGCCTTGCAGGTTGCGGACGCGCGCCTCGCTGTCGACGAAGGCGCGATAGCCGACGCCCTGCACGCGGCCGTGCACGACGAGATGGATGATCACCGCCTCGCTCACCGCGCTTCCCTCATGCCTCGCCCTGCCCGATCACCCGGCTGCCGGTCCAGCGCGATATCGACCAGCGCGCGATGACGCGCGCATGACGCTCCGGCAACTCCCAGCTACGCGCCGCGGCGGCGCACATCTCGGCATAGCCGGGCTTGGGCCGGCCAGCGATGGCCCGGCGCAGGAGATAGACCATGGCCAGCGCGGTCCGCGAACCGACGCGAACCGGCAGATAGCGCACGAGGTAGATTTCCTTGTGGAGTAACTCGTAGGCATGCAGCGCCGCCATGTCCCGCGGCGTCAGCCGCCACAGCACGCCGTGAACGACCTTGCCCGGCGCCCGGCGCACCGAGCCCCAGCCATCGACGCCAATGAAGAACTCATAACCGTCGAGGCGCGACGGGCCGCTGGCCCTCGCGCCCGGACAGCGCGCCATCATGGCGGCGCGGTGCATGTTGGAGCCATAGGCGAAATAGAGAGTCACCCCGGGACTATAGCAGAGCCGGGCCGGGCGTCAGTGCACCGTGTCGTCCTCTTCGATCTCCTCGTCATCGTCCAACTCCGCGCCGTCGATGCTGTCGATCTCGCGCTCGTAGTCCTCCGGCATCATGTCCTCTTCGTCCTCGTCATGGACGGGATGCTGAGGATTGCCGCCATCGGCCGTCGGCGTGAAGCCGCCGCCGGCCGGCACCTCCTCGCCGGGCCCGGAGCCTTCGCCGAGCGTATCGGGGCGCGTCTCCGGCAGATCGCGGCGGCGGTCCTCGTCGATCATGTCCGGCGCGGTGTTGCTCTCGAGATCGGTGTTGCGCGGCTTGCGGGTTGGAGGCATCGGCGGCGATCTCCTTGAGGGCTGTCGTCCCCTCAACGCCCGCCCTGGAAGCTCGGTTCCTGCGAACGATCATTCGTCGAATTTCGCGGTTGCCACACCCGGGCAGCGGACCTAGACCACCAAAGAACAGGTCGCGCCCCGCCCTTCGCTGCGACTCTGCCGAGATCGCTTGCGATGTTTGAGATTCGCTCAGCCCGTCGATCGCGACAAATCAGGGTGCTGTCGGCACGCTGGCAGCGACGCCTGCTGTTCGTACTCGGCGGCATTGCGGTTGGGGCCGCCGCGGTTCTGCTCGCCGTCCTCGCCGATTGGGCGCAGCGCGCCTTCGCCATGCTGCTCGGCTATTCGCATTACCTCGCCCTGGCGGTGACGCCGGCCGGCTTCGTGCTCGCCGTGCTGCTCACCCGCCGCTATTTCCCGAATGCTCAGGGCAGCGGCATCCCGCAGGCGATCGCGGCGCGCCAGTTGACCGACCAAGGCGCGCGCGCCCGCCTCGTGTCGGTCCGCGTCGCAATCGGCAAGGTGTTGCTGACCTTGCTCGGCCTCCTGTGCGGCGCATCCGCAGGCCGCGAGGGACCGACCGTCCAGATCGGCGCATCGATCATGTTCGCGGCCGGCCGCCTGTCGCCGCGCCGCCAGCCCGGCCTCGTTCTGGCCGGCGCCGCAGCCGGCGTCGCCGCCGCGTTCAACACGCCGCTGGCCGGCATCGTGTTCGGCATCGAGGAACTGAGCCGCAGCTTCGAAACGCGCGCCAGCGGTCTCATCCTTGCCGCGGTCATCGCCGCCGGCCTCACCACCCTCGCCCTTGTCGGCAACTACACCTATTTCGGCAGCACGCCGATGATGCTGGAGAATGGCGCCGATTGGCTCGCGATACCGATCTGCGGCGTGATCGGCGGTCTCGCCGGCGGATTGTTCAGTCGCTTCGTCATCGCCATGGCGCGCGGCCTGCCGGGCCTTGCCGGAAAGCTTCTCAAGAAGCGCCCCCTCGTGCTCGCCGGTTTGTGCGGCCTCGGCGTCGCGTTGTGCGGTCTGGCGTCCGGCGACCTCGTCTACGGCACCGGGTATGAACAGGTGAAGACGGCGCTGGAAAACGGCACGCCGCTGCCGGAAAGCTTCGGCCTTCTAAAATTCGCCGCCACCGCGCTGACCGCCATCAGCGGCATTCCCGGCGGCATCTTTGCGCCGTCGCTCGCCGTTGGCGCGGGCATCGGCAGCAATGTTGCGCAGTTCTTTCAAGGCACGCCGATCGGGCCGATCATCATTCTCGGCATGGTGTCCTACTTTGCCGGCGTCGTGCAGGCACCGATCACGGCCTTCGTCATCGTCACCGAGATGACCGGCAATCACGCCATGGTCGTCCCGGTGATGACCGCGTCGCTGATCGCCTATGCCTGCTCGCGCGCGGTGTGTCCCGAGGGCATTTATCACGCGCTCGCCAAGGGCTTCGTGCAAGCCAGCGCCGTCGGACGGCAATGATCAAGCGAATTCGACGATCACCGCATCCACCGCCAGGCTGTCGCCGGGTTTGGCGTTGATCTTCTTGACCGTGCCGTCGATCTCGGCGCGCAGCACGTTCTCCATCTTCATGGCCTCGACCACGGCCACGGTCTCACCCGCCTTCACTTCCTGGCCTTCCGCGACGGCGATGGAGACGACGAGGCCCGGCATCGGGCATAGCACCAGCTTGGCCGTGTTGGCCGCCTGCTTCACCGGCATCAGCCGGGCGTAGGCAGCCTCGCGCTCGGTAAACACATAGGCCTTGGCTTCGACGCCCTGATAGGACAGCGCAAAGCCGTTCGGAATGGTGCGCACCTGCACCGCGACCGGCTTTGAATCGATCGTGCCGGCCCACAAGGGTTCGCCCGGCTTCCAGCTCGACTCCAGATGGCGCACGACGCTTTTGCCATCGAAGCGCACGCCGATGGTGCCGTTCTCGCGCTTGACCTCGAGCCGATACTCCTGATCGCCGAGCCACACCGCGCGGTTGGTCTCGCGCGTGACGACGCGGCCGCCCATCTGGCCGGAAATCTGCCGCTTGCGCTCGCCGAGCACGTGATCGATGGCGGCAGCAACCGCGGCAATCACCTCGGCGCGCTCACCGTCCGGCGCCTGCGCATGGAAACCTTCAGGGAATTCCTCGGCGATGAAGCCGGTCGACAGCTTGCCGGACTTCCAGCGCGGATGCGCCATCAGCGCCGACAGGAACGGAATGTTATGGCGGATGCCGTCGATGACGAAGGCGTCGAGCGCATTGCCCTGTGCCTCGACCGCCTCGGCACGCGTCGGCGCGTGGGTGACGAGCTTGGCTATCATCGGATCGTAGAACAGCGAAATCTCGCCGCCCTCATAGACGCCGGTGTCGTTGCGCACGGTGACGCCGTCGATGACCTGCTCGACCGGCGGACGGTAGCGCGTCAGGCGGCCCGTGGACGGCAGGAAGTTGCGATACGGATCCTCGGCATAGACGCGGCTCTCGACCGCCCAGCCCTTGAGCTTCACGTCGTCCTGCTTGATCGAAAGCTTCTCGCCGGCGGCGACGCGGATCATCTGCTCAACAAGATCGATGCCGGTGATCAGTTCGGTGACCGGATGCTCGACCTGCAGGCGCGTGTTCATCTCCAGGAAGAAGAAGCTGCGATCCTGGCCGGCGACGAACTCCACCGTGCCGGCGGAATCGTAACCGACCGCCTTGGCCAGCGCGACCGACTGCTCACCCATCTTCCTGCGCGTCGCCTCATCGAGCAGCGGGCTTGGCGCTTCCTCGATGACCTTCTGGTTGCGGCGCTGGATCGAACATTCGCGCTCGCCCAAGTAAATGACGTTGCCGTGCTTGTCGCCGAGCAACTGGATTTCGATGTGGCGCGGATCGACGATGAACTTCTCGATGAACATGCGGTCGTCGCCGAACGACGACTTGGCTTCCGAGCGCGAGCGGGCAAAGCCCTCGGCCACTTCCTTTTCGGACCAGGCGATGCGCATGCCCTTGCCGCCCCCGCCGGCCGAGGCCTTGATCATCACCGGATAGCCGATGTCGTTGGCGATCTTCACGGCCTCCTTCTCGTCGGCGATGACGCCGAGATGGCCGGGCACGGTCGAGACCTTGGCGGCGGCCGCCGCCTTTTTGGACTCGATCTTGTCGCCCATGGCCGCGATGGCCCGGGGGTTGGGGCCGATGAAGACGATGCCGGCCGTTTCCAGCGCCTTGGGGAAGGCCTCGCGCTCGGACAGGAAGCCGTAGCCGGGGTGAACCGCCTCGGCGCCGGTCTCCTTGCAGGCGGCGATGATCTTCTCGATGATCAGATAGCTCTGCGCCGCCGGCGGCGGGCCGATCAGCACGGCGGTATCGGCCATCTCGACATGGAGCGCGTCCTTGTCGGCCTCGGAATAGACCGCAACGGTCTCGATCCCCATCTTGCGGGCGGTCTTGATGATCCGGCAGGCGATTTCGCCGCGATTGGCGATCAGAATGCGCTTGAACATGTAGGTCGTGGGTCCCCGCCGCTGAACCGGGGCACTCTGCGGCACTGCAATAAAATGTCAATGCGGGACGGCAAGCCCGGAACGCGGGCGAACGGAAAAACATTCCCTCCGCGGGCGGGCGCACGACACATCCTTGCCAATACCGCGAACGCCGCGGCAACGACTTACTCTTTCAAGCGCGGCCCCTTTCGCCGTCCCGGCCCGCGCTATATTAGAGCGGAACTCAAGCAAAACAGCGATTTGGAGACTGAACTCATGACCCTGGCAATCGGCGATCTCGCCCCCGACTTCGAAGCGGAAACCACCGAAGGCAAGATCCGCTTCCATGACTGGCTCGGCGATTCCTGGGCGGTGCTGTTCTCGCATCCCAAGGACTTCACGCCGGTCTGCACCACCGAGCTCGGCACCATGGCGCGGCTCAAGCCGGAATTCGACAAGCGCGGCACCAAGATCATCGGCCTGTCGGTCGATCCGGTCGACAATCACAAGAAGTGGTCGGTCGATATCAAGGACGTGGTCGGCTTCGCGCCGAACTATCCGATGATCGGCGACACCGACCTGTCGATCTCCAAGGCCTGGGGCATGCTGCCGGCCGCGACCGGCGGCACGTCGGAAGGCCGCACCCCGGCCGACAACCAGACCGTCCGCAACGTCTTCATCATCGGGCCGGACAAGAAGATCAAGCTGATCCTGGTCTATCCGATGACCACGGGCCGCAACTTCGACGAGATCCTGCGCGTGCTCGACAGCCTCCAGCTCAACGCCAAGCACAAGGTGGCGACGCCGGCGAACTGGAAACAGGGCGAGGACATCATCATCACCGGCGCGGTGAGCGACGAGGAAGCCAAGAAGATCTGGCCCGGCGGCTACAAGCAGCCCCGCCCCTACATCCGCATCGCGCCGCAGCCGAAATAGGCCGCGACAGCCCGATACCGCTTTGGCTATAGATCGAGGGCGCGGGCCAATCCCGCGCCCTTTTTGTATTGCCCTTGCGGAGCCCGCGCATGTCGAACGTGAACGAAGTCGCCTTCAAGCAGCCGCCCTTTGCCGACCATCTCGGCCTCAAGATCACGCACATGTCGGCGGAGAGGGTCACGGCCGAGTTGCCGATGCGCGAGGAGCTCAACAACCGCTTCAACATCATGCATGGCGGCGCCATCATGGCGCTGGCCGACAATATCGGCGGCACCGCGACCTCGGCCAATCTCAAGCCCGGCCAGACCACCACGACGATCGAGAGCAAGACCAATTTCTTCGCCGCCATCCCGGTCGGCGACACCGCCTATGCCGAATGTACGCCGCTGCATCGTGGCCGTACCACCATGGTCTGGCAGACCCGCATTACCCGCAATGACGGCCGCCTGTGCGCGCTGGTGACCCAGACGCAATTGGTGATGGATAAGAAATAGCCCCGCAGGCTCCGCCCAAGGCCGATGCGAATCGCTCCTATGGATTGACCTGCATCAAAGGTGGCTGCCGCGCGCGTGTTTTTATCCGCACAACGGCGAGCCTCAGATGATCACGATCGGACTCATAGCGCTCGAGATATTGGCACGCGCCTCGGGCCTGCCCGGCGCGCAGAGCCGCGATCCAGGCGCGGAGGCACCGGTCGTGCTGGCGCAATGCCATGACGAATGTATGGTTATCTGTACCCCCCGGCCGTTCGGGCCGGACGAATGCCACACGATCTGCAGACACGTATGCGACCGCAGCTCGGCGGCTTCGTCCAAGAACAGCCTCAAAGGCGGCAAGCGCGCCAAACCCCGGAATTCTAATCGTTGAGCTTGGATGCTGCCCCATTGGCGGCAGCCGGTTTGGACGGCCCGGTGCGGTTGACGATGAGCACACCGGCGGCGCACACCACCATACCGAAGATCGACAGCGCGTCGAGCTTCTCACCGAACAGAAGATACGCCATCAGCGCCGTGGTCGCCGGCACCAGATAGAACAGGCTGGCAAAGCGCGTCGCCGCCGAGCGTCGGATCAGCCAGTACATCAGACCGATGGTGGCAATCGACAGGACAACCACAAGCCACGCCAGCGCGGCCACCAGTTCGACGCTCCAGTGAATGACGCGGGTCTCGAACGCGAAGGCAATGATCCAGAACACCACGGCGACACCGAGATACTGAATGGTATTGCCGCTGCGCCAATCGATGCCACCGCCGAAGCGCTTCTGATAGAGCGAGCCGAGCGTGATGCCGATGAGCGACACGACGCTGGCGACCCAGCCGAGCACGCTCGCGTCGGCCAGCATCTGACGATCGTGCAATACCAGCGCCACGCCACCGAGGCCGAGCACGAGGCCGGCCCATTGCTGCACCGTCACCTTCTCGCCCATGAACCGGTTGGCGATGGTCGAGGTCAGGATCGGCTGCAGGCCGGGAATGAGCGCGGAAATGCCGGCGGGTACGCCCTGGGCGATCGCCAGAAACACGCCGCCGAGATAGACGCCGTGGACCAGCAAGCCGGTCGCAAAGCTGTGGCCGATCCCTGCCCGATCCGGCAGCCGCGCGCCGGCGACCCAGGCAATGATCGCCATCAGCACGACGACGGCCGTCATCCGCACGGCGAGGAATGTCATCGGCTCAATGTAAGGCAGGCCGTAGCGCGTGCCGATGAAGCCCGTGCTCCACAACAGCACGAACAGGAGCGGCGCCGAGGCGATGGCTACATTCGATAGCCGTGAATCCGGCATGGCAGACATGTTGAGAGAAAATCCGACGTGGACGCCCGGCACGGGCACAGGGAAGACGCGCTATAGCACCGGCTTGTACCCGGCACACCCTTTGTTCCGCCAATCCTCCCTCTGTTTCACCGCACCGCAAACGCAACTTTTGCGTCAGGCGGACGTTCTCCTTGGCAAGCCACTGCCAAAGCATGGAACCAGGAGGAACTGCCATGAGCGATCCCCGTCTCAACGATCCGCGTTTCGACACGCGCCCGACGACCGACCCGGCATTGCAGGAATCGGAAATCCGCCGCGCCGGTTCGAGTTCGACATGGGCCTGGGTCGGCGGCATTGCTGCCGTTGTCCTTATTGCCATTCTGGTCATGGGTAACTGGCACACGGGCTCCGACACCGGCACGCCTGTAACCGCGAACGATCCGGCCGTAACCGCGCCCGCGGGCTCGCCGCCGGTCCGCAACGTGACGCCGCCGACCACGACCGGCTCGAGCGCCACCTCCCCGGCCCCGATGACGCCGGCTCCCGCGACACCGCCGGCTCAGAACAACCAGTAATCTGAGCCACGACCGACAACCAAAGCCGTGCCCGCCCGGGCACGGCTTTTTCTATGGGTTGAAGATCAACACCAGGAACGTCGTGAAGACGACGAGATGCACGCCGCCGAGCAGAATATTGGTCGGCGCACCGGAGAACGTCATCTGCGCGATCAGCAGCGTGAGCCCGAGCAGGATCGCGTCGGCCGGGGCCAGGCCGAGTTGCAGCGGCGTGCCGGTGAACAGGCTGATGACCAGCATCGCCGGGATGGTCAGGCCGATCGTGGACAGCGCCGAGCCCAGCGACAAATTGACCGAGCGCTGCAAATGATTCTGCGCCGCCGCCCGGAAGGACGACAGGCCCTCCGGGGCCAGAACCAGAATAGCGATGATGATGCCGCCCACGGTCGCCGGCGCTTGCAGCTTGTCGAGCGCGAAATCGACAATCAGGGCCAGCGACTCCGCCAGCAGCACCACCGGCAACAACGTCAGCAGCAGGAGGATGGCATGCACCCAGGCCGGATAAACCACCGCGCCACCCTCGCCCTGCGCGCCCTCTTCGCTCGCATCGGCCTCGATGAAGAAGGTGCGATGGCGCATGGTCTGGATCATCAGGAAGCCGCCATAGAGCACCGTGGTCAGCACCGCGAAGGCGATCGCCTGGGCGTGCGTTACCGAACTGTCCGGCGTCGATTTGGTGAAGGTCGGCACGATCAGCGAAATCACCGCCAGGCTGGTGATAACGGCGAGAAAGGCGACCGCGCCCTGCAGGCTGTATTGCTGCTCGCGGTGGCGTAGCGCCCCGACGATGACCGAAATGCCGACCATGGCGTTCAGCACGATCATCACAACGGCGTAGACCGTATCGCGCGGCAAAGTCGGGTTTGGATCGCCGGTCAGCATAATGGTGGCCATGATCGTCACCTCGATCGACACCACCGACAGAGTCAGAATCAGCGTGCCATAGGGCTCGCCGCAATAATGCGCCAATACCTCGGCATGACGGACGACGCCGAAGGCGCACCAGATCATCACGCCGAACAGCACGGCAAAAACGACCGCCGTGAAAGCCAGGTTGGAAAAATCGCGAGTCCAGCTGTGGCCGAAAGTGAAAACCACGGCGGCCATCGCCAGGCCGACGATCGTCGGCAATTCGGCGCGCAGGGCGGCGGCGACGCCGCCCGCATTGAAACGAACGCTGCTCGACATCAAATCCATGGCCCCGAAAGGAAGTCGGGGCGCAGTCTAGCCGACCCGGTCGATTCGTACCGCCGGTTCCGGCGACCTGCGTCCGCCATCGAGCTCGGTCATGGCCTGCTGCTCTTCGCCAATGCGCCGGCGCACGAAACTGCGCTCTTCGTTGCTCAACGGCGTTTGCAGGATGCGCCGATACCGTTCGATATTGGCCCGGTGGACCCACTTCAAGGTCTCGTCCAGTCTGGCTGCCATACGCGCCTCCTCCAACACATACGCGCCTCCGAATGGAACATACCACACGCAACCCCATGTGGTATCCGCCCAACCGTGAACGCGGGCAGATGCCTGACAAATTTACGCCGCGTTTGTTTTGGGCAGCCCCGCGGGCGCTCGCCCATAAGTTATCGCAATGCGACCACCGCTCCGCAGCATGTTCTTTCGTTCACAGCGCGCGACTCTCCCGCTAGCCTCGTCCGATAAACAAAGCGCCGCCGTCATGCGGCCATCAGCCGGGAGGTAATTGCGATGCCACTTTTCTCACCGTCCTGTCAGTGCGGCCAGGCGCACGGCCCGCATCTGAGCCGCCGCGCATTTCTCGCCGGCGGCGCCGCGGCCTTCGCTTGCGCGGCGACGCCGCTCGCCGGCTTTCTGCCGAAGGCCTATGCGCAGGCCAAGGGCTCGATCATCGACGTGCATCACCACATCTCGCCGCCGAGCTGGGTGACCGCGCTCAAGGGCGTCAAGCAGGACTCGCCCCCGGTGAACAACTGGTCGGTCGAGAAGACGCTCGAGGACATGGACAAAGGCGGCGTCGGCGTCGCGATCACTTCGCCGACCACGCCGCAGCTCAACCCCTTCGACGCGCCGACGGCAGCGCGCATTTCCCGCGAGAGCAACGAATTCGCCAAGAAGCTTGAGACGAGTCACCCCGGACGCTTCGGCACCTGGGCGATGCTGCCGCTGCCGCATGTCGATGCGAGCCTGAAAGAAATCGAATACGCCTTCGACACCCTCAAGGTGGACGGCGTCGGCGTGATGACCAGCTACGGCGACAAGTGGCTCGGCTATGCCGAGTTCGAGCCGGTGTGGGCCGAGCTGAACCGCCGCAAGGCCACCGTCTACACCCACCCGACCGCGGCGAACTGCTGCGTCAACCTGGTGCGCGACATCGACCCGGCGCTGATCGAATACGGCACCGACACGACGCGCTCGATCTTCACCGTGATCTTCTCCGGCTTCGGCGAGAAATATCCCGACATCAACTGGATCTGGTCGCATGG
>Ga0182747_1000296_pt1 | contig 50858 bp, 36 predicted proteins | sample eDN3rd30CBELigBY_FD_128526 | JGI IMG/M metagenome (GOLD analysis project Ga0182747, IMG submission 128526) | Enriched backyard soil microbial communities from Emeryville, California, USA - eDNA 3rd pass 30_C BE-Lig BY (version 2) (version 2) | ecosystem: Environmental > Terrestrial > Soil >... | reverse complement strand
GAGCGCGCCCCTCGTCAGAGGCAGATCTTGAGGCAACGATATAGCCAAGATTGGGAATGATGTCAAGAACAAAGTGAGAACATAACGTTGCCCTGCGGCCCTCTCCCCATTGCGGGAGAGGGTTCGCGCGACGCGTCATGGCCGCACTTGGTGCGGCCACCCACGTCTTCGAGAACCGCGGCGCTGCATAAGACGTGGGTGCCCGGGACAAGCCCGGGCATGACGGCGCGGGTGTCATTCCCGGTTCGGTCATGGCGAGCGGGGCGCTTTTGGAATCGCGATCACCGGCACTGATCCCCGGGACGAGCCCGGGCATGACGGCGCGGGTGTCATGACGGCAGAGGATGGGAATGACGTGGGCGGGTGGGATGAAACGGAGGGCGGCCATGACGCTTGGGGAGCGTGCCGGCGGGGCCATTGACCCCGCACCGCCGTCTCGTGTTATCTCGTTTCCGAAGCCGGGCGCACCCGGTTTCGGGGCGTGAGAACCCCAACCTGAGGCGGCTGGTATCGGCCGTCATCGATGCCTTCCCAGCCTTACGGCCGGGGAGGCAATGGCGCATGTCCAGGGCGAAAGCCTAAAGGTCATTGCGGTCGTCCTCAGGCGGCTTCTCAACTCCCCGGCCACCAGCCCTGCTGGTGGTCGCTTCACTCGAGGGAGTTGCTGCGATGGACCAGCCCTACAGCGCATGGGCCGATTGGCTCTCGAAATTCCATACCTGGCCCGAATCCATCCAGGCCCTGTGGCTCCTTGCCGTGCCCGCGACCCTGCTCGGCATGACATGGCTCGTGATGCGCGGCGTGGCCGAGATCGTATGGATTTTCCGCGGCGACCGCATCCGCCCGACGATCCGTCGGCACGTAAGCGAGCCCGAGGCGATCGATCGCGAAAACCCGCCGGGGCCGACGGGGGGCGGGGCGGTGGTGCAGGGAGGGTTCGGTTGGAGGAATGAGTGAGGGCCCGCCCACACCCACCACCGTCATGGCCGCACTCGTTGCGGCCACTCACGTCTTAAACCGCCGCGCCGAATAAGAGGTGGATACCACCCCGTCATGCCCGGACTTGATCCGGGCACCCACGTCTTAAACCGCCGTGCAGAAAAAGACGTGGATACCCGGCACGAGGCCGGGCATGACGGTTGAGGAATCAATGCAACTTCGTATCATCGCCCCATGGAAAAGGGCGGCTGGGTCTACCTCATGACCAACCGGCGCAACGGCACGCTTTATCTCGGCGTGACGAGCAACCTCGCCCGCCGCGCCTTCGAGCACCGCGAGGGCCTCATTCCCGGCTTCACGAGGCAATACGGCCTCAAGCGCCTCGTCTGGTACGAGCATTTTTGCGAGATCCGCGACGCGATCCAGCGCGAAAAGACCATGAAGCACTGGCCCCGCGCCTGGAAAATCCGCCTCATCCACGGCATGAACCCGGATTGGGACGATCTCTACGAGGTGCTGAACGCTTAAGCGCGCCCACGCCCCGCATCACCCCAGGACCGGCCGCTACCGCAGCCGCTCTCGCGCCCGCGCCTCGACGCCCACAACGTCATGCGCGTCGCCGGACTTGATCCAAGGATCATCCCGGCATCCCCGTTCCCGCTCCCCGGATCGGCCCAAGCCCTCCACCATCCCCACCACCCTCCGCCGTCATGCCCGCACTTGTCGCGGGCACCAACGTTTTACGAGCGTCGAGGTTTTGAAGGCGTGGATGGCCGGGACGAGTGCGGGTGTGACGGGGTGTCTGCCACACCAGGATTGAAACGGAGTAGGGTGTGGAATTCTCCAACACGAGCTCCTGCATAGGCCCATGGCTATGGTGTTGTAAGAGCCTGCACACAGTTGCCGGAGAAGATGTGAATTGCCAAGGACATATTGGGTATCAGATTGATGATATGGATTGCCTAGCGAAGGTGCTGGTGGTTAGAGGGACCTCTGGTAGCAAAGTCAACATAGTACCGATGACGCTTCTCGCAATTCCGTGGATAGACAGTGCCTCATCAAGGGAAAGGACTGCATCGGGATGGATCAAAGGATTGCGGTGCAGGTCTGCCATCGGCTTAAGGGCGGCTAGGATCTTAGAGTCACCTTTCTCACATTGCTTCAAGGCATTCAGATAAACACCGATGCTCCTGACTTTTGGCTCAGCCTTGCCGCCTGTAACTTCGGAGTAGTAGCGACGTAGGACACTCTCCGTTGCTCTGAACAGATGGAAGCCGCACGCAGTCGGTCGCTCGAAGGCAAGACACTTAGCTGCTTCTGCTATGTCGAATAGCGCTTCAGGTACCTTCAGTCCTAAATCGGGAGGAAAGAGCTGGTTGGCATTTTCAAGGAGTGAAACGGTATTGTAGCCTCCTTTCTGAGAAACGAAATAGGCCGTAACGATTTCTAATTCTGCAAGAAGTGCAATTTTGAATTGCGAGTAAGCATGAGTGATCGTAAAGACCTCAGCTCGGGTGAGATTCCGATCAATATTTTCGACGAGGATGGCCTCATGCAGAGGCTTGAGTAGCTTGTCGGCGTATGGGCGAGAACTTCGAAGCGTGTCGCTGAAAACACTGTTTGTGTACAAGCCTTCAATCAATTGCTGAGCGGAATATATGGTTCCAAGAGCTTCGAGGTAAGGCATATCAGCATGAAGGTTCGCTAAAGGCTCCAGCTCTGAAGCCAGATTGAAAATGTAAGGCAGCGATATCCCTATCATCGAGCCCTCAACACTACTTCTGCGCGGTCATGCTCATTGTTTGCAAGAAATAGTCCTAGGCAGCGCATTCAAGCGTTTCCTTCGTTGTTCCAAGAATTTGCGTGTTAAGCGCCCACTCTAGCTCTCGGTTTGGAATAGTACCCGGTGAAGGACCAAAAGTGAGCGAGGAGGCGGTGGCGCCACGGAATGTTGAATACGTGAGCGTCCGGATTTTGAGCCAGACATGTTCTATTATGAGCTATCATATCTAACGCTGTGAGGAAGACGCTGCCGTCAGCGAAATAGCTGAGCATCTTGCATTTAAGCTCTTCCAACTTTGATACATCACCACGAGCCTTCTCGATCTCTACTCGTAACGCGTAATATTTGCTCCTTAGCACTTCATGATCTCTAGCTTTGCGCGAGAACCCGACGATCATATTGAGGCCTGAGAAGAATGCAGCAGACGCTGTTAATGATGTTGCAAGAAGCCCTACGCCTTCTGTATTCCCCAATTTGCTCAGCAACGATGTAAGTGCGCCAGCACCGGAAACGAATGAAAGAAGGGATCCTGCTTTCCCGAAGCTGTCGAAGAAACGCGCCCGCATGCCGTGATAGAAGGCACAGCGCTGCACATCGAAAATGAGGGAATGACAGAGCTCTTCAGCTCTTTGATCATTTCTTTGCAGAGCCGCCTTTTCCTGTACCACCTGGAGGGGGCCGAGATCCGGTTTCACGCTGACCATTGTAGGCTCCGGTTCTACTGTTATTTGCGGGATTCTGAGTTGCTGGCTTAGTTTGTGGTTGTTGCCGTGGCGGTGATTTACCGCTACCTGATTGATCCGTCGCCATATTTTGCTACCTAGATTAGATCCAAGAAAGAGGTGGCCGACACCGTCGGCCACCTGCGATTACTTCTTGCCCCCTTTGTTCGGAGCTTGCGTTAGCGCAGACGCAGCAACGCTCTTGACGGCCTTTGAGCTGCTCGGGTTGCTCAGAAGTTTGGAGGCTTTTGATGCTACGGATTTTGAAGTCTTCTCAGATGCCATTTGGCAATCTCCTGTGGAACGTCGAGGCTCCGCTGGACGTTGAGAAGGCAAGACGATAGTTTCCAGTCCCCACAGGAAAGCGAGTCTCGCTTTTCTACGCCCCACAAGTACCTCAAAGATCTTCGTGGGTTCCACCGCTAGGGCTGTGCCCTAGCGGTGGTTTTTCAGGCTAACCTCTGCCTGAATCCTTAATCTATCTAGCTGTTGACTTCCGGAAAGTACGCTACTGTCTCTGTCCACAACTAAGGGATGATTCAGCTTTTGTTCTTGGTTCGAGAAAAAACCCGGAGGCCACTGACCTCCGGGTCGAATTATTTTACGAGCAACCCGTCGTGCTGCCGCAGGTATCGCACTTCAAGCACGTCCCGTTCCGCACCAGCGTGAAGTTCGCGCATTCGGGGCAGGACTCGCCGACATAGCCTTTCATCTTGGCCTCGGCGCGCTTGTCGGCCATGGAGGGGGCGGGCGCTGCGAAGGCGAGTTTGGACATCTCGGCTTCGCCGACCTTCTCCTCGACCGCTGCACCGGCCGGCGCGAGTTCGCCCTTCAACGCATTCGCGCCGACGGTCACCGCCGCCGTGCGCTGAACAATGCCGCCGGCGCTGCCACCGCCGCCCGGGATGAGCATGAGGCGGTCGACGGTGCCGCGGGTGAAGCCGCGGGAGACGATGGCCGTGGCAGGCGCGGGCTCCGGCGCCTTCGACTGGGCTTCGCCCGAGCCGATGGTGGTGGGGCCTGCTTCCGACGGGTCGACATGGGCGAGGTCGTTGCGGGCGAGATACGAGACCGCGAGCTCGCGGAACACGTAGTCGAGGATCGAGGTGGCGCTCTTGATGCGCTCGTTGCCCTGCACGAAGCCGGCCGGCTCGAAGCGCGTGAAGGTGAAGGCCTCCACATATTCCTCGAGCGGCACGCCGTATTGCAGGCCGAGCGAGATGGCGATGGCGAAGTTGTTCATCATCGCGCGGAAGGCGGCGCCTTCCTTGTGCATGTCGATGAAGATCTCGCCGAGGCGTCCGTCGTCGTATTCGCCGGTGCGCAGATACACCTTGTGGCCGCCGACGACGGCCTTCTGGGTGTAGCCCTTGCGGCGGTCGGGCATCTTCTCGCGGTCGCGCAGCGCAACGACGCGCTCGACGATCTTTTCGACGATCTTTTCCGACACGTGCGCAGCCTTCGCAGCCGCGGGGAGGGCGGCGACGTGCTCGGCGGCGTCCTCCGCATCCTCGTCCTCATCACTGATGAGTGCGGAGTTCAGCGGCTGCGAGAGCTTGGAGCCGTCGCGGTAGAGGGCGTTCGCCTTCAGCGCCAGCTTCCAGGACAGCATGTAGGCGTTCTTGCAATCCTCGACGGTGGCGTCGTTCGGCATGTTGATGGTCTTGGAGATCGCACCCGAGATGAAGGGCTGCGAGGCCGCCATCATGCGGATGTGGCTCTCGACCGAGAGATAGCGCTTGCCGATCTTGCCGCACGGATTGGCGCAGTCGAACACCGCGTAGTGTTCCACCTTCAGGAACGGCGCGCCTTCCAGCGTCATCGCTCCGCAGATGTGGATGTTCGCGGCTTCCACATCGGCCTTCGAGAAGCCGAGGAAGGAAAGCAGGTCGAAGGACGGATCGTTGAGCTTCTCCGTCGGCACTTTGAGCGTGCCGGTCAAGAAGTCCTCGCCGAGAGTCCAGCGGTTGAAGACGAACTTGATGTCGAAGGCGCTCTTCAGGCCCTTCTCCACCGCGTCGATCTTCTCGTCGGTGAAACCCTTCGCGCGCAGCGAGCTGGGGTTGATGGCGGGCGCCTGCTTCATGGAACCGTGGCCGACCGCATAGGCCTCGATCTCGGCGATCTCGGATTCGCGGTAGCCGAGCGCGCGTAGCGCATCGGGCACGGCGCGATTGATGATCTTGAAGTAGCCGCCGCCGGCGAGCTTCTTGAACTTCACGAGGGCGAAGTCGGGCTCGATGCCGGTGGTGTCGCAATCCATCACGAGGCCGATCGTGCCGGTGGGCGCGATCACGGTGGCCTGCGCATTGCGGTAGCCGTTGGTCTCGCCGAGCTCCAGCGCCTTGTCCCAGGCAGCCTTCGCATGGGTGACGAGGTCCTGGTCGGGGCAGGAGGCGTGATCGAGCGGGACCGGGTTGACGGCGAGGCCCTCATAGCCCTCCGACACTCCATGCGCCGCGCGGCGATGGTTGCGGATCACGCGCAGCATGTGCTTCGCGTTGGCCTTGTAGTTCGGGAAGGGCCCGAGCTCGCCCGCCATCTCGGCGGAGGTGGCATAGGACACGCCGGTCATGATCGCGGTGAGCGCGCCGCCGAGCGCACGGCCGGCATCGGAGTCGTAAGGAAGGCCCATGGTCATGAGCAGACCGCCGATATTGGCGAAGCCCAGGCCCAGCGTACGGTACTCGTAGGAGAGCTGCGCGATTTCCTTCGAAGGGAACTGCGCCATCATCACCGAGATCTCGAGCACCACCGTCCACAGGCGGCAGGCATGCTCGAAGGATGCCGCGTCGAACTTGTGGTTCTTCCGGTCGAAGAACTGCAGCAGGTTGGCGGAGGCGAGATTGCACGCCGTGTCGTCGAGGAACATGTATTCCGAGCAGGGATTCGAGGCCCGGATGCGTCCGCCGGCGGGGCTGGTGTGCCAGTCGTTCATGGTGGTGTTGAAGTGCAGGCCCGGATCGGCCGAGGCCCAGGCGGCGTGGCCGATCTGCTCCCACAGGTCGCGCGCCTTGAGCGTCTTCAGGACCTTGCCGTCCTTGCGCGCCTTGAGGTGCCAGTCGGCGTCGGTCTCGACGGCACGGAGGAAGTCGTCGGTGAGCGAGACGGAGTTGTTGGAGTTCTGGCCGGAGACCGTGAGGTAGGCATCCGAATCCCAATCGGTGTCGTAGATCGGGAAGTCGATGTCGGTGTAGCCCTGGCGCGCGAACTGGATCACGCGCTTGATGTAGTTGTCCGGGATCATGACCCGGCGCGCCATTTTGATCTCTTTCTTCAGAGCCGGGTTCTTCTCCGGATCGAAGCAGGCGTCGCCCTCGGCCTCGCAGTTCACGCAGGCCTTCATGATGGCCTTCAGGTGCTTGTTGCCGAGCTTGGAGCCGGTGACGAGCGCCGCGACCTTCTGCTCCTCCTTCACCTTCCAGTCGATGTAGCTTTCGATGTCCGGGTGATCGACGTCGACCACCACCATCTTTGCCGCGCGGCGCGTGGTGCCGCCCGACTTGATCGCGCCGGCGGCGCGGTCGCCGATCTTGAGGAAGGACATCAGGCCGGACGAGCGGCCGCCGCCGGAGAGCTTTTCGCCCTCGCCGCGCAGCTTGGAGAAGTTGGAGCCGGTGCCGGAGCCGTACTTGAACAGGCGCGCCTCGCGCACCCAGAGGTCCATGATGCCGCCCTCGTTCACCAGATCGTCCTCGACGCCCTGGATGAAGCAGGCATGCGGCTGCGGATGCTCGTAGGCGGACTTCGACTTCGTCAGCTTGCCGGTCTTGTAGTCGACATAGAAGTGGCCCTGGCCGGGGCCGTCGATGCCGTAGGCCCAGTGCAGGCCGGTGTTGAACCATTGCGGCGAGTTCGGCGCCACCATCTGGTTGGCGAGCATGAAGCGCAGCTCGTCATAGAAGGCCTGGGCATCTTCCTCGGACGAGAAATAGCCGCCCTTCCAGCCCCAATAGGTCCAGCAGCCGGCAAGCCTGTCGAAGACCTGCTTGGAGGAAATCTCGGAGCCGAAGCGCTGATCCTCGGGGAGGGCGGCCAAAGCGGCCTCGTCGGGCACGGAGCGCCACAGCCAGGACGGGACATCGTTCTCCTCGACCTTTTTCAGGTGAGCAGGGACGCCGGCCTTGCGAAAATACTTCTGGGCCAGCACGTCGGAGGCCACCTGGCTCCAGGTCTCCGGCACCTCGATATTGTCGAGCTTGAAGACGATCGAGCCGTCCGGATTGCGGATCTCGCTCGTGGCGAGCCGGAAGGCGAGGGAGGAATAAGGCGATTGGCCGGTTTTCGTATAACGCCGCTCGATCCGCATTGTCAGATTCCTAAGTGTTGAGGACAAACGTCCCCATGGCCGCGATTTGCCCCGCAGCTCATCAGCCCAAATTTATTGTTCGACGCCCCAACGACCCGTTCTTCGGATCGCCCACATGACCGCCCGAGTTTCGGCCTCCTCCAGACGCCACAGGTCGCGCGGCAATCGCGTTGCCACGGAACTCTGACGCTTACTCTGGGGAGGTTCCAACCGTCCCTTTCGAGGCGGTTGCCGGTCTCTGATCGGTACCCCGGCAAGCTAGTCGTGTTGCGAGCCTTACGTCAAGAACTTGTGTCGCGGCTCATCGTTCCAACTATATATAGTGGAAGATTGTTAAGAATGTGGAAAACTGGCTAAGTAACAGAGACTCCTTTGAGAATCCGTTCCGCACTTCGATGGCGACCGAATTTCGCCGGCTTCGAGTCGCCTCGCGAAGGCCCGAGATGTTGTGCCGGCGCATCAATTCGCGAGCTTCCTGTGGAAGCCTTCGGAAGGGCTGTTAGATGCCCCAGAATGGCCTGAATGCGGGGATTTTGCCCGTCCGCCTTCCCAAAGGGCCGAATCCGAGAATCAGTGCCGCGTTTTCGCGACTCGCAAAGGCTGGACTTCGCTCCCCCTTGCCGCCATATTCCGCGCGAATTCACAAGCCCTTCACGAACCCCTCCGGCGGCAGCAGCATGAAAGAGTTTTTCACCCAGTTCTTCACCTGGTGGAACGGACAGACCCTCGGCACGCGCTACTTCACCTGGCGCAAGGGACAGTTCGTGGGCGAGGACGAGTTCGGCAACAAGTACTACCGCTACACCCAACCCATCCCGATCGATTCGAACGTGGGCGCCGAGCGCCGCTGGGTCGTCTACAACGGCTATGCCGACGCCTCGAAGGTGCCGCCCGGCTGGCGCGCCTGGCTGTGCCACAACGGCGACGTGGCCCCGAGCGAGGAGAGCTACACGGCGCATGCGTGGGAAAAGCCCTTCATTCCGAACCTGACCGGCACGGCGCAGGCCTATCGCCCGCAGGGCTCGGTTCTGGCCTCCGGCAAGCGCCCCTCTGCGACCGGCGACTACGTGCCCTGGACGCCGGGAGAGTAGGGCCGGCACCGGCCTTCATCATCCTTGCTGCAGAGACCCCAAGCCCGCGCCTGCGTCGAATGCGGACGCCCCTATGGGCATCCTGATTTCGCATATCATGCCGGCCGCGTCGAAAATGGCCCCGCCTATTGGTCCGACCGCGGCCTCCTGTGCTGCCACACCTGCTCCACGGCCCATTTCGAGCGGCGCGTGAAGGAGGGTGATCCGATGCAGGAGCCCGCTCCGAATCCACTTGAGCGGGGGTGAGGTCTTTACCTTCGTCATGGCCGTCCCGGACTTGATCCGGGGATCAGTCCCGGCCATCCCGATTCTGTGAAGTGCGGCGCTTTTCTTCGTCGGGATCACCGGCACAAGGCCGGTGATGACGTGGTCGGAGAAGCGTTTTCCCGGTTCAATTTCTCATAGCTCCCGAAACGCCCTGACGTTCTGCGCGAGATGCGCAGCTTTTCCGGTCCCGGTGAGAATCACTGCGTTCGGAAGCTCCCGTTCGATGTAGCGAAACGCGGATGCTGCTGCCGTTTCGAAGGGCTGCCCGACAACCAGGCCGCCCATGGCGAAGGGGCGGTTGACGATGGCCGCGCAGCCGCTCGCGCGCAGGGCGGGAGCGAGCGGCGCCATGCCAGTGCTCGACATGTTCAGCGGGAACTGCAGCGCGTCGTACAATCCGCTGTCGAGCGCCCGCTGGCCCGCCTCCGCATCGCTGACGCTGGCACCGAAAGTGGTCACGCCGCAGCGTCTCGCATAGTCCATTGCAGCGACCACATCGGGATGGGCGACCACGTCGCTTGTCGCCTTGTGGATCTGCATGACGTCGATGGAACCGAGGATCTCAAGGCTTCGATCGATGCTTCGAACCAGCGCTTCGCGGCTGTGATCGACGAAGCTCGTGCCGCGCTCGAAATCCCAATGTTCCCCCATCTTCGTCATGATGGTGAGAGCCTGCCTGCGGGAAGGCGCGAGGGTCGCGAGAAAGCGGCCGAGATGCGCTTCGCTCACCGCGTAGGCCGGCGCGGTATCGAAAATGGCGATGCCGAGGTCCAGAGCGGCCGCCAGCAGCGCTTGCGCCTCGTCCTCGTTCGGCGGCGCGCTCTGGCTGACGCCCCAGACGCGGCCGATGGAGACCAGTCCAAGGCCAAGCTTGAGGCCTGGGGCGGAGAGGTTTTGCGACATGGGATTTATCCGGCTGACTTGGGGTGGAAATACGATTGAGGCCTGACGATTCCCTCGGCGAAGAGCCCGAAGGCCTGGATCACGGAACCGGTCGGGATGTCGATGTTGCGCGCGACGCCCGCGCCCTTCAGCACGCCGCCGCGCGCATCCGGATCAGGATCGCGGTAGCTGTTTCCGTCGCTGAGCGTGCAGTTCTGGCAGCGGATGGGGCCGAGGATCTGCGCGCCGCGGCCGATTCGATTCGACAGCGTAAGCGAGCCGCCGCCGAGGAGGCGCGCCCCGTCTCCGATTTCGATGATCTCGCCAGGGCCGGCCTTGATCGTGAAGCCGCCTTCCTCGCCGATCTCGGCCAGCGCCCCGATCCTCACGACGCCGCCGGACGCCACGATTCTCGTGCCGGGAAAAATCTGCGTCTCGCGGCCGATGACGATGCCGCCGCCCTCTTGGGCCTGGAGGACGACATTGGGCCAGAGGACCACGCCTTCACCGACCTGCACTTCCTGCGAGACCAGCACGGAATCAGTGAACGGCAGGAGAACTCCACGATGGGCAAGCGCCGCCGTCTCCGCATGCGACAGGAAGCCGAGGCGGCGGCGGGCGTCATCGCCCAAGGCGTGGGTTTCGCTCATGATGCTCTCATTTCATTGCCAAGGCTGGTGTTCGTGACAACAACACGATCAGCGTGGCCATTGGAAGAAACAAGAGCCTGAAAGTGGGCGAGAGCCCGGCAAAATTCTACGGCTGGCCGCTGCCTCCGCCCGCGCCATAGATCTGGCCGTTGGCGAAGCTCGCATCGCTTGCGGCGAGCTGCACGTAGATCGAGGCGAGTTCCGCAGGCTGCCCGGGACGGCCGAGCGGCGTATCCCCGCCGAATTGCTGCAGCTTTTCCTGGGTTGCGCCGCCGCTGACCTGCAGGGGCGTCCAGATCGGGCCGGGCGCGACGCCGTTGACGCGAATGCCTTTGGGACCGAGCTGTTTCGCCAGCGACTTGGTGAAGTTCATCATGGCGGCTTTGGTCATGGCATAATCGACCAGATTCGCCGATGGATCATAGGCCTGCTCGGAGGCGGTCTGGATGATCGTCGAGCCCGGCGTCAGGTGCGGCAGGGCGGCCTTGGTCAGCCAGAACATGGCATAGATGTTGGTCTTGATCGTCGCGTCGAAATCCTCCGACGAGATGTCGAGAAGCGATTGTCTTTGCTGCTGGCGCGCGGCGTTGTTGACCAGGATGTCGAGTCCGCCGAGCTGCCGCACCGCCTCCGCCACGATGCGAGAGCACAGAGCTTCGTCGCGAATATCACCGGGAAGAGCGACTGCAATCCGACCCTCTTTCTTGATCAGGTCGATGACTTCCCGCGCATCCGGCTCCTCGTCCGGGTGATAGCTGATCGCCACATCGGCACCCTCCCGGGCATAGGCGATGGCCGCCGCCCGGCCCATGCCGGAATCGCCGCCCGTGATCAGTGCCTTGCGCCCCTGCAGCCGCCCGGAGCCCTTGTAGCTCGACTCGCCATGGTCGGGGCGGGGATCCATCTTGCCGGCAAGGCCCGGCCAAGGCTGGGATTGCGAGGGGAAGGGCGGTTTGGGGTGTTTCGTCGTGGGATCGTGCTTGGCCACGCCTGTGGCCGAGGCGGAGCCGCCGCTTTGCGCCGCTGCCGAGCCCGAGGCGGCCGAGGCGAGACCGGCTGCAGCCGCCCCCATCATGCCCCGCCGTGAGATCGCGTTGTCGTTGTCCATAACCAGCCTTCCATGATCGATAGAGGCCCGTTAACTGGCAGCGGCACCCGGGAGTTCAGAAATTTCTTTGACTTTGTCGTGAATGGACGAAGGTTGAGGCAGGCCTCCGGGCCATCTTTTCCCTCTTGCCCTTTTTCCATCATGGTTCGCGTGTTATCGCGTTGCCGCAACTGCTTCCACGCCGGCCTCGGCCGGACGGATCGACTTGGACAGTATCTTGGACGGTATGATGACATTCGGATGGACGCGGGCTGCCCTGGTGCTCGCATCGGTACTCGGCAGCCTCACGGCCGCTCACGCGGACAGGATCAAGAATCCCACCGCCGTCTTTTCCGGTCTGGACAAGATCACGGGGCGGATCGTCTCGTTCGAGGTCGCCGTCGACGAGACGGTGCAGTTCGGCGCCCTGCAGATGACGCCTCGGGTCTGCTTCACCAAGCCGCCGACGGAAACGCCCAACACCACCTCCTTCATCGAGGTGGACGAACCCGGCCCCGACGGCAAGGCCAAGCGGGTCTTTTCCGGCTGGCTCTTCGCCGCGAGCCCCGGCCTGCACGGCCTGGAGCACCCGGTCTACGATATCTGGCTCGTCGACTGCAAAGGCGGCACGGAGGTGATCGCCGAGCCCAAGGAGACGCCGGAGGAGTTGCCGCCGATCCAGCAGGAGACCGCACGCCCGGCACCGGCAACAGGACGGCCGGGTGACATCATGGCGCCCACGGGCAACACCGCGCCGCGTCCCCCAGCGGTCGAGACAGCACCGCTGCGCCAGCCCGCGCCGCAGCGTCAGCCCCGTCCGGCTGCGCCGCTCATCAATACGGATCGCTGAAGTTCGATGCTCTAGACCCCGATGGCGGCGAGCACATCCTCGCCGCTGATGACGCTGTCTCGGGGCCAGGAATCCCAATTCGCGCCGTGCTCCATGGCATGGCGCAGCATCTGCTTGTAGGTGCGCCGGGGAACCTCGACCGCGCCGAACTGCGCCAGGTGCGAGGTCACGAACTGGGTGTCGAGAAGCGAGAAGCCGCCGCGGCGCAGCCGGGCGACCAGATGCACGAGGGCGATCTTCGATGCATCGCGCTCCCTATGAAACATGCTCTCGCCGAAGAAGGCTCCGTTGAGGCGCACGCCGTAGAGCCCGCCGACCAGCCGGTCGTCCCGGTAGACCTCCACCGTGTGGCAGAAGCCTGAATCGAAGAGTTCGCCGTAGAGCTCGCGGATCCGCCGGCTGATCCAGGTCTTCTCCCGGTCGAGGCCGGGAGCGGCACAGCCTGCGATCACCCCGTCGAAATCCCGGTCGACGCGAACCTCGAACATGTCGGAGCGGATCGTGCGGGCCAAGCGCTTGGAGATGTGAAACCCGTCGAGGGGGATGATTCCCCGCTCGCGCGGCTCGACCCAGAACAACGACGGATCATCCGCATCCTCCGCCATCGGAAAAATGCCGGCCGCATAGGCTTTCAGCAGGATCTCCGGCGTGATGTCGATCTGGTCCGCCCTCATGCCGCTTAAGGTAACGCCCCCTTTAGGCTTCCTCAATGCCACCTGTCTTCAGGAAATTCTCGAGCCAGTGGATGTCGTACTGGCCGTTCTGAATGTCCGGGTTGCGCACCAGGGTGCGGAAGAGCGGGAGCGTGGTGTCGATGCCGTCGACCACGAACTCGTCGAGGGCCCGGCGCAGGCGCATGAGACACTCGTTGCGGGTGCGGCCGTGGACGATGAGCTTGCCGACGAGGGAATCGTAATGCGGCGGGATGCGATAGCCCTGATAGGCCGCGGAATCCACGCGCACGCCGAGTCCGCCCGGCGGATGGAAATAGCTGATCGTGCCGGGCGAGGGGCGGAAGGTCGAGGGGTGCTCGGCATTCACGCGGCACTCGATGGCATGGCCCTCGATCTTGACGTCGTCCTGCGTCACCGAGAGCGGATGGCCGGCCGCAACGCGGATCTGCTCGTTCACCAGGTCGATCCCGGTGATCATCTCCGTGACCGGGTGCTCCACCTGGATGCGTGTGTTCATCTCGATGAAGTAGAATTCGCCGTCCTCGTAGAGGAACTCGATGGTGCCGGCGCCGGCGTATTTCAGGTCCTGCATGGCCTTGGCCACGACGCCGCCGATGCGCTCGCGCATCTCGAGGTTGAGAGCAGGCGAGGGGCCTTCCTCCCAGACCTTCTGGTGGCGGCGCTGCAGGGAGCAGTCGCGCTCGCCGAGATGGATCGCGTTGCCCTTGCCGTCGCCGAGCACCTGGATCTCGATGTGGCGCGGCTTCTCGAGATATTTCTCGATATAGACCGCGTCGTCGCCGAAGGCGGCCTTGGCCTCGGTCTTGGCGGTCTGGAGCGCGTGGATGAGGTCGTCCTCGTTGCGCGCCACCTTCATGCCGCGACCGCCGCCGCCGGCGGCGGCCTTGATGATGACCGGATAGCCGATGTCCCTGGCGACCTTCTTGGCTTCGGCCTCGTCGTTGATGCCGCCCTCTGAGCCGGGCACGCAGGGAATGCCGAGGCGCTTGGCCGTGCGCTTGGCCTCGATCTTGTCGCCCATGATGCGGATATGCTCCGCCTTGGGGCCGATGAAGGCGATGCGGTGATGCTCCAGCACCTCCGCGAAGCGCGCGTTCTCGGAGAGAAAGCCGTAGCCGGGGTGGATCGCGTCCGCGCCGGTGATCTCGCAGGCGGCGATGAGCGCCGGGATGTTGAGATAGCTGTCGCGGGCGGCCGGAGGGCCGATGCAGACGCTCTCGTCGGCGAGGCGCACATGCATGGCATCCGCATCGGCGGTGGAATGCACTGCGACGGTGGCGATGCCGAGTTCCTTCGCTGCGCGCAGAATGCGCAGGGCGATCTCGCCGCGATTGGCAATGAGGATCTTATCGAACATGTCGCGCCTTACTCGATGACGAGGAGGGGTTCGCCGTATTCAACAGGAGTTCCGTCTTCGACATAGATGGCGGTCACGGTACCGGCGCGGGGCGCCACGATCTCGTTGAAGGTCTTCATGGCCTCGACGAGCAGGACCTTGTCGCCGGCCTGGACCTTGGAGCCGACTTCGACGAAGTCTTTCGCGTCCGGGGAGGGCTTGCGGTAGGCGGTGCCGACCATCGGCGACAGAACGGCGCCCGGATGAGGCGCGCCCGGCTTCACGGCCTCGGCCGAAGCCGGAGGCGGGGCAACGACCGGCGCCGGCGCCAGGGCGGCCGGAGCCGCCATCGGAACCGTGACGGAGGCGGTGATCGTGCGCGCCACGCGGATGCGAAGGTCGCCCTTCTCCACTTCGATCTCGCTGAGACCCGTGTCGGCGATCAAGTTCGCCAATTCACGGACGAGATCGGGATCGAAAGGGTTTTCCTTGGCCATGGGGCTACCTCTATTCTCTGAGGATCTAGTGCTGGGAGGGTTTCGCCTGACGGGCCCGCTCGGCCATCACCCGGTGAACCGCTTCCAGGCCGAGCAGGTAGCTCATGGGCCCGAAACCACAGATCACGCCGACGGAGACGGGCGCTATGAGCGAGCGATGGCGAAAGCCCTCGCGAGCATGAACATTCGAAAGGTGGATCTCGACCGTCGGAGCGCCGCTGCCCGAGATGGCGTCGCGCAGCGCGATCGAGGTGTGAGTATAGGCGCCGGCGTTGATGACGATGCCGGCCCCTTGCGCTCCCGCCTCCTGGATCCAGTCGACCAGATGTCCCTCATGGTTCGACTGGCGGAAGGTGATCGCTGTCCCCAGGACCTCGGCCTTCTCGCGCACGAGCTTCTCGACGTCGGCGAGCGTGATGCTGCCATAGATCTGAGGCTCTCTGCGGCCAAGCTGGTTGAGGTTGGGTCCGTTGAGGACGAAGACAGTAGTCATCGGATCAGGAGCATTCCCTGGAGCCCCGTCTGGCGGGGCAGAAACGCCCTCTTAGCCAAAAGGCGGGCAGGGGGGAAGGGGAAAACCAAGGCTTTCCCAAGCTAGGCGGGGTTTCCTCAAGGGCATTAAGATCCAGATCAGCGCATTTCGTCGTCATGGCCGGGCTGGTCCCGGCCACCCACGTCTTTAAGAACCGCAAAAGACGTGGATCCCCGGAACGAGTCCGGGGATGACGGTGGTGCACTACCCGCAGCTCGCCTTGCCGCACTGGCGGACGCTGTCCACCAGCTGCTTCAGCGGGTCGAGGCCGACGGCGCCCGGAATGACGGTCTCGCCGACGATGAAGGCAGGGGTGCCGGTCAGGCTCAGCTTGTCGCCGAGCGCCATGTTTTCCTGAAGCGCATTGCGGATCTCGGGGCTCTCCATGTCCTTCTGCAGGCGGGCCATGTCGAGGCCCATTTCCTTGGCGACAGCCATGGCGCGCTCGCCGTTGACGCGCCCGCGGCTGTCCATGACCTTCACATGGTAGTCGAACAGCTTCTGGCCCGGGAGCTGGTTCTTGACCGCCAGCGCGACGCGGCTCGCCTCCACGGAATCGGGGCCGAGGACGGGGAAGTCCTTCAGGACCACCCGCAGCTTGGGATCGCTCTTCATCAGCGTCTGGACGTCGGAGAGCGCCTTCTTGCAGTAGCCGCAATTGTAATCGAAGAACTCGACCAGGGTGACGTCACCGGACGGGTTGCCGACCACATAGGAATGGGAGGCGTTCAGAAGCGACTGCTTCGTTTCCTTGACCGCGCCGGCCTGCGCCACCTGCTGCGCCTCGGCTTGGCGCTTCTCGAGCTCGGCGATGACTTCCGTGAGAACCTCGGGATTCTTCAGGAGATAATCCTTCACGATCTCGCCGATGGCCTGCTTCTGCTGGTCGGTGAAGGTCGCATTCTGCGCCATCGCGACAGGGGCGAAGCCAAGCGTGCCGATGAGGGCTACGGCCTGGCCGAGTTTGAGGAGCGAAGCGCGCATATCCAATCCTTCGAGGAATTCTTCAAGACAAGTCCGGGCCATAACCATGGTTCAAGGCAGAGTTGAGACTCGTCCATATTCTTGCGAGTTAGCGGCTCAAACGGTGCCGCGTCAAATCACGGGTTCGTTTTGCTACCCCAGCTTCACGATAGAAGTGCGCGCGGGCATCGAAGCTTTCTTCCCTTCCCCTTGCGGGGAGGGGTTAGGGGTGGGGGTGGTCCGACTGGGTACGAGAACTATCCAGTCCGGCGCTGTATCGACCATTCGCTGTCTGGATCAGTTGCAGCACTCCGACTTTGCGACCCCCACCCTCAATCCCTCCCCGCAAGGGGGAGGGAAGATGGCGTTGCGCGATCAATCGTCTTGAGACCGCCCCTGCAACGGGATACGAGCCTTCCCATGACCAAATCATCCGCCGATCTCCGTTCGCCCCTCATCGCGCGCCGCATGGAGCGTGTGTCGTCCTTCCTCGCCATGGACGTGCTGAGCGCGGCCGCAGCCAAGGAGCGGCGGGGCGATACCGTCATTCACATGGAGGTCGGCCAGCCCTCGGCGCCTGCGCCTCGCGCGGCCCGGGAGGCGGCCAAGGCCGCCCTCGATCTCGGCCGCATCGGCTATACCGAGGCGCTCGGCATCTCGGCCCTGCGCGAGCGGATCGCCCGCCATTACCGCGACGCCTACGGCGTGAGCATCGCGCCGGAGCGGGTGGTGGTGACGACCGGCTCCTCGGCAGGCTTTGTGCTGGCCTTCCTGAGCCTCTTCGATCACGGGCAGCGGGTGGCGATCACGGCACCGGGCTACCCGGCCTATCGCAACATCCTGGAGGCGCTCGGCATCGAGCCGGTGACGATCCCGCTCGCCAAGGCCGACGGCTGGATCATGACGGCGGAAGCCATCGAAAAAGCCCATGCGGACAAGCCCTTGCACGGCATTCTTGCCATGAGTCCTGCAAATCCTTCAGGCACCATGATCGGACGAAAGGCCTTAGCCGAACTCGGCAAGACCTGTCGCCGCCTGGGGCTCTGGTTCGTCTCGGACGAGATCTATCACGGCCTGACCTACGGCGAGGGGGCCTCGACGGCCTTGGCGTCCGACGACGATGCCGTCGTGATCAACTCCTTCTCGAAATACTATTGCATGACCGGCTGGCGCATCGGCTGGATCGTGGTGCCGGAACGGCTCGTGCGTCCCATCGAGCGGCTGGCCCAAAACCTCTACATCTCGCCGCCCTATCTCTCGCAGGTGGCAGCACTCGCCGCCTTCGATGCGGCGGAGGAACTGGAAGCGGTGAAGGCGGGCTATGCCAGGAACCGCGCCTATCTGCTGGAGGAGCTGCCGAAGGTCGGCATCACCGAGATGCATCCGGTCGACGGCGCCTTCTACATCTATGCCGACATCGCCCGCTTCACGAACGATTCCATCGGCTTCTCCAAGCGCATGCTGGAGGAGGCGGGCGTCGCCGCGACCCCGGGCCTCGATTTCGATCCCATCGAGGGTTCGCATTACCTGCGCCTGTCCTTTGCGGGCTCGGAGAACGATTGCCGCGAGACTGTGGCTCGGCTGAAGGGGTGGCTGAGGTAAAGTGCTTTCCCACGTCATCACCGGCCTCGTGCCGGTGATCTCGATTAAGAAAAGCGCGGCGCTTCGTAGGATCGGGATGGCCGGGACAAGCCCGGCCATGACATGCAACGTAAGCTACTAAACGAAAATGCCCGGCTTCAAGCCGGGCATTTCTGTGTGAACCTTACGATCCGCTGAGGACCGACTTGGCCTTGGACCACCAGCCGGCGCGCTTCGGGCGCTCCGGGTCGGGCGGGGTCAGGACGACCGCGACCGGCTCGGGTTCGGGAACCACGGGAGCGGGCGGCGGAACGGGCGCTTCGGCCACGGGACGCGCAGGCGTGACGATGGGGTCTTCCACGGTGACCACCGGCTGCGGCGCCTCGGTCTCGGCTGCGACGCCGGCCTCCTGCGCGGAAGCGGCCTCATCAGACACGGCCTCGATTTCCGCCTCGGCCTGTTCGGGGGCGACGAAGCCTTCCTCCATGGCGAACTCGACCGTCTCGTCGCGGCCGCGCCCACGACCGCCGCGGCGGCCGCGGCGGCGGCGACGCCCACCGCGCGATTCCTCGTCCGACTCGCCGGCCTCGGCCGGAGCCGCTTCCTCGCCGCCGGCTTCGATCTCGGCGTCTTCCTCGTCGGATTCACCTTCGGCCTCGCCGGCCTCGGCGCCATCCTCTGCCTGGTCGCCACCCGCGAACGACTCGCGGTCGCGACCACGGCGCCGGCGACGGCGGCGACGGCGGCGTCCGCAACCATCGCCCTCACCCTGCTCGCCGCGCTCTTCGCCGGCCTGGGCCTCGTCGGCGCTCTCCTCTTCGACGTCGACCTCATCCTCCTCGACGGGCTCGTCGACGGGGGCGATGGCGTCGATCTGGATGCCGGTAGCGATCGATTTGTGCTCCAGCTTGAGGGCGGGATCGCCGCGTTCGATGGCATAGGTCGTGGTGCCGTGCAGGCTCTCGTCCGCGACGATGGAAATCGAAACGCCGAAGCGGGTTTCCAGCTCACGCAGATGCACCCGCTTCTGGTTCAGGATGTAGAACGCCGCCTCCATCCGCGTGCGGACGACGAGGTTGTAGCTCGCATTCTTGATGAGAGTTTCCTCGATCGAGCGCAGCACCTGCAGGGCCACCGACGGCGTCGAGCGCACGAAGCCGGTGCCGGCGCAATGCGGGCAGGGGATCGAAGAGGATTCGAGCACGCCGGTGCGGATGCGCTGGCGCGACATCTCGAGCAGGCCGAAAGGCGAGATGCGGCCGACCTGGATGCGGGCGCGGTCGTTCTTCAGGCACTCGTTCAGCTTCTTCTCGACCGCGCGGTTGTTCCGCTTCTCCTCCATGTCGATGAAGTCGATGACGATGAGGCCGGCGAGATCGCGCAGGCGGAGCTGGCGGGCGATTTCCTCCGACGCTTCGAGGTTCGTGCGAAGCGCCGTGTCCTCGATGTTGTGCTCGCGGGTGGACCGGCCCGAGTTCACGTCGATGGAGACGAGGGCTTCCGTCGGGTTGATGACGAGATAGCCGCCCGACTTCAGCGTCACCACGTTCGAGAACATGGCGTCGAGCTGGGCCTCTATGCCGTATTTCGCGAAGAGCGGCTGCGGCTCGCGGTAAGGCTGGACCAGCTTGGCATGGCTCGGCATGAGCATGCGCATGAAATCCTTGGCCTCGCGATAGCCCTCCTCACCGGCGACCATCACGTCGTCGATGTCCTTGTTGTAGAGGTCGCGGATGGCGCGCTTGATGAGCGAACCTTCCTCGTAGACGAGGGCGGGGGCGGCGGAATTGAGAGTCAGCTCGCGCACGCTCTCCCACAGGCGCATCAGGTATTCGTAGTCGCGCTTGATCTCGGGCTTGGTGCGGGAGGCGCCGGCCGTGCGCAGGATGATGCCCATTCCCTCGGGCACCTCCAGCTCCTGGGCGATTTCCTTCAGGCGCTTGCGGTCGGCCGCATTGGTGATCTTGCGCGAAATGCCGCCGCCCCGGCCCGTGTTGGGCATGAGCACCGAATAGCGGCCGGCGAGCGAGAGATAGGTGGTGAGCGCCGCGCCCTTGTTGCCGCGCTCTTCCTTGACGACCTGGACCAGCAGGATCTGGCGGCGCTTGATGACTTCCTGGATCTTGTACTGCTTGCGCGGGGTGCGCCGGCGCTGAGGAAGATCCTCGATGGCATCGTCGCCGCCGAGCTGTTCGACGATCTCGTGCTCTTCGATGTCCTGATCGTCTTCGTCCTCGCCGTCCTCGTCCTCATCTTCGGCTTCCGTGTCGCCCTCGGGGGCGCGGGCTTCGGCTGCCTCTGCAGTCTCTTCGCCCTGCGCCGGCGCTTCGCCCGCTGCGGATTCCACATGGGCCGAGCCCTCGACCGCCTCGACGGCAGCCTCTTCGGCGTTCTCGCCGGGAGCGGTATCCTCGGCCATCACCAGGGCGACTGCTTCAGCTGCCTCAGCAGCGGCCGCCTCGCTCTCGTCGCCCGTAGTCTCGGGGATATCGGAGACTTCGCCTTCGGGAGCCGCCGCTACGTTCTCCTCGGTTCCGGCCTCGGCCTCGGTCGAGACGATCGTCTCGTCGCTCTCGGCCCGGCGCTGCGAGGACCGGCGACGGCCGCGGCCGCGGCTGCGGCGCTCCTCCTCCTGCTCCTCCTCGCGCTGGGCTTCGGCCTCGGCCTCGAGCAGAGCCTGACGGTCGGCGACCGGGATCTGATAGTAGTCGGGATGGATTTCGCTGAAAGCGAGGAACCCGTGGCGGTTTCCGCCGTATTCCACGAAGGCCGCCTGGAGCGACGGTTCGACCCGGGTGACCTTGGCGAGATAGATATTCCCGCGCAGTTGCTTCCGGTTAGCGGATTCGAAGTCGAATTCTTCGACCTTCTGACCACGCACCACCACGACCCGGGTTTCTTCCGGGTGGGAGGCATCGATGAGCATCTTGTTTGCCATGTTGAACTCTCGACATGGCGATCGAGGGCAGGACCTGAGGCAGCGGCCGCATTGTGGGCGGATTGGCACGCCGCAAACGAAGGCGACGGGCTGAGATTGCGTTCGGAGTGCTGTCGATCGCCATCATGCGCCGCCGCTTTGGGGCGCATTCTGGGTTGAATTGGGCCGGCTTTGAGCCGGAAAGGGTGGTGCAGGGGCGTGCGCGAGAAGAAACGCGCGATTCGAACGGTGCAGAAACGAAGGTCAAAGCTGACTTCGCGTGCGCAACCATTCGACACGGCCCTTTCGTAGATATCGATGAGCCGGAAACCGGTCATCGGCGAGTGGCGACAAGCGTCGCCATATGGTCCTGTCCGTGTGCCTGTCGAGGGTGACGGGTTCCGTGAGGATCGGTCAACACAACCGTCTCCTCGGATCCGCCGTCAGATTCGGCCATGCCGGACGGGATCAAGATCATTACAGATCGATTGGGGCATTTGGCAAGATCTTGTGTCACTGTGCCATGAATGCAACAGAGTCTCAGGATCATCCCATGCGACGTGAGGTTCCGTTAACCAAAGCGGTCTATTCGGTATAGGAAGGACGCACGAATCCGGCGATCTGCAATGCCCTTCATCTCCTTTGTCCGCCTCATCAGCGCATGCCTCGTGGCCATCGTCATGGCCGCGGGGATCGAGCGCGCCTGGGCTGTGGACGGGGCGAAGCCCGGAACGCCGACGATCGCCGCTGCCGCCGCCATCGAGACGGAGGGCAGCAAGACACGCTTCAAGGTCACCCTGTCGAAGCCGGTGACGGCGCAGGTCTCCGTCATGGAGCGTCCGGATCGGGTCATCATCGACCTGCCCGAGGTCGCCTTCCACCTGCCGGCCGAGTCGGGGCGCGGCAGGGAGGGGCTGATCGCCTCCTATCGCTACGGCCTCTTCGCGCCGGGCCGCTCACGGGTGGTGATGGAGCTCACCCAGCTGGCGGTCGTCTCCGGCATGACAACCGCGCCCGATGCGACCGGGGCCGCCACGATCCTGACCATCGAGCTCTCCCGCGCCGATCGTGAGGAATTCCGCAAGGCGGCCGTTGAAAGCTCGGCCGCTGCGAAGGAAGCCTCGGCCGCACCTATCGTTCAGGAAACCAAGGATTCCCGGCCGGTGATCATGATCGACGCCGGCCATGGCGGCATCGACCCGGGTGCGGCGGGCTCCGGCAACGTGGTCGAGAAGGATCTCGTGCTGTCTTTCGCCCAGCGGCTGAAGAAGAAACTCGAGGAGAACGGCCGCTACAAGATCGTGATGACCCGCGATCAGGATGTGTTCGTCTCTCTCGGAGACCGGGTGCGCGCGGCGCGCGCCGCCCAGGCCGATCTTTTCATTTCCGTCCATGCGGATTCGATCGCCGGCGGGCAGGAGGTGAGGGGCCTGACGGTCTATACCGGCTCCGAGCGGGCCTCCGACGCCGATTCCGCCAGGCTTGCCGACCGCGAGAACAAGGCCGACGCGGTGGCCGGCGTCGAATCGGGCGACATGCCCGACGACGTGTCCGACATCCTGATGGAACTGACCATGCGGGAAACGCGGGGCTTTTCCCACAGCTTCGCCAGCCGCCTGGTCGGGGAGTTCGATTCCGTCGCCCGCCTGAACAAGAACCCGCACCGGCAGGCGCGTTTCCAGGTGCTGCGGGCCCATGACGTTCCCTCCGTGCTGGTCGAGCTTGGCTATCTTTCGAGCCAGAAGGACCTGGACCTGTTGATGTCCGAGGAATGGCGGGCCAAGATGGTCTCGGCGATGTCCGTTGCCGTCGACCGGTTCTTCGCCGCGCGGTTTGCCCGCAGGGGCGCCGCCGCAGTTTTACCATAGATAGAGTGTGGATACCCGTAGCGGGGGCGCGATTCATCGGGTAACGAGGGTCCGCGTTTCAAGATCTGCATAAACAGGCGCCACGGGCGCCGTCATGGAACACCCACGGATGCGCTTCGTCCTACGATTTTTCGGCTTCCTCTTCAGCGTCGGAGCGATCTTCTTCCTGATCGGCGCCGTGGGGCTGGCCTATGGATTCTGGTTCTATTCGAAGGATCTGCCGGATCACGCCCAGCTCGCCAATTACGAGCCGCCGGTGATGACCCGCATCCATGCCGCGGACGGCAGCCTGATCGCCGAATATGCCCGCGAGCGCCGGCTCTACGTGCCGATCGACTCCGTGCCCAAGCTCGTGATCGGGGCCTTCCTCTCCGCCGAGGACAAGAATTTCTACAAGCATCCGGGCATCGATCCCGAGGGTCTGGTCCGCGCCGTCGTGGTCAATCTGCGCTCCGGCGGGTCCCGCGAGCAGGGCGCGTCCACGATCACCCAGCAGGTCGCCAAGAACTTCCTCGTTGGCAACGAGCGCAGCTACGAGCGCAAGATCCGCGAGGCGCTGATCGCGCTGCGGATGGAATCGACCTTCTCCAAGGACAAGATCCTGGAGCTCTATCTCAACGAAATCTTCCTCGGCACCCTGACGCCCGGCCGCAACCTGCATGGCATCGCCGCCGCCGCGCTCGACTATTTCGGCAAGTCGATCCACGAATTGACCATTGCCGAGGCCGCTTATATCGCCGCCCTGCCCAAGGGCCCGAACAACTACCATCCCTTCCGCCAGCGCAAGGCCGCCATCGAGCGCCGCAACTGGGTGATCGAGCGCATGGCCGCCAACGGCTACATCTCGAAGGAAGAGGCGGATGCGGCGGTGAAGGAGCCGCTCAACGTCAAGCCGAGGGTGGTCTCCCCGAACAGCATTGCCTCCGGCTATTTCGCCGAGGGCGTGCGCCGCGACATCGCGGAGCGCTATGGCGAGGAAACCCTCTACGAGGGCGGCCTGCTGATCCGCTCGACCCTCGACCCGAAGATGCAGGCCATGGCCCGCAAGGCGCTGGTGGACGGTCTCGTGCGCTTCGACGAGGCGCGCGGCTGGCGCGGCGCGCATCAGAAGATCGACCTTGCCGGCCGCGAATGGGGCCTGGCTCTCGCAGAAGTGCCGGCGATGGGCGACGTGCAGCCCTGGCGTCTTGCCGTCGTGCTCGAGGTCGCACGCGGACAGGCCAAAATCGGCCTGCAGCCCCGCCGCGAAGCGTCCGGCCAGATGGTCAAAGACCGCGAGACCGGCACGGTGACCGCCGATGGCGTGAAATGGACCCGCCGCCCGGTCGAGCGTGCCGTTAACGTCGGCGACGTGGTCTTCGTGGAACCCATGGCCGACAAGCCGGGCCAGTTCCGCCTCCGCCAGATCCCGGAAATCTCCGGCGCCATCGTGGCCATGGACCCGAATACGGGCCGCGTCCACGCCATGGTCGGCGGCTTCTCCTACGATCAGAGCGAGTTCAACCGCGCGATCCAGGCCATGCGCCAGCCGGGCTCCTCGTTCAAGCCGATCGTCTATGCGACCGCGCTCGACAACGGCTATACGCCTTCGAGCACGATCATGGACTCGCCCTTCGTCCTCGACATGGGCCCGGGCCAGGCCGCATGGGCGCCATCGAACTACGACGGCAAGGCCGGTGGTCTGCGCACCCTGCGCTACGGCGTCGAGCATTCCAAGAACCTGATGACGGTCCGCCTCGCCAACGAGGTCGGCATGCCGGCGATCTCGGAATATGCCCGCCGCTTCGGCGTCTATGACGACCTGCTGCCGCTGCTCTCCATGTCGCTCGGCGCCGGAGAGACCACGGTGATGCGCATGACGGCGGCCTATTCCATGTTCGCCAACGGCGGACGCCGCATCCGGCCGACCCTGATCGACCAGATCCAGGACAGAAACGGCCGCACGCTTTATCGTCACGACGATCGCAAATGCACCGCCTGCAATGCCGAGAAGTGGGATGGAGGCGCGGCGCCCAAGCTCACCGAGACCCGGGAGCAGGTGATCGATCCGCTCACCGCCTATCAGGTCACCTCGATCCTCGAAGGCGTCGTCCAGCGCGGCACGGCACAGTCGGTCAAGGCGGTCGGCAAGCCGCTCGCCGGCAAGACCGGCACCACCAACGACGCCAAGGACGTGTGGTTCGTCGGCTTCTCGCCCGATCTCGCGGTCGGCGTCTTCCTCGGCTACGACCAGCCGAAGTCGCTCGGCAACGCGGCGACGGCTGGCCAATACGCTGCGCCGGTGTTCCGCGACTTCATGCAGATGGCGCTCAAGGACAAGCCTGCGACGCCGTTCCGTGTGCCTGCCGGCATCAAGCTGATCCGCGTCAGCGCCTCCTCCGGCACCCGCGCCGGCGGCGAGGGCGGCGGAACGATCCTCGAAGCCTTCAAGCCGGGGCAGGCGCCGCCTGAATATGTGCCGCCGGAGCCCGCGGACGATGGCCCGCAGGCCGAATACACGCCGGCTCCGCCTCCGGGCGCCCAGCGGGCCGTGGGCGTGGGGCCGAGCGGATTGTATTGACCGGTCCCGCCACCATATAGAAACCGCTTCTCACACAACGAAAACGGGTTGTCCTTCGGCTGCTCTTCAGTCGTCGGCAATCCGTTGGTTTTGAGGTGAGGGCGCCTTTACATGATGCAGGGCTCCCCGTAAGAGCCGTTCACCACACGCACGGACAGCAAAGAAACGATGCGCGCCGAAATCCAGCACCTCGTAGAAGAGACCAAGCAGTCAGTCGGGCTGCTGAGGAGGCATCTTTGACTGGGATACCGCCCAGAGACGCCTCGCGGAACTGAACGCCCAGGCCGAAGACCCCAATCTTTGGAACGATGCCGACGCCGCGCAGAAGATCATGCGCGAGCGCACCTCGCTCGAGGATCAGATCTCGGCCGTGAAGCGCCTCGAGCAGGAGCTCGAGGATGCCATCACCCTGATCGATCTCGGCGAAGCTGAAGGTGACGAGGGCACGATCTCGGAGGGCGAGGAGTCCATCCGCAACCTTCAGGCCGAGGCTGCGCGCCGCCAGGTCGAGACCCTGCTCTCCGGCGAGGCGGATGCCAACGACACCTATGTCGAAGTGCATTCGGGCGCCGGCGGCACGGAAAGCCAGGACTGGGCCAACATGCTCCAGCGCATGTATGCCCGCTGGGCCGAGCGCCGGAAGTACAAGGTCGAGCTTCTCGAGATCACCGACGGCGAAGAGGCCGGCATCAAGAGCGCCACGCTCCTGATCAAGGGCGTCAACGCCTATGGCTGGCTCAAGACGGAATCGGGCGTGCACCGCCTCGTGCGCATCTCGCCCTACGACTCGAACGCCCGCCGCCACACGAGCTTCGCCTCGGTCTGGGTCTATCCGGTGGTGGATGACCGCATCAATATCGAGATCAAGGAATCCGATTGCCGGATCGACACGTTCCGCTCCTCGGGTGCCGGCGGACAGCACGTGAACACCACGGACTCGGCGGTGCGCATCACCCATATCCCGAGCGGCATCGTGGTGGCCTGCCAGCAGGAGCGCTCCCAGCACAAGAACCGGGCCACCGCCTGGAACATGCTGCGCGCACGCCTCTACGAGGCCGAGCTGAAGAAGCGCGAGGAGAAGGCCAACGCGGAGGCCGCCGCCAAGACCGATATCGGCTGGGGCCACCAGATCCGCTCCTACGTGCTGCAGCCCTACCAGATGGTGAAGGACCTGCGCACCGGCGCGCAATCCACGAGCCCGCAGGACGTGCTCGACGGCGACCTCGACCCCTTCATGGAAGCCTCGCTCGCCCAGCGCGTCTATGGCGGCGACGCCGAGGTCGAGGATATCGACTAAGCAAGCAAACGAGCGATGCGCGCCGGTAGTGCGCGTCGCTCCAATTTATGACGCATCATGCGGAAGAGTGGACCCAGTTTTCCGCGCTCAACGATGCTTTAGACGACGAAGAAGTCGGACGCGCCGATCTTGGCCGCGCCAAGGATTTTGGCGAAGCAGAGGGCCGCAGCGGGGCCCGAGCCGTCCCGGTCGTAATAGGCGGCGCGCGCGCCATCGTTGTCGAAGATGATCCTGTCGTCGGCGTCCAAGGCCGCCGGCCCGTCGACGAACATCGCGTCGCTGAGCTGACCCTTTGGGATCGCCCCGAAGATCTTTTGCGACAGGACGATCCTGTCCGTGTCCACCTCGTTGTCGAAGTCCAGGATCCTGTCGACATTCGCACCGGATTTGAGCCAGGTGTCGAAGGTGAACCGGTCGTTGCCGTCACCTCCGCTCAGCAGATCGCGGCCTGTGCCTCCGGACAGGATGTCGTCGCCGCCGAAGCCGTAGAGCCTGTCGTTGCCGGCATCCCCCTTGATCACATCCTTGACCGCGACCCCGTAGATGATGTCGGCCTTGCTCTTGCCGGTCTGCGACAGAATTTGCTTCGACTGGTTCCAGTGCCATTTGCCGACCTGGCGGCCGTCCTGCGAAGGATCGCCGTAGAGCGCCTGGATCGCCTGCAGATCGAGCGGTCCGAGATGGACCGGCCCCATGTCGGCATCGCCGCCCGTGTAGCTCATCACGGTGTTTTCGACCTTGTCGAGATCCGAAGCCAGCAGCTGCTTGTTGTGGTCCATCCTGTGAAAAGGATGCTTGAGGCCGAGCGCGTGGCCGATCTCATGCAGGAGCACGTAAAGCTTGTAGTTCGCGTTCTCCCGGATCTCGCTGCTGTAGAGGCTGTTCAGGTAGACATTCCCTCCGGACGTATCCCGGACCCTGTCGTCCGCATTCCCGGCGCGGTTGCGGCTCAATTCGGGAAACTCCGCCCAGGCGACGGCCGAGTCCCACGTTTCCTGCCACTGGAACTTCAGCTCGGCGTCATGCCCTTTGACCTCGATGAACCGGACGCCGCTGGCATCCCCCCACATCTTCAAGGCCTTCCGCGCAACCTCCCTGTCGGAACTGCTGAACCGCGACCAGTCCCAGAACATGTCGAGCGCAGGCGGATTGAACGTGTAGGTGAGGAATAACGGCTTTTGCGTGCTGCCGAGGGTGGGGAGCGCATTCCAGCTCTGGCCGGAGAGAATGGCTTTGTAATCCGGCATCCGTCTGAGCTCTGGTCCGATCAAGGGTTACGCAACGGACGGAAACCGTAAAACGTTGCGGCGCCTGGCGGCAAGAGCTCTTTCGGCTATCAGGGCAGAGCTTTCGCCGCGGCCAGCACCTCCTCCGCGTGTCCCTCGACCTTCACCTTGTTCCAGACCCTGGCTATGGTGCCGTCGCGGTCGATGAGCACGGTGGTGCGCTCGACGCCCATGTATTTGCGGCCGTACATGCTCTTCTCGACCCAGACGCCGTAGGCCTGCAGCATCTGCGTCGCCTCGTCCGAGGCGAGGGCGAAGTCGAGGGCGTATTTCGCCCGGAACTTGTCGTGGCTCTTGAGGCTGTCGGGGGACACCCCGACGATCTCCGTGTCGGCAGCGGCGAAGTCCTTTTTCAAGGCCTGGAACGCCTGGGCTTCCAAGGTGCAGCCGCTGGTATCGTCCTTGGGGTAGAAATACAGCACGACCTTTCGGCCTTTGAGGGCTTCGAGGCCGATCTCCCGACCATCTGTCGCAGGCAGCGAGAAGGCCGGGGCCGGGGATCCGATGCTAAGAGACATGAGTCGCCTTCCTTTCGGCGGAATGTACTGTTTGGAAACCTTTAGGACATCGGATCCAAAAGTGGACTCCGTTTTTGGGATCGATCCTATGCTCAATCGAAAAGCGGCTTGCCGTTCGGCCCGGAAAACCGGGGCCGTTTTCCCGCACCAAGTGCACAGGTGCACGAAAGCGGCGGGAGCAGTCGCGAGAGGCGCCGGACACGGCTAAGGTCTCTCCTCTGATTCCTCGATTGATCTTAGCGCAAGAACCGGATTGTCTGACGTCATAGAATGAAACGGCCATTTCTGACCACGTTGTTCCGGCGAGACCCGGTCAAACGAAGCCTGCTCAGGCGCGTGCTGCGTGGCACTCTGTATGTGAAACTTGGCCTTCTGGTCCTCGTGGCGGTGGCGCTCGGGCTGTTCTATCTGCGCCTGTCGGCCGCCCCCATGACCTTCGGGCGCCTGCCCGAGCGGGTGGCCGAGGCGTTGGCCGAGCGGATCGGCCCCGGTTGGAACGTAACGCTGCGGAATACGGCCATCGAGCTCTATGACGGCTCGCCGGCCCTGCGCGCGAACGGCCTCGACATCCGGGCTCCGGGCGGAGATCTCGTCCTGCGGGCGCCCTATGCCATCCTCAGCGTCGACCTGACCTCTCTGCTGACGGCCAATCTTCAGCCGAAAGCCATCGAGGTGCGGGACCTGCAGTTGCGTGTCCTCGTCAACCGGGACGGTTCGCTGACCTTTTCGCCCGTGGCGGCGGAGCCGGAGGCGGCCGCGCCCCCACCCGTTATGACGACGCCCTCCAAGGAGGCGGCGGCTTCGCTCGCCCGCGATGGCCACGGGCCGTCGCCGGTCTCGGGCGCCATCGGCTCGCTGCTCGAACTGATCGTCGGTCCGTCGAGCGTTCTCAGCTCGCTCGGTCAGGCCCAGCTGACCAATGCGCGCCTCGTCTTCATCGATGCGGACGGCCGCGAGCGGGCTCGGTTCCAGCGCGTGGATGCCGCATTCGACTGGGCGGAGAACGGCGGCCGCCAGTTCGCGGCGACGGTGGAGGGGGATCAGGGTCCCTGGCAGCTGAACGGCGACGTGATCGCGCAAGGCAAGGATTCGTACCGTGCGAGCGTCACGGCCGAAGCCGCGCCGATCAAGGACATCCTGCTGCTGGCCGGGTCGTCGGATCTGCCGGCGAACACGGATATCGAGTTCTCCGGACGCTTCGACATCGGCTTCGCCGACGGGCGCATCACGGAGCTGAAGACGCGGCTCGAGAGCAATGCCGGCACGCTCCAGATCGACGACAAGGATACCTCGCCTTTCCCGGTGGAGCACGCCACCATCGAAGCCCATTGGGACGAGGCCGGAAAGGCGCTAGCGCTCGAATCCCTCGAAGTGAAGGGGGGCGATACCCAGTTTCGCCTCCAGGGCCGCCTGTCGATGCCCAACGGAAACAATCCCTGGCGCATGTCCCTCAGCGGCCGCGACGCCGTCTGGTCGGGGGCAGCCGCCGGCGACAAGCCGCTCCGTGTGAGCGATTTCTCCGCCGACCTGTCAGGCCCCGACGGGGTCAGGATCAACAACATCACCTTGAAGGGACCGGACCTGTCGGCCCGCATCAGCGGCATCTTGGGCGCCAGCGCGGACCCGAAGGGGCTACATCTCGATGTGCAAGCGGAAAAGACAGACCTCCGCTCGGCCCTGCGCATCTGGCCCGAAGCCGTGGCGCCGCCGGTGAGGCGGTATCTGGCTTCGAACCTTAAGGGAGGCACGCTCGAATCCATCAATCTCAAGGTGGCGATGACGGGCGCGGATATCGAGAAGGCCGTCCATGGCGGTCCGACGCCGGACGATTCTCTCAAGATCGATTTCGCTGTGTCGAAAGGCGTGCTCCAGGTCGATGCGGGGATTCCGCCGATCTCGAACATGGATGTGGCGGGCCAGGTGACGGGCACCAAGGTGTCTCTTCGTGCCCCTTCGGGATTCGTCCAGATGGCGGGCAACCGCTCGCTCAACGCCTCGGACGGCACCTTCGCGCTGGACAATTACTGGGACGACAATGCCGTCGCGCGCATCGATTTCCGCCTCACGGGGGGCGCCGACGGGTTGGGCGCCCTGCTGCTGGAGCCGCGCATCAAGGAGATCGCCGGGTTCAACATCGATCCGGCCACCATGAAGGGCAAAACGGACCTGCGTGTCGGCATCGGCCTGCCGGTCGAGAACATCCCGGCCTTCGTCGACCTGCCGCTGAAGGTTACCGGCACGGTCAGCGATTTCGGCGTCGACAAGTTCTTCGGGAAGGACCGCCTGGAAGGCGCCAATCTGTCGATCGCCTATGACAAAGGCGATCTCGCCGTGAAGGGCGACGGCAAGCTGGCAGGAAGCACCGCCGTCATCGATCTGCACAAGAACCGCCAGGGCGGGCAGGCCAGCGTGGCCTTCTCCCTCGACGAGGCGGCGCGCAACAGGCGCGGCCTGTCCTTCGGCTCGCAGCTGACCGGCATCATCGGCCTGAAAGCCAGCCTGCCGCTCGGCGAGGCGGCGCCCTCCATCATTCTTGTCGAAGCCGATCTCGCCAGGGCCGGAATCGATCAGCTCATCCCGGGCTGGGTGAAGCCGGTCGGCAGACCCGGCAAGCTCAGTTTCACCCTCGCGGACGGACCCGCGAACGAGATCCGCGAGCTTCAGCTCGACAGCGGCCCGGTTCAGCTGCGCGGTAATGCGGTTCTTTCGAGCGAGGGCAGTCTGGAGAAGGCCGAGCTTACCACCTTCAAGCTCTCGCCCGGTGACGACATGAAGGCGCAGATCGAGCGCGCCAGCAACGTCTACAAGGTAACGATCCGCGGCAATGTCGGCGATGCGCGGCCCTTCATGAAGGGCGCAGGCACGCCGACCGCTTCCCCGGCCCGCGGCGGCACCGCCGCGAAGGAAAGCAAGGATTTCGACCTCGACCTGAGCCTCAACATCCTGACGGGCTACAACGAGGAGGCAATCACCAACGCTTCCGTCAAGGCCTCCATGCGCAAGGAGAACCTGCGCCAGCTCGACATGAAGGGGCGCCTCGGCGCCACCGACATCCTCGGCAAGACCATGCCGGATACGAGCGGACGCCCGGTGGTGATCATCCAGGCGGACGATGCCGGGTCCCTTCTGCGCTTCACCGACATCTACAAGCGGCTGTCGCGCGGCGATCTCATCCTGCAGCTCGGCACCGGCGACGGGCCGCAGGAGGGGCATGTGATCCTGCGCTCCTTCGCGCTGATCAACGAACCGGCCCTGCGCCGGATCATCCCGACCCAGACCCAGATCGTCGCCGGGCAGGACAAGTTCGGCAAGCCGCAGATGGTTCGTGTGGACGTGAACGAGGTGCAGTTCACGAAGGCGCGCTTCGAGTTCACGCGCTCGGCGGGCCGGCTCGATTTCAAGGATGCCGCCATCTGGGGCAACCAGATCGGGTTCACGCTCGGCGGCTTCATCGATTATGCGCGGGACAAGCTCGACATTACCGGCACCTTCGTCCCGGCCTATGGGCTCAACAACGTATTCGCCCAGGTGCCGCTGTTCGGGCCGCTGCTTGGCGGAAGCCAGTATGAGGGATTGTTCGCGGTCAATTTCCGCCTGAACGGGCAGGCGAGCTCGCCGTCTCTGACGGTCAATCCGCTCTCGGCGGTGGCACCGGGCTTCCTGCGCAAGCTGTTCGGTGCTGGGGGAGGAGAACCGCAGACAGGATCGCTGCCGACGGTTCCCGAACGCTAAGGTTTCCGGGTCGTGGCTCAGTTTGCGTTCTGATGGGGGGCGGCACACCGTCATTCCGGGGCCGCGCAGCGGAACCCGGAACCCATAGCCACAACGGCTCAAGAGAGAGGTGAGCAGCGTTGCGCTGCTTCCTGCAAGGCTGGCGGTTATGGGTTCCGGGCTCGCCTACGGCGCCCCGGAATGACGGGACAGAGCCAATCTTAAGTCACTACCGAAGAATGCTTCAGACCGAACGCAGCAGAACGTGCTTCTTCTTGCCGAAGGACAGCTTGATCACGCCCTCGGCGGTCACGTCGGACAGGCTCAATGAGCCGCGCTCGTCCGAGACCGTCTGGTCGTTCACCCTCAATCCGCCGCTCTTGATCTGCCGGCGCGCCTCGCTCGAGGACGGCACGAGCTTCGCATAGTCGGGGCCGAAGGCCGCAAGCACGCCGAGGCCGGCCTTGAGAACATCCGAGGCGATCTCGATGGTGGGCAGGCTTTCCGCCAGCGTGCCCTGCTCGAAGGTTTTCCGCGCGGTGTCCGCTGCCAGTTCCGCTGCCTCGCGGCCATGAAGGAGGGCGGTCGCTTCGGTCGCGAGAACCTTCTTGGCCTCGTTGATACCGGCGCCTTCCAGCGCCTCGAGCCGGGCGATTTCGTCCATGGGCAGGATCGTGAAGAGCTTGAGGAAGCGGCCCACATCCGCGTCCTCGGTGTTGCGCCAGAACTGCCAGTAATCGTAGGGGCTCAGCATGTCGGCATTGAGCCAGACCGCGCCGGAGGCGGTCTTGCCCATCTTGGCGCCGGAGGCGGTGGTGAGCAGCGGGCAGGTGACCGCATAGAGTTGCGGCGTGCCGAGGCGGCGGCCGAGATCGATGCCGTTGACGATGTTGCCCCACTGGTCCGAGCCGCCCATCTGCAGCACGCAGCCATAGCGCTTGTTGAGCTCCACGAAATCGTAGGCCTGGAGGATCATGTAGTTGAATTCCAGGAACGACAGCTCATGCTCCCGGTCGAGGCGCAGTTTCACGCTGTCGAAGGACAGCATGCGGTTGACCGAGAAGTGGCGGCCCACATCGCGCAGGAACTCGATGTAGTTGAGCTTGGTCAGCCACTCGGCATTGTCCGCCATCATGGCATCGATCTTGCCGTCGCTGAAGGTGATGAAGCGCGAGAACACCGACTTGATGCTCTCCTTGTTGGCCTCGATCTGCTCGACGTTGAGAAGCTTGCGGCTTTCGTCCTTGCCGGAAGGGTCGCCCACCCGGGTGGTGCCGCCGCCCATGAGGGTGATCGGCTTGCCGGCGCCGGTCTTCTGCAGCCAGTGCAGCATCATGATGGAGAGCAGGTGCCCCACATGGAGAGACGGCCCCGTGCAGTCGTAGCCCACATAGGTGGTGAGCCGATTCTCCAGCGCGGCGGCATCGATGCCCTCGAAATCGGAGGTTTGGTGGATGAAGCCGCGCTCGGTGAGCACCTTCAGAAATTCGGATTTCGGCGCGTTCATCGCGTCTCTCTCATGGTCCTGTCGCAAATGTGCGGACCCTCTACCAGCTTCGTGCCAGGATTTCACGCGGTTTCGACGGAGTGGCGCCTCTCGGCAGCTCAATGCGCTCAACTTGGAATTGAATTAACCACCGGTGCATGCCCGCCGACTCGCATATTGTCCAGCTTACCGTCTTCGATTACAGTGATAATATATCGTTAAGGATTGAACGCGATGTCTTGGCTCGATGGTGCGTGGGACTGGCTCGAAGGAGCAGCACGAGACGCGGTCGACTTTTTCCGAGGGATCGGCGAGTGGGTCGTGGATGGAGTCCTGACCCTTCCATTGCGCTTCAATGTCCTGATGGCGAACTACCTCCCGGGCGTGTCGATAGGGAAGGCTGAGTATTTCAGGGCATCGCATCCGGATTCGGACGTCGCGGCGCTGCTGTCCGGCTCGAAGTGGAAGGGCGATGCGATCACCTATTCGCTTCCGGATGCCCGCGGCGACTATGTGCAGGTCAACCCCAGCGCATCGGGGTACGAACGCCTGTCGGCTCAATCGGAGACCGCCATCCATGAAGCGATGGCTGCCGTCGCCGGTTACATCAAGACCGGCGTCTCCTACGCGGGCCGCAACGACGCGATGATCAAGGTCGCCGGCTTCCAGTCCGGATCGATCATCAACGCAAGCACCGGGTATTATCCCGGCGTGCCCGTCTATGGCGGCGAGACCTGGCTCGAATACGGATCCTCCACTTATGTCCCGAAAGGCGGATCGAACCACTACTTGGTTCTCCATGAGCTGGGGCATGCGCTCGGCCTGAAGCATACCCATGACTCGGTCCCCGGCCTCCCGGGAATGTCGGCTGCACGGGATTCAACCGAATTCACGGTGATGTCCTATAAAACCACCACGGACAGGCCATCGACCTTCATGCAATACGACATCGCAGCCCTGCAGGCGATGTACGGCGCCGACTTCACGACGAATGTGGGCGACACCGTCTATAGCTGGGATGCGTTTTCGGGCGAGATGTTTGTCAGGGACGAGTATCTCAACCAATATGGCATCGGCCAGGGCAGGCGAGCAGACAATAAGATCTTCCTGACCATCTGGGATGGCGGTGGTCTCGACACCTATGACATGTCGAACTTCGCCGGCAACGCTCTGATCGATCTGACGCCCGGCGGCTATTCACGTTTCTCCCAGGACAGGCTCGCACGGAAGACAGACACGACCTTCGTCAACGGAAATGTCTACAACGCCTTCCAGTACCAAGGCGATGCGCGCTCCCTCATCGAGAACGCCAAGGGCGGGAGCGGCAACGACAAGATCATCGGCAATCAGGCTAACAACGTGCTCAAGGGCGGCCGGGGCAACGATGAGCTCTACGGAAATGCCGGCCACGACAATCTTTACGGCGAGGATGGCGACGACCGTTTCTATGGCGGAGCCGGATACGACATCTTCGACGGTGGCAATGGCCGGGATCTGGTGAGCTATTGGGACGAAAAGGCGGGCGTGCAGGTCTTTTTGTGGGGTACGGGATTCCACAGTGGCGGCGCAGCCGTCGGCGACCACTTCGTCTCCATCGAGGCCATCGACGGATCTCGCTTCAACGACACGATCGAAGGCGACGGCGCTGCGAACACATTCTGGGGCGATGCCGGCGATGATGTCCTCCGAGGCGGCGCAGGCGACGATCAGCTTTCGGGCGGCGACGGCGACGATCGGCTCGAAGGCGGCACCGGCGCCGACCTGTTCAATGGCGGGAATGGCCGCGACATCGTGAGCTACGCGCTGGCGGCCGGAGCCGTGCGCGTCAATCTCTCCGATACCGCGCGCAACACCGGTGAGGCGGCGGGCGACACTTACGTTTCCATCGATGTGGTCGAGGGATCGTTCTACAGCGACACGCTCGAAGGCAGTTCCGCCGCCAACAGCTTCGTGGGGAATGCCGGCCACGACCTGCTCAAGGGCCTTGCCGGGGCAGATACGCTCTCGGGCGGCGCCGGCGGCGACCATCTCTATGGTGGCGAGGGCGCGGACATTCTCGACGGCGGGGCGGACTTCGACTTCGCTGTCTATGCCGATGCGGCATCCGGCGTGCTGGTCGATCTCCTCAACATGTCGCGCAACGCCAGGGAGGCGGCGGGCGACGTGTATGTCTCCATCGAAGGCCTGATCGGCTCCCTCCATGCGGACCAGTTCTACGGGACGGCCGGCTGGGATGGCTTCTATGGCGGCGCTGGAGACGACCGGCTCGAAGGAAGGGGCGGCGGCGACCAGCTCGATGGCGGCGACGGGCGCGACCACGCGGTCTATTGGGGCGCGGGGTCAGGCGTGGTGGCAAGCCTCTCGGCGGGATATGGCACCGCGGGCGACGCGGCCGGCGACGTGTTCGTGTCCATCGAGGGCCTTGAAGGCTCGAACCATGCCGACACGCTCACCGGCGACGGCATCGGCAACACGCTCTACGGTAATGGTGGCAACGACCAGCTTTTCGGGCTCGCCGGCAACGACTACATCCACGGCGGCGATCATTCGGACAGCCTGTCGGGCGGCGACGGCTTGGATTGGCTCGTCGGCGGTGCCGGTCGCGATTATTTCCGCTTCGACACGGCACTGCATACCGGGAATGTGGACACGATCGAAGACTTCAACGTGGCCGAGGACATGATCCAACTCGGCCGCAGCGTCTTCGGCAATTTATCCGGAACCACGCTTGCCGCGGCAGCCTTCACCACCGGCTCCGCGGCGACGACGGCATCGCATCGCATCGTCTACAACAAGACGAGCGGCGAGCTCTTCTACGATGCCGACGGTTCCGGCATGGCGGCAGGACAGACCAAGTTCGCCGTGATCGGCGCTGGTCACAACCTGACGGCCTCTCACTTCCTGCTGGTCTAGAGCATTTTTCGGCGAAGTGGATCCGGTTCGCCGTCCAAAAATGCGGCAAGCAAAGAAGAGGGCTGATTCCACGCAAGTGGAAACGGCTCTAGGACGAGACCGTACAAAAAAGTTCGTGACTCAGTTTGACTCTGCCCTGTCATTCCGGGGCGCCGCAGGCGAGCCCGGAACCCATAGTCACGACGTTTCCGAAGAGAGCTGGAGCTCGCCGCCTTGTTCGACAACGTTAGCGGTTATAGGTTTCCCCGCCTTCGGCGTGGCCCTTCGGGTCGGGGCGGCCCCGGGATGACGGGGCGGGGCCAAACTTAAGTCACTACCCGTTTCTGCCGGCCTTTGTTTGGCATTGGCTGAAAAAGGCGAAGCCGGCGTCGGAATGCGCCGGCTTCGGAAGATCATGACTTAAATGGGTGAGAGTGCAGTGCCGGTCTCGGCTCAGGCGACCTCCTCCGTCGCGCCCAGGCGCTTGTCGAGGTATTCGTCCACGGACACCATCAGCTCGTCGACCTTGCCGTCGAAGAAGTGGTTGGCTCCCTCGATCACCGCGTGCTCGAGCTTCACGCCCTTCTGCGTCTTCACCTTCTCGATCACGCTCACCACGTCGCGGACCGGCGCCACGCGATCTTCCGAACCGTGCACGAAGAGGCCGGAGGACGGGCAGGGGGCGAGGAAGGAGAAATCGTAGCGGTTGGCCATGGCGGCGATCGAGATGAAGCCCTCGATCTCCGGGCGGCGCATGAGGAGCTGCATGCCGATCCAGGCGCCGAAGGACACGCCGGCGATCCAGCAGGCGCGGGCATCCGGGTTCATGGACTGAGCCCAGTCGAGGGCTGCCGCCGAATCGGAGAGCTCGCCCTGGCCATGGTCGAAGGCGCCCTGGCTGCGGCCGACACCGCGGAAGTTGAAGCGGAGCACCGAGAAGCCGCGCTTCACGAAATCGTAGTACAGGTTGTAGACGATCTGGTTGTTCATCGTCCCGCCGAATTGCGGGTGCGGGTGCAGGATGATGGCGATCGGAGCGCCTTTTTCCTTGGCCGGCTGGTAGCGCCCTTCGATGCGACCGGCAGGACCCGTAAAGATGACTTCAGGCATATACGCGAACCTCTTGATCACCTCTCCGTCAGGAGAGGGAAAATCCCGCACGACCTTGACTTCAGGCCGCGGATCCTCATAAAAGAACCCTTAGAACTATTCTAAAGTGTTCCATTGTTTCATCGGCCCCGGGTGACTGATACCGTCGGGGGAAACATCGGACAGATGTGGTTGGGGTGCTTTAGCACGGCAACCAGGGTCGATTGCAAGAATTTCGTGAGGCTTCAGGCAGCCATGGCGGTCAGCCAGCGCATATATCTCGACCACAATGCCACCTCGCCCCTGCGGCCGGAGGTGGCCGAGGTCGTTGTGCAGGCGCTGAAACTGCCGGGAAATCCCTCGTCCGTCCATGCCGAAGGCAGGGCTGCACGGGCCGAGATCGAGCAGGCGCGGGAGAAGGTGGTCCGCCTCGTCGGGGCGAGAACCAAGAACCTCATCTTCACCAGCGGTGGGACCGAAGCCGCGAATCTCGTCCTGATGCCGGGCTTCCGGCGCCTGGGACAGGCTGGCCCGACACGGCTCCTCGTCGGAGCGGCGGAGCACCCTTGCGTGCTCAACGGTCACCGGTTTTCCCCTGACGCCGTCGGGGTCATCCCCGTCGATTCGAACGGCATCCTCGATCTGGCCTGGCTCAAGGCGGCGCTGGAAAGGGCCGGGGAGGAGCGGGTTCTGGTCTCCGTTCAGCTCGCCAACAACGAGACCGGCGTGCTTCAGCCGGTGGCCGAGGCGGCCCGGATCGTTCACGAGCATGGCGGGCTGATCCATACCGACGCGGTGCAGGCGGCCGGCAAGTGCCCGGTGGACATGGCCGAGCTCGGCGTCGATGCGCTCACCCTCTCGGCCCACAAGATCGGCGGTCCGAAGGGCGTCGGCGCCCTGGTGCTGGCCTCCGACCAGTTCGAGATCGCCGAGAAGCTTGTCCGCGGCGGCGGGCAGGAAAAGGGGTTCAGGGCCGGCACGGAGAACGTGGCGGCCATCGCCGGTTTCGGGGTCGCGGCCGAGTTGGCCTTGGCCAGCCTGGAACAGGAAGCTGGCCGCCTTCTGACCCTGCGGGAGGAGGCTCGGGCCGAGCTTTTCCGCATCGCGCCCGATGCCATTGTTGTGGCTACCAGTGCTGAGCGGTTGCCTAATACCTTCGCCTTTGCCATACCCGGCCTCAAAGCCGAAACGGCATTGATCGCTTTCGATCTGGCAGGGGTGGCCTTGTCCTCCGGTTCGGCTTGCTCGTCCGGAAAGGTCAAGCGATCGCATGTGCTCGACGCCATGGGGGTTGAGCCCGCCCTGGCCGAGGGCGTTTTACGTGTGAGTTTGGGGTGGACGACCACGAAAGAGGACGTGCTCCGCTTTGCGGAGGCGTGCGAAAGGGTGGTCGGCACCTTATATAAGCGGAAGGCAAGCGCGGCCTGACGGCCGGCGAGCATTTCCATGTCATCAACCCGCGGCCCTTGAAGCCGTGAGCGGTGGGAGAGACGAATGCCTGCAGTGCAGGAAACCATCGATCAGGTCCGTCTGATCGACGTCGATCAGTACAAGTACGGCTTCGAGACCGAAGTCGAGATGGAGAAGGCACCCAAGGGCCTCTCCGAGGATGTGATCCGCTTCATCTCGGGCAAGAAGGGCGAGCCGGAGTGGATGCTCCAGTGGCGCCTCGACGCCTATAAGCGCTGGCTCACCATGAAGGAGCCGAATTGGGCGCGGGTGTCGTACGACAAGATCGACTACAACGACATCTATTACTACGCCGCGCCGAAGATGAACCCGTCGCCGAAGTCCCTCGACGAGGTCGATCCGGAGATTCTCAAGACCTACGAGAAGCTCGGCATTCCGCTTCGCGAGCAGGAAATCCTGGCCGGCGTCGAGCCGCAAAACCGGGTCGCCGTGGATGCGGTGTTCGACAGCGTGTCCGTGGCCACGACCTTCAAGGAAGAGCTTGCCAAGGCCGGCGTGATCTTCATGCCGATCTCGGAGGCCATCCGCGAATACCCGGATCTCGTCCGCCAGTATCTCGGCACGGTGGTGCCGGTGACGGACAACTTCTTCGCGACGCTCAACTCGGCGGTCTTCACCGACGGCTCGTTCGTCTACATCCCGCCGGGCGTGCGCTGCCCGATGGAGCTGTCGACCTATTTCCGCATCAACGAGAAGAACACGGGTCAGTTCGAGCGGACGCTCATCATCGCCGACAAGGGCTCCTACGTCTCGTATCTCGAAGGCTGCACGGCGCCCAAGCGCGACGAGAACCAGCTCCACGCGGCAGTGGTCGAGCTGATCGCCCTCGACGATGCCGAAATCAAGTATTCCACGGTCCAGAACTGGTATCCGGGCGATGCCGAGGGCCGGGGCGGCATCTACAACTTCGTGACCAAGCGCGGCGATTGCCGGGGCAGGAACTCGGTCATCACCTGGACCCAGGTCGAGACCGGCTCCGCGATCACGTGGAAGTACCCGTCCTGCATCCTGCGCGGCGACAACTCGCGCGGCGAGTTCTACTCGATCGCCGTGTCGAATGGAAAGCAGCAGGTCGATTCCGGCACCAAGATGATCCATCTGGGCAAGAACACCACGAGCCGGATCATCTCGAAGGGCATCGCCGCCGGCAAGTCCGAGAACACCTATCGCGGTCTCGTGTCCGCTCACCGCAAGGCGACGGGCGCGCGCAACTTCACGAACTGCGACTCGCTGCTCATCGGCAACCAGTGCGGCGCGCATACGGTGCCGTACATCGAGTCGAAGAACGCCACCGCCGTGTTCGAACACGAGGCGACCACATCGAAGATCTCCGAGGATCAGATGTTCTACTGCCAGCAGCGCGGCCTCTCGGACGAGGAGGCGACGGCGCTGATCGTGAACGGCTTCGTGAAGGACGTGCTGCAGCAGCTCCCGATGGAGTTCGCGGTCGAGGCGCAGAAGCTGATCTCGATCTCGCTCGAAGGCTCGGTCGGTTAATTGCAACATAGCCCTCATCCTGAGGAGCCGCCGAAGGCGGCGTCTCGAAGGACGAGGGCGTCTCGCTGAAATCATCCTTCGAGACGCGCGCAGGCGCGCTCCTCAGGATGAGGGTTTTAGGAAAACTACAATGCTCGAAATCAAGAACCTGGTTGTCCAGATCGAGGACAAGCGCATTCTCAACGGCCTCAACCTCACCGTGAACAAGGGCGAGGTCGCCGCCATCATGGGCCCGAACGGCTCGGGCAAGTCGACCCTGTCCTACGTGATCGCCGGCAAGGAGGACTACGAGATCCTCGACGGCGAGATCCTGCTCGACGGTGAGAACCTGCTCGAAATGGAGCCGGACCAGCGCGCCGCCGCCGGCGTATTCCTGGCCTTCCAGTATCCGCTGGAAATCCCCGGCGTCGCCTCGATGACCTTCCTGAAGGCTGCCATCAACGCCCAGCGCAAGGCGCGCGGCGAGGACGAGCTGACCACGCCCGATTTCATCAAGCGCGTGAACGCTGCGGCCACTCAGCTCGAAATCCCTAAGGACATGCTCAAGCGCGCGCTGAATGTCGGCTTCTCCGGCGGCGAGAAGAAGCGCATGGAGATCCTGCAGATGGCGCTGCTGCAGCCGTCCTTCTGCATCCTGGACGAGACCGATTCCGGCCTCGACATCGATGCGCTTCGCATCGTGTCCGAGGGCGTGAACGCGCTGCGCTCGCCCGACCGCGCCTTCCTCGTCATCACGCACTACCAGCGCCTCTTGAACCACATCGTGCCGGACACCGTGCACGTGATGCATGGCGGCCGCATCGTCCGTTCCGGCGGCAAGGAGCTGGCGCTCGAGCTCGAGGCCAATGGCTACGCCGATTACCGGGAAAGCGAGGCCGCGTAACATGGCTGACGTCACCCTCATGAAGACACCGGCGGAAACCGCGCTGGTGCAGGCTTTCGAGAGCGCGAAGACGGCGTTGCCCGGCGACGGGGAATCGCGTGCTCAGGCCTTCGAGCATTTCGCCCAGCAGGGCTTGCCGCATCGCCGGGTCGAGGAGTTCAAGTACACCGATCTGCGCGCGCTCCTGCGCGAGGTCGCGCCCTTCGCCGGCACGCCCTCCGCGGAGGAGGCCAAGGCCGCCCTCGCGGGCGCCAAGGCGCTTGCCGGCGTGAATGCGCTGCAGGTCCCGTTCGTGAACGGTCACTTCGTGCGCGACGCGGTGGACTTCCACGCTCTCCCGGAGAATGTCGAGATCGTGCCGCTCGCCGAGGCCCTGGCGAATGGCCATGACTGGCTGGCGAAGCTGAGCCCGGTGAAATGGGCGAACGACAACCCGGTCTACCAGCTCAACACCTCCTTCATGGCCGACGGAGTGATGATCCGGATCGCCGGTCCCGTCGAGGCTCCGGTTCATCTGCGCTTCGTGACGTCCGCAGCGTCGGCCGTTGCCACCGCGACCCGCGTTCTCGTGGTCGTGGAGGAGGGCGCCTCGGTGACCCTGCTCGAGACGCATGAGAGCACGGACGGTGCCAATCACCAGCCGAACGACGTGGTGGAGCTGATCGCGGGCGACCGCACCAACGTGCAGCACGTGCGCGTCAATGCCGAGGGCAACAAGGCGCTCGCCTTGTCGACGCTCGCGGCCAAGATCGGCGGCGAGGCCCTGTTCAACAGCATCAACGTGACGGCCGGCGCAGCGACCTCGCGGCATCAGGTTTTCGCCATTCTCGACGGCGAGAACACCAACCTGCGCGTCAACGGCACGACGATGCTGAAAGGCACGCAGCACGGCGACTCGACCCTCGTGGTCGAGCATGCGGCTCCTCATTGCGAGAGCCGCGAGCTGTTCAAGACGGTGATCGACAACGAGGCCACCGGTGTCTTCCAGGGCAAGATCATCGTTCCGCATCACGCGCAGAAGACCGACGGCCGCATGATGTCGGCGGCGCTCCTCCTGGAGGAGGGCGGCGCGATGAACAACAAGCCGGAGCTCGAGATCTTCGCCGACGACGTGCAATGCGCCCACGGCGCCACCTGCGGCCAGCTCGACGAGGACCTCCTGTTCTACCTCATGGCCCGCGGCCTGCCGAAGAAGGAGGCCGAAAGCCTCCTGGTTCAGGCCTTCCTGGGCGAGGCGCTGGAATTCGTCGAGAACGAGACCGTCCGCGAGTCGCTCGTCGCAACGGTCGAGGGCTGGCTGAAGGCGCGAGCATAACCCGCCTCGTCATGCCCGGCCTCGTGCCGGGCATCCACGTCTTTGCTTCGCGCCGACGTGGAAGACGTGGATGGCCGGGTCAAGCCCGGCCATGACGGCAGAGAAATGGTTAGGCCGATGAACATGCAAGTGAAGCCATACGACGTCGAAGCGATCCGGGCGGAGTTTCCGATCCTGGCCGAACAAGTCTATGGCAAGCCGCTCGTCTATCTCGACAACGCCGCCTCGGCACAGAAGCCGAAGGTCGTGATCGATGCCATGGTGAACACCATGCAGACGGGCTACGCGAACGTTCATCGCGGCCTGCACTACATGGCGAATGCGGCAACCGAAGGTTTTGAGCGCGCACGCGAAACGGTTCGCGAGTTCCTGAACGCCGGCTCCATCGAGGAGATCGTCTTCACCAAGTCGGCGACGGAAGCCTACAACCTCGTGGCGGATTCCTTCGGCCGCATGAATATCGGAGAGGGCGACGAGATCATCCTCTCCATCATGGAGCACCATTCCAACATCGTGCCCTGGCACTTCCTGCGCGAGCGCAAGGGGGCGGTGATCAAATGGGCGCCGGTCGACGACGAGGGCAATTTCCTCATCGACGAGTTCGAGAAGCTCATCTCTCCGCGCACCAAGATCGTCGCCATCACCCACATGTCGAACGTACTCGGCACCGTGACGCCGATGAAGGAAATCATCCGCATCGCCCACGCACACGGGGTTCCGGTGCTGGTCGACGGGGCGCAGGGCGCGGTCCATCTCAGCGTGGACGTGCGCGATCTCGATGCGGATTTCTACGTGCTCACCGGCCACAAGGTCTATGGCCCGACCGGCATCGGCGTCCTCTACGGCAAGCGCGAATGGCTCGAGAAGATGCCGCCTTACTCGGGCGGCGGCGAGATGATCCGCGAAGTGCGCCAGGACGCGATCACCTACAACGACCCGCCGCACCGGTTCGAGGCGGGCACGCCGCCGATCATCGAGGCCATCGGCCTCGATGCCGCCCTGCGCTTCATGATGCAGCTCGGCCGGGAGAACATCCAGGCCCACGAGGCGGCGCTCTCGGCCTATGCCCATGAGCGGCTCGGCGCCATGAACTCGATCCGCATCATCGGCCGCGCTAAGGACAAGGGCGCGATCCTCGCCTTCGAGATGAAGAACGCGCATGCCCATGACGTCGCGACCATCATAGACCGGCAGGGCGTGGCGGTACGCGCCGGCACCCATTGCGCCATGCCGCTGCTGGAGCGCTTCGGGGCGACCTCGACCTGCCGTGCTTCGTTTGGCCTGTACAACACCATGGAAGAAGTCGATAAGCTGGCGGACGCCCTGCAGAAGGCGGAAGCCTTGTTTGCGTGAGGATTGACCTGTGAATGACATGACCCCGACCCAGGATGGGCCCAACGCGCCGCAGGCGTCTTCAGGCTCCACGATCCCGCCGGAAGAGCTCGACCGCATGACGGATGACATCGTCGCGGCCCTGAAAACCGTCTACGATCCGGAAATTCCGTCCGACATCTACGAGCTCGGGCTGATCTACCGCGTCGATATCGACGACGACCGCAACGTTTCCATCGACATGACCCTGACCGCTCCGGGCTGCCCCGTCGCCGGCGAGATGCCGGGCTGGGTCGAGAACGCCGTCTCGACGGTTCAGGGCGTGCAGAGCGTCAAGGTCGCCATGGTCTTCGACCCGCCGTGGGACCAGAGCCGCATGTCCGACGAGGCGCGCGTCGCGCTCGACATGTGGTGAGGCCCACGACTCGATCCCTCTTCGTCTAATCGCGTTATGGCCGGGCTTGTCCCGGCCATTTTTCGTTGTTGCAACGCTTTGCACCGTCATTCCGGGGCGCCGCAGGCGAGCCCGGAACCCATAAACACCACGTTCAAGGAAAGTGCGATGCGCGCCACACCCTTTTCGCAAGTGCTGGCGGTTATGGGTTCCGGGCTCCGCTTCGCGGCCCCGGAATGACAAGGGCGCGGATGTACTAACGCCCCCGTTCGTCGGCAGACCGGCGCACGGGCTCCTGTTCCAGCCCAGTTTCCTCCGCCTGATCCGAAACGGATTCGGTCACAGGACCTTCCGGCGACAATTCAGCGGCTTCGTCACGCTCATCGTCCGCAACCTCATCGTCCGCCTCCTCGACGGAGGAAAGCACCGGTTCGCGGGGTGCGTCGGGAACGGCGGCGAACATGGCGCGGGCGATCTCCTGTTCGCCCATCACGACCCGGCTCGCGCCGTATTTCATGACGTGCTCTTCCTGGGCATCGGAATGCACGCGCACGATGATCGGCAGGTCCGGATTCATGCTGCGGGATTGCTCCACCACCTGACCGCTCTCGAAGGCATCCGGAATCGCGACCAGGAGGCATCGGGCTTGCCTGATGTTGGCGGCGGCCGCCACGTCGGGATCGGCCGCATTGCCGACGATGACCGGCAGGTTCTCCTTCTGGAGGTCGGCGATCTGGCTCTTGGTGGTCTCGATGACGAGAAAGGGCGTGCCGGATGCGATCAGCTTGCCGGTGATGAACTTGCCGACGCGTCCATGGCCGACGAGGACCACATGGTCGGAAAGCGACGTCGCCGGCAGAGGTTCCTGTGCAGCTGCAGCCGCCGCTTTCTCCGCGGCAGCCGCTTCCTTCTCGGCGGCGATCGCCTCGGCCTTCGCCGTTGCCTTGGCGGTTTCGCCTTTCGCGAACCACCGGTCGAGCAGCGTGAACAGGAACGGGTTCACCAGGATCGACAGGATGGCGCCCGCCAGAATCAGGTCGCGCCCTTTCTCGGGCAAAAGCTGAAGCTCGACGCCGAGACCGGCGAGGATGAACGAGAATTCGCCGATCTGCGCGAGGCTCGCGGCGATGGTCAGCGCGGTCGAGTTCGGATGGCGGAAGAGCCGCACGATGGCGAAGGCGGCAAGCGACTTGCCGACCACGATGATCAGGAAGGTCGCAAGCACCGGACCGAAATCGTTGACCAGTATCATCGGGTCGAACAGCATGCCGACCGAGACGAAGAACAGGACCGCGAAGGCGTCGCGCAGGGGCAGGGTCTCGGAGGCCGCTTGATGGCTGAGCTCCGACTCGCTTAAGACCATGCCGGCGAAGAAGGCGCCGAGCGCGAAGGACACGCCGAACAGTTCCGCAGCGCCGAAGGCGGCGCCAAGAGCGATGGCTAGGACCGCCAAACGGAACAGCTCGCGCGAGCCCGTATGGGCGACGTAGTGCAGGATCCACGGAATCACCCGGCGGCCGACGATCAGCATGATCGCCACGAAGGCGACCACCTTGCCGAGCGTGATGCCCAGGGAAATGACGATGGATTCCACGTCGGCCGAGGCGCTGGCCGTGGCGTTGGCGAAAGCCGGCAACAACACCAGGGTCAGCACCATGGCCAGATCTTCCACGATCAGCCAGCCGACGGCGATATGGCCGCGCTCGGTCTCGACGAGGCGGCGCTCCTGCAGGGCCCGCAGCAGCACGACCGTACTGGCGACCGAGAGGGCCAGGCCGAAGACGATCCCGCCGCCGAGGTTCCATCCCATCAGCCAGGCCAGCCCCATGCCCAGAACCGTCGCGCTGGCGATCTGGACCACGGCGCCCGGGATGGCGATGGCCTTCACGGAGAGCAGGTCCTTGAGCGAGAAGTGGAGGCCGACGCCGAACATCAGCAGGATCACGCCGATTTCAGCGAGCTGGTTGGCGAGCCCCTGGTCGGCCACGTAGCCGGGGGTGAACGGCCCGGCGAGCACGCCGGCGAGAAGGTAACCGATAAGGGGAGAAAGGCGGAACCGGTGCGCAATAGCGCCAAGGGCGAATGCCATCACGAGGCCGACAACAACGGTGGATATCAGCGGCATGTGATGCGGCATCGGCTCTCCTTCGACGGGTTTTTTGGATGGACAATCCCGATATGGTCGACCTCGGCAGTTGGCACAACCCCAAAGTGTCTCGACGTTGCACCATTCATCGCCTATCTATTCATCATGTGAACTCGTTCTGCCCGGGCCTTGAACCCGGCCGTCAGGAGAGAAGGCTTATGGCTCTACCCGGTTTCAAGGTCGTGACCTTGACCGACGCGGCGGCGAACCGCGTCAAGGACATCATCGGCAAGGCGGACCGTCCCATCGTCGGCGTGCGCGTCGGCGTGAAGAATGGCGGCTGTGCCGGCATGTCCTACACCATGGAATACGCGGAAAGCGTCAACCCGCTCGACGAGGTGGTCGAGGACAAGGGCGTGACCGTGCTCATCGATCCGAAAGCGGTGCTTTTCCTGCTCGGCACGGAGATGGACTTCCAGACGACCAGGATGTCGTCCCAGTTCGTCTTCAACAATCCCAACCAGACCTCGGCCTGTGGCTGCGGCGAATCCGTCGCGATCACGCCGGCGACGCCGCCTGCGCTTCAATCCGCCAACTGAGCCATGGAATCCGAGGATATCCGCGAGATCTTCCGCGCCCTCGGTCCCGTCCAGATTCGCCGGATGTTCGGAGGGCAGGGCGTCTATCGGGACGAGCTGATGTTCGCGCTCGTGGCGTCCGGAGAACTCTATCTTAAGACCGACGACGAGAGCGTCGGCTTCTTCCGGGACGCCGGGTCTCGTCCGTTTTCCTACGAGACGAAGGACGGGAGCAAGACGCTCACGAGCTATTGGCTTATGCCCGAATCGGCCCTCGACGATCCCGACGAGGCTGCCGAGCTCGGAAAGATGGCCGTGGCGGCGGCTCGTCGTAAGGCGGCGGGAAAGGCCAAGGGCACGGCCAGAACCCGCAAGCGCGCTTCCCGATCCGCTACTTAGCCTTTTTGAGCGTCGCCGGCCGCATCAGGAAGGCCGGAACGTGATCGCCCAGTCCGATCACTTTCTCGTCATGATCGTCGTCCCGGCGCGAGCGACCGCGATATTCGCGCTCGGACGACCGCTCGGATCGCTCTGGCCGTTCGGAGCGCTCTGGCCGTTCGGAGCGCTCAGAGCGTTCGCTGCGCTCCTGGCGGGGCCTGCGGCTCGGCTGTTCCTCGCGCGGGGCGGGGTTCGCGCGCGCCACCGGTGCCTCGTCCCTCGGCTCTTCGGACCGCTCACGGCTGCGCTCCGACGAGCGCACCCGGACCTTGCGGCCCCGTGACCGTTCCTCGCCCCGGCCGCCGCCGCGGCGGCGGGAGGATCCCTCCGAGGCCGGGCGCTCGGCGAGCGTCGGGCCTTCCCATTCGATCGGCTGGCCGATCAGCTTCTCGATGGCCGCCAGGGATTTCTCGTCGCTGTGGCTTACCAGCGTGAAGGATTGGCCCGAGCGCCCTGCGCGACCCGTGCGGCCGATGCGGTGCACGTAATCCTCGGCGTGATGCGGGGTGTCGTAGTTGAACACGTGGCTGACCGCCGGAATGTCGAGGCCGCGCGCTGCCACGTCGCTGGCGACCAGGATCGGCATCTCGCCGGTGCGGAAGCTGTCGAGCGCCGCCATGCGGGCATGCTGGTCCATGTCGCCATGAAGGGCGACCGCTCCGAAGCCGTGCTTCTGCAGGGACCGGTGAAGGACGGCGACGTCGCGCTTGCGGTTGCAGAAGACGATGGCGTTCTGCAGGTCCGTCGCGTTCCGGATCAGCTCCCGCAGGGTTTCGCGCTTCTCGTAATCCTCGCGGCCCGTCGCCACGAGGCGCTGGATGATGGTCGAGGCCGTCGAAGCGGCGCGGGCCACTTCCACCTTCACGGGATTGTGGAGGAAGGCATCGGCGAGGCGCTGGATCTCCGGCGGCATCGTCGCCGAGAAGAACAATGTCTGGCGGGTGAACGGCACGAGCTTCACGATGCGCTCGATATCCGGGATGAAGCCCATGTCGAGCATGCGGTCGGCCTCGTCGATGACGAGCAGCTCGACGCCGGTGAGCAGGAGCTTGCCGCGCTCGAAATGGTCGAGCAGGCGGCCGGGCGTTGCGATCAGCACGTCGACGCCGCGGGTGATCTTGGCATCCTGATCGCCGAAGGAGACGCCGCCGATGAGAAGGGCGACCGAGAGCTTGTGGTTGACCCCGTACTTGTCGAAGTTCTCCTCGACCTGGGCGGCGAGCTCGCGGGTCGGCTCCAGGATGAGCGTGCGCGGCATGCGCGCCCGGGCACGGCCTGTTTCCAGCAGGGTCAGCATGGGCAGCGTGAAGGCCGCCGTCTTGCCGGTGCCGGTCTGCGCGATGCCGAGCACGTCCCGACGCGCCAGCACGTGCGGGATGGCCTGGGCCTGGATGGGCGTCGGCGTCGTGTAGCCTGCGGCATCCACGGCTTGTTGAACTTTTTCGCTAAGTCCGAGTTCGGCGAACGACATGAATGCAAATTACCGTTGAGGGGCTAAGGCGCGCTCTTAAGTGCCGGCCGCGCTCTACGGCAACAAACAGGCGCGAGACTGGTTTCACCTGAGGCTCTTGCTCAAGTTAAGGAGTGGCGGGACCATAAGATAAGCTATGCGCTTGTCAATCCAGGGAAACTTGCCAAAAGACCGCAAAGGACAAATTGAATGGCCGAAGCACTCGTTCTGATCCCCGGGTTGGCCTGCACATCCCGCCTTTTCGAGCCGCAGATCGAAGACCTGTCCGAGGAACGGACCGTGCTGGTGGCCGACCATATGCGGGATGATTCGATCCCGGCCATCGCCGCCCGTCTGCTGCACGAGGCTCCCGAGCGCTTTGCCCTCGCCGGGCTCTCGATGGGCGGATACGTCGCCATGGAGGTCATGCGGCAGGCGCCGGAACGGGTTGCGCGGCTGGCGCTGCTCGATACGAATGCGCGCCCGGACTCGGTCGAGGCCAGTCAGGATCGCGAAAGGCTGATCGCGCTCGCTCAGGCCGGCCGCCTCGAGGATATCCATTCCAGGCTATGGCCACGCCTTGTCCATCCGGACAACCAATCCAATCAGGCGCTGCAGGACATCTCTGTCTCCATGCTGCGGGAAACCGGCACGGAAGCCTATATCCGCCAGCAGCGTGCGATCATGGCGCGTCCGGATTCCCGGCCGGGGCTCTCCGGCATCGAAATCCCGACCCTCGTGCTCGTTGGGGAAGGTGACGCGATCACGCCGCCGGACATCGCGCGGGAGATGGCGGAAATGATCGAATGGTCCTCCCTGGTGGTCGTGCCCGGGGCAGGACACTTGTCGTCCCTCGAACAGCCTGAGCGGGTGATTCAAGCCCTCACGCTATGGTTGAACTAGAATTAACCATCTTTTCGCCCGCTTCTTGCGGAGCTCGTGCAAAAGATGGTCAATCCTTCGTTACCGGGCTCAAGACGAGCAATCGGTCTTGATACCGACGCTGCAAGATATTGAAAAATAAGGAATTTTAAGATCTCCCTCCTGTGCCGCTGGGGAATGGCAGGCCGAGCCGGAAGGGTGTCCAAAGCCACCGACCTTGGGTTGTCGGGGGATATAATCCGGCTTTGGCCTCATGTGTGGCAGGAAAGTGACAGACGCAAGGTCAAGTCTGGGCTACAAGCTGGCCACATCCTTCTAACGGACGGACCAAACCAATGAAAAAGATTCTCCTCTCTTCGGTCGCCCTCCTCGGCCTGGCCACCGGCGCTCTCGCCGCCGACCTTCCCTCGCGCCGCGCTCCGGCTCCGGTGATCGCTGCCGTTCCGCTCTTCACCTGGACCGGCTTCTACGTCGGTGTGAACGCCGGCTATGGCTGGAACACGAATGATTCGATCACCGTCGGCGGTGTCCGCTTCGACCTCGACGACGACGGCGGCTTCGTCGGCGGCGCCCAGGTCGGCTACAACTACCAGATCGGTTCGTTCGTGGTCGGTCTCGAAGGCGACATCCAGTACGCCGATTTCGGCGGCGACGATCGCTTCGACTTCAACGGCGACGGCATCCTCGACAACGACTTCAACAACAGCGACTGGTTCGGCACGGTG
>Ga0182747_1000289_pt1 | contig 51780 bp, 52 predicted proteins | sample eDN3rd30CBELigBY_FD_128526 | JGI IMG/M metagenome (GOLD analysis project Ga0182747, IMG submission 128526) | Enriched backyard soil microbial communities from Emeryville, California, USA - eDNA 3rd pass 30_C BE-Lig BY (version 2) (version 2) | ecosystem: Environmental > Terrestrial > Soil >... | reverse complement strand
CGCGGAATTTTCCAAGTCGGAATGCCGCAGCAAATTCGCGGTCGCAGCCGATCCGGGCGCCAAAGTCGCGGCGAAATACGACACCACGATGCCGGGTCCGGGGCAGACGACGCTCTCCGACCGGACGTCGTTCGTGATCGCGCCGGACGGGACCATCCTGCTCAGCTACACCGATCGCAATCCGCGCGCCCATATCGAAAAGACCATGGCGGCGGTTCGTGCGTGGAATGCCAGGCGCGGTTAAAAAATGGAGGAGAGTGAGGGAACATAACCCTTGCTCTCTGCAATTATCTGCACCTATCCCGACTCTCGCGCTTGCAAGGCGTTTCCGCTCCTCTAATATATCTCGGCGTATCTGGGATAACCCCGGCTGCTCAAAGATTATGTGGGAACGGTTGAGGGAACGTGGCGAAGCTGACTGCCAAGACTGTGCTGAGCGCCAAGGCTGGTCGCCATGCTGACGGGGGCGGGTTGTATCTGTTCGTCAAGCCGACTGGCGCCCGGTCGTGGCTGCTGCGCGTGCAGGTTGAGGGCCGGCGCCGTGATATTGGTCTTGGTTCGGTCGAAACCTCGGCGCTTGCCATGCGCAGCGACATAGGCAGCGACATACCGCTGGAGGAAAAGAGCCGGTTGACCTTGGCCGAAGCGCGCGAGCTGTCGGCACGGCTGCGGAACGCTGCCAAGGCCGGTCGCGATCCGGTCGCCGAACGCAAGAAGGATCGGAAGGCCCCGCCGTCGTTCAAGGACGCGGCGATTGCCACGCACAAGGCTCAGACGGCTTCGCATAGCTGGTCGGGCAAGACCGCTGACGCCTTCCTAAACTCTCTCGAAACCCATGCCTACCCGACGCTCGGCAAGATGCGGGTCGATTTGGTGGAGGCTGAGCATATCGCCAACGCGCTCGCGCCGATCTGGACAGCCAAGCCCGACATGGCGAAAAAGGTCCGCCAGCGCATTGCCACCGTCCTTGATTTCGCGAAGGCGAAGAACTGGCGGGCGACTGAGGCGCCGCGCAAGGCTGTTGGCGCGCTCACCGGCAAGACCAAGAAGGGCGGTCATTTCGAGGCGATGCCCTATGCGGACGTGCCAGGCTATTTCCGAAGCCTGATGAACGAAACCCCGACCAAGGGGCGGCTCGGCCTGATGCTGGCGATTGCCACCGTGGCGCGATCTATCGAGGTTCGCGAAGCGTGCTGGCAGCACGTCGTGACCGTCAAGCGCGATTGGAACCGGCCTGCCGAACTGATGCGGAAGAATAGCGAGGCGCACACCGTCACCCTCAACGACGCCGCTCTATGGGTTCTTGCGCATATCGCGGAGATTTCGGAGCCGTCGAAACCTGAAACCCTCCTGTTGCCGAACAACAAGGGAAAGCCGCTGTCGGACATGACGATAAGCAAGGTGATGCGCGATGCTGGCTTGGCCTATGTCCCGCACGGATTCCGCTCCAGCTTTCGAGATTGGGCAGCGGAACAGCATCCCGAGATCCCCGACCCGGTAGCAGAGGCGGCGCTTTCGCATAGCGTCCCTGATGCCGTGATTGCCGCATACAAGCGGACCAAGTTTCTTGAGATGCGAAGGACGCTGTTGGACCATTGGTCTGCCTTCATCCTGAGCGATCGGACGAACGTCGTTCAACTCGCCGACCGGCGGGCATGAGCAGGCGGCGCGGCTAGGCTGATCCCCGAACGCCGGTTCCGCACCGGTTGCCGCGTCGTCATCATTCTTGCGGATCGCCAGCGGAGGCGACGATGACGATTGATACCAAGGTGCCGGCACGCTTCGGCGGCGAGATTCGCCGAGTGACCGACCTACAGGTTCAGGAAGGCGAGGAAGGCTGGATTGCCGTCGAATTGGCTACGACCGGGCGAGTCGGCGTTTTTGAAGGTGTCCACATCGACTTTACCCACGCCGACCTGCCAGCCGACGAATGGTGGGCGCGTCCGTGGTGGCACGTCTTCGGGGACGGGGAACAGCATTGCGGCCTCGTCTTCCCCGGTGAGGCGGGGGCACCCGCGGAAGATTGGGAACGGGCAAAGTCTGACGTTGAGCGGCCCGCGATCCATGCGAAGGCGGGGGACAAGGTTACTATCTCTCGGCTCCAGCAAACCGATGGCGTGAGCTTTCTTCACCATCCGCATGACTACAGCGTTCGGAAAGCGTTCCTCACCCTGACGCGGCCTGATGGCAGTACCGTCGAAGATATTGGCCCGCTCGCGTTCTACGGCAAGACGCGCATAAGAGGGCAGGGTTCGCGCGAAGCCTTCGACAACGCAATCGCTCGAATTGCCGACATCGACCCTGCTGGGTTGCGGTGGCCCGATCTGTTCGACGCCAACCGCCGACCGAGTTGGGACAATGGCCCCGATACTGTCGCGAAATACCATGCGGCGGAAGCTCATGATGGTCTGTTCGAGCTGCTCGATACATTGGCGCCCGACGATCACCGATCATATGTGCAACTCCGGTCGCTCGTAAACTCCGCCATGCTCGCTGGGTTCGCTCTGGCAAAATATGAGGCCCAGCGCGCGGAGAAGTGGGAAGCGGCACGGAAGGCCAGTGCGCAAAAGGGGGCGGCCGCCACGCGCAACGACGATTGGCGAGAGGCGGCAAAGGTCATTTGGCGATCTGAGCCAGCCTTGACGACCAACGCCGTTGCGAGGCGGCTTGTCGGCGACCAGTTCAACGACATTGAAGTTTCGTCGATGTCCCGCGCGATCCGTAATCTCGCGCCTCCCGCTTCGAGCAGCCACAAAGCGGAGACGTTCGAAGCGTGGACCTAACGCCCTGACGGGGTGTTAGGACACCCTGACGGGATGTAGCTAACAGGCTGGCAGGCCGATACATATTCCCCGGATAGCTGAGGATAATTCCAGCGATGCCCCGATTGGAGGGCGCCGCAAATGGAGTTGTCCATATGTCTATTAAGCCTCTTGCCGTGACCACCAAAGACGGCTTCCAGATGATCCCGGTGAGCGTTGCGCAGGGCTATCGCCTCATCGCTGCCGGTGAACTGGAGACGTTCAAGGTCGGCCGCGCAACCCGCATCACCGTCTCCAGCATCGAAGCATATGTTGCGCGCCAACTCGCCTCGCGACCGCAGCCGTTGGCGGCGTAATTGCTATGGGTGGCAATCATAGCGGGCACACGGCCCTAAAACGTGAACGCCGCGCGGTGCTGACCACGCGGCGCTCAGAAATCGTCAGCAGTTTGGCAGCGGCTGGCATCGACCCAAATAGCGATGAAGGCCTAGCGGCGCAAGTGTGGGGCAACGCGCTCCTGCGCTCGCGCGAGGCGTGGGCCGAAGAACATCGGCATGGTCGACGCTACTCGGACAAGGAGGCCAATGGCCCCTTGATCCGCCCTGCCTCCAACCACTTTGGAGGCCGAAACAATGGCTATTGAGAACGCGATGGAGCGCCGCTGTATCGCGCTCCTGATCCTGAGTGATCACTATCAAGACCTGTCGTGGCAGGCGGGTTCCTTCCTCGGGCAAATCTGCGCCCCGGCATGGTGCCCGCATGAGCGCCCCGACCCACCAGCAAACCGCGCCTGGCTCATGGCAGTGGCCGGCGTTCTTGGCCCGCGCGAACGGAAGTTCGTCGGCGCCATGTGCCGGATCAACAAGCCCTCAGCACAGCAGGCCGAATGGCTCGAAAAGCTGGCTCGCCGTGTCGAGCGGTGCGCGGAGAAGGAGCTGACCCAGTGAATGACGATCACGGCGGCGATCTGCCACACTACCGCAAGAGCGGGATCGGCCATCGCGGCGGCGAAACCAGCAAGGCCGGGGCGCGGAAGGTCCATAACGACGGGTCTGCCGCAACTCAAATCGGGCTGGTCCTGAACGCATACGAGCGATTCGGACCCGCTGGCGCTACTGCGGCGGCGATCTACGACGCGCTCAAGGACAAGGTGCCCAACCTCCATACTGTGCGCTCGCGCATCCGTCCGCTTGTCGTCTCGGGCAAGCTGGCGGATAGCGGTCGCGTAGAGGATGGCGGGTTCGGCGTCATGGTCAAGGTGTGGGTGCTGGCTCGCTATGCCCCGCCTCCTGCCGACGCGGACGGTCAACGCGACCTGTTCGCGAGCGTGACGTAACGTGACGGGGGCGGTCAAAGCCGATCCGCACATTGCGTTGCGGAAAGACGGTGCCTTTTATCGGGTGCGGCCTGTTCCATCGGACGCGCTGCCCCCGTCGATCCGGCAACCAGAAACTCACGCGGGCCATGCGGCGGCCTTGATGGCGGCAAAGGTGCTGTCGCAAGCGACGGGCCTGCCTATCGTCGATCACACCACCAAGGTTCCCGGCTGATGAGCGCCGGGGGCGTCTTCGCGGAGTGGCAGCCTCGTTATGCTGAGGCGGGCATTCCCACATTTCCGGTGCAGAACAAAAAGCCCGCGGTGAGGGGCTATCTCAAGACGGGTCCGAACCTGTCGCAGAAACTGGCAGGCAAGTTCGGGGATGCGTCGGGCCTCGGCTTCGCCTGCAAGCGCGCTGGCCTGACCATCGTTGATGTCGATACGCCGGATGAGAACGTCTTGGCCGATGCGCTGGCCGAATATGGCGACACGCCGGTCATTGTGCGCTCAGGCAGCAACCATTTCCAAGCGTGGTATCGCAACGACGGTGAGCCGCGCAAAATCCGGCCCGACAAGGCGAAGCCGATAGACATTCTCGGGGGTGGCTATGTCGTCGCCCCGCCGTCACAGGGGGCGAAGGGGGCATATCACTTCCTGCGCGGCTCGCTGGACGATCTGCCGACATTGCCACGCCTACTGCGCGCCGAAGTCCCTGCCGATCGCTCGGAGCCGGAAGCGGAGCGAGTGAACGTCGGCGCTCGCAATGACAGCCTGTGGCGATCCTGTATGCGCCATGCTCGCGGCTGCGCCAGCTTTGACGATCTGCTATCCTTTGCGCATGGGGCGAACGCCGACACGCTTGCCGTGCCTCTCCCCGACGCGGAGGTGGTCACGCTCGCGCACAGCGCATGGGCAAAGACATGCAGCGGCGATAATCGGTTCGGGGCCGAAATGCTCGTAGGGCTTCCCGTGTCGAAGTTCGACCGCATCGCGGATGATCCGTTTGCGCTGTCGCTCTACATGACCCTGAGGCGGCGTTGGCGTGACGGCGAGATGTTCGCGGTCGCCAATGAGATGCACAAGTCACAGGGCTGGCCCCGCCGCAAGTTCGTCGAAGCGCGAACGACCCTCGAAACTCATCGGCTCATCGTCATGGTGAAACGACCGTCCAAGGCCCACGGGGCTGCCGCATACAGGTTCGGGTGATGGATCGGATTGGGTCACCAATATTGGCGAGTAATACTAACTACACCGCCCCCCTGCTCCCCCTGCCCATAGGGGACCGAACAGGTCAAATATCATCGTGGGCCAAAATCGGCGTTCGCGACGGCACCGCTTCCCCACCGGTTCGGAACCATAGGACAAGACCATGAACCACCTGAACAACGACGACGGCCTGATTGATCCTGCACGGCTGGACGTGGCTACCCGCAAGCGCAAACGTCGTAGCGCGGTCGATAAGCGGACCCGCCCCGATCCTCCCAAGGAGTTGAAGGACAAGGAGCCGAAATGGCTGGCCGCCGCGCACGCCCGCAATCACCCCCCTGGAGTGATCCGGGTCCCGCGCAAATCGGGGGAGGGGTATAGGTGGTCAGCACCGCATAACGATTCCGAGCTTTGGCATCTGCAACTCGGGGAGTGCTTCGCCACCCGGTCCGATGGAGCGATACAGACTTTCCTCCGCCAGTTGGAGGCGCTGCTGGACACCCATTGGGAAGATGACGGCAAAGAATGGTGGGCGAACGAAAAGCAATTCGCCGCGGTGCTCGACATGGTGAGCGGCCTCAGGCCCAAGAACAGCATGGAGGCAGCCTTGGCCGCGCAGATGGTCGCCGTCCACATTCTGACAATGAAGGTCGGCGCCTACGCGATCCGCCATGAATATGATCACCGGCACGCCGCGATCCTGTCGAAACTCGCTCGCACCTTCGCGATCCAGACGGAGACTATGCAATCCCTACAAGGCAGGCGCCGCAAAGGCAGTCAGACAATCAAGGTCAAGAAGGAGCTGCACCAGCATGTGCATTACCACCACCACCGGGGGGGTGAGGAATTTGGCGGACAATCCCAAGGACTGGGAGGGGAGCCCGCTGCCGGAATTATTGACCAACGCCCCGCTCTGCCAAGCCCGGACGAGGCGGGGAACGTCGTGCCGCTGTCCCGCTCTCCGGGGAAAGGCAAGGTGCAAGCTGCACGGCGGTAGGGCTGGGGCGCCGAAGGGTGAGCGCAACGGCAATTGGAAGCATGGCGGGGACACGCGCGAAGCGGTCGCCCTGCGTCGGTCGGCCTCACGGCTGCTGAAAACTCTTGCGGAGATCGAGGTATGACGAACGGCAGGATCAGCGGGCCGAACAGCATGGCGGATTTCATGGAAGATCAGATTACCGATATCACGTCACGACTGGAATCGGGCGAACTGACGCGCGCCGAACGCAAACCGCTTAACAAGCGGCTGCACTACTGCCGCCAGATGCTCGCGTGGTGCAAGACGCGGGCGGGCTATGTGCCTCCGGTTGACACGAAAGCATGACGCGCGCGCATAGGGTGACGCCAGCGGAAATTATGGCGGAGTGTAATAGGCAGCTCGAAACGCTGTCGCGCCACCAAGCGAACTATCCAGCTCATGCGGCGAGCATCGATCAGCGTATTGCCGAAATCCAAGCGATCCGGAGGGCGTGGTTCGCCAGCAAAGGGACCGATCGAAGATGACCGAACGACAGCCTTGGACTGTGGAGCGCGTCCTGCGCACGCCGAAAAAAGACATTATCGAGGCGGTGCGCAAGGGCGATGGGCCGCCGGCCGACGTGATGGCGCAGATTATTCGCGAAGGTCTAGCTGGACGCTTACGGCGGCTCCGTTGAATTTTCGGACACCGAAAAGAGCCGATGCCTATTCGGCCGGTTTGTCGCTGGCGCTGGTGCTTGCCGTCGTCGCATTCTTGGCGCTCACGATCTGAGCGGGCGCCTCAGCCTGTTCGCCGGTCATCTTCTCATCGACGAACTTCTCAACGAACTGGAGGGATTTATTGGGTGCCTTGGCCCACTGCGGGCAACCGGCGTCTGCAAGGTCGCTCGCCTCATCGTAGACACGCTGGTTCACCCCGCCGCCGTCCTCCTGTGCCTGCTCTGCGGCTTCGGCAATCCCTGACAAGGCAGAAACGCGAGTAGGCGCATGCTCGCTGCACATGGCCTCCGCGATGCTCTTGCTCAGCCGCTCATCAAACTTGCGCTCAGCGTCGGGTGCAGGCTTTCCGCATCCGGTGACAGCAATCCCGATCAGGGCGGCGAGAATGGCATTGCGCATGCCGCCTTATGCGACGGGGCCAGCCGCGAACGCAATAGGGGCATTCCCGCCCTGCCTTTCTATAGAAAGGAAACGCGCGCGAAAGGAGTAGGAACCCCGCATTAAACTGCCGAAAACAAGTGACATTGAGCGTGTCGATTCCTTGACTTCCACGGGTATTATGATACCGTTCTACATATGGCGTCGATCAGCGAAATCTCAGATTATTGGCAAGGGGTCCGACGCCAGCCGCCCCTTGTTCCATGCCCCGCGCTCGCTGGTCGGCGCCTATTCATCCGGGAGGCGGATCATGCAGAGTATCCCGCACACTGAGACGGCGCAGGGGCTCGCGGCGGTCGCGTTCGAGCCGCGCCAGTTCAGCGCCGATAATCTCGCGCTGCTCCGGTTCGCGCATGACATTGCCCAGCATTACCAGCTCGACGTGCTGGCCGTTCTCGATCGGCTGTGCGCAGTCCCGCAACCCTTCCTCGACCTGGCGCGCGATCCGTGCGGCCTCACGGCGCTGGCGTCCATGATCGCGGGAGATCTCGGAACCGAAGTATCCGCGCCGTTTATGGTGACGGTCCACTGATGACCGCCCTTTCTGCCCTTACTGATAGCCTCGGGGCGCGTCCGGCGGCCCGCCATGACGTTGACTGGAGTAATGACCTATGCCCGCATCAGTAGTCGGTGGCCTTATCTCGGGGGCGGGTGCCATCGGTGGCGCCATCCTCTCGTCGAAGGCGCAAAAGAAGGCGAGCAAGACCGCCGCTCAGGCGCAGCTTGACGTGACGGCGCAGAATAACGCGCTCGCCCGCGAGCAATACGCCAAGAACCAAGCCGCCCTTGCCCCCTGGCAACAGCGTGGCAACGCGGCAGGGCAGGCCATCAATGCCTTGCTCGGCATCGGGCTACCGTCCTCCGCAAATGACAACACGCTGCCCAATTCGACGGTTGCCGGAACGCCGATCTACGGCGGGACCACCGGTTATAGGCCCGCTGACGGGTGGGTTGGCTTCAATCCGGTCAAGGGGCCCGACTACGGGCGCAACGCTCTGCTCGGAGATTTCGGCGCGCCGACCGGCGGCCATGTCTCGACGCAGGCAAACGACATTCGTCCGGCACAGACCTACGCCGACCCGAACCAGCAATATCAGGACGCTTTCTCGAACTACCGCAATTCGACGGGCTATAATTTCCGCGTCAACGAAGGCGCGCGGGCGCTCAATGCGGGGTTTGCTGGCAAGGGAACGCTAAGGTCCGGCGCGGCCATGAAAGCCTTTGGGGAATTTGGTCAGAACATCGCGAGCGGCGAATTTAACAACTATCTGAACAGCCTTTTCAGCGTGAGCAATCAGGGCCTCTCGGCTGCGAACGCGCAGGCGGGCGTCGGCTCGAACTTGGTCAACGCCGTCACGAACAACAACAACAACGCTGCCGGTGCGCTAGGTGCGAACGCGCTGGCCGCGGGCAATGCCAATGCCCAAATGTGGGGCGCGGTTGGAAACGCCTTCGGCAACATCGGATCGGGCATCGCCAACGGCCTTTTTTCCAGCAGCTTCGCCCCCCCTCGCAACGACTACGGCATTGCTGCCGGTTCGATCTACTAAGGAGCGGCCAACATGACCATCAATTGGGGCATTCTCGATCCGAACGCCGCCCAGCGAGGCGCCGAAATGTCGCAGGCCATCTTTGACCGCTTCCGGGCGGACAGGGTGAGGGGAGCAACGGGCGCCGCCCTGCAAGAACTGATGGCCGATCCGAACGCGGCCCCTGCCAGCCTGAACGCTCTCGCGCGCCTCGCGCCGGACGCCGCCGCGCATCTCGTCCAGTTCCAGCAGGCCCAGCAGGACCGATCGCGCGAAACCCAGTTTCGCAACGCGCTGGCCGATTATTACGGGGCCGGTGCCGGCATGAATGCGCTCATGCCCCAGCGCCCGATTGCTGGCCCGGCAACCGAACCGCCGCCGCCGACCAGCGACGCGCCGCCCCCGGCTGCCGATTGGGAGGCCCGTCTTGGCCCGGGCGGCGTTGACGCGGCCCTGTCTACCTCGAACGTCAACGGGGCGACCGCGAACAACACGCCCGACCGCCCGCTTGTGACGGGCGGCGCGATGGTTCCGGTCGATCCCAACGCCATGCTTCCTGATGAGGCGGATATGATAGAGCGGCCCCCGGAGGCTGACACCCCGCTGCCTCCTGAAATCGCGCGCGCCGCGAACAGCTCCGACCCCAACGCGCGCAATGCCGCCTTTCGCCGGATGATGCAGATTGATCCGGTCCAGGCAATGAAGATCCAAAGCGATGAGCGCGAGCATACGCTCGATGCAATGGAGGATTCGGTGAAGGCGTTTCGCTGGGCGTCCGAGGCGCTGAGCAACGCGGGCGATGACGCGACCTATAAGCAGATTCTGGCCCGCGTCGAACAGGCGACGGCCCCGCTTGGCATCGACATTCGCAGCATGGTTCCCGGCACGCACCCCGGCCCCGAGGGCATCCGTCAATTGCAGTTGCAGGCGCTCGACATTTCGCAGCGCCTCGCAGCGATCGACCGCCGTTTCACCGCAGAGGCACGGGTTGCGGACATAGAGGCCGACAACGAACGGCAGGACCACAACACGGAAAGCCTGATCCGCGAACGCGAACGCCGCACCGGCATTGCCCAGCAGCGCGCCGAGACCTCCGCGAGCCGCGAGCGCCGCCTTTCTGCAGGCGGTGGCAAGCGGGGCGGCAAGTCCCCTGCCAAGGTCAAGCCGGGTGAACCTGTGGCAGTCGGCCCCGATGGGTCCCGCATGGTCGTTCGCGGCGGCCAGTGGGTTCCTGCGCAATGACCGGTCTCGAATATCTCCGCAAAGCGGGCGGCGATACGCGCGCGCTCGTGCAGCTCGCTAAGGCTGCGCTCTCCGCGTCGACGATGGAAGGCGGCAGTCCGCTGGTTTCAACCGTCGAAGGGCTGACGTTCGCACGCCTCGCCGCCGCTCAAGGCGATCTGGCCGCGATTGGTCTCGTGGTCACGCTCGGGGATCAGCTTGGCGACCTGCTCGATGACGTGGGCGAATTTGACGCCGCAACCATGATGCGCGGTGTCGCGCTCGGCACAGCGGACGTGGCTTGCGACAAAGCCCCCGAGGGATCGATTGGCGAAATCCTGGGCGCCTACCTTGCGGCGAATGAGAACGCCGATCCTGACACCCTGCCGCACGCGGGAAGCGCCCGCCGCTTTTGGGAGGAGCCGTAACCTTGGCCGATCTGCCACCGCCGCCGCCAGGATTTACCGTCGAGCGCGCGCCGCCGCGTCGAAGGTCCCGCGACCGGTCCACGTCCGGCGAAACGCCAGGCAGGAGCTACACCGCCACCGGGCGCACGATCGACGGCGACACGATCCAACTGCAGCCACCGCCCAACGCGCTCGCCCCCCTCAATGGGCGCCTGAGTGGCTATGACGCTTTCGAGGGCGACCAGGTGGGCTACCGAGCGGACGGCACGCCCGTTGCGCTCGGCTCGGACTCCCTGAATGCGTTGGCGGCCTTCGCCACCCCGCGAACCACGGTGATCGGTGTGGGCTCTCAAAGCTATGGCCGTCCAGTTGTCGGTTTGACGGTTGCGGGCCAAGACCCGGTGAACGCGCTTCTCCGTGCGGGGCAGGGTTATGCCGCGCCCGAGTATCTGAGCGCTGACCCGGAGCGCGCCGCCTCCTATATGGAATCGGAACGGCTCGGCCGCCTTAACCGGCAAGGGGCGTTCGGCACGGCGCACATAAGGCCCGATGCTTACCGGCGCCCCCTGACGACGCGCACGATCAAGCTAGCGGCGGATGAGTATCTGGCCTTTGACGACCAGCTTCCCGCCGACGCTCCGAAGCTCAAGCGCCTGACCCCCGAGCAGGAGGGCAAAGTCGCGCGCTATATCGCCTCGCAGGCGGGCAATCCGAATTTCTCGCTCCAGCAATATCGCGACTGGTTCCGCAATGATCTGGGCGTGACGGACATTGAGCCGAGCGATAATCCCGATTTCATCGAGAGCGTGCGGAAGGGCGAAGGCTTCTCCCCGTCCGTCGATTACGGCGTGCTTGATGCCGAGTCCCAGCGCGAATTGCAGGAGCTTACCGCCTTTTCAGGAATGCGCCCCGAGGACGCGCAGCAATTCCGCGATCTTCTCAAGTCGGCGGACCAAGACACGGTGCTTAAGTTCGCGCAGTCCAAGGGCATGACGCTCGATCCCCGCGACGTGGCGGCCTTTTTCGAGGCGCGCGCGAGCGGAAAAAGCGCCCCGATCCCACTTCCGATCATCAACCCCGGCGACGAAGGCTTGGGGTCGGCGGCGCGCGGGTTCGGTGATCCGCTCGGATTTCTCGATGAGATGGGCGCGGTGGTCGATACGATTGGCGGCACGGAAAATCGCGAGAACGTTTGGAATAGCGATCGGTCATTTGGCGAAATCTACGACAACAACTCCCGCCAGAACCGCGCGATCATCGACTACGACGAAACGCATCATCCCTTCTATCGAGGGGGTGGCCAGTTGGTCAGTGGCATTGCCTTGCCGTTCGGTAGCGGTGTGCGCGGCGTCACCGGGCTTGCCAAGGCTGGCGCGGCAGAGGGCGCAATCTATGGCTTTGGCTCGGGAGACGGCACGCTTGGCCAACGTCTCGCGAACGTCCCCGTCAATGCGACGATCGGTGCGGTCGGCGGCGCAACGGTAGGGAAGGCGATTGAGGTGGGCGCTCCGCTCATCCGCAAGGGTGCTGAACGCCTTTTCCGTCCGGCCGCGGAACTGCCACCGCCGCCACCGGGGTTCACGATTGAGCATCCGGTTGGCGCAGCTAACATGGACGCTGAGACTTTTCCCTCGGTTTCGTCAGCCCGTCAGCCCGATGTGATCGACGTTTCGGCGAACCGTCCCACGCCCCTGCTCGATAGCCCGACCGAGGCCATGATGCGGGCGGCAACCGCTCGGGTCGAGCCGGCTGACGTGCTGCCCCGGCCTGCCAATGAGATCCAGTCGCTCGACGAAGCGGTGCGGATCGGCGAAGGGATTTATCCAGAAATCCCGGCGCCCCGCGAGCGCGACTATCTTGAGGCGGCGCAATTTCCCTCCCGCGCCAACCCTGATGGAACGATCACGCGCAAAGGTCCGGCCGATCTGGTCACGTTCATGCGTTCGCTCAATGGCGTTCGCGACGAAGGCGGCGAGCTATCGGCTGCCGGTATCAGCAACGCGGCGCGCAAGGGCGAGGATTTTGCGGGGGGCGAGAACCGCCTTGGCAAGCTGGTGAACCCCGAAGGCCTGAGCATCACGGAAGCCGCCGAGCGGGCCTATCAGGAGGGATATTTCGCCGAATTGGACGCCCCGCCCACCAATGCCGAATTTCTCGCGGCGCTGGATGATACCTATCGCGGTGTTGGTCGCCGGTTCCGCCCACAGGACGAAGGGCAGATTCAGGCGTTCGAGGGCGCCCGCGATCAGCGCCTTGCAGTTGAACGTGCACGGGTGGAGGGGGCGCCGCTGGTTGATGACGTTGGGCAGCCCGCCACACTTGACGACATGATTGCCAACACGCCGCCCGCGACCGCCTATGACGACTGGAATAACGCGGTGGTGTCCAAGGTCGGGAACATTCGGGTCGATAAGCTCGACAGCCCCCAGGACATTGTACAGGCGCTCAAGGTCGCTGACAATGTGGCCGGCGGGTTTGACGCCTCACGGCGCGGCAAGATCAGCTTTGCGGAGACGCAGACCCTTGCCCAAGACCTCGGCATGGCAGCGGACGATCTGCTCGCCCGCCGCAAAGGGCAGGCGTTCAGCGCAGAGGAAGCTTATGCGGCCCGCGCAATCCTCGCCAAGTCCAGCAACGAACTGGTCAACATGGCCCGCCGCCTCCGCTCGATGGGCGATGATCCGGGTTCGGAAGCCCTTGCCGCGTTCCGCAAGGCGCTGCTTCGCCACGCCGCAATTCAGGAACAGGTGTCGGGAATGACGGCGGAAGCTGGCCGCGCGCTCTCAGCGTTCCGTATGGCTGCCAACAGCCGCGACGTGCCGGGGCATGTGCTGGAAGGCCTCGCCAATGCAGGCGGCGGCCCGCAACGCCTAAAGGACGCGGCGGAAGCAATCATTACGCTGGAGCGCGATCCCGCCAGCCTGAATCGCTTTGTCGAGATCGCGAGCAAGCCGAAGTTCAAGGATAAGATGCTTGAGCTTTGGTATAATTTCCTCCTGTCGGGACCGCAGACCCACGCGGTCAACATTCTCAGCAACACCATGACCAGCCTGTCACAGATCCCCGAGCATGCGATTGCTGCCGGGATTGGCAAGGTCCGGTCGATGACCCCGAGCGCCCGCCGCGCTGCTGAAGATCGAATTTCCTTTACCGAAGTAGCCTCGCGGGCAACCGCCTTGATCCAAGGCGCCAAGGAAGGGATGCGAGAAGCGGCCTACGCCTTCCGCTCTGGCGAGCCCCGCGACTTCGTTACCAAGGTCGAAGCGCAATCGCAGAAGGCAATCAGCGGCAAGAAGGGCGAGCTGGTACGCCTGCCGTCGCGATTCCTCACCGCCGAGGATGAGCTATTCAAGGGCATGGCCCGCCGCATGGAATTGACCGGCCTCGCGATCCGCCAAGCGCGAAAGGAAGGTTTGCGCGGCGAGGAAGGCCGCCGCCGTGTCACGGAATTAGTGAGCAACCCCACTGATGAGATGTGGGAGCAGGTGATGGACTATGGCCGCTACGTCACCTTCCAGCGTCCCCTTGGTCCCCATGCTTCCAAGATTGCGGCCTTCACGAACGACCTGCCGATTACCAAGGCGGTGCTTCCGTTCATTCGCACGCCAACCAACCTGTTCAAGTTCGCGATCGAGCGTTCCCCGGCGGCTCCAATCCTGCGCGAATGGCGCAAGGATTTCGCGGCCGGCGGCGCGAGGCGCGACCTGGCTGTTGCGCGTGCGACCGTGGGCACGGCTATGGGAACGCTGTTCGCGTACCTTGCCGAACAAGGCTCCATCACCGGATCGGCGCCGCGTGACAGGAACAAGCGCGCGCTGATGATGGCGGATGGCTGGCAGCCCTACAGCGTCAAGATTGGCGACAAGTTCTACAGCTACCAGCGCCTTGATCCCTTCGCCCTGATCATCGGCGCTGCTGCCGATATGGCGACGCTGGGGGAGGGGATGACCGAAAACCAGAAGGCCAAGGGCGCCGCGCTGGTGTGGGCGAGCATCATCGGCAACCTGTCGAATAAGACCTGGCTGTCGGGTGTCTCGGATATGCTCGCCGCGGTCGATGATCCCGAACGCTACGGGGACAATTTCTTTAAGCGGTTCGCGGGCTCGGTCGCGGTGCCGACCGGCGTTGCGCAAGTCGCGCGCACGCTCGATCCTACGTTGCGGGACACGCCAGACGCCATGTCCACGATCCAGTCACGCATCCCCGGCATGTCCGATAATCTTCTGCCAAAGCGGGACGTGTGGGGGCGCGCCATCGAGAAAGAGGGCGGCCTGGGACCGGATATCATGTCGCCTATCTGGACATCTACCGAGAAGGCCGACCCCGCGACATGGGAAGCGATCAGGCTCGATGCGCCGATCAGTCCGCCCGACGATGACGAATACCTGTCCCCCGAACAGATGGACCGCTGGCGCAAGCTGAGCGGTGAGACGGCGCACGAATGGGTTACGGAGCTAATCAAGGAACCCGCCTATCGATCGCAGGACGCGGACAGTCAGCGTGAGGCGATCAAGTTCGTGATGAAGAAGGCCCGCGAGCATGCAAAGGCCAATGTCGTGTCAGGCACGCGACTGCCGTCCGCACGACCGGCGAAGGGGCAACGCCGCCAACGCCGCCCGTCCGGTGCAGTCCCGCCGCCGCCCGGTTTCGAGCTGGAATGATGACTAGCGGGCGCGACCCTCGAATGAGGCCCAGCGCCACGCCCGAAGGCGGAAGCCCCAGGTCATAGATTGCAGGACGCGCGCGCCTTTGTGCTCGCGAACGATCATGCCGGGGTATCCGGGATAGACCTCCTCGGGTGCATTGGACCCGTAGGTGGCCGGCGTCCCGAAGAGGTTCGCCATCTCCTGCACCGTGCTCTTGTTGGTGTAGAGGTTGCACATCGGAGAAGCATCCTAATTGTTATCGTGCAGATGTCGACGCGATCATTCTTGACATTTGGATGTGCGTTGAGAGAAGCGATTTTTGGGAGGGCAAGTTATGGATGAAGAATTGGAGTCCATTTCCAAGTCCATTGACGCAAAGATTCGTGATCGTGCAACGATAAGCTTCAACGCCTCGCTTTTTGTTAAGGTGGCCATGGTCGCGATCGGGTCGATGATCGTTGCCATTGCCCAATTCATGATTGGACCGGCAGATTCCGGCTGGTCAACATGGCAGGTCATAGGGATAGCTACCGCATTAATCGTTGGTGTGGGCGCTATCTTCGTTGTTATAACGGAGCGCGACGCCTCTGACGACCTCGCGGCAGCCCGCGAGGCGCTGACCAAAGCCCAACGCGCTGAGCGGGAATTTGAGTCCTATGTGGAATTAGAGGAAGCTATCGATCAGCTGATTGAGCTGTATCAGGCTGCTGGCGTGATGCGAGGTGCTATTGAAACAGTGGCAGCAAAAGGCATTAACAACGAGATTTTGATTGCCAGCACGATTTTAGCGGCCAGCGCGCGATCACTGTCCATCGCGATGGACTTTGGGCAATCTGACCGCTGGACCATTTGTATCTATATCGCTGAAAAGGATCTTGAATCTGAACGCTACGTATTGCGGTGCATCGCGCACGAGCGAGCAATCAAGTGCGACTTGGCTAATGCCCGTTCCTGGCCGGAAGGAACCGGGCTCGCTGGAGTTTGTTTTTCAAATCGATCAGAGATGATCCTTCCAAACCTTCAAGCCGATGGCGTGCGTTCGATATTCGCTTCCGGTGTTACGGATTCTCGTCCAGACGACGCTGAGCGGTACCGCTCCATGGTCGCGGTGCCGGTGATGGTGCAAGGGCTTGATCGCCCTTGGGGTGTGGTGACAGCCACAAACGACCAAGTTGATCATTTTTCCTATGAGGAAGCCCAAGGCATAAAGCCGGACGAGGGCGCGCGATTGCTGGCAGGAATGTTGGCGGTAGGTATCGCCGTCGCTCGTGCGCATAGTGAAGTTTCAGGCGAAATCCCGCAAGAATCGTGATACGATCACTTGCGGTTCAGGTTGGGGGAAGCAATATGCTGGACATGAACTTCGTGAGCAACGCACATTCCCGTGAGTCCGAAATTGATCGGACTGTTGAGGAGCTTATCGAGCAGATGGTGCTTGGCACGCTGAGCGATGCTGATCGTGCACGGTTTCTAGACCTGCTCGCGCAACGGTCCTATCTCATGCGGCCTCACATTCGCGTGACTAGACCGGTTCGCGCAGCGGGACGTGCCGTGGCATAAGCGCGCGAGCGTTCAACGTCGCCGACGCACCTCGCGCTTCCGTTCGATCATGTCGGCATAGGGCAGACGCACCGTCGCCTCCTTGATCGCAAGCTAGATCGATGGCCCTTGCCGGGATCGCCCCGCCTCGCGGCATTTCCTGCACCGCAGGCGGCGGGTCCATCGAGATCGCCGCCTTTTTCGTGTCCGGCATCAGTGCGGATCGCGGATCTTCAATTCAAATGGCTCGTCGCCGGCCGACAACCGAAACGTAGCCGCCGCCACAAGGATGCGGCTGCTCAATCGTGCTCGTCGAAAATGCGGTCAAAGGCGTCCAGCGCAGTCTCATCTGCAAGCAAATCTATATACCGTTCGCCTTCGTCGCTCTGCTCTTCATCGACGCTCACCATCGTCTGGTACATTATACCGTGGGACCGCAAGACGTAATAAAGAACGGATCGGCCGTCGAGCAGTAGCCGCTCTCTCGGGATCGAACCGTCGAGCACGGCGAGGTAAATGGAGGAGGCAATGTCTTCCCGGACATCCGGAGCGTAGCTGGTGGGAACGCACCGTTCGATCAAGTTGTAGGTCTCATCGCTAATCCCGGACCTCGCTCGATAGACTGGTCGCAATGGTTTCGGTCCCGCAATCTGAGGCAGGCGCGCCAGGTTGGGAAACTCGCCCAGCCAGCGGGCTATGACGTCGCGTCCCGTGCGATAGTGACGCGCGAGCGCTTTCATCGACAGGCCCGGGGCGACCGCCTCGAAATCGTCCGGCGGCTGGCGGCGCGCTCGCCATCCGATCCCCTCACCCCGGATCTTCTCACTGCAAAAATAACTGTGATCATGAGGCCCGCCGCATTTGCATGGCGGTACCGGTGCTCCCTCGGCTCGCAATCGCTCGCGCCATCGAAGGACAAAATGCCGTATGCTCCGCGCGCTTTTCCCGGTGTCGGCTGCGATCGTGCGCATGCAGGACCCCTCCGCCGCCAACATTTCAATACGCTCGATGGGCGGTCGCGGGGTAACAGCAAAACCTCGATTGGCCACGGTAAGACCAGTTTCTGCGAGCCACCGACGCACCGAAGTTGAATTAGCTCGATAAAGTCGTTTGAGATTTTCGATGGAATATTTCGCGGCCGACAGTTTGAAGTCCGGTGGCGCGTCTCGGGCAGGAAATGGTGCGCGCGGCTTTTCGCTACATCTGCGCATATGATTCGACGGCGACCCACAAACGCAGGTGGGTAGCTCGACCCCTTTCGCGCGGCACGCTCGGCGCCAACTGTAGACGCAACTTCGAACCTGGACCTTGGGAATGTTCGTCAATTCTACAATGCGATCGATGCCCAAACCTTGCTGCGTGAGACTGACAACCTGATTGCAACGTGGTGTACGTGGTCTCATCTCAACTCTTTGGCCAGTAATGTGGACAGCGGCGTTCTAGTCTGGCCCCAAAGAGAGGGGGAGTCGCCTCAACCTGAAAAAAGGGCGGCGAGACGAAACCCGCCGCCCAGATCGGTCTTGTCATGCAAGTTCGCGTCAGCTTTCAGGCCCGCGATACCCGTCGGCGAAAGGGTCTAATCGCTGTCGCCGGCCTGAGCTGCGTCAGCCGGTGTGGTCGGAGTCCCAGCGGCCACCGGAACCGCCATCGGCGGCGCTGCCGCGGGCACCTGCAGGGGTGCCGGTGCTACGTTGTCGAAGGCGAGCACGACGTCCTCGTCAATGAAGCCGCCGACCGTGCCGCCCTTGGGAAGCACGGCGCTGGTCCCGGTGACAAAGAAGCCAGCGATCGGAACGAGCGCGACCGATGCGACGACGCCGCCGGTGCCGGTGACACCCTTGTCGTCGAAGGTGCCCGTCAGCCTGATCTGGCGGCCGTTGACGCGCAGATAGAGAACGCGCGCATCGAGCTTGCCCGATTTCCCCCACATGCCCTTGTTGCGCACGCCAGTGATTTCGCCCCATGCGGGCGTTCCGGATGGAATGACGGTGACGCCGTTTACCTGCACGGGCTCGGCAACCTCCATCATGATGCGCTGGCCGACGCGGGCGGCCTTCTTCTTCGTCGTAATCTCTTCCATCAAGCGGAGCACGACGGGCGTTCCCGCGCGCAGGACGGCGTTGGCGGTCGGCGTTTCGGTGATCACGGCAGTTTCTGGCAGCGGCGCCGGTGCGGCCTCTTGTGCCGCTGCGCTCGACGCGAACAGCATGACGGCCGCCGAAGCGGCAAATATCCCAGATTTCATGTTGACCCACTCCCCCAAATAGATGGCGGGATTTATAGCCAAGCCGGACGGCGGCGCAATATCCGTTGTTGGTGGTCAGCAGCGCGGCGGCTCCAGTACTGGCTTGGACTAGCGAATGCCCCCTACCCATTGAAGCACCCCGGCCACGAACATCGCGAACAGGGCGAAACCCGCCGCTATGACGAGCCGATCCTTCATCGCCAGTCGTTCCGAATGACTGCGTGGCCCTCGCGCACCATCTGATCGCCCACGTCTCGACCGTTGACGGTGACGCGGCAGAGGGCGCGCTTGTAGCGATCGACCCCATTGCAGTGCAGCGTGGCCGGCTGTTGCAGGATGATCCTCAGGCGGTCCCTCGCAGCGTAGCCGGGGGCGGGGTCGCAATGATGGCACCGTGGGCTACCCGGAAGCTCGGGGGCGTCCATAGGGCCGCTGGCGGCGACAAGGCGGACCTTTGTGCGGTCACAGGTCGTCAGGGTATCGCCGTCATGTATATTGGCGATGCAGAGGGCGAGGGCTTCAAGCAAGCTGCTTCCAATACGGTTACGATTTGTAGGTGCGGGGATTCGACGCCGACCGCATTTTCGTGCATTCTCCTGCCGGGGAGTGGGGCATGAGAGCAATAGCAATCTTTGCGCTGTCGCTATGCGTCGCAACAGCGGCGGGCGGGCATCCGGGTAGGCTGGCGGCTGACGGCTGCCATAATGACCGCAAATCTGGCACGCGCCATTGCCATCGGTCGCCTGGGCGATCTGCCCCGCCAGCGGAACGGCCACAGCGCCTAATCGGCGGCGATGTTTATTTCCCCAATTGCGCGGCCGCTCGATCTGCTGGCGCGGCGCCGGTTCGGCGTGGCAGCCCCGGGTATGGAAAACACCTCGATCGAGACGGCGATGGTGTGGGGTGCGAGTAGCAAAAAATGGGCAGCGAGCTAAAACCCGCTGCCCTTATCGATGAAGGGGTTGGTTAGTCCCTGCTTCGCCGCCGATCGCCAACACGCTGGACGCGGCCCGCGGCATAGTCTGCGCGCCAGTCGGTCATATAGCGCTCGATCCTCTCCGCGAGCTTGCGCCGGACCTCCCTGCCATTGCGTAGGTCCGTGACCAACCTTGGATCGCCCGCGACGTCACGGCCAAAGGCGCTTGGCGGCATGTCGGCCTCTCGGAGAAATGCCTTCACGCGCATAGTGAGCGCCCCGCTCATTGATTGGGCTGCCAAAGCGGGATGACGCTCTGGTCCTCGCCATAGTCGAACGCTGGGGCAAGATCGGCCTCCGGATCGTGCGGCTCGTCGTCAACGCCCATGTCGCAATCAGCGATAGGGCAACCGGGGCCATCGTTGATGCGCTGCCAGTTGTCATCCTCGCCGCCGCTGTGGTCGGTTTCCTCTGGCTCAAAGTCTGGGTCTCCATCCTCATCGTCCAGATGATCGACCAGCCTTTGAACCAGCCGCTCCAGCAATGGACGCGGAAGCGACGGGAGCAGGGACAGGGCAAGAGCGGTGTCGGCGGGGAGCCGCGAAGCTCCCCGTCCGACGCTGATATGCAGCGCGCTCATTGGAACACCTGCGCGGCAAGGTCGACGGTCTGGATTGTCAGCCACGACACCGCGAGGCAGATAACCCAGCCGATCAAGGTCATGTGGCTGGCGGGCTCGGAACGGGGCGCGCTCATTGGCCCTGCTCCGTCTGGTTCGTGATGGACCGAAGTCCTTTGTCCCGCATGTAAGCCTTGAGTATTTCGGACCCGCCGGGAACGATTTTGAGCGAATCAACCCGCGCGTTCATCGTGGAATGGTAGTGCTGCGCATTGGTCTGCTCGAAGTCGTGAGCAAACTCCTCGCCCATATGCTCGGCAGGGGCGACATAGCGCGGCGACAGTTCGTAGGTCGGGAAGCCTAGCTGAACATGGCCATCGAAGCCCATCGCGAGGCTTCCACCGTCAGCCGTCCATTTTGCAATCCACGCCTCCGCAAATTCGGATTGCAGCCGTGCCATGTCCGCAATCACCGCGTCTGTAAGGCTGCGGTGGTAGGCGCTGATATACTGGTCATCGGGTCCAAGTTCGCCATATTCGGGCGCGAAGAGGAGTTGCAGCTTTTGAGAAACCGCGCCGAAGTCCGGTGCGGGGGTCCGGATCAACGAATTGCGCTTGTCGCATTCGACGTGACCAAGGCGATCCGTTTCTCTGTCCATGCTGTCGAGCGCCGGGCTCGGCGTTCCCTTGGCCTCCTCGCGGGCGGTGGCATTGGCGGCGTCGATAAGATCGAAGGCGAGTTTCGCCGCTTCCCACGCCGCATAGGCGGCTCTCCAAGTCTCTTTGATGGTTAAGGTGGTGGCGCCTTCGGGCGCACGGGTGCTATCAGCTCCCATAGTCGTATCCCTTCATCACAAGGGTTGCGATTAGCGCCGGGGCTGGGACTGCAATCCCGACTTCGGCGCGCCTTGGCTTCTGGCCTTGGCGATAACATCGTTATCATGGTTAAGAGTGTTGCGTCAATGGTCGTGTGAGACTATTGTTATCGCGATGACACCGACACAATCACGCATGGCGCGCGCTGCGCTCAAATGGTCTCTTTCCGATCTGGCTGAACAGGCTGGAGTTGGCAGGGCGACAGTGGCGCGCTTTGAGCTTGGCGAAGGCGAAACCGGGCCCGATACGCTCGACAAGCTGCAAAAGGCGATGGTCGACGCGGGCGCGGACTTCACGCGCCGCGCTGGTCGCGTCGGGGTGACAGTGTCGGAATGAGTGCCGCCGCGCTGCCGGATAGAGACAGGAGGGGATATGGACACGAACCAATCGACGCGCCGGCCCTACTACGATACTAACCGGCGTGACTACGAAGCGTACATCGCCGAGGCTGCTCAGCGCCTTCAATTTCAGCACGATTTTGCTCAGTCCGCCCTCAAAACCCTCGTGCTAGTCAACGGCGGCGCGATAATTGCGCTGTTCACCTTCCTCGGCCACGATCGCGCAGCTTTCGATCTCATTTGGCTGAAGCGTTCGTTCGCTGCATTCGCAGTCGCGCTCGGCCTTGCAATGTTCGCATACTTTGGGGCCTTCTATTCCCAAGCCAGCTATATGAACGCAGTATATCAGCAAGCGATCAACTCCCGATCTGCTATGGCTGGCCTTGATCATAGGGAAGATGAAGGGCCGACTGAAAGGCGGGGCGATAAGTTTTTGAGAGTTGGCGTCGGCGCCGCCCTACTATCGCTAGCAACTTTTTTCGGTGGATCAGTCTGCGCTCTCGTAGGTCTGATTTGATCGCACTCGAGCGCGAGCTTTGGGCATGCGCCTTGCTCATCGAGCGCGAGCAGGGTGATAACGCCGCTGTCTACATTGCTGAGCGTATCGGCGATCTCGCACTGGAGGGCGTGCCGCCGGGGTTGCGCGATGGAAAGCGATTGCCGAGAAGCTATCATTGCTCTGGACCGGCGAGCACCCATTACCGATGTGAAGGTGCGGGAAGCGGCTGGGACGATCTGGCGGTGTCATCGGGGCAGCGCCCGCGATTGACGGATAAGGGGTCTGCCGTCTTCGGTCGCAACCCGCTTCCCCTGACGGCCGATATAGCACGAGCCGTTTAATCGTGAAAGGCATTCAATGTTGACGAACTAATCGGCAAAGCCAATCACTGCGCATTGCGCCGGATCGGCGCGTTGAAACCCCGTCTGGACTTCAAGAAATCCTTATGTGGGCACAAATGAGGGAACGATTTAAGCCAGCCGGTCGAAAGGCTAGCGATTTCAATCCACTAGGGAAAGGAAATGGAGGAGAGTGAGGGATTCGAACCCTCGGTACCGTTGCCGGCACTTCGCATTTCGAGTGCGACGCTTTCGACCACTCAGCCAACTCTCCTCGCTGAGGCAGACGCCCCTAGCGGCGGTCCGCCGATCATGCAAGCCTCTCTTGGCAAATTTGCCGCCTGATTCGCGGGCGCGCCGAGAAGAAGAGGGGACGACGTGCCGCTGACCGGACTGAAAGTGCTCGATTTCGGGCGTTATATCGCGGGTCCCTATTGCGCGGCGCTGCTCGCTGACTATGGCGCCGACGATCCGGATCGAGGCGCCGGGCGGCAACGACGACCGCTACACCGTCCCCGTTGCCGCCGACGGGTCGGGCGCGATGTTCCTCCAGATGAACCGGAACAAGCGCTGTCTGACACTGAGGCCCGGCACCCCCGAAGGCCGCGAAATCGTGCGCCGCCTGGTCGCCACCGCCGACGTCGTCGTCGCCAACCTGCCGCACGATGCGCTGATCAAGCTCGGCCTCGATTATGACTCCCTGTCCGCGATCAATCCGCGCATCATTCTGGCCGCGGCCTCAGCCTTCGGAAGGGAAGGGCCGCTCGCGGAACGCGTAGGCTTCGATGCGGTGGGGCAGGTGATGTCGGGCGCGGTTCATCTGACCGGTACGCCCGACCAACCCTTTCGCGCACAGGTCAATTATGTCGATTTCGGCACCGCGCTGCATTGCGCCTTCGGAGTGATGCTCGCGTTCCGCGAGCGCGAGGCGACGGGGAAGGGGCAGTGCGTGTCGGGGTCGCTGTTCGCGACCGCGCTCGCCATGTCGAACGCGCTGACGATCGATCATGCACTGAACGGCATCGAGCGCCAGCCGATCGGCAATCGCAGCTACAGCTCGGGGCCGACCGACCTGTTCCGCACCCGCGACGGCTGGATCGTCACCCAGATCGTCGGCGCTTCGATCTTTCGCCGCTGGGCCGAGCTGGTCGGGCGGCTCGACCTGATCGACGACCCGCGCTTCGCGAGCGACATATTGCGCGGCGACAATGGCGAAGAGCTGAGCGCGATCATGCAGGCCTGGTGCATCGAACGGACCAGCGATGCGGCGATCGACAAACTCGCCGCGGCGCGCGTCCCAGCGGCGCCGGTGGTCAAGCCCGCCGACGCCTTGTCGCATCCGCAGGTCGCCGCGATGGGGCTCGTCGAACCCGCCGCCTATCCCGGCACCCCCGCCCCCGCACCGGTCATCCGCGCGCCGGTGCAGCTTTCGGCGAGCGCCAAGGTGCCGCCCACGCGCGCGCCGCAGGTCGGGGAACATAGCGACGCGATCCTTGCGGAGTTGGGATATGACGCCGAAACGATTTCGGCTTTGCGCGCGGCAAGGATTATTTGAGCTCCGACGGGTGGACGGCGTCGCGGCGGATGCTTAAATACCGATCAGTATGAAATTTCAGGAGCTGCCGCGATGACCAACCAGAGCGAATATGTGCCGCCGAAAATCTGGACCTGGGACAAGGAAAGCGGAGGGCGCTTCGCCAATATCAACCGTCCCGTCGCCGGTCCCACCCACGACAAGGACCTTCCCATCGGCCAGCACCCGCTCCAGCTCTATTCGCTCGGCACGCCCAATGGCGTGAAGGTCACGGTGATGCTCGAGGAACTGCTCGCTGCGGGGCATGGCGACGCCGAATATGACGCCTGGCTGATCAATATTGGCGAGGGCGACCAGTTTTCGAGCGGTTTCGTTGGCGCCAACCCGAACAGCAAGATCCCCGCGCTCGTCGACCGCAGCGGCGCCGAACCCATCCGGGTGTTCGAATCGGGCGCGATCCTGATCTACCTTGCAGAGAAGTTCGGCGCCTTCCTGCCGACCGATTCCGCGAAGCGCGCAGAGACGCTGTCGTGGCTGATGTGGCAGATGGGCAGCACGCCCTTTCTCGGCGGCGGCTTCGGTCACTTCTATGCCTATGCGCCGACGAAGCAGGAATATCCGATCAATCGCTATGCGATGGAGGTGAAGCGCCAGATGGACGTGCTCGACCGCCGACTGGCCGAGAGCGAATATCTGGGCGGCGCCGACTATAGCATTGCCGACATGGCGGTGTGGCCGTGGTACGGCGCGCTCGCCAAGGGGCTGGTCTATGACGCGGGCGAATTTCTGCAGGTACAGGATTACAAGCATGTCCAGCGCTGGACCGACCAGATCGCCGCGCGACCCGCGGTCAAGCGCGGGCGAATGGTCAACCGCGTGACCGGCGACCCCGCGAGCCAGCTCCACGAGCGGCACGATGCCTCGGACTTCGACCTGCGCACCCAGGACAAGATCGCGCCCGAGCCAGCGGAATAGCCGGCGAGCGGACTGATCGACCGTCATTCCGGCCTGTGCCGGAATCACGAAATTCATGGAGAGTGAATGACCATCGTTCCGTAACCAAGGCGCAACCCGGGTGGATTTTAGGGCCCCGCCTTGTTTCGACTCTTCGTAAAATACGCAAAACGGCGCGCTCGTCGCTGCGACCTGTCTTTTAGCCGAAGCCGTCATACTGGCGGCATGACCTATCCGACCATCATAGCTTCGCCGCTGGCCATCGGCCGCCGCCTCGCCCGCAACGCCCGCGGGGCGGCGATGGTCGAAATGGCGCTCGTCCTGCCGATCTTCCTCGTGCTGCTGATGGGCATCCTCGTCTACGGCCAATATTTCATGCTCGCGCACAGCGTCCAGCAGGCGGCGAACGACGGCGCGCGCGCCGCGATCACCGGACTCGACGCCGCCGACCGGCTTGCGGTCGCGACGCGCGCGGTCGACCGCAGTCTCGCCGGGGTGCGCGGAGTGTCGCCCGCGACCCGCTCCGTCGCCGTGTCGGAAACCACCGAAGCGGTGACCGTCGCAGTGACCTTCACCGTGCCCGAGGGCGCCTTCATCCGGTCTTCATTCGTGCCGTCGCCGGGCGATGTGATCCGTGCCGACGCAACCTTCGAACTGCCTGCGGAGTGACCAGCATGCCGCTTTCTTCCTTTCGCTCGCTCGCCACCGACACTCGCGCCGGCATCAGCATCGCCAGCGCCTTCAGCCTGACCGCACTGATCGGGTCGGCGGCGCTCGCGGTCGATGTTGGTGCGCTCTACCTCGACCGCCGAGAACTCCAAGGCATAGCCGATGCCGCGGCGCTCGCCGCCGCTGCGGCCGATCCCGACCAAAAACGCGCGGCCGCCGAGCGGATCATCACGGCGAATTGCGACTGCGGCATCCGCATCGATGCGTTCACCGAGGGCAGTTACACCGCCGACGCCACGATCGCCGCCGAACAACGTTTCGCCGCGGGCGGCGCGTCGCCCAACGCGGTGCGGATCACGCTGGCGCGCAGCCATCCGCTCAGTTTCGCGCGTCTCTTCGCCGGCAGCGATGCGCGCGACGTCCATGCGACCGCGACCGGCGCGCGGCGCGGCTATGCCGCCTTTTCGCTCGGCTCGCGCGTCGCTGCGGTGCACGGCGGGGTACCCAACGCCTTGCTGTCGGCGCTGACCGGGAGCCAGCTCAACCTTTCGCTGATGGACTATCAGGCGCTTGCCAGCGCCGACGTCGACCTGCTCGCCTTTTCGGAAGCGCTTCGTACCCAGATCGGCGCCGACGCGCTGACCTTCGGCCAGACCCTCGACAGCCGGGTCACCATGCCGCAAATCCTCTCGGCACTGGCGAGCGCGAGCGACGGACAGGCGGCCGCGGCCGTCGGACAGATCGCCGAAAGCGCGGTGCCGACCAGTCTTATCCCCTCGCGCGCGATCGACCTCGGCCCACGCGCGTCGAGCATTCGCGCCGATGCCGCCAATCCGGTGAAGGTCAATCTGCTCAGCCTGATGCGCGCGATGCTGCTGCTCGGCAACGCCAACCGTCAGCTCGATCTGTCGCTTGCCAGCGATCTGCCGGGTGGATCGGGGATCGACGTCGCGCTGATTGTCGGTGAGCCGCCCGCGAACTCGCCGCTGATCGCGGTCACCGACGATCAGGCGGTGATCGTCCGCACCGCGCAGGTCCGGCTCAAGATCGGCACGCGCATCGCGACGCCCCTCGCAAGCGTCAATCTGCCGATTGTCGCCGAACTCGGGTCGGCCTCGGCGCGGATCACCGACATCGATTGCAGCAAGGGCGCGAGCGATGCGGTTGCGCTCTCGGTCACCACCTCGCCCGCGATGATCGCGATCGGGTCGGTCGACGCGGCCGATTTCCAGAATATGCAGCGCCCGCTCGACCCGCGCCCCGCGCGTCTCGTTGGCCTGCCGCTGATCAGTATCGACGGCGGGGCAAAGCTCGATGCCTCCGATCTTTCCGAGCAGCCGCTCTCCTTCTCGCGCGACGATATTGCGGCCGGGACGGTAAAGACCGTCGAAAGCGGCGGCCTGGTTGCGGGCACCGCCCAATCGCTCGGCAATCAGCTCGAACTGAAGGTCAATGTCCTCGGGCTCGGGCTCAACGCCAAGGCGCTGTCGACGCTGGTCGGCACGACGGTGGGCGCTGCCGCGCCGGTGCTCGACGGCGTGCTCGAAAGCCTGACCGGCGTGCTCGGCGTCCACCTCGGCGAGGCCGATGCACGCGTCAACGCGTTGCGCTGCGGTCACGCGCGGCTCGTTTGATCGATCCGTCTCGGCGCGGGAATGGACTGGTTTTCTGGCCGTAAGTGCGCCGACGCAGCCCATAAGGGACGGTGGAGGTGGGCATGGCATCGAAACATGATCCCCGGCGCGTCCCGGCGGCGGAATTCATCCGCGATTTCGCGAACTGGCGCATGCAGGCGGCGCGCGAGCCCGTCGTCGTGACCCATCACGGCAAGGATGCGCATGTGCTGATCTCGCTGGACGACTATCGCAAGCTCGATGGAGAAGAAGCCGGGACCGTAGATGTTCTGCGGGATTCGCAATCGGCCTTGCTCGACGCGGTGCGCGATGCCGTGCTGGTCGTCGACCGGCAGCGCCGCATCGTCGCGGTCAATCCCGCCGCGTCCGACATGCTCGAATGCGCCGCCCCGGCACTGATCGGCAACACGCTGATCAGCGCGCTTCCCGGCCTTGAGAGCAACCTCCTCTTCCCGCATGTCGCGCGGATGATCGACCATCGCCAGCGTTTCGCGGGCGAGGTGCCGGGGCTGCTGCGCCCGCGCCAATGGCTGCGCGCCGATCTGATACCACTCCCCGTCGGCGGCGCGCTGATCCTGCGCGACGTCAGCGAGGGGATCGGCGACCTTGCCGAGCGCGATGCGCTGCGCGCGCTCGCGACCGCGATCGATGCCGACGGCGGCGTCGGCCATGCCCGCATCTCGGTTCGCGAGGCGATCGAGGCGGCCAGCCCCGCGCTCGCCGCGATGGTCGGCGTCGACGAGGCCGCGATGCGGCGGGTGCGCTTTTCGGCCTTGCTCGCACTCGGCGAGCGTCACGCCTTCGCCGAAGCGCTCGAAGACCTGTTCCGCACGGGCGCGCCCGCACGTATCGCATCCGAGCTCATCACCCGCGAGGGCGCGGCGCTCCCCGTCATCCTGTCGATCGCTGAACGTCGGGGCGCTTATGCCAGCGACGGTGCGCTGATTCTCGTCACGCGACGCTAAAACCAGCTCCCGCGCTCGATTTCCCGGCTTCCTGCGGGCAAGGAGAAATATTGCCCATCCTCGCCAACGACGATCGGTCCATCGAAATGGCTCTCCGCCCCGTCGAGGAACGCCGCATAAAAGGCGCGCGAGGGCAGGGGCGGGACGATATGGCTCAGCACCAGCATCTTCACCCCCGCACGCCGCGCACTGTCAGCGGCCTGTGCGGGGCTGGCGTGATAATCGAGGATGTCGTGCATGATCTGCCCCGTCATCGGGCGCCCCGCCGCTTTCAACCGGTCGGAAAGCTCTTGCACCATCTCGGGCTGCAGCGCCTCGTGGATCAGCAGGTCGGCGCCTTTCGCCGCGGTTTCGAGCGAGGCCGACGGCGCGGTGTCGCCACTGATCACCACCGACCGCCCCTTATAGTCGAAGCGATAGCCGACCGCGGGCTGCACCGGACGATGATCGACCGGGAAGGCGGTGACCTTGAGCCCATCGGCTTCATAGACGACCGTCGCCGCCGCCGGCATCGCGAAGGGCATGGCGGTCGCACCTGCCGCCGTCGGCGGAGTGACGACCGCGCCGTGATGCGCGGTGCGGTAACGGTTGTCGGCGGCATAGGCCGCGTTGAAGCCCCCGATCACCGCCTCGACGCCGTCGGGGCCGTAGACGGGAAGGGGCGCCGTATTGCCGCTCGCGGTCCAGCGGAGCAGCATCATCGGGCCCAGCCCGTCGATATGGTCCGAATGATAGTGGGTCAGGAACAGCGCGCGGATATTGCCGTTGGGCAGCCCCATCATCGAAATGTTGCGCGCCCCGCCTTCGCCCGCATCGACGACGAACATCGCCTTGCCTGCGATCACGACGGTGCATGCTCCCGCGCGATCGCGGCTCGGCAGCGGCGATCCGGTGCCGCAGAGCGCGACATGCAGCCCGTCGGGCAGGTCGGCAAACCGATCGCGCGCGGCAGCTTGCGCCGCTCCGCGCTCGAACAGCCAGAGGCCGATCGGCCGCTGGAACAACAGCACCGCCGCCGCGGCAACTACCACGAACAGCACGATGAACAGCGCGATGCGCCTGCCTTTGGTCATTGGTCATCCCCCACCCGTTTCCGGCATCATGGGGAAGGGAAGGGCGCTGGACAAGCCGCGATGTTCGGCGCAATCTTTTCGCCATGTTGACACGCCGGAAGGTTGCGGGTCGCAACTTACCGTTTACGTAAACGTGAGTGCTTATTATAAGAGCCCATTGCCCAAGGGAGAATCGTCAATGGACATGGAGTTCAGCCCCGAAGACCTCGCCTTCCAGCAGGAAGTGCGCAGCTTCATCGCCGAAAACTACCCCGCCGAACTGCGCGGCAAGCAGGACGAGGGCGACGAGCTCACCAAGGAGGATTTCCTCTCCTGGCACCGCATCCTCCACAAGAAGGGCTGGGTCGCCCCCGCCTGGCCGGTCGAATATGGCGGCACGGGCTGGACCCCGACGCAGCGCTTCATCTTTTCAGAAGAAACGGCGCGCGCCGACTGCATCCGGCTGATGCCCTTCGGCCTGTCGATGGTCGGCCCGGTGATCTACACCTTCGGCACACCCGAGCAGAAGGCGCATTTTCTGCCGCGCATCCTGTCGGGCGAGGACTGGTGGTGCCAGGGCTATTCGGAGCCGGGTTCGGGTTCCGACCTCGCCTCGCTTCGCACTGCGGCGGTGCGCGACGGCGACGACTATATCGTCAACGGGCAAAAGACCTGGACGACGATGGCGCAGCACGCCGACTGGGGCTTTTTCCTCGTCCGCACCGACAAGGAAGCGAAGCAGCAGGAAGGCATCAGCTTCCTCCTGATCGACATGAAATCGCCCGGCATCACCGTGCGCCCGATCATCACGCTGGGCGGCGAGCATGAGGTGAACGAGGTTTTCCTCGAGGATGTCCGCGTGCCGCAGTCGCAGCGCGTCTATGAGGAGAACAAGGGCTGGACCTGCGCCAAGTTCCTGCTCGCGCACGAACGTACCGGCATCGCCGGCGTCGCGGCGTCGAAGCGCGGGGTCGAGCGCGTCAAGGCGATCGCCAGAACCGAGCTCGACGGCGACCGGCCGCTGCTCGCCAACCCCTTCTTCAAACGCAAGGTCGCCGAGCTCGAGATCGATCTGACTGCGCTGGAATTCACCGAATTGCGGGGCCTCGCGGGCCCCAACGCGGGCAAGGGGCCAGGGCCCGAGTCGAGCCTGCTCAAGATCAAGGGCAGTGAAATCCAGCAGCGACTGACCGAACTGACGCTGGAGGCGGTCGGCCATTATGGCGCGCCCTATTTCCGCGGTTTCGGAGAGGGCGACAACGAACATCCGATCGGGCCCGACTATGCCCATCGCGCCGCGCCCGCCTATTTCAACATGCGCAAGACGACGATCTACGGCGGGTCGAACGAGATCCAGCGCAACATCATCGCGAAGATGGTTTTGGGGCTCTGATGAGAGTGTCGCCCCCGCGAAGGCGGGGGCCGCAATCGGCCTTGCCCATCACCGCAATATAGAACGACAGCGGCCCCCGCCTTCGCGGGGGCGACGGGGAAAAGAAATGGATTTCACCTACACCGAAACGCAGGACATGATCCGCGACACGCTGGCGCGCTTCCTGAGCGACACCTACGGCTTCGAAACGCGCCAGAAGTTCATCGACAGCGAGGTCGGGCGCGACCCCGCGATCTGGACCGCGCTGGCGCAGGACCTCGGCATGCTTGGTGCCTCCTTCGCCGAGGAGCATGGCGGGCTCGGCGGCGGCGCGCTCGAAAATGCGATCATCATGGAGGAACTGGGCAAGGTCATCGCGATCGAGCCCTATCTGCCGTCCGTCGTCATTGCCGGCGGCGCGCTCAAGGCCGTCGGCGGCGCGCAGGCCGACGCGATGATCCCGGAGATCATCGCGGGCAACGCGATTGTCGCCTTCGCCTATGCCGAACCGCAGGGCCGCTACGATCTCGCCAACCTCAAGACCAGCGCGAAGAAGGACGGCGCGGGCTGGGTGCTCAACGGCCACAAGGGCGTCGTCTATGCCGCGCCCTGGGCGACGCACCTGCTCGTCACCGCGCGCACCGGCGGCAATCAGCGCGACAAGGACGGCGTGTCGCTGTTCCTGATCGACGCGAAGCTGCCCGGTATCGTTCGCCGCGACTATCCGACCGTCGATGGCAACCGCGCCTCGGAAATCTATTTCGAAAATGTCGCGATCCCCGGCGACGCGCTGCTGGGCGGCGAAGGTGCCGGGCTGCCTCTGATCGAGCGGATCGTCGACGAGGCCACCGTCTCGATCTGCGCCGAGGCGACTGGCGTGATGCAGAAGCTCCACGAAGGCACGCTCGAATATACACAGCAGCGCAAGCAGTTCGGCGTGCCGATCGCCAAGTTCCAGGTCCTCCAGCACCGCATGGTCGACATGTTCATGGAGGTCGAGCAGGCGCGCTCGATGACGATCATGGGCACGCTGAAGCTCGACCTGCCCGAGACGGAGCGCATGGTGGCGGTGTCGGCGGCGAAGAACAAGGTCGCCCGCGGCGCGAAATTCGTCGGCCAGAACGCGATCCAGACCCACGGCGGCATCGGCATCACGCAGGAACTGGCCATCGGTCATTATTTCAAGCGCGCGACGCTGATCGAAGGCCTGTTCGGCAGCGCCGACTATCATATGGACCGCTACGAGCGGCTGGCGCTCGCAGACTAGGGAACAGGCCTCTCCTCTTCGGAGGAGGGGCCCTTCAATAGGCCACGTCGACCGCGATCCGCAGCGTCCGGGGACGCAACGGGGTCAGATAGCCCGCGCTCCCCTCGACGAAGGGCGTGCCGAGCGCGAAGCGGTTGCCGCGGGCGTCGAACAGGTTCGTCAGCGTCAGCGACAAGCCGCGCCGCTCGTTGCCGATGCGCGCCGCGAGCCCCGTGTCGACATAATCGCCCTGGCCTTCGCCGAGGATCGGCCCGATCCCGAGCCGCGACGGCCCGACATAATGGGCCCAGCCGTTGACGCGGAAATCCTCGTCGCCGATCGGAATCGCATAATTCACCGCGCCGCGAACGGCATAGCGCGCAATGTTGGGGATTTGCCCAAGCCGCGCCAGCAGCGCGGAAAACTGGGGTGCCTGACCATCGGCGGCAAATCGCGTCGCGATCGTCCGCAATTCGCCCGCGAACAGTTCATCGACCCGGCTGTGGTTGTAGACTGCGCCGACCTCCAGCGACAGCGACGGCAAAGGCTGCACCGCGAAGGCGCCCGAAATGCTCGTGATGCGCCCATCGCCGATATTGGCCGTGCTGGGGAAGCCGTTCGAATCGATGAAATCGGCCTGGATGTCGCGCCAACGGCTGTAGGATATCGAAATATGGGCGTCGAAGGGGCTCTGGCCCTTCTCGCCGAAGCGCACACCGCCTTCCCATGTGCGGACCTGGTCGTTGCGGAATCGCCGCACGAAGCTGCTATCGATCGCAAGCCCGCCGGGACGGAAACCCTCCTGATAGCGGGCGTAAAGCGTGACATTGCGCACAGGCTTCGCGAGCACCGAGAAGGAAGGGAGAAGGTCGGTCTCGGTTCGGTGCGCGGTGATCGCGCGTTCGGCCATCGCGATCGCGAAGGGAACATCCTCGCCGCTGCCGCCGAGCCGCGCGTGCGAAACTCGAAGGCCGCCGGCGACGAGCAGCTTCGGCATCAGTTCGACCGTCGCCTCGCCATAGCCGGTGAATTCGGTGATGCGGTTGGTCACCCCCGTCAGCGGTGCCTGGAAAGAGAGTTCACCATATTCGCGCTGCTGGCGCGTCCTGTTGTCGACGAAGCTCGCACCGACCACCCAGCCCAACCCCTCGTGGAAGGGCCGCGAGAGCCGCGTCTCGCTGACGAACATGCGCGTCCGGTTCGACTGGTCGAGCACGCGCGGCTCGCCATCGGCGCCGCTTGCGTCGAACCGCTCGAACAGGCGATGACTGATGAAGGCGTTCGACGACTGAAAGTGCAGGCCGCCCCAATCTTTCGCGACAACCAGCGTCGCCATGCCGTAGCGCGCGCGGGCGTTCTGCTCGACCAGCGAATAGCGGGTCAGCGGCGGCGCATCCTTGTCGGCGTATTGCGCGTCTTTCGAGGTCGTGGCCTGATAGACGCCGCCGAGATCGACGGTCCAGTCATCGCCCACGTCGAGGCGGAAGGTGCCGCGACCGCCGCGGACCTCGACGCGATTGACGTCGTCCTGGCCGCGCAGCGGATTGTCGATATAACCGCCGTCGGTCAGCATATAGCCGACGAGGCGCAGCGCATGGCGGTCGCCGACCGGCACATTGGCGATGGCGCCGAGGTCGCCGCCCGGGTCGCCGTGCTGGGTCACCGAGGCGCCGGCGATCGCCTGCAATTCCATCCGATCGGGGGTCGGCGCCTTCGGCACGACGCGGATGATGCCGCCGAGCGACCCGGCACCATAGAGCGTGCCCTGCGGGCCTTCGAGAATTTCGACGCTGTCGACGTCGTAGAGGCGGAGATCGGGGTCGGGCGCATTGTAGCTCAGGCGGATATCGCCCAGATATTGGCCGACCGTCGACTGGGTCGGGCCGGTGAAGCTCGAATCGGCAATCCCGCGAATGAACAGTTTGTTGCGCCCCGATCCCAGATGGGTCGAGGAGACGGTCGCCATGCGCGCGAGGATCGACTCCATCCCGCGCTCGCCACCGAACGCCAAATCGCCGCCATCGAGAACGGTGGCGACGCCCGCAAAATGCGAATGGGGAAGATCGGTCTTCGACGCGGTGACGATAATCTCGTCCCCAGGCGGCGCGATGCCATCAGGGGCCGGGCCCGGTCGCGTCGCGTGGCGCGGCGGCGAGGTGGCGCGGCGGGCCACGCGCGGCGAGGGCGGGCGCCGCTCGATGCGCCAGCTCGTTTCGCTCACGCGCACCGCCCGCGCATCGGAGCCCGCGAGCATGCGGCGGATCGCATCCTCGACGCTCATCCGCCCACGCACGGCCTTGACGCGGCCGTTCCACAGATCGGCGTCGGCGACGCTGATGCTGACTCCTGCCTGGCGGCTCAGGACCGGCAAGGCGGTCGACAGATTACCCGCCGGAACGTCGAACCGATACTGCTCCGCCGCCTGCGCCTGGGCGGAGACGCACAGCGCGGCGGCCGCGATCAGGGGAAAGCGGCTCGTCATCTCAGCGCGTCAACACCCAGCCGTCGCCTCGCCGTTCGGCGCGCGTGCCCGACAGGGCGGCGAGGTCGGCGACGGTGCGGCCGCGGTCCTCGGCGATGATCAGCGCGCCGCGGAAGGACAGATCGCTCGCCTCGGGCGCGATGCGGACCTCCATTCCCGCAGTGCGCCGCAGATCGTCGGCGACGTCGGTTAGCGGGGTTCCGTTGTAGACGAGCAGGCCGGTGCGCCAGCCGCCGACGTTGGCGACCTCGATGTCATGAACCTTGGGCGCCTCCTGGCCATCGTCGGTAGCGTCGAGTCCCTGTCCGGCGACGACGCGGACATTCTCGCGCCGCGGATTATAGGCGACGACGCCTTCGGACACCACCACCGACGTTCCCGCGTTCCGCCGGACAACGTTGAAAGCGGTGCCGAGGTCGACGATCTCGGCCTTGCCCGCCTCGACCACGAAAGGGTCGCCGTCGCGATGGACGACATGGAACATCGCCTCGCCGCGCTCGAGCCGGGCGAAGCGCGGGCGATCGTCGTCGAGCCTCACCAGCGACGCACCATTGATCTCGATCTTCGATCCATCGGCGAGCGTGATGGTGCGATGCTCGCCCGCCGCGGTCTCGATGCGGTTCGCATCGCCGAGCAGATTGAAGCTCGAAAGGCTCACCACCGCGACGAGCGCGGCGGCCATCGCCCCGCCGAACCAGGCGCGGCGCGACGGACGGCGGCGCACCGGCGTTTCTTCCCACACGACCTGCGGCTTCGCGGCCGGGGGCAGCGCATCGAGGTCGGCGTCGAGGCTGGCGATCGCGTCATAGGCGTCGGCGTGGTCGGGATCCTCGGCCAGCCAGTCCGCGAAGGCGTCCCACTCGGCAAAGCCGGGGTCGCGCTGGCGGATTATCCAGTCGATGGCCCGCGCTTCGATGTCGGGGTGCAGGTCAGGGCGCATCGAACTGCCTCCTCACTGCGGCGAGCGCGGCATAGACCTTGCGCAGATCGGCCTCGACGGTGCTCAGGCTGATACCCATTTCGGCGGCGATGTCGCGCTGTTGCGCGCCGTCGACGCGAAACCGGCGAAAGATGCGCGCGGGGCGTTCGCCGGTCGCGGCGATCGCCTGTTCGACGAGTGCGAGCTGCTCGCGCGAGATCAGGGTGCTTTCGGCCGAGGGTTTCTGGACGGCGGCGCTTTCGCCCCACGCCTTGTCGCGCAGATCGCTCTGTCGCGCCGAGCGATAGCGGTCGAGCATGAGATTGTTCGCAGCGCGCATCGCATAGGCCAGCGGATCGGCGACCGGCCCCATGCGGCGCTCGGTCAGGCGCATCCAAAGGTCCTGAAACAGATCCTCCGCCGCATCGCCCGCGCCGCGCACCACCAGGAAACGCACGATGCGTTCGCGGTTGGCGAGCAATACGCCTTCGATGCCTTGCGCGGCGTCGGTTCGATCGGTCGCCTGGGTCATGCTTCGCTTGGTTAGGAACGCCGTTCGTTGTGAGCCGGTACCCGCACCCCTGGCCCGGTACGTCCCCCTGATGGCGCCCTCATATAGCGGCTCGGCGAGCGCGCGCAACCGCGGCGCGGGAATGAAGGGGTGGGGGGAGGCTGCCAGAGCGAGCATCGGTCGATCAATCCAAAAAGGCCCTAGGCAAGGGGGAAGCAGGGTGAGGAGGGCTTCCCCCTTGCGGGCGGGACCGACCCGGGGGGCTTTGGGTCGATCCGCAGTTCGTGCCGGCCTTACAGGCCGACCTTGAGGCTGGCGCGGAACGACCAGCCGAAGTGGCTCTGCTGTTCCTCCGCGGAGACTTCGCCGCCAACCTGGAAAGCCGAGTTGCCGGCGATCGCGCGCAGGCGCCCGACCCAGCCGCTCGTGCGTTCCTCGGGGATCAGGGTGAAGGCGTCGCCGTCCTTGAACGAGGCGACCGTCGCGCCCAGCGAGCCGCCGACGAGCTGGCGCCGGCCGGCTTCGACCTCGAAGCGCGTCCAGCCGTCATATTCGTCGTTGCCGCCGAAATCGAGACCGACCGCGACCGTCCCGGTCACCGCCAGCTCGTCGCTGCTGCGGCCGAGCACATTGAGGTCGAGTGCGTCGCCGCCGCCGGTTTCGGTGTAGCCGTCCTCCTTCAGCTTGTAATAATCGACCGCGACCATCGGGCGGAACGACAGGTTGCCGCTCGTCCGCGCGTCGTAGGCCAGCGAGCCCGACGCCGAATAGAGCGTGCCGTCCCATTTCCCGCGCATCGTCTTGTCGATGTCATCGGCACCGGCTTCGGCGCGGAAGTTGCGGGTGCCCTTCATCTTGATCGGCGCGCCCGACACGCGGGCATTGGCCATGAAGCCGTCCGACCGCAGGCGCCAGTGCAGCGCGCCCTCGAACTGGCTCGTGCTCACCTCATTGTCGTTGCTGCCGTTGCCGTCCTTGCCGCTGAGGAAGGCGACCGAGCCGCCGAAATTGCCGAGGTCGGTCTTGATCTCGGCGCCGAGCGAGATGCCCCAACCGGTGACGTCGTAGCTCGCGGTGTCGCCGATGCCCTTCGAGGTTCCCCACACGGCCTGGTTCACCCAATAACCCCATTTGCCTTCGTCCTGGAACGGTGCGTTGGGATCCTGGAGGTAGCGCGCCAGCGCGCGTGAGCCGGTGGTGACGGTTTCGAACACGCCGCCCTCATGCTCGGGCAGCATCTGCTGGAGCTGGCCGCGGAACTGCTCGCCGTCGGCGATGCGCAGGAACACGCCCTCGATATCCTCGTCGGCGCCCAGCGCCTCGAACGCCGCGTCGAACGCGCTCGCTTCGGAGCGGTTGAGCCCGAGTTCGCTGACGCTCTTGCGCGACACGTCGACGACCAGCGTGTTTCCGCTCGCCGTCAGTTCGCCCTTGTAGAGGAAGGGGAGGAGCGTCGTTTCGGCGGTCAGATTGTCGGCGCCCGTCAGCGAGCCCGCCGACAGCACGACATGCTCGCCTTCGGCGCCGTCGATGCTGGTAAGCTGGAGCGCAAGCTTCGAATCCTCGTCGAAGCTCGCATTGCCGGTCACCGTCAGCGCGGTGCCGCCGTCGCCGCCGTCGAGCGTCACGCCCAGCACGCCCTCGCCGGCGACCGAAAGCGAGGAAATCGTCGCCGCACCCTGGACGTCGAAGACGCCGCCGTCGACGCTCACCCCAAGCCCCGCCGAATTGGCGAGCGTGCCCGAAAAGACCGATGCACCGCCGATGCTCAGCGTATCGCTGCCGCCGCCGAAATCGGCGAGCCCGGTGAAGCGCGACGAGCCCTCCATCGCGATGCTGTCGTTGCCGCCGCCGAAGGTCGCGTTGCCGGTATGGGCGGAGTCGCCCGAGAGTTTCAGCTGGTTGTTGCCGGCGCCGAAGCTCGTGTTGCCCTTCACCGTGCCGTCCGCGATATCGAAGACGTCGCTGCCGCCGCCGAAGCGAACGTCGCCGACGATGCTCGGCGCGGTCTTGCCTTCGCCGACCGCGATCTGCTTCACCGTCGCGCCGCCCGCATTGGCGACGAGGTCGATCGCGATATTGTCGGCGGCGTCCTTGCCGCCGGTGGCGCTGATCGCACCGCTGTTCTCGACCAGATCGACATTGCCCGACAGGTCGACGATCGCACGCGCGGTGGCGTCTTCGCCGCCGACCTTGGCGCTGACCGTGCCGCTGTTGCGGATCAGACCGACGTTGCTGCCGGTCTCGACCAGGATCGCGGTTGCGACCGAGTCGGCCGCCTTGCCGCCGGTGGTCGCGTCGACCTTGCCCGAAACGCGAATTTCGGGGACCGTCGCGCCCGCGCCGATTCGCATCGCGGTGGCCGAGGCATCCTTCGAAATCGCGTTCACCGCGCCGCCGACGCTGACGCCACCCGAAATATCGACCGCGCCGCCGAGGCCACCGATCTGGAGGCCCGTCGAATCGACGCCGGTGTAGACGCCGCTGCCGACGACTCCGCCGTTGATGATCAGGCCGAAATTGGTGCCGGTACCGGCGACCGCGCCGATCGTGATGTCGCGGCTCGCCGAGCCGACCTGCATCGCAGGCGCCGACCCGAAGGAGCGCACGGCAGCCGAGCCTTCCTTGGCGTCCTCGATGCCGTCGTCATCCTCATCCTTGTCGGTTTCGCTCGAGTCCTTGGGCGGGACCGACAGGATGATGCCGCCAGTGACATCGCCCTCGATCGACAGCGCCGGGCCGCCCTGCAGCAGATCGTCGGCGTCGAGCTTCGAGGGGTCGGCGGGCGCGGTGGTGTAGCGATAGCCGCTTGCGGTCAGCTCACCCTGCACCTCGAGCGCGCCGGTGATGTCGCCGGTGAGCTGCGCCGCCATCGCGTTTTCGCCGATCGCCGCAATCTTGCCGGCGAGGCGGACGTTGCCGGTGACGTCCTGCAGCCCGACGCCGAGCGCGTTGTCGCCGAGCACCGAGATGGTGCCGTCATTGGTGAAATTGCCGGTCAGCGGGCCGCCAAGGCGAATGCCCGCCGAATCATTGCCCTCGATCGTGATCTCGCCCGAATTGACGATATTGCCGGTGAAGGCGCCGCCGGTCGCGATGCCGGTGCGATTGCTGCCGACCGCAAAGGGGCCGTCGATATCGCCATCATTGTCGATATCGGTCGGGGCATAGGGTTCGTTGATGATGATCTTGCCGGTCGCGGCGTTGGTGATCGATCCCGTCACGCCGGCATTGGCGAAGATGCCCGTCGCGCCATTGACGTTGCCGATCTCGATCGTGCCTTCGTTGACGACCTTGTTGTTGCTGTCGATCGTGACCGCGGTCCCGCCGGTCGGCTTGATCGAGCCGTCCTTGGTGATCTTGATGTCGTCGGGCGCGCCCGACTTGATAGTCGAGGTCTTGACCGGCGTCGTCGTGGCGGTGGAGATCGTGGTCTCGGCGTGGGCGGGCATGGCGGCCATCGCGGCCAGGCAGGTCGACGCCAGCAAAGTCTTGCGCATGAAATTCCTCTTGTGATCGGTTCGGGACGTCCTCCCGGGGGACAATCGCAAGACGGAGCCCGCGCCGCCGGGCCTTGAAACTATTTTGTCGGCGCGATGAAGGCGTCGTTCAGCGCATCGTCAGGCGCAGCGGCTAGGCTGGCGGCATGACGAACATATCCCGCATCCGCGCCCGTCCTCTGGCCCTCGCGCTGCTCGCCGGCGCGCTCGCCGTTCCCGCCTGGGGCCAAATGGCGCAGGGCTCCGCGCAGAATTGGGAAATCGGCCCAATCATCCGCGGCAAGAATTATTCGGTCGGCATGCCGCTGCGTCCGGCGCAGGGAAGGGGACAGGACTGGTCGTTCGATTTCCCCCGCGAGCCGGACGGGCGCGGGCGCGGCGGGCATGTCCATTATGTTACCTTCGATCCGGGCAGTCTCGCCGGCAAGACGAAGATCAGCGTCCGCTACCGCGTCGATGCCGCTCCCGGGGTTCGCTTCGTCCCCTTGCAATTTCCCGACCGCACCGCCGCCATCACCCTCTATTTCCAGCGCCGCGGCGACAATTGGACCGCGAAGGGCCGCTATCAATATTATCGCTGGTTCGCGCCGCCCGCGACCATGCAGACGATCGCACCCGGCGTGCACGAGCTGACGGTGCGGCTCGACGATCCAAGCTGGGGTTCGGTGATGAGCCGGACCGCCAGCATGAACCCGCGCGAGTTTCGCGAAGCGCTGGAACAGTCCTCCCGCGCCGGGCTGGTGTTCGGATCGGTCGGCGGGCGCGGTCACGGCGTCTACGCGACGGGTCGCGCGCGCTTCACGCTGCTGAGTTTCCGCATCTCCTGAGCGCCCTATGTTCGCCCGCTGAGCGGTGATATGGGTCGTGGCGATGGAACGTCACGCCTCCTGCCATTGCGGCCAGCTCGTCCTCCGCTGCGCGGGCGAGCCGTCGAAAGTCTCGATGTGCCATTGCCTCGATTGCCAACGGCGAACCGGGTCGCTGTTCAGCGTCGCCGCCTTCTTTCCGCGCGAACGCGTCGAGCGGACGGCGGGCTCGGTCAAGCGCTTCGTCCGGCCATCGGCGAGCGGCTTCGACGTCGCCTTCCACTTCTGCCCCGAATGCGGATCGTCGCTCTGGTGGGAGCCCGGGCGCATGCCCCATCTGATCGGCGTCGCGGCGGGCGCCTTCGCCGATCCCGGTTTCCCGATGCCCGAACAGACGGTGTGGTGCGAAGACCGGCACCCGTGGCTGGAGCTTCCACCCGCGATCGCCGCGCACGCCAGAAATCCGGTGAAAACCGCGACGAGCGAATGACGGCGGCCGACCGGTTGCGGGCATACCTTCTCCCCTCCCGCAGGCGGGAGGGGTCGGGGGTGGGCAGCGACGGGGCAAGAGCCCACCCCGCTGCGGCTAGGCAGCAAGCTGCCAAGCCTCGCTGCCCCTCCCGCCTGCGGGAGGGGACATCAAATCTACCTTCAGACGACAGATTCCCACCCCAAGCCGACAAAGCGCTGTTCTTGCGCTGCCCTCAAGCCGGGAGCTCGATGTCCTCGGACGGCCGCAGCGAATCCTTTTCGGGCTGAAGCAGGTCGAGCGCGAAAAGCGTCGCTGCGTGGCGGATAGCGGCGCGGTCGGTCGACTGAAACTGGACGCGCTGGGTGAAATAATCGTCGGGGTCCTGCCCGCGCAGCGCGCGCGCGAAGACGACCTGGCCGACCGGCTTCTTTTCCGATCCGCCGCCGGGGCCCGCGATTCCGGTGATCGCGACCGCGACGTCGGCATCGCTTTTGGCGAGCGCGCCCGCGGCCATGGCCCATGCGGTCGCGAGCGACACTTCGCCGAAGGTTTCGAGGATCTCGCCGCTGACCTCGAGCTGGGTTTTCTTGGCGTCGGCCGAATAGGTGATGAAGCCCGCTGAAAACACGTCGCTGCTTCCGGCGATGTCGGTCAGCGCGGCGCAGACCATGCCGCCGGTGCAGCTTTCGGCCACCGCCACGCGCCGCGCCGCCACGCGGTTGTTGGCGAGGACCTGCGTTGCGAGATCGTCGCGCGCCGCCTGACGTGATGCTTCGGTCGTTGCTTCAGTCATGGGGAAAGCCTTTGCAAAGCACGTGTTTCTCCTGGGCCGCGGGCATCTAGCCCGGCTCGGCTTCGTTTCGCGGACAACTGGCCATCTGCTTGTCGCCGCGCGCCGCCGCGGTCAGCGTGACTGCGATCAGATGGACCGTTTGTGCGGTACTCAGCGGGGCGAGCGCCTCGCTGATATCGTTGACCTCGGCGCAAGTGTCGGGCTTGATATCGATGCCGAGCGTCTCGACAAAGCCATCGTCGACCAGCGAACGAAACGCCTCGTCGGACAGATTCTCGACATCCTTTTCGTCTGCACCGCTGCCAATCTTGACGAAGCCCGATCGGGCGAGCGGCCATGCGGCATCGGCCTGTTGCCGCAATTCGACGGCGCGCGCGCCGAGTCCGGTTCGCAAATAGCTGGTCGGAGGCAGGTGCGAGGCGCAGGTTTCGACGACCCGATCGATCACCTGCGGAAGAAAATAGGCCACGAGACCGTTCATTTCGGCCGGCGTGATACAGGTTTTCGTCGCCGCTTGCGCCGATGTCGACCCCACCAACGCGACCACGGCGGCCGCCCCCACTGCCATTCGCTTCATACTGCCCCCTTTGCCCTTGGCTTTCGCATATTTAGCGTCATGCGCGCGCCCGTGCGAGCGCTCAATTCTCCGGCAGCGACAGGGTCGCGATCGCCTGCGCGGCGATCCCTTCGCGGCGTCCGGTGAAGCCCAGCCGCTCGGTCGTCGTGGCCTTGACGCTCACCCGTTCGAGCCGAACCAACAGGATTTCCGCGATCCTCGCGCGCATCCGGTCCCGATGCGGGCCGATCTTCGGGGCCTCGGCAATGATCGTCAGGTCGACATGGTCGATCCGCCCACCGGCTTCCTCCACCCGCCGCGCTGCGAAATCGAGAAAGCGCCACGACGCGGCACCGCGCCATTCGGGATCGCTCGGCGGGAAATGGGTGCCGATGTCACCGTCGCCGAGCGCGCCGAGGATCGCGTCGGTCAGTGCGTGGAGCGCGACGTCGGCATCACTATGGCCTTCAAGTCCATGACTATGCTCGATTTCCAGTCCGCCGATCCATAAAGGTTTACCCGCGACGAGGCGGTGGACATCATAGCCCATGCCGACCGCGGTTCGCCTCATCGCCTTTGCCTCCAGCAGTCCTTCGAGGATGGCCCTATCCTCGGCATATGTCAGTTTGTGGAGCCGCGCATCGCCCGCGACCGCCGCGACGAGTACGCCGAGCCGCCGCACGAGCTGCGCGTCGTCGGTCGCGGTCTCGCCCGCCGCTGCCGCATGGGCAAGGCGTAGCGTGCCGAGCCGGAAGGCCTGAGGGGTCTGGACGCGCGCCAACGCGCCACGGTCGACCACATCGCCCGCCTCGTCGTCGGCCTGCCGGACTAAAGTATCAGGGACGGGCAGGGTGGGGATCGCGGCTTCGGCGCTGTCCAGCGCCGCGAGCAGGCGGTCGATTACCTCGGCGGTCACCCCGGGCCGCGCCGCATCGTGCACGAGGACGAGCGCCTCATCCTCCCAGTCCGCGAGCGCGGCAATGCCGTTCGCCACCGATTGCTGGCGCTCGATGCCCGGAGACGCGGAAATCCAGCCTTCGGGCAGGGGAGGTGCGGCTGCCATGACGTCATCGCCGGCTATCAGCACGCCGCCGGACACGCGGGGATGCGCCGCAAGGGCATCGAGGCTCCAGCGCAGCACCGGCTTGCCGCCGAGCGGTTCGAGCTGCTTGGGCCGCGCAAAGCCGGCGCGCGCTCCGCGTCCGCCAGCGAGCAGAATCGCGGCGACGCGCGGGGCTGGCGAAGGCGCGGACTCGGTCATAAGCCGCGCCGGTTAGCGCAGCATCGGCTTGCGGGAAAGCGCCTTAACGTGTAGGGGCTGCTCAAAATTTAGGCAATTTCGACGAAAGCTCCCCGCCATGGCGCCGCTGCGGCCCATCCAGATCGGCAATATCACCATCGCGGATCCCGTGGTCCTTGCGCCGATGACGGGTGTCACCGACCTGCCGTTCCGCAAGATGGTGCGCCGATACGGCTCGGGGCTTAACGTCACCGAGATGATCGCGAGCCAGGCGGCGATCCGAGAAACGCGCCAGTCGGTGCAGAAGGCGGCGTGGGACCCGGTCGAGGAGCCGGTGTCGATGCAGCTCGTCGGCTGCACCCCCTACGAAATGGGCGAGGCGGCGAAGCTCAACGAGGATCGCGGTGCCGCGATCATCGACATCAACATGGGCTGCCCGGTGCGCAAGGTCACCAACGGCGACGCGGGGTCGGCGCTGATGCGCGACCTGACGCTTGCTGCTGCGCTGATCGAGGCCTGCGTCAAGGCCGTGTCGGTTCCGGTGACCGTCAAGATGCGCATGGGCTGGGACCATGACAGCCTCAACGCCCCCGAACTCGCGCATATCGCCGAGGATCTGGGTGCGAAGCTGGTGACGGTGCACGGCCGCACCCGCAACCAGATGTATCGCGGCACCGCCGACTGGGGCTTCGTCCGCCGGGTCAAGGACGCGGTGTCGGTCCCCGTCATCGTCAACGGCGACATCTGCTCGACCGACGACGCGCGCACCGCGCTGGCGCAAAGCGGCGCCGACGGGGTGATGATCGGCCGCGGCGCCTATGGCCGGCCGTGGCTGCTCGGCCAGGTGATGGCGGCGCTGCGCGGCGAGGGCGAGCGCCCCGATCCCGGAATCGACGAACAATATGCGATCATCACAACGCATTATCGCGCGATGCTCGATCATTATGGCGAGATGACCGGGGTCAATATGGCGCGCAAGCATCTGGGCTGGTACGTCAAGGGGCTGCCGGGCTCGGCCGAGTTCCGCAACAAGGTGAACCAGATTCCGGACAGCCGTGATGTGCTCGACGCGCTCGAGCGCTTCTACAGCCCCTTCCTCAGCAGGGCCGCGGCGTGAACGCGCCGACGTCGAGCATTCCGGCCTTCGACCATCACGAACTCATCCAGTCGCACCCCGTCGCGACGCTGCTGATCGACCGCGGCGGCGTGATCCTGTTCGTCAACGCCGCCGCCGAGCAATTGTGCAACATGAGCCGTTCGGCGATGGTCGGCCGCGTCGTCTATGACGTCATCCGCATGGACCGCGGCTATCGCCAGCGGATGAGCGACCCCGCGACCTCGGCGCTGTTCGCGCACCGCGCCGAAATTTCGGTCGGCGATCGCAAGACGGTGTTCGCCGACCTGCAGATGGTTCCCTATGGCGCGAGCGGCCATCGCATCCTCGCGCTCGTCCCCTCGCAAAGCGAGGCCGAACTGATGGGCGGTGCGATCGGGCGGTCGGGCCGCGCGGCGGGGGCGGCCGCCTCGATGCTCGCGCACGAGATCAAGAACCCGCTCGCGGGAATCAAGGGTGCCGCGCAGCTGCTCGCGCGCAAGGCCGACGCCGATGGCGAGCGTTTCACGACGCTGATCTGCGCCGAGGTCGATCGCATCACGACGCTGATCGACCAGATGGAGCATTTCTCGCGCGGTCAGCCGATCGTCTGCGACGCGATCAACCTCTACCAGCCGATCCACCAGGCGATGGAGGCGGCGCGCGCGCGGCAGGACCACGGGGTCCGTTTCGCCGAGGATTTCGATCCGTCGCTGCCGCTCGTCCACGGAAATCATGACGCCATGGTGCAGATATTGCTCAACCTCCTCACCAATGCCTGCGAAGCGCTCGGCGGGCAGGGCGACGGAGTGGTTCGTATCGCGACCGCCTATCGGCACGGCCTGTCGATCGACAAGGACGACGGCCGCGGGCGTATCGCGCTGCCGATCGAGGTGAGCGTCAGCGACAACGGCCCCGGCGTTCCCGCCGACATCCGCGGCGACCTGTTCGATCCCTTCGTGACCACCAAGCGCGAGGGCAGGGGGCTCGGCCTCGCACTCGTCGCCAAGCTCGCGCGCGACATGGGCGGCACCGTGCAGCACGTCCGCGACGGCGACTGGACGCGCTTCCGCGTTCATTTGCCCGCGGCGCCGGCGGCGAAGGGACGGAGAGCATGACCGGGGCCAAGACCATCCTGCTGGTCGAGGATGATCCGGCGATCGCGATGATCATCCGCGAAACGCTCGCCCCCGAGTGCGGCAGCCTCGCGGCGGTGACGAGCGTCGCCGAGCGCAACGCATGGCTCGCCGACAACAACGCGGACCTGATCATCACCGACGTGGTGCTGCCCGACGGCGACGGGATCGACTCGCTGCCGGGGGCGGGCGTCGATCCCCGCACGCCGGTGATCGTGCTGTCGGCGCAGAACACCCTCGACACGGCGGTGCGCGCCACGGGCATCGGCAGCTATGATTATCTCCCCAAGCCCTTCGACCTCGACGAGCTGATCGCGAGCGTGCGCGCTGCACTCCAGCGCCGCGCCGAGCCGGTGGAGCCCGCCGATCCGGCGCAGGCCGACAGCCACGGGCTCGTCGGCCGCGCGCCGGCAATGCAGGCGGTCTATCGAACCATCGCGCGGCTCGCCTCCAACGACCTCGCGGTGCTGATCCTCGGCGAATCGGGGACGGGCAAGGAGGTCGTCGCGCGCGCGATCCACGCGACGGGCCTGCGGCGCTCGGGGCCCTTCGTCGCGATCAACATGGCGGCGATCCCCCGCGAGCTGATCGAGGCCGAGCTGTTCGGCCACGAAAAGGGCGCCTTCACCGGCGCGCACAGCCGCAACGCGGGGCGGTTCGAGCAGGCAGCGGGCGGATCCTTGTTCCTCGACGAGATCGGCGACATGCCGATCGAGGCGCAGACCCGGCTGCTGCGCGTGCTCCAGAGCAATGAATATTCGACCGTCGGGGGCAGCCAGTCGCTCAAGGCCGATGTCCGCGTCATCGCCGCGACCCACCGCGACATGCGCACGCTCGTCGCCGACGGACGCTTTCGCGAGGATCTTTTCTACCGCCTCAACGTCATCCCCGTCACCCTGCCACCACTGCGCGACCGGCGCAGCGACATCGCCGCGCTCGTGCGCCACTTCGTCGAAGCGGGTCGGCACTTCGGGCTGCCGGTTCGCGAATTCGCGCCCGCCGCCATGCAGATGCTCGAACGCCACGACTGGCCGGGCAATGTCCGCGAGCTCGGCAACGTCGTCCAGCGGCTCGCAGTGCTGTCACGCGACGCCGTGGTGACCGTCCGCGATGTCGAGGGCGTACTGCGCGAGCAGGGCGAGGGCGTCCCCGCCGGGCCCGCCGACCTCATCGCGCGCGCGGTCGACGACTGGGCGCGCGAGCAGCTTGCGGGCGCCGAGGCCGATGGCGACATCCACGCGCGGCTCGAAGCGATCGTCGAGGCGGCGCTTCTGCGCCGCACGCTGCGCGAAGTGCGTGGCAACCAGCTCGAGGCGGCGCGACGTCTTGGCATCAACCGCAACACGCTGCGCAAGCGGCTCGGGCAGCTCGATATCGACCCCTCGCATCCCTGACGCGCAGGTCTTGGGAGCAAAATGAGCCGCAAAACGCGTTGAATCGTGATGGCACGCGATATTGTGTGTTCTCTATGCAACAGGTTTGTCGTATCGACGCAACAATGGCGAAGTCGGCTCCCCTGGCTCTCGATATCGATTCGGACGGTCAGGCGGCGCGCTCGGGGGTCTGGCGCTTTGCCGCCCCCGAATATTATACGCTGGCGCTGATCGTCAGCATCGGCATCGCCACCTATATCTTCGTCACGGGCGATGCACAGAGCGAGCGGCTGCTGACGCCGGCGCTGGTCGCGGCGATCATGGTCGCCAATCTCGTGCCCGCGATGGCGCTGATCGTCCTGATCGGCAGCCGCGTCGCGCGGTCGCGCGCCGTGCATTCGATGGCAGGGGGCAGCGGACGCCTGCACGTCCGTCTCGTCGCGCTCTTCTCGCTGATCGCGGCGGCGCCGACGCTGCTCGTGGTGATCTTCGCCTCGCTGCTGTTCCAGTTCGGGGTCGATTTCTGGTATTCCGACCGCTCGCGCGGCATGTTCGAGAATGCAGCCGGCATCGCCCAGGCCTTCTACGAGGACAGCCAGAAATCGCTTGGCGCCAACACGATCGTGATGGCGAAGGATTTGAGCCGCTATCTCGACGATTTTCCGATCGACAGCGACGCCTTCAACGACCGCTACCTTCAGCAGGTCGTGCTGCGCGAGATGAACGAATCGGCGATCATCGAGATCGGCGCCGACGGGATCGCGCGGACGCCGATCATGATGAACCCCGACAATCGCACTGCGGAGGGCCGTATATCCTCCGCGATCGTCAAGCGGTTGAACGCGGGGGAGCCGGTTGTCATCACCCGTCAGGCCGATCGGCTCGAGGCCGCGACGCGTCTGCCGAACCGGGACAACGTTTATCTTTACACCTCGCGCGGCGCGAACACGCTGGGTCTGGGGCAGTTCGACCGCGCCAACACCGTGCTTGCGGACTATAATGCGCTCTTCGATCGTTCGCAGTTGCTGCAGTTGCAGTTCAACGGGGCGCTCTATCTGGGGTCGCTGCTCCTGCTCGCGCTGGCCGTGATCGGCGCGATCGTCGTCGCCGACCGCATCGTCCGCCCGCTCGGGACGCTCGTCGGCGCGGCGCGGACCGCGGCGGGCGGCGACCTGTCGGTGCGCGTGACGCCGACGGCGCGCAACGACGAGATCGCGGTGCTGACGCGCGCCTTCAACCGGATGACCGAACAGTTGCAGGGCCAGACGAGCGCGCTCGTCAGCGTCAACGAACAGCTCGAGGCGCGGCGTAATTTCATCGAGGCGGTGCTCAGCGGCGTCACCTCGGCGGTCGTATCGGTCGATCGAAAGCATCGCATCCTGCTCGCCAATGCCGCCGCCGAGCGACTGGTCGGCACTGCGGGCGAAAGTCTAACCGGCAAGCCGCTCGCCGAGGTTGCCGCCGAACTCGAACAATTGCTCGCCAGCAACGAGCATGAGGCGATCGTCCAGCTCGCGCGCAAGGATGCCGAGCCCGCGACCTTCGCCGCCAAGGCCGTGGCGCAGGGCGACGGCTTCGTGCTCAGCTTCGAGGATATCACCCAGCAGCTCGCCGACCAGCGCCGCGCCGCCTGGTCCGACGTCGCTCGCCGCATCGCGCATGAGATCAAGAATCCGCTGACCCCGATCCAGCTTGCCGCCGAACGCCTCCAGCGCCGCTTCGGCGACAAGGTCGAGGGCGACGAGGCGACCTTCCGCCGGCTCACCGACACGGTGATCCGCCAGGTGCACGACATGCGCCGCATGGTCGATGAATTTTCGAGCTTCGCGCGCATGCCGAAGCCGACCTTCGGGGTCGAGGACGTTCGCGACATCCTGAAACAGGCGGTATTCCTGTTCGAGGTGGCGAAGCCCGACATCCAGTTCGCGGTGACGGTCCCGAACGAGATCGAGCCGCTCGTCTGCGATCGCCGTTTGCTGTCACAGGCGTTGACGAATATTGTCAAAAATGCCGTTGAAGCAATTGAAGAACAATCGAAATCATCGGATGCTTCTCCGGCAGGACATATCGTGGCTTCGCTCGACATCGACCAGCAAAACGCGATCCGCATCCGCATCGCCGACGATGGGATCGGGCTGCCCGAAGCGCGCGACGCGATCGCCGAGCCCTATATGACGACGCGTCAGGGCGGCACCGGCCTCGGTCTCGCGATCGTCAAGAAGATCGTCGAACAACATTATGGCGAACTGGAATTTTCCGACAATCCGGCGGGACAGGGGACGTGCGTGACGCTGACCCTCCACCCCGACCGGTTGCGCCATCTGGCAGGGAAGGGGGGCGACGCGAGCGCGGGACAGGGGGAATCGGTCCCGGGCCGGATCAGGAATCGACAGGACAGGGAAGACCATGGCGCTTGATATTTTGATCGTCGATGACGAGCGCGACATTTGCGAACTGGTCGCCGGCGTCATGGAGGACGAGGGGTACGAGGCGCGCACCGCGTCCGACAGCGACGCCGCGCTCGACGCGATCCGGCAGCGCCGTCCGTCGCTGGCGCTGATCGACGTCTGGCTGCAGGGCTCGCGGCTCGACGGCCTCGGGCTCGTCGAAGCGATCAAGGCGTTCGACCCGACGCTGCCGATCATCGTCATTTCGGGCCACGGCGGGCTCGATACCGCGGTCGCGGCGATCCGCCGCGGCGCGTTCGATTTCATCGAAAAGCCCTTCGAGGCCGAGCGACTGCTCCACCTCGTCGCGCGCGCGACCGAGAATGAGCGGCTCAAATTCGAATATGAGCGCCTGCGCGAGCGCGCCGGTCCCGCCGACGAACTCACGGGGACCAGCGCCGCGATCAACAATGTCCGCGCGACGCTGAAGCGCGTTGCGGGTACGGGCAGCCGGGTGCTGATCACCGGCGCCCCCGGCGTCGGTAAGGAGGTCGCGGCGCGCGTGCTCCACGGCTGGAGCGGGCGGCAGAACGCGCCGTTCCGCGTCATTTCCTCGGCACGCATGGATCCCGAGACGGTCGAGGCCGAATTGTTCGGCGCCGAATCCGACGACGGATCGATCCGCGTCGGCCTGCTAGAACAAGCGCATGGCGGAACGCTCTTCCTCGATGAGGTCGCCGACATGCCGCTGACGACGCAAGGCAAGATCCTGCGCGTGCTGACCGACCAGAGCTTCACCCGCGTCGGCGGGCGCACGATGATCCGCGTCGACGTCCGCATCATCTCGGGATCGGCGCGCGAACTCACGACCGAAATCGCCGAGAGCCGCTTTCGCGAGGATCTTTACTACCGGCTCAACGTCGTTCCGGTCCATATCCCGCCGCTGCGCGAGCGCCGCGACGACATCGCGAGCCTGTGCGACCATTTCGTGCGTCGCTATGCCGCCGACCGCCGCGTGCCGCCGCCCGAGATCAGCGCCGAGGCGATGGCCGCGCTCCAGGCGCACGACTGGCCGGGCAACGTCCGCGAGTTGCGCAACGTCATCGAGCGCGTGATGATCCTCGCGCCGAGCGACCGGTTGAGCCGGATCGACGTCGACATGCTGCCGGGCGAACTGGTCCGCGGCGGCGCCGATATCCTGCCGGGCGCCGAATCGATCACCGCGATCCCGCTCAAGGAGGCGCGCGAGAATTTCGAGCGCGAGTATCTGCGCATCCAGATCAACCGTTTTTCGGGCAATATCTCGCGCACCGCGACCTTCATCGGTATGGAACGCTCGGCCTTGCACCGCAAACTGAAGCTTTTGGGATTGACCGATAATCCCGAAAGCGACGGGTGACGGCTTTGCCCTAGACCTGTGCGGCGCTTTGCCGCATATTGCAGTCGCCAAGATGAACAGGAGCGGGGCACAAGCCCCGCCAAGCGGTATCCGCCGCCAAGAACAGGAGGCCAATGTGTCCGATAAAAACCAGAATCTCCAGGATCTCTTCCTCAACGCCCTGCGCCGCAGCAAGACGCCCGTGACGATGTTCCTCGTCAAGGGCGTGAAATTGCAGGGAATCATCACCTGGTTCGACAATTTCTCGCTGCTGCTGCGCCGCGACGGTCAGTCGCAGCTCGTCTACAAGCATGCGATCTCGACCGTGATGCCGTCGCACGACTTCGACCTCGCCTCGCTGGGCGATGATGTGCGCGACGCGCCGCCGAGCAAGGGCAAGGCGCTGCAGGACGTGTTCCTGAACGCGGTGCGGCGCTCGGACGAGTCGGTGACGATGTTCCTCGTCAACGGCGTGATGCTCCAGGGCGATATCGTCGCCTTCGATCTGTTCTGCATGCTGCTCGAGCGCGAACGGCAGGTGCAACTCGTCTACAAGCATGCGATCTCGACGGTGCAGCCGAACGGCCCGGTCAATCTGACCGACAATGGCGATGGCGACGCGGACGGCGCCGACGCCTGACCGACCATATGAACCCCGACGACGTGGAGGTGACGCGCGGCGTGCGCGCCGTGCTGGTCGTGCCCGAATGGCGCGGGCAGGGGCTTTCGCGCGACCTTGATGCCCGCGTCGCCGAGGCGGCGGGACTGGCGGTCGCGATCGGGATCGAGGTCGTCGCGGTGCATCCTCTGCGCCTGCGGCAGACGCGCGCGGCGACCTTGATCGGGGTCGGGCAGATCGAGGCGGTGAAGCCCGATGTTAGCGAAAGTGCCGCGCAACTCGTCATCGTCGATGCGGCACTCTCCGCGATCCAGCAGCGTAATCTGGAAACCGAGTTCGAGGCAAAAGTCATTGATCGAACAGGATTAATTTTGGAAATCTTCGGCGAGCGCGCGGCGACGGCCGAGGGGCGGCTGCAGGTCGAGCTCGCGCATCTCGACTATCAGGCGGGACGTCTGGTGCGCAGCTGGACCCACCTCGAGCGCCAGCGCGGCG
>Ga0182747_1000287_pt1 | contig 52125 bp, 30 predicted proteins | sample eDN3rd30CBELigBY_FD_128526 | JGI IMG/M metagenome (GOLD analysis project Ga0182747, IMG submission 128526) | Enriched backyard soil microbial communities from Emeryville, California, USA - eDNA 3rd pass 30_C BE-Lig BY (version 2) (version 2) | ecosystem: Environmental > Terrestrial > Soil >... | reverse complement strand
GTGCCGGGCGACCCGGACGCGAGCCTGCTGATCGAGCGGATTGCGGAAGCCGATGAAGACATGCTGATGCCGCCGCCGCACAGCAATCGAGCGCGGTTGAGCGACGAGGAAGTCGAACTGTTTCGCCGCTGGATCGCCGAAGGAGCGGAGTTTGAACCGCACTGGGCGTTCGCACCGCTGAGTGATCCGGTCATCCCAGATGTCCAGAGCGACGCAGCGATTTCCAATCCGATCGACCATTTCATCATCGCCGCTTTGGAACAGGCGGGTATCGAGCCTTCGCCGCCGGCCGATCGGGCAACGCTGATTCGCCGCCTGTCGCTCGATCTGACCGGCGTGTTGCCGGAGCCGCATGAGGTCGCGCGGTTTGAAGCCGATCCGCGGCCGGATGCTTACGAACGCCTCGTCGATGAGTTACTCGCCTCACCACACTTTGGCGAACGCTGGGGCCGGCACTGGCTCGACCAAGCACGCTACGCCGATTCGCATGGCTACTCGGTCGACGCGCAGCGGTCGATGTGGCCGTATCGCGACTGGGTGATCCGGGCCGTCGGCGACGACATTCCGTTTGATCAGTTCACGATCGAGCAGCTCGCTGGCGACCTGCTTTCAGGTGCGAACAAGCAGCAGTTGATCGCTTCGGCCTTTCATCGCAACACGTTGATCAACCAAGAAGGCGGCTCAGATCCCGAACAGTTCCGCCATGAATCGGTGGTCGACCGGGTGAACACGACCGGTGCGGTCTGGCTCGGATTGACGCTCGGCTGCGCCCAGTGCCATACACATAAATACGACCCGATCTCACATCGCGAATACTACGAGTTGTTTGCGTTTTTCAACTCGGGCACCGACGTCAACAACACCGGCGCAACGGTCGCGGTGGCCCGCGGTGAGACGCTCGGCGTTCCCGCATCGCCCAGCGACCGACAACGCGAGGCGAATCAGCGGCAGCGGGAAGCAGAACTGCTGCAGCGTTTGCTCGCCCAGCAGAAGCGAGCCGCAGCCGCGTCAACAGACGAAGAGCCGTGGCAACAGATCCTGTTCCGCGGAGCCAACATTCGAGAAGGCATCGAAGGTGACGCCAGCTTCCAGCCGCTGGCCGATGGATCGCTGCGAGTGGCCGGCAAGCCCGATGCGAACACCAGTTACCAAATCACCGTCGGCCCCGAGCTGCGTCAGCCGCCAGGCGTCGCTGAAAATTCTCAGCAGCCCCCTCGCCAGCGGATCGCCGCGATGAAGCTGCGGGTGCTGAGCGACGACGCTCTGCCGCAGCGTGGCCCTGGACTGGCAGGCAACGGCAATTTTGTGCTGACCGGCGTCGGCGTCCGTGTCGGCGGTCAGGAGTTCCGCCCGAGCGCAGCGTTTGCGGATCACGAGCAGCCCGGCTATCCGGTGAGCGGAACGATCGACGACGACCCGAAAACCGGCTGGGCGATCAACGTCGGCCCGGGGGCAACCAAAGTGATGAACACCGATCATGAAGCGGTGTTTGTGTTCGAGCCGCCGCTCGATGTTCCCGCCGATGCGCCGCTGGTCGTGCAGTTACATCATCAGCTCAATGCCGGCTACCTGATCGGCCGGTTTGCGATTGAGTTTGCCGAGACGGCCTCCGCAGCGCTGCAGCCACAACCCGATCCTGAACTGGTCAAGGCACTTCGCCGCGCCCCAGCAAAACGATCGGGCAATGATCAAAAGCGAATCATGGATGCGCTGCGGCAGGCCTACCCGAGCGAGCAGCATCTGTTCGGCGAGCCCGAGACGGTCAGGCTGATGGTGATGGCCGACCTGCCGACGCCCCGATCGACCTTCATCAGCCTTCGTGGCGATTTTCTGCGGCCTGACCATGAAGTCGGCCAACTGGCCCCTGGCGGCTTGGCAGCGGTTTCCCCTCCATTGCCAGCGGACCCCAGCCACACGCGGCTCGATTTGGCCAAGTGGTTGGTCAGCCCCGACAATCCGCTGACGCCGCGGGTCACCGTCAACCGCGTCTGGATGCGCTACTTTGGCCGCGGCTTGGTGGAAACCGAAGAGGACTTTGGCACGCAGGGCTCCGCGCCGACACACCCGGAGTTGCTGGACTGGCTGGCCGGTCAATTCCACGACCGCGACCTATCGATGAAGGCGCTGCACCGATTGATTGTCACCAGCAGCACCTACCGGCAATCCTCCGCATATCGGGAAGATCTCCGCGAGCGTGATCCGCGCAACGAGCTGCTCGCACGGCAAAACCGCTTGCGGGTGGAAGCGGAAATTGTTCGCGACGTCGCGCTGGCTGCCAGTGGCAACCTTGATCGCGCCATCGGCGGCCCGAGTGTCCACCCGCCGCAGCCCGATGGTGTCTACTCCTTCACGCAGAATCAGAAGCGGTGGGTTCCCGATCGCGGCGGTGATCGGTTCCGCCGGGCGATGTATACCGAGTTTTTCCGCAGCGCCCCCCATCCGTTGTTCGCGACGTTTGACGCGCCCGATTTCCAGACGGTTTGTACCCGGCGGGCACGCTCCAATACGCCGCTGCAGGCATTGACGGTGGCCAACGACGAAGCGTTCGTTGAACTGGCCCGAGCGATGGGCAAACGGGTGCTGCGTGAGGCCGGCGACTTGAGCGTAACCGAACAACTGGAGCATGCGTTTCGGTTGGGGATCAGCCGCGCACCGACTGGCGCGGAAGCGGACATTTTGAACGAATATTACCAGTCGCTGGTCGATGCGCTGCAACAATCGCCGGCGGAAGCCCAGGCACTGCTCGGTGCGGAGTCGGCTGAAGCGGCCGATGCAGCGGAGCAACTGGCGGTTGCTCCAGCGACGGACGCAGACGCGGTTCACGCTGCGGCGCTGGCGGCTGTCTGCCGGACGATCTTCAACATCGACAACTTCATCACGCGAGAGTAGGCCCTGTTTCATGAACGTTTCCCTTGCGCAAGCGGCGACTCAAGCACTGCAGGACCAGACGCGGCGGCACTTCTTTCGCAATTGCGGCATCGGTCTTGGCTCGATCGCGCTAGCCCAGTTGCTCGGTCAGGAAGCGAGTGCACAGCGGCGCAGCGACCAAGTCCAGATCGATCCGGCCCACCCGATGGCCCCGCGGCCTGGGCATTTCCCGGCTAAAGCGAAGAATGTGATCTTCTTGTTTATGGCGGGCGGACCGAGCCAGCTCGATCTGTTCGAAGACAAGCCGAAACTGCGCGAGCTCAACGGTCAGACGCCGCCCGAGAGTTTGATGAATGGCAAGCGGTTCGCCTTCCTCAAAGGCAATGAGACGCTGCTCGGCTCGAAGTTCAAGTTCGGCCGCTACGGCGAGTGTGGGATGGAGCTCAGCGAGCTGATTCCCGAACATCGCAAGATCGTCGATGAAGTCTGCTGGCTGCGAGGCATGACGACCGACGTCTTCAATCACGGCCCTGCCAAGCTGTTCATGAACAGCGGTTTCCAAGCGCCCGGCCGCCCCGCACTGGGCTCCTGGGCGACTTATGGGCTCGGCAGTGAATCGAGCGATTTGCCGGGCTTTGTCGTGTTGCAGTCCGGGCCGCGGGGGCCGCGCGCCGGTGCGACCCTCTGGAACAGCGGCTTCTTGCCAACGTCGTACCAGGGTGTCCCCTTTCGTGGGCAAGGCGACCCGATCCTCAACCTGCGCAGTCCCGAGGGTGTCTCACGCTCGACCGAGCGACAGTTTTATGACACCGTCGCAGCGCTCAATCACGCGCGGTTAGACGAAGTCCGCGACCCGGAAATCATGACCCGCATCAACGCCTATGAGATGGCGTATCAGATGCAGACCAGCGCTCGGGAACTGATGGAGATCGAAAAGGAAACCCCGGAAACACTCGCGTTATATGGTGTCGAGCCAGGTAAGCCGTCGTTCGCCAATAATTGTTTGCTGGCCCGGCGGTTGGTTGAACGCGGCGTGCGATTTGTGCAGCTCTACCACACCAACTGGGACCATCACGGGGGGCCGACGGAAAATCTCGACAAACACTTGCCGGAGGTCAGTCATGAAATCGATCGCGCTTCGGCAGCGCTGGTGCTGGACCTCAAACGCCGCGGTTTGCTCGATGATACCTTGGTGATCTGGGCGGGCGAGTTCGGGCGGACACCGATGGGCGAGGTCCGCGAGAGCGTTGGCCGCGATCACCATGTCGACGCCTTCACGTTGTGGCTGGCTGGCGGCGGTGTGAAAGCCGGTTGCATTCATGGGCAAACCGATGAACTCGGTTTTGGGGTCACCGAAGGGCAGTTGCACGTGCATGACCTGCACGCGACGATTTTGCACCTCTTGGGTTTCGACCACGAGCGGTTAACCTATCGCTTCCAGGGACGCGACTTCCGCTTGACGGATGTGCACGGACGCGTGGCTCACGAGATCTTCGCTTAACGTCGCTGGAGCCCAGCAACCAGAACGTGTTAAACGAAATGGCTCTCGACAAGCTCGTGCAATCCTTCGAACCAGCGGCCGTGTTTGTTGAGCCGCGGATTTTGCGCCGCATCATCCGCCTGGACCGGCGGATTCAAGGCTTTTACCTGTTGGTGCCACACCGCGAAAGCTACACCATCGACCGGGAGCGTTTGCTGACGTTGGTGGAACGCTCGGAGCTGGGGATCGCCGAAGACGCTGACTTGCCGGCGCGGCTGATTTTGCTGCCGCGATCCGATGTCGAGGATTTGAATGATGCCAGCGATGCGCAGTGGCAGGTCCACCGCTATGAACGGCGGATGTTCCATGCCAGCGTGCACTTGGAGCTGGAAAACGCGTTTGCACACCGCGACACGCTGCAGGCCTGGGCCGATAAACGGCGGCGGCAGATCGGGCCGAACGCGTTCGCCGAAATCCGCGACATCCTGCTGAACGACAACTACCTGTTTCCAGCGGCCAGCGACCACGAAACCTACATCGAGTTCGTCGCGGTCTATCTGGAACTGCGGTACTTCGCTCGCTACACGTTGGAGTGCTACTTTCCGGCGATCCGCGACTGGCGAGAAATCGATCGCATCGTCAGCCAGGACATCAACCATCGGCAGCTCTACGAACAAATCCGTATCGACGGGCTGGGCGATCACAAGGGGCGCGGCGAGGGGCGCAAGCCGATCCAAGAGCGGTTCTTCGCTCGACCCGACGGCACAGACAGCTTTGATCTGTTGCAACAGAAGATGCAGCGCGCTGACGCCGTTGGGAACCGCGTCAAGGCGATGCTGGCGAGCTGGCGTGCCGCGCAGGTCGCGCCCGAGGAGCGCCGCGCTGCAGCGGAGGCTGCCGCACATGTGCATCTGCTGCAGTTCGCCGAGCGACTGCGGCCGGTGCTGCGGCTGCCAACTGAGGAAGCTGAATCGCTCGCCGCGGCGCTGGAGCCGCTGCTGGCGCCGGCGGGCGCCGGCGCCTTCTGCGACGAAGCCCGATTGCTATACGACCTGCAGAAGGCCTGCATCGCCCAGGAACAAGAGATCCGGCGGATCAATCTTGTCCAGTGGCTGTTGGCGCGCGGCAAGCGGCCGCTGGATCGCCCGCTGCCGCTGCTGTCCGAGGCGCTGGTGCTCCGCCACCTGCGGACTGCCGTTCGGCGCGTCGCCGGGGCGCGAATCGACGCCGCCGCGCGGCAGCACTTATGCGAGATCCTGGAACAGTCGCTCGAACAGATCGAGTGCGCATCGCGCCGCCGCCTGCGGACGCTGATCCATGAAGTGTTAGAGCAGGTCGGGATCCACCCGCAGAACGTGCCTGAACGGGTCGCGGCTCAGAAGGTGACCGAGGAACTGGTCGACCATGTGCTGGAACGCAGTTACCTGCGGATGGCCGATCTCCGCGACACACTTTCAAAAAATGATCTGAAGCTGCCAGACGTCACGTCGGTAGCCGATGTGGTTGAGGGCGACCGGCTGTTGCAGGCCGACCGCAAATTCGACGTCGTGTTGGATGGAGTCTACCGGCGCGGGGCCATCTATCAGCGTTTGCCACAGATGCTAAGTTCGCTGGCCTTCGGCACCTCGTTGGGAAGGTTCCTAACGCTATTCTTGGTTGTCCCCTATGGCGGCTCATTTCTGACGCTCGAGTGTTTGCGGCACCTCGGCCTGTTGCCGGGTATGCCGATGCCTACCACGCACCAACTGATGGATCCGGAGCAGCCCGATGCGCTGGGGCCGGCGGCGGTCGATCCATCGGTCCACCCGCCGGTCGACTGGATGTTTGTATCGGTGGTGCTGCTATTGGGCACGTGGATCTCGTTGTTGATCCACCGGCCCGATTTTCGTGCTAAAAATGCAGCGCTGATGCGGGCCGGCGGGCGCGCCGCCCGCTCGTTATTGATCGAATTGCCGGCCAAAGCGCTGCATTCGAGCTTTGTCCAGCGGATTCTCAACAGCTACACCTATGCCGTGCTCCGCGATTACCTGCTCAGGCCCGGCCTGATCACAGGGCTGCTGTGGTTCATTGCCGATGCCACCGGCTTCCCCTGGAGCAATCGGCTGACGTTCGAGGTATTTTTGGTCGTCGCCTTGTTCTTGAACTCATCGCTGGGAACGGTCGTCGCTGAGGTCGTCACCAATTACCTCATCTGCCTGTGGCACAACGTAAAGATCCGGGTGGTGGCGTCTGCGTTGCAGTGGATCAATGATCTGTTTCGCAGCCTGCTGACCGGCGTTGAACGGATCGTGTATGCGATCGACGAGTGGTTGCGGTTTCGTTCCGGCGATAGTCGGCTGATGCAAGTCGTGAAGATGACCGGCGGGGTGATCTGGTTTTTCGTCGCTTATCTTGTTGTGTTTGTATTCACACTGCTGGTCGAGCCGCAGATCAATCCGATCAAGCATTTTCCTGTCGTGACGGTTTCTCATAAATTGTTACTGCCGACGGGCCCCGTGATCGTGCGCGAGCTCACCCCGTACCTGGGGCTGGCCCGTGCTCACACGCTCGTATGGACTACGATCTGGCTGATTCCCGGCATGTTCGGGTTCCTTGTCTGGGAGCTGAAAGAGAATTGGCGGCTGTTTGCGGCCAACCGCTCACGGAGTCTGCGGCCTGAAGCGATCAGTGGCCACGGCGAGACGGTTTCGCGTTTGCTCCGTCCTGGTTTTCATTCCGGGACACTTCCCAAAGCGTTTGCGGCGTTACGCCGGGCGGCGCGCAAGGCGAGTTCCGCGGGCGATCACCAACTCCGCCGCCGCTGGGCACAGATTCACCGCGTCGAAGAAGATGTGACGCGGTTCGTCGACCGCCAACTGATCTTTCTCTTGCGAGAAGTCGGCTTTCTGCGGCACGTCGGCGTGTCGATTGGCGGGGTGCATGTCTCGGTCAGCCGGATCGACGTCACGCTTGTCAATGCGGACTCAGACGATCCCGACCAAGTGGTCACGCTCGCCTGGGAATACCGCGATGGCCAACTTGTAGGTGCGACCACTGCGGCTGGCTGGGTGGATGAGCTCGATTCGAGCCAACGCAGCATCTTGAAATCGGCGATTGCGGGCTTATTCCAACGCAGCGGCGTGGAGAGCGTCAGCGGCCCGCTGGCATCAGCCGCACGACCCGCCATCGCCTGGGATGACTGGGTCGAAACTTGGCGCAATGCCCGCAAAGGGTGATTGCTACGCCAACAGTTCCTTGATCGCACCGGTGCTGTCGGCAAAGCGATCGACTGGCGTGTGCAAGGCGTCGAGCATCGTCACAAACAAGTTGCTCATCGGCGTCTTCGCCTCGCAGCGGACGTGCTGGCCAGAGCGGATGCGTCCGCCGCCTTTGCCCGCGAGCAAGACCGGCAAGTCCACCGGACTGTGACTGTTGCCGTCGCGGAGTCCGGAGCCAAACAGAATCAGGCTGTTGTCCAGGACATTGCCCTCACCCTCGGGAATCTGACGCAAGCGGTCAAGCAAGTAGGCGTACTGCTCGACATGCCACCGCGTGATCCGTTCGTACTGCCGCAAGTTGTCTTCTTCGTTTTGGTGGTGCGAGACCTGGTGGTGCCCGCTGGAGACACCGTCCAAGAACGAGAAGTTCATACCGCTGACGGCGTTGCCGAACATGAACGTGCAGACCCGCGTGGTGTCGGTTTGGAACGCCATCACGATCACGTCCAGCAGTAGTCGCACACGCTCTGCATGGTCAGCAGGATCCGATTCCGGGGCCTGAGCGGGATCTAGCGGCGCCAGCGGTTTCCATGCCGGACCGCCGGGGCGGGCGGCGCGATCGAGGCGTTGCTCCAGTGCGCGGACCGACTCCAGATACTCATCGACCCGGTAGCGGTCGCTAGAGCCCAGTCGGGCCCGTAGTTGTCCAGCGTCCTCACGCACCTGGTCCAACAGCGAGCGGTCGGCGCGCGGCGAGCCACCGCCACTGCTCGCGCGGACCAGCCGCTCAAACGCGAGTTTTGGATTGATCTCTTTGGGCAATGGCTGCGTCGGGCTCCGCCAGGAAACGTGGGAGCCGTAGACACGGGTGTAGCCGACGTTGCCATCGACCCCCTTGCTCACCGGCTCGGCGCCGAGTTCCATCGACGGCAGCGGCGTGATCTCAGCCAAGCGCGCGGCGACCAGTTGGTCCATCGAGACCCCGCCGCTATTGAGATCGATTCCGGCGGTCTTGGTGATCGTCGTCCCCGTCAACCAGCCGCCGGTTTTGACATAGTGTCCGTCGCCGGTGTTGGTTGCCTTGTGCCACAGCCCGGTCAGGACCGACACATCGCTGCGAAGTTCCGCCAGCGGCTGGAGCGTTTGCGAGGGCTGCCAGTCAAAGCCTTCCTGCGCCGGCGTCCAGGTATCGGCGCGAATCCCGTTGGGCATGTATAGCGCGGCGAACCGGACCGGCGGCCCGCTGAGCTCGGCTGCGGGGCCCGCGTGTGCTGCGACCGGCCGCATCGCTTCCAACCAAGGCAACGCCAGTGCCACACCGGTCCCGCGAAGCAGCGTGCGGCGAGAGATCGAAAAACTCATAGTTGAATCCTCGGTTTGGTACGAAACGGTTCACTTTCAATGATCGCCAGCACCAGCTCATGAGCCTGATAATCCGCATCGCGCACCCGCTGGACAATCGTGTCCAGGGCGCACAAGTCGGCGGCCACCAACCCCCGGCCAAGCGCATAGCCGAGCAGTTTGCGCGCGAGCTGCTCGATAAACACATCCCGCTGGTCCAACAGATGTTGCTTCAGTCCTTCGATGCCATCGATCACTTTGCCGTTGGGCAACTGCGCGGAAGCATCGATCGGCCCGGCGGGGTCGTTGTCTCGCCAGCGGCCAACCATGTCAAGGTTTTCCAGAGCAAAGCCGATCGGATCGAGCCGGTCGTGACAGGTCGCGCAGGTTGGGTTGGCCCGGTGGACGGCAAACTGCTCGCGCAGCGATAGCGCGCCCGACTCAACCTGCTCTTCGTCCAGCAACGGAACATCCGGCGGCGGAGGTGGCGAGGGGCTGCCCAGGAGATTGTCGAGCACCCACACGCCGCGCAACACCGGGCTGGTTCGTTTGGGATACGACGCGACCGCCATCACACCGGACATCGTCAGCAGGCTGCCGCGAATGCTGCCTTCAGGCAGTTGGACGCGCACCAGATGCTGGCGAATCTCGCCCTGCAATTGGTCGCGTGGAATCTTGTAAAGCCGCACCAATTCGGTCGTCAGGAATGTCCAGTCAGCATCGATCAGTTCCAATAACGATGCGTTGGTTCGCAGGATTTCCGCGAACACATAGCCCGGTTGATCGCGCATCGCGGTGCGGGTGGGATCATCGATCCACGGATAGAGTTCCGGATCAGGAAATCGGGTTCGGCCGAGTTCCGCTGTCCCCAGCCACTGGCCGGTGAACGACAGCGAAGCATCGAGCAACCGTGTGTCGCCGAGCATTCGCAGCACCTGGGCTCGCAACTTCTCCGGATCGCTCAGCTCACCGGCATCGGCCGCACGTCGCAGCGCGTCATCGGGCATCGACTCCCACAGGAAGTAGCTCAGCCGCACCGCCAGCTCCTGATCGGTCAGCGGCACCGACTGCTCGGTTTCATTCGGACTCTCGACGCGGAACAAAAAATGTGGGGAGATCAGCACGCCCTGCATCGCGTAGAAGCAGGCTGATTCGAAGGTTCCGCCGTCGGCGCGGGCCGCCTTGTAGAGTTGGACCAGCGGTGTGATTTCTTCATCGTTGACCGGCCGGCGGTAGGCACGCTGGGCGAACTGCTGCAGCGCGCGGTGGGCACGGGTTTCATCATCAACCTCCGCTGCGGCCGGCGGACTGGATTCCTGCGGCCGGTCACCGGAACCGCCCCGGCGGCCTCGACCGCGATCGGTTCGGCCGAGCGTCAGGTTCTGTCGCGCCCGCTCGTCCCGCTCGGCGTGTTCCAAGGCCATCTTGGCGGCATCGAGATACTTTTCGGCGTGCAGCGGCGAGATCAGCAGCACTTCGGCCGCGTTGTCGAACCCTTCGCCACCCGATCCTTCGCTGGGCAGGACGTGTGAGGCGTCGAAATGAATCCCGAGCAGATCGCGGATTGTATTGCGGTACTCGTTGCGCGTCAGCCGGCGGAGCGGCGCGGGACCTCGCGGGATCGAGGGGTCACAAGCGGCTTGACGAATCGCTTGATCGATCCACTGCACCAGCGCATCGCGATCGCCGTCGGGGATTGGCTCGCTGGAGGCCGGCGGCATCTCCATGTCATGGATCCGCTGGCGGACGATTTGCCAGGTGTCAAAGTCGCTCACCAGCGTGCTGAGTTCGGCAAGACTTTCGACTGCAAAACCGCCTTCGTCGGCCCCGCCGCCGTGGCAATCGGTGCAGTGCGTCGCCAGCAATGACTGCACCACCGGCATTTCCAGCGGTACCGGCTCGGGGTGAGGTGCTGCGGTACCTGCTCTGCTAGCTTCGGCGATCGCTGCTGGTTCGTCCGCCGAGGCTACCGATGCGGCGTTAAAGCGACTTGGCAGCGTGGCCGGGAAGATCAGGCCGATGGTCAACAACGCCCACGGTCTGCAAGATCGTCGCATAAAAACCTATTGGCGGGGTAGGATGGGCCGGTCAAAATTGCACCGGCACACAGCGAGGTGGGAAGCGGCCGGAACCGAAAAAACGGCGGCTTGGCCGGGCAGGCGGGTACGCCCAGTATAGGCAACCCGCATGCCGGTGCCAACCAAGATTCGGCGTCCACAGGGCCGGCAAAACCGCACCGCCGCGTTTGCCGGCCAGCCGTTGTCCGGCCGCCGTGCCGCTTCAGCGTGCCGCTTCAGCGAGCCGTTGCTGCAGTCCGGGTGTACTGGGCGACGACACTCGGCAGGTTGTTGCGGATCCAATCGGCCATCTGTTGTTCCTCTTGCAGGATGTCGCGGCAGACAGCGGCGATTTCCGTCTCTCCAAGTTGGTCAGCCGCCGTGATCAGCGCCTCATAACAGGCGATCTCAAAGTTCTCGGTTGCATAATCCATCAAGAAGTTTTTGATCAGTTCGTCGCCGAACAGGCCAGTGGCAGGGGCCTGGAGGAAGCCGAACAAACTTCCGAGCGCTGTTTTCACCTTCGACGGTTGTTCGCCCAGCCGTTCCAAACAGCCCTTGATCCGCTCGGCCTGTTGCCGGGTCTGCGCCGCATGCTCGCGATCCTTCGCCTCAATCGCTGGGAAGGCGCTGGCGTCTTTGGCGTGATTTTCCAAAATCGGAATCAAAGCGGTTTCCATGGCGTAAGCATCGTTGAGCCATGAGATCAGGAGTTGGCGGTCGTGCATCGGTGAGTTCCTGGATTACGATGGGAGGCGGAATGCCCTGCTGGCGCCCTTGCTGGCGCAGCACCGGCCCGCCGGTACGAGCCGGTAATCAACAGAAGGCCATCTAGCGTCAGTCGGCGCGGCTGCGAGTGCCGTGCTCGTCGATCGCCAGTCGCTGCTGCAGGCGGTCCCGCAGTTCACCGATGGCAGCACGCACCGTCTCAATGTCGCCATGACCTGTCAGCTCCACGCGTTTGCCTTCGCGGCTGATCTCGCGGTTGTCGACCAACTTGCGCAGGTTCTCGCTATCAGCGGCCCACACCTTTCCAAAAGCCACTGACCCTTCAAGCGACTGTTCCATCAGTTCAGCGACTTCCTCGGTATGCGCATGGAGGATCAGACTGCCTTTGACTTGTCCTTCACCGCCGCCGATCGTCCAGTAGATCCGTTCATGCTGGGCCAGGACGGGAAAGAAGCCCTGTCGCTGCTGAATCTGCTGCAAATCGATCGCTGCACCGTAGAGCAGCGTCCCATCCTGGGCTTCGCTCAGCAGCGGTGAATCTTCGGCCAGGATCGGCGAGTCGCCCCGCACCAGTCCGACAGCTCTCTTCGCACGCTCCGGCGACGATGCGATCACCACACTCTTGCCGTCGACTAACACGAGCGTCAGCGAGTGATCGGGGCTTGGTTCACGGCGGTCGGCGTCGGCATTCGCTTGCCGATCCGGTTGCTCGGCGGCTGGGGCCTGCTGTGCCGCTTCGGGCTGTCGCTGCGGCGTGGCCTGTCGTTGACCATTCTCATGGCCATTTGCCGCTCGCAGGAGCTGTCGGTGATCCGCTTGAATCGTATACAGCGTCACATTTTCCCAAGTCTCCTTGGTAACACCTGGATTCTGTTCCAGCGCCGCACGCACTTTATCAATCTCATAATCAGCGCGGAGGATCATCGTCCCTTGATGCTCATCATAACTGTCGCTGAACAGGGTCAGCGAATCCAAGTCCTCCTGCGGATTGATGCCGAACTTCGCCTGGAACCAGCGCTGCATCAAATGCGTCATCCGTGGCCGTTCTTCGCGTGCCGCTTCGGCCAGTTCCGTTTTGGCAATCGCCTCCAGATCGATATGGATCACCCATTTCGCGTTTTGTGGAAGCTGCGCGGCAGTCGGCGGCGCAGCGTGGGCAGAGCCGAGGATCGCGCAGCTCATCAGTAGCGCGGCGCAGACTGGGAATCGGTGAAGGGCCATGACTGTCTCCTTGTGTTTCTCGGGTGTCACACGTGAGCGACCGAGCTGACTGCTCTGGCCGCACACGCAGCGCGAAACCACGGTCGTGGTGGGCGCGAAAGCCGACCCCGTGTGATGCAGGAGACGTGCCAAACAATCCGTTTAGGCAGGATTGCACGCTTGGAACGATCAAAGCGTTACTTGCCCAGCAGCTTTTCCAGCCCGCGGTTGAGCTGCTTTTCCAAATAATTTTCCGCAGTCGTCTGAATCGCTTGCGCGCCCACTTGGCCGACCAGATCGCGGATTGCCGCCGGATCCAGCCGGGGGCGCGAGAGCGTTCCACCGACAGGTAGTGTTACCGGCCGGCCGGCCAGCGCCTTGAGATCGCTGCCCAACCACGACGCTTGCAGTGGCACCTGCGCGATCAAATCCAACTGTCCGTCGACATGCACGCGGCCGCTGGTGATGAGCTGTGCCCGATCGATTTCCATGAACATGCGTTGGTGGGTGATCACGCCGTCGGTAAAATCAAAGTCCACACTTTGGGTTGGCAGCGTCGCCAGTCGCCGGTTCTGCGATGCGGCATCATCACCTGTACCGGCCTCGGGCAGCCCGCGTCCGCGCGCGATCGACTGAATTTGCTGAATGCTGGTCAGCAACTGATTGGTCAGCGGGCCTGAATCGAGGTCGACGTGATTGATCTGCAGTTGGCCACGAACGCGCGACCGCCGCGGATCTTCGAGATTCACCGTCGCTTCGCTCAGTTCAACGCCGAACGTACCGTCGATCCGTGTCGTCTGAGCAACGACCGGGGCGAGGTACTGCAACCAGCGTTCGGTCAGCTCGGGTGTCAGACGCAGATTCTGAGCGATCACGCCGGGCTGGACCTGCATCGACAGTGGACCGGGGCGATAATGGACCTGGCAGGCAGCTTGAATCCGTCCCTGGCCGACGGGAATCGTGGCCGGCTCGACGCTGACCGTGGTCTCGCTCATCACCAGCGGGAGGGAACTGGGGCCGAAGACGATGCCGGCCACTTCGCCCGCTTCCCAGCCCAGGCTCGTGCGGACGTTAAGCGTCGGTTCGCCGCCCGCTTTTCGCGAGAACGACACGGCGACCGGCGTTTCATGCACGCCCTCTAGCCGCACTTCGGTGCCGGCCAGTTTCGTCAATTGGCTAGCGACCTGCGGCATGCGGATGCTTGCGGGCCCCTTTAACTGGAGTTGTTCCAGCGCGTCATCCCACTGATACGTTCCGGCCAGCGTCGTCGCCAGCCACTGGGTGGCGAGGTGCAATTTGCTCGCCTCGACCTTCCCTTGATGGGAGTCGTAGACCAATTCTCCTTCGAGTTGTAGCGTCGGCTCGGCCCAGACCACGTCGTTCTGAGGTGCTGACGCCCCAGCCGATCGCGGCGATGAAACCGCGGTGCGGCGAGGATCCGCGGCGGCGGGTTGCAGCAGCTTTAACTCGCTACCGGTGGCGCGGGTCAGGACGCTGAGCCGTGTCTCGCCCGCGATCCGGCGGAGCCGCAGGTTGCCTTGGCTGCTACCTGAGAGCGTCCACTGTTGAGATGGTTGATCGATGATTGGAGCCGGCGCAAAGCGATTTTTGCCCGCGAATCCGACGCTTTGAATGCTGGTTTGCCCCGCCGGAGCACGCGGAGCCGTGCGCCTGGCCAGTTGTGCATGCACGGTTCCCTGCAAAGCCGCCAGTTGTGCCTGCCAAGCCAGTTCACAGTCGATCGCGTCGTCGCTGAACGTGCCGGTGAGCGTGCTGTCGAGCGATTCGCTGACAACGCGCAGCGACTGCGCCGACAGGTTGCCCGAGGGCCACTGCATGTTGCCTTGGAAATCGATCCTCAGCTCACGCTGCGCAAAGAGCCGGTCGTTCCAGCCGCCGCGCGGCTCTTGCAATTCGATTTGTGCCGTCCTGAGTTCTCCGCCTGCCACACCGATCAGCGCTTCAGCCTGCCCACCGAACCCGCCATTGAGGCTGTGCAGCGATGTCGGCAGCCAAGGGCTGAGGAACTCCGCCAACACTTCCAGCCGGCCGCGCCCGCTGAGCCGCAGCGGCAGAGCGGTCGCCAGCGACGGTTCGGCAATCGTCGCCAGCAGGACGCCGTCCGCTTCCAGCGATGCGCTCCGCAGGCTGATTTCTGCGGCAGTCAGCTCACGCAGTGCGGTCCCATCCCAGCGTCCGCTGGCGTCGACCTGGACCGCTAAGCTCGGCCGGTGCAACTGCAGGCCATCTCCCCAGCCGATGGTCAAGTCGGTCGCATTGCCATCGCCCTGCAATTGCCACTGATCCCCGGGACGCGCCGCCCATTGCAACTGCCCCGCAGCGACACCGCCCAAGGAGACATTGGGCAGCTCGATCAGCGGGTCGAGCATGGCGGCCAGGCGACCGAGGTCCAGGTCAGCGGTCGCGCGGCCGTTGGACAAGTCGCCGTCCAGGCGAGCGCTGCCAAAGACGCTGCTCAACTGACAACCCTCCGCTCGCAACGCGCCCGCGGAGTCAACTCGCAACGACACCCTCACGGCCGCTGGATCGATCATCACCATGCGTCCGGCAGCACGCGCATGAATCGCCTCGGAGCGGATGGAGCCGTGGACGCGGTGCCCTGCGGCGTCGGATTCGGTGGTGATTTCAGCGGAAACTTTGCCCGAGACCAGCTCCGTTTGGTCGCGCAGCGGAATAACCCCCGGCAGCCGCTCGCTCAGCGCCACCATGTCGACCGACGCGGTCGCGGTGCCGCGGAGCGAGGTCAACCAGTTCGCCGGGCTGGTCGCTGCCTCAGAGCCTTCAAAACTGGCGATGGCCCCATCGAGCGACATTTCGGCAAAGTCGGTGGTGATTCGCAGCGACCGACCGGTCAGGCCGCTGGCATCAATATTGGCAGACCCCTGAGCGACCGCCAGCCCATTGCGCCAGACGTGCTCCCCAAACGCCGGATCGCTGGCGACGAGGTTGCGAAGTTCCAGCGGATTCATCACCACTGACCAGACTTCATCTCCCGCGATGACTTCGACCGCTCCGCTGGCGTCGCCAGCGAGTTGTGCGGGAATGACGGCGGCCGCGGCGGGCAACCGCTGGCGGATCAACGACGCGGCACCCAGCGGCAACCCGTGCAAATTGATGGCCGCTCGCAGCTCTTGATGTTGATCCGATTCGTATTCCAACACCGCGTCGATGGCGCCGCTTCCGGCCTGCGGTTCTGAGAGAATGGCGGATAGTTTTGCGTCCCAGCGGCCGGCCTGGAGCGTTCCTTCGAGATGCCCCTGAGCGACCGTCCAGACAACTCCCGATTGCCGATCATGGACCCGCAGCGTCAGATTCTGTAAATCGACGCTGCCCTGATTGAGCGCGTGCTGGTTGCGATCGTGCTCTGAGGCTGAATCGTCCTGCGGGTCGTCATCGGACAGCAGGGCTACCAGGTCGGCTTCCAGGCTCGACCACTCCTCATCGACTGACAATTCGACGTTGATGCCGCGCGCGGAGAGGCGCAGGCCATGTTTAAATCCACTCAAACACTGCAGCAAGTTGATATCGGCGTCGAACTGGTCAACGCGCAATTGTGATCCAGCGGTTGTGCCGGTCAGTTCCAGACCGCGCACTCGCAGCGGTGTCAGCCAGCCGATCCGCACCGACCCGGCTGCGGCCTCAAAACCGTAGCTCGGCGCGTGCTGGCGGATCAGCGTCTTGGCCAGCGGTGAGTGGCACACCAAGCTGGGAGCGGCGGCCAGCAGCAACAGGATCGACGCCAGGGCTAGCGTCCATAAGGCACTGCGGCGACGGCCGCGAGCAGCCCGGCGGGACTGCGTGGCAATTTCCAGCGGATCCACCTTTCGGCGCCGCCGGACGCGTTTGAATTCGCCGATTGTCACCACATCATCCCTGAGAAGATTTCCAGACGCGACCTACTCCGATTGCAAATACTCGATATCGCGGGGGCCGAGATAGATCAAATCGAATGTCTGCAGCGTTCGCATCGCGCTGCGACAGAGGGTATGTTGCAAGCAGCACGCACTCGGCGAGCAGCGTCATGCCCGTGCCAACATGCGTCCATGTCCGTTCCCATTGTTGTTGCTAGCGATCACGGTGCCGGCGCAAGCGATGGGCGCCAAGGAACTCCCCCAGGTTTTCGCCAAACCGCTACGACAGGGCAATTCGGGGCGGGGTGGCCGGTTGCATTGACTGGAAATAATCGGCAAAGCGACTTGGATTGGTAAAGCTGGGAGATACACTGCAAAGGCTTCAGGGTGCCATTCTGGGGACCCTGAATGGCCGCCGGCAAGAGACAACCGCGACGAACAACACTGATGATTGCAGACTTTAATACCCCACCGGCCCACGATCATCTGGCTGCGCTGCTGGCGTATCGAGCGGCGCTTCATCCAGACCGGCCGGCGGTAAGCTTTTTGAGCGATTCCGGTGAGACGCGGACCCTGACTTACGGAATGCTCTACCGGCGCGCTGCGGCTGTCGCTTGGCGATTGCACGCTCATGCTGCCCCAGGGGCACGGGTAGCGATGCTGTTCCCGCCAGGCATCGAGTTCGTCGTCGGGTTCTTTGCCTGCGCCCAAGCCGGCTTGGTCCCGACACCCACCTGTTTTCCGAAGGCGGGACGGCCTGTACCGCGGCTGGAATCGATTGTCGGTGACGCACAGCCACAGATTCTGCTGGCCGATCGGCAAACGCTGCAAGCGATTGCTCCGGGCCGCATGAGCGCATCCATCACTGACTTGTTCTGGGTTGCAACGGATGACGTGCCGGAGGTGGAACGGCCGCCAGCGGTCGAGGTGACCGGCGACATGCTTGGCTTGTTGCAGTACACCAGCGGATCGACTAGCGAGCCGCGCGGTGTGATGGTCAGTCACCGCAACCTGTTAGCGAACCTCGAGGCGATCCGGCGAAGTTTCGGCATCGCGTTCCAATCGGCAGATGAGGACGCGGTCGAAACCGGGGTGTTTTGGCTGCCCGCATTTCACGACATGGGGCTGATCGGCGGCATTTTAGCGCCGCTGTACGTCGGCGGGCATACGGTGTTGATGAGCCCCCAGTCGTTTCTCGCCCAGCCGATCCGTTGGCTGGAAACGATCAGCCGCTTTCGCGCCACCACCAGCGGCGCTCCCAACTTTGCTTATCAACTGTGCGTCGATCGCTGCACACGTGAAGCGGTTGAGAAACTCGACTTGTCGCGCTGGCGGCTGGCGTTCTGCGGCGCGGAGCCGATTCGCGCGGAAACGCTCGACGAGTTTGCTCGGTTGCTGGAACCCAGCGGATTTGATGCCGGAGTGTTTTACCCCTGTTACGGACTGGCCGAATCGACGCTGTTGGCAGCGGGACCTGATGGACCATCGGCGCCGCAGATTTTGGAAGCCGAACGCGAAGCGCTCGGACGTGGGCAGCTTGTCACGCCGCCTCCCGATCAGGCCGCTGTTTGCCAGCGTTTGGTGTCCTGCGGCTACCCGGTTCACGGCACGACGCTGCGGATCGTCAGCGACAAAACTCACCAGCCCTGCGACGAAGGCGAGGTCGGTGAAATCTGGCTGGCCGGCCCCTCGGTTGCGCAAGGCTATTTGGGCCGGCTCGAGGCAACCGAGCAGGTTTTTCAGGCTTACACCGCGGCCGGCGAAGGCCCCTTCTTGCGGACCGGCGACTTGGGTGCGATTCGCGATGGCCAACTGTATGTCACCGGCCGGCTCAAAGATGTGCTGATCCTCCGCGGGCGAAATCTCTACCCGCAGGACATCGAGCGAACGACGGTCATGGCGATCGGTGAGGGGGCGGGGAAATGCGCTGTATTCGGCGTTTCAGGGCCGTTTGGCGAAGAACTCTCGATCGTGGCAGAAGTCCCGCGGCACACCGATCAAGCACAATGGATGCAGTTGGCTCGCCAAATTCGGGCGGCTGTGGCGGAACAGCACGAAGCCGATGTCCGCCACCTGCGGCTGGTCCGCCATGCTACCGTGCCGCTGACCAGCAGCGGGAAAGTCCAACGCGATGCCTGCCGCCGTGCGATGCAGGAAGATAAGCTGCGGGTGCGGTTCAGTTGGGATCGTGCGGCGTTAGCGGTTAACGGTGTCGTCCTCGCGCCGCCAAAGCTGGCTCCGGGAGCGTCCGCGGCGGCCGTGGATGCTGCGGCTGGGAAGATCCAGCAGTGGTTGCTGCAGTGGCTGATCGATCGTGCCGGCGTTTCGCTCGCCGATGCGGTTGCCGATCGGCCGTTTGCGGAGTTCGGACTCGATTCGCTCGCCTCGGTTGAACTCAGCAGCGAACTGGCCGATTGGCTCGGGCTCGACCTTTCGCCCGTGCTGGCGTGGAACTATCCAACCCCCGAAAAACTGTCGCATCACTTAGCGCGTCTGATGGTACAGTTCGAAGATCCAGATCATCTGCTGGCTGGCGCCGGCGGCGCTGAGATGAATGAAAAGGCAGTCGACAGCGCTGAACTCGAATCGCTGTTGAGCGAGGTGGAGCAGCTTTCCGACGCTGAAATCAACGCGATTTTTGAAGTCGGGATGCCGCAGCCACCGGGAACGACGGTCTAACGCTAAAGCCGCTCCCAGGTGTTAGATTTCTTGCACGCTTAGCTTCAATACTACTATCCCTTGAACTCCCGCAGTCGGCTCTCCTTCACGTGCGATAACCAATCACCATCACGAGCGCGTTCTAATGCTTCCACAGCGGCATGCGATCTTTACCGTTTCCGATTCCAAGTTCGGTGATTTCGTCATCGACCATTGGCTGACTTCGTTGCAAGCCAATGTCGATTTGAGCGATGTGGATGTGCATGTGCTTGATTACGGCTTGAGTCTCGGTCAGCAGCAGCGGCTCGAGGCTCGGGGCGCGTTTTGTCACCGCTGTGTCCGCGATGGCCACGTGACCAACATTCGCTATCGCGACATGGCAGCGGTGCTGGAACAACATGACTATGATCAGGTGCTGTTGGCTGACGGCGGTGACATTATCTTTCAGGCTGATATCCGGCCTGTGATGAATCGCGATCGTGATCAGTTCCGCGCCGTATGCCACGAGTTCGAAGTGCCCTTTCATGAAGTCATTATGTCCAAGAGCGACTTCAGCTCACAGACTTACCGGCAGATGATGGAGTTCCTCCGAGACAAGCGAACCGTCAATGGTGGTGTGCTATTCGGACCCGCCGCTTTGATGAAAGAACTCTGGCCAGAGTTCACGAAGTGGGCGAGCAGCTTCAATAAGTTCGGAATTGACCAACTACTATTGAACCACGCATTGTATTCGCGCGATTTCGTTGAGTTGGACGCGAAATACAACTACACAATCATCGCTCGCGAGAAATCATTCACGATCCGAAAGGGGGTCTTCTTCGACGCCCAGAATGAAGTCATTCCAATTGTTCATAATTCCGGAATCTACGATATCACCCGCCCAATCGCACGTTTTGGTTATGGGCCAAACCGGAATCGCAAGCGTGTGGTCGTGCCAACATTCTTACGCACGTTGTACAAGGGCTTCAATTCTTTGCGGCCGGCGACGGTTCGCCTGAAGCGAGCTAATAAACCGCAAACACTGTCGCCGACGGACGACGTTCGTCGCGACCGCATTTCCACGACAGGCTGAAAGATGGCAGTTACGCTCGAAAGACAGGCCGACTTACCGCCTAGCGGCGGTACCCAATTGGACGCGAATTTTCAGCGCCGCATCGCGGAGCTCCGCAAGAGCGACAACATTACCAATTGGTTCTACATCGCCCGGGAATACCTTTGGTTGGCGATGGCGTTAGGAGTGCCGTTAGCATTTTTGCACAACTACCAGAATTGGGGGCTGAGTTGGTTGTGGAATCTTCCGGTCGTGGTGCTGGCGATCATCGTGGTCGGAGCTTGCCAGCACCGGATCGCCAATCTCGGGCATGAAGGCGGGCATTACGCGCTCTTCAAACATCGCCTGCTCAACGAATTGGCGTCGAACTGGTTTGCGCTGTTTCCAATGCTCGGCAGCACCCACACCTACCGCATGCAGCATCTGGCGCATCACCAGCATCTCAATCATCCCGAACTCGATCCCGACATGGTTTACATGAACTATTTGGGGCAGAGTTTTCGGTACCCGATGCCGTTTATGAAATTTCTCTGGGATTGCGTGTTGCGGCATGTGCTCTGGTTGCCCAACTTGCTGCGGTATATTTTTGACCGGGCGAAGTTCGCCAATCTCGGCGGTATTTCCGGTCCTTACAAAATCAGCCGCAAGCCTGCCAAAGCGCTGACGTTGGTGACCTTGGGCTATTACCTGTCGCTCGTCGGACTACTGACGTTCGCGGTGATGCAGTCGGACTGGCGATTATTGATGTTTGGACCACTGGGGTTGTTTGCAGCGTTAACCGTTTATGTCGCTGCCGTCCCGGATGATTGGTTCGCCAAGGTGGGACTCAAGTGCGATATCCCGCCGCGCTGGAACGGCCTACAGCGAGGACTGTATTTGGCCATGCTGATGACCTTTTTAGCCGCCATGACGCTGCTCACCGGACATCCTTGGCCGCTGTACTACTTCATTTTGTGGTTGGTGCCACTGGGGACATCGTTCTCGATGTACATGATCTTGCGTGAGGATATTCAGCACAGCAACACCGGCAGCGGACGCTTGGCGCAATCACGCGATTTCCGTGGCAACGCGCTGGTCCGGTGGTCGGTATTTCCAATGGGCCAGGCCTACCACTTGGCCCATCATCTGTACCCCATGGTTCCGCATTACAATCTTCCCAAGGTCGATGCGCTGTTGCGGCAAACCGAAGAGTATCGGCGCGAGGCTGTCGTTGTTGATAGCCTGTTGTGGCCGCAGGGAAAATCGACCGGTGGTGAACCGACCAATGAGCCTTCCGCAGCGGTATAGCCGCCTGCCGGTATGACATTTGGAGCGTGAAAGGCTCGTATGAAGATTTTGCTTCCGGAAGGATCCAGTATGTCGGCGCGAGACATCGTCTTTGCGCTGGGTCGGGATCACACGGTGGATATTTTGGACCCCTCTCCGGTCTGTCAGTTAAGGTTTTCGAGTCTTATCCGCCGCTGGTATCGTTGTCCGCCCTACTCGCGCGATCCTCAGGCCTATTTGAACTTTTTGCTCAAGCGTCTGCAGGCCGAGAAGTATGACGTCCTGTTGCCGACGCATGAGCAGACCTACCTGCTCAGCCGGTTTCGTGACACGATTGAGCAGTATGTTGGCCTGGCGGTGCCAGATTTCGCCGCTTTGGAGCAGATGCAAAGTAAGGCCGAATTTGCGCGGCTGCTCGATCGCTTAGAAATTCCATCGCCACCGACAAGGTTTGTCCAGACTCGCGGCGAGTTAGAACAGCATGCCGATTTTCCTTGCTTTGTGAAAGTCGATTTTAGTACTGCGGGACGCGGGGTTTGGCACGTTCATAACCAAGACGAACTGCGTGCTGCGGCGGCTGAGATCGACTTTTCGATTGGTCATGAGGTGCTTGTCCAGCAACCGGCGATCGGTAACCAGTGTACAGCGTTGGCTGTGTTTGACTCAGGGCGAATGCTGATGTGCCTGCCCTTCCATATCCGTAAGCCGGGCGTTGGCGGATGGGGGATGAATGGTGAATCGGTGGATCACCCCGAGGTGGTCGAGCACTTGCGGCAAATGGGTGAGCACCTCAATTTCCACGGTGCGTTGTTCGTCGATTACTTTTTTGATGCACAGCGGCGGATCGCTCAGTACATTGAGGCCAATCCGCGGCTTGGCGCCGCGCTGTTTCCGGCGTTATGTGGACAGGACGTGGCGAATTTATTCTTAGACCTGTCGCTGGGCCGCCCCGTTCAGCCGCTTCCGGCACCGCAGGTTGGCGTCCGCTACCATCAGGGGTTCCTGATGTTGATCTCCGCCGCCAAGTCGGGTGCCACGCGCTGGCAGTTGTTGCGTGAGCTTTACGACTCGATCCGCGGGCGAGGATTCTATGCCAACAGCACCGATACGATCACGCAACCGCGTGCAGATTGGCTCAGTGTGATTCCAGCGACCGCAGTGACGCTGCTGCTGCTCGCGCGGCCGCAGGCGAGCCACTGGTTGGTGCGGCGGACGCTCGAAAATTATGCGCTGTCAGAGGGCGGGGTGCAGGCGATTCGTGACATGGCGATTGAAGCTCCCGAGGAACGCTGTTCCGCGGTTGGTGTCACTGCACAGCCGACCACCGGTCGGAGCTGCTGATGACGGGCAAGCTGCATTTAGTCACTGGGGCTACGGGATTGTTGGGGAGTCGCGTGGTCGATCGTCTGGTGCAACGCGGCGACCGCGTTCGGGCGTTCGTTCGCGCCAGCAGCGACACAGGCGCGTTGGCTCGCCCCGACGTAGAGCTTTTTCGGGGTGAGCTGACCGACGCTGACGCGGTGCGAGATGCCCTGTCGGGCGTCAGCACGGTCTACCACTGTGCGGCTCGGCTGGGCGACTGGGGACCATGGCGGGCATTTGAGCACGGGATTGTGTCCACGACACGACCGCTGGTCGCGGCCTGTGGCAAGTCACCGATTGAGCGGTTCATTCATATCAGTTCGGTCGCTGCTTACGGACATCTTAGCGGGCCGCAGCCCTGGACCGAGTCGCAGCCGCTGGCACAAAACCTGTGGTACTGGGACTACTATGCAAAGGCCAAGGCGTTATCCGAACAAGCGGTTCGCGAATTGGGCAATCGCGTCGTCGTGGTCCGCCCAACTTGGATCTATGGCCCGGGAGATCGCACAATTTTGCCGCGGATCGTTCAGGCGCTGCACGCCGGGACAGTCAAGATACTAGGCAGCGGTGACAATCTGCTGAACCTGTTGCACGTCGATGATGTAGCCGACGGTGTGGTGCTCGCCGGAACGAACGAGCATGCTGCAGGAAAAACTTATAACCTATGCAGCACGGGTGAACTGACCCAGCGGGAGTTCTACGCACTGCTGTGCGAGCAACTGCAGCTTCCCCCCGTGTCGCGGCGTGTACCGGTCCGGCTCGCGCACGGGTTTGGCTTCGCCTGTGAGGCATTCGGGCGTGCGCGGCGTCAGTCGCATCCGCCCAAAGTGACCCGGCACGGCATCTCGCTACTGATGCGCCCCACCGCCTTCAGTACGAAAGCGGCCAGAGGCGACCTCCAATGGCAACCGCGGATCGAAGCGGTACAGGGACTCCGTGAGACCGTCAGTTGGTTGCAAGCGGAAGCTTTGGTTTGAAGCGAAGTGATCGCCGTTGGGATTCAGCTTCACGCGCGGCGCGGCTCGTAAAACCGTCGCAGCGGCCCGATCAGCAGCGCAGGAAACAACACCACATCGCTGATGAACGAAACCGCCAGCAGGGCGAAGATCATCACGGCGAACCGCTGCGTCGGCAAAAAGCCGCTCAGACAGAACACGAGCAGCCCGACGCCGCAGATCAGCGTCGAATGGCCCAGGGCCCGGCCGCAGCGGCGCAGGGCGGCCTGGACTGCCGGTTCGACCTCGCCGCCCTGCCGGCGTTGCTCGCGGCGGAAGGTGATCAAGAAGTGCAGCGTGCCATCGACCGCGATCCCCAGAGCCACGCTGGCGGTCATCATCGCTCCGATATCGACCGCGGTCCCTGCCCAGCCGAGCACACCGAATACCAACACTACGGGAAAGAGGTTGGGAAGCATCGCGATCATGCCGCTGCGGAGACTGCGGGTGGCTGTGACCATCACCGCTCCGACAATCAAAAACGCCGTCAGAAAACTGACCGTTAGATCGCGCAGCAGCAAGCTCTGACTGGCCTGGACCAAGGGCACGATCCCGGTCATCTTCACCTCGGCCCCGGAGTTTTCCGCTGCCGGCAATTCAGCGAGGGCCGCGATGGCGGTTTGTTGTAGTCGTTGCAGTTCATCGCCTGGGCTGTCCGATTGGGTGGCGCGGGTGCGGACAGTGATCCTCCAAGCCTCCCCTTGATCGTCCTGGGCAACCAGGCCGCCTGCCAACAACGAGTCAAAGTTTCGCTCGATCTCGCGGTTGAACACGCGCCGGCGAACCGTCGCGGCCACACCGCTTCCGCGCGGCAGGTTCGGCAAGAGATTGAGCGCCGACAGCGTCCCACCCACCTCGGGCTGCGCTGCCAGCCGACTTTGCACCCGCCCGACCAACTCCAACCGCTCCGTGATCCGCAAGTCACTCTCCGCAGGAAACTCCACGATGAACTCCAACGGAACCAGCGGGCCGAGTTGCTGTTCGAGCCACAGATAATCCTGCACGACGCGGCTGTCCTGAGGCAACAAACTCAGGACATCGACTGACGTCCGCAGCCGCTGGATGCCAAACATCCCCGCGATCATCAACACCAGCATGATCGCTGAGAGCAGGTACGCATGGCGACTGACGTTGGCACCGATCGCCTGCAGCAGCGGCGAGTGCAAGCCGGAACCGGCTGACAGGTCTCGCGTCACGACCTGTCGAGCTGTCCGTGAGCCCGCACGCCGAGAACCGCCCGAGAATCCGAGGAAGCCGCGGCGAGGGCGAGCGTCACGCCGCTTCGGGCCACGTTTGGACCGGCGCACCTTGGGGGCCGGAGTCCAAACGGCGACGCAGCCCGGAAAAATCAAAAACAGCACGCTGAACGCGGCCAAGCTGCCGATGGCCCCGAGGACCCCGAACTGGCGGACCGGGACGACCTCGCTGACGGCCAATGAGCCGAGCCCGATCGCGGTTGTGATGATCGCCAGCCAGCACGGTAGCCAACCGATCGCCACGGCGCGCTGCATCGCGCCGACTTCACCGCTGTGGGCACGCTCCTCGCGATAATAATTCGCCATGTGAACGCCGGCGGACATCGTGATCGTGAACACCAAGGGCGCCAGCACCATCAGGATCGCATTCATGCGAATGTCGCTCAGGTCGGTGAGCGCCAACACCAACCCCTGGCTGAGCATCGCCAATGCGAAAATCGGTAGCGCGAGCCGCAGCGATCGCAAGCAAAACAAGCACAACAGCAGCGAAACCGCTGCCGAAGGTATGATCAGCCGGCTCGACCGCTGGCTTTCGTCATCGATCTCGATCCCTTCGAGCAAACCGCCGGCGAGGATGAAATCCTCTGGCTGCAGCCCAATTGACTGGGCAGCGGCCGCGCGGATCACTTCCGGCAATTGCCCTCTCAAGGCGACGCCGCGGTTGCTGACGGTGATCAGCGCGCAACTGGTTTCTCCATCGGGTCCAACCAGAATGCCCTGCAGACGCTGCAGCGCCGCGGCCCGCGACAGTTCCAGCGGCGGTTCCTGTAACGCCCGCAGGGCGCCGTACCCGGTCGAGACCTCGGGAAACAGATCGCGATAACTTCGGCCAGGGACGGCGGCGGTGTCGGACGTCAGCCGTTCGGCGAAGCGTTGCAGCCGCGGGTCGTCGACGGTGCAGCCCTCATAGCTGAGCACAATCAGCTCGGCATGAGTGAAACGCTGCAGGAATTGATCGAACTGGCGGCGCGGCTCAAAGTCCTCTGACACCCACAGATACGGGACGTTGTGGAAGTCTTCCAAACCGCGCTGGCTGGCACGCAGAATCCACGGTAAGGCCGCGACGACGATGATGCTCGTCACCAGGGCAACTAAGATGAGCCGCCGCTGGGTCATTGGAGGCTCCATGGCGACGGCTGTGCAGCGGCGACGGGTCGCGTCATGTTGGGGACAAACGTCATGGCGGTACTTGGCGAACAAAGTCCACCAGTGTACTGGCAAACGCGGTTGTCTCAATCGTCCTTCGGGCCGCTAGCAGCCAGTCACTGGCGGTGCAGAACACGAACACGGGAACCCATGCTACGCACCGACACACGCCCGGCGTCGAAATCCTCGCCGCTGGCCCAGATCGCTAAACGGTTGCTGCCGCTGGTCGGCAGCACGGTGATGCTGCTTTGGCTGTTCAGCCGATTTTCCATCACCGAGTTGGTCGGGGCATTTGGGCAGTTCAATTGGCCGCTGCTGATCCCGCTGACACTGGCGCTGGTGTTGTTCACCTTCTTCTGGGACTCGCTGTGCCTGCGGCGGCTGTTCAGCAGCGGCAGTGACCCGATCGATTACCGGCTCGTCGCCCATGCTCGCGGGCTATCCTATCTGTTCGCGATCGTCAATTTCAGTTTTGGTCAGGGGCTGCTCGCCTTCATCCTTTCCCGGGCGCGGGGGATTCGGTTTGCCGAAGCCGCTGGCCGCTGCGTGGTGATGGCGTACGTCGACGTATTGACGCTGCTGAGTGTGGGTCTGCTGGGGGCCTCGTTTTCGAGTGACCCACGGATCCGTTACGTCCCACTGATCGCCGGGCTGGCGCTGGCAGGTTTGCTGAGTGTGGTCGCAGTCCTGAAGGTCTTCCCAGGGCGCGCGATCCCGCGGTTTCGTCAGTCTCCGCTGGGCGACGCGGCACACCTGCTCGATTGGCCATGGCGCGAGTTAGCGAAACTCGCCGGGCTGCGGTTGGTTTATTTCTCCGGCAGCATCGTCTACCTGTGGACCGCGCTGTGGATTGCGGGATTTGCCATCGGTCCGCTGGTGGCGATCAGCGTGCTGCCAATCATCGCGATGTTGGAGGGCTTGCCGCTGAGTATTGGCGGGCTGGGCACTCGGGAAACCGCGCTGGTGCTCTTGCTCAAACCACCGCAGCCGGAGTTGCTCGTCGCGTTTTGCTTGGTCTGGTCAGGCAGCTTCATCAGCGGCCGGATGCTGATCGGGCTGATTAGCCTGTGGCATCCGCGCAGTCGGCAGTGGTTGACGCTTCGCCGCAGCGAACAAGGTCACCCGGTAACACGTTGAAGTTTTGGATGTTAAGCAGCACAGGATGTGATATTCGGCAAAATTCGATCAGCCGGCACGCGTTAGCTTCCGGTTCTCGCGAACCATCAGCCGAACAGCAGCGAGCGATTTGACTGAAAGACTAATCCTGGCCTGATTAACACGAGTTAGGAAGAGTTCAAAAATAAGTTCCTTGTTCTGATTGCCTTCACCCTCCCGCTCCGCGGGAGGGTCGGACGCGGTAGCGGCCGGGGAGGGCCAGGAGCACCCCTCTCCTCGCCTGAGGCTCGACTCTCCCGGAGGGAGAGTGAACTGCGGAAATTATTTTTGAACTGCTCCTTAGCGGGTGTCGATGCGGTTGTTTATTGCGGAAACGAGTCAGTCAGTTAAGCTAGGCAGGTTAGTTGGTAGTCCGGATGGTGCACTCCGCGCGGCGGACTGGGTAAGCGAAGGGTCTGGCGGATGCAATCTCTGCCTCATTGCAAGGGACGAACTACCTCATGACGGATCTGTCGCAGCGGCTGGCAAACCTGTCTCCTCAGCAGTGGAAAATGCTGCAGCAACGCTTGCAAAGCCGCACTCCGACATCCGAACCGATCGCGATCGTGGGGATGTCGTGCCGTTTTCCCGGCGCTCCGGACCTCGATGCTTATTGGCGATTGATCGATCAAGGAATCGACGCGACCGGAGAAATCCCCGCGGATCGCTGGGATGTCGATGCGCTGTATGATCCGACCGGTGAACAGGCCGGGAAGATGTCGGTTCGCCGCGCCGGGATGCTGGAGAACATCGATCAGTTCGATCCGCAGTTCTTTGGGATCTCGCCCCGCGAGGCAGCCCGCATGGATCCGCAGCAACGCTTGCTGCTGGAGGTCTGCTGGGAAGCGCTCGAAAACGGTGGCATCGCCCCGGACAGCGTGGCGGGCTCAGCGGCCGGCGTGTTCGTCGGGATTGGCGGAACGGATTATGCCAAGGTGCCGGCCCAGTTCGACGGCTATTATCAACTCATCGATGCTCACGTCGGAACCGGCAACGCGCTGAGCATCGCCGCCAACCGCATCTCCTACATCTTCGACCTGCGCGGCCCGAGCTTAGCGGTCGACACGGCCTGCTCCTCATCGACGATGGCGATCCACTTGGCCGTGCAAAGTCTCCGCAATCGCGAGTGCTCGCTGGCGCTGTGCGGCGGGGTCAACGCGATCCTGACGCCGGAGACGACGATCGCATTTTCGAAAGCGCGAATGCTGTCGCCCGAAGGCCGCTGTCGTCCGTTTGATGCGGGCGCCAACGGTTACGTCCGTGGCGAAGGCTGCGGCATCTTGGTGCTCAAACGGCTGTCCGATGCAGTTGAGCAGGGCGATCAGGTGCTCACCGTCATTCGCGCCACGGCGACCAATCAAGACGGACGAACCTCGGGGATCACGGCCCCGAATGCGGTTTCTCAGCAAGCCGTGATCCTCGCGGCACTGGCGCAGGCAGGCCTGCAACCGGCACAGATCGACTATGTCGAGGCCCACGGCACCGGCACGCCGCTGGGCGATCCGATCGAAATCGAAGCGCTCCGCCGCGTCTTCCCCCGCGCCGCTGCCAGCGACCGGCCGTGCTATGTCACCTCGGTGAAAGCCAACGTCGGTCACATGGAAACGGTTTCCGGCGTAGCGGGCATCATTAAAGTCGCGCTGATGATGCAGAACCAAAAGATTCCGCCGCAGTTGCATCTGGAAAATCTCAACCCGCGGATCTCGTTGGCGCAGTCGCGATTGGTGATCCCGACCCAACCGGTGTCGTGGCCGGCGGCAGACTCGCCGAAATTGGCGGGAGTCAGCTCGTTCGGCTTCGGCGGTGCCAACACCCATGTCGTGCTGCAGTCGCACGTCGCAACTCCGCCGAGCGGCCAGCCCGCTCCGGAGCAGCAACCCACACAGGTTCAACAGCCCGCGGCGGATCGCACGCGGCACATCGTTACGCTGTCAGGTAAGTCAGCCGCGGCGATGCACGCATCGGCCAAACGGCTCGCGGCCCGGATCGAGCAGCAACCGGAGCTGAACGTTGCGGATCTGGCGGCCACCCTCAGCCGCGGACGGACGCATTTTGCTCATCGCACCGCGATCGTCACGGCCAGCACCGAGCAACTTGCCCAGCAGTTGTCGCTGCTCACAGCGGAGGGTGCCCAAACACAGTTGCCACGCGGCGTCAAATCGGGCGTGATGCGTCCGGCACAGCGTCCCCAAGTCGCCTTCCTGTTCACCGGACAAGGTTCGCAGTATGTCGATATGGGACTCGGGCTGTATCAAACTCAGCCCGTGTTTCGGCAGTCGCTCGACCAGTGCAACGAAATCCTCGGCGATCTGCTGCCACGGCCGCTGTTGTCGGTCATCTACCCGCAGCTTTACCCGGCGGCGGAATCGGCTGGTAATGAAATCGATCAAACCCGTTATACCCAGCCAGCTCTGTTTACAATCGAATATGCACTCGCGGCGCTCTGGCGCTACTGGGGGATCGAGCCGTGTGCGGTGCTGGGGCACAGTGTCGGCGAATACGTCGCGGCTTGTATCGCTGGCGTGCTGTCGCTGGAGGATGCATTGCGGTTGATCGCACACCGGGCGCGGCTGATGCAGCAACTGCCTGCCGGCGGTCAAATGGCGGCCGTGTTCGCTCCCGCCGAGCGTGTCGCGGCGCTGATTCAAGAGTTGGGCCTTGAACCGACGCTCGCGATCGCAGCCAGCAACGGTCCCGCAAACACGGTCGTCTCGGGTGAAGCCGCTGCAGTGGAGACGCTGCTCCATCGCTGCGGGCAACAGGCGATCAGCGCACAACCGCTGCGTGTTTCTCATGCGTTCCATTCGCCGTTGATGGAGCCGATGCTGCAGGAGTTCCATGCTTTGGCAGCGGCCTGCAGCTTCCACGCCCCGCAGATTCCGCTGATCTCCAATGTGACGGGCGAGTTGCAACAACAGCCGTGGGACGCCGATTACCTCTGCCGACACATCCGCGGCACAGTGCGGTTTGCGGAGGGGATGGCGACGCTCGCCAGTCACCATCCCGACGTGTTTTTGGAGGTGGGGCCGGCGGCGGTGTTGACCGGCATGGGACGGCGTTGCCTGAGCGACTCGTCAGCCGCGTGGTTGCCGTCCTTGCGTCCGGGACAGCACGACGAAGAGACGTTGCTGCAGAGCGCCGCTGACCTGTATGTCGCCGGGGCGCCACTGAACTGGGAAGCATTCGACAAACCGTGGCAACGTCGGCGGCTGACCTTACCGACGTACCCGTTCGAGCGGCAGCGCTGCTGGTTCGATCCGCCGACGGAGCTGCCGCGGGGAATGGTGGAGCGGGCGAATCAGGCCACTCACGTCCATCCGCTTTTAGGCGACGCGATCGTGATGGCGACCGACCAGCGGCTGTTCGAGCGGCGGATGTCATCTGACAGCCCAGCCTATTTGTCTGAACACCGGGTGCAGGATTCGGTCGCCTTCCCGGCAGCCGGGTACGTCGAATCGGCGCTCGCCGCGGCCACGCAAGTCTTTGGACCCGGCGTTCACCAACTCGACGACCTGTTGATCCAACAAGCGATGTTCCTGCCCGCGCAGGGCTCCCGCACGGTGCAGACGATCCTTGCGGCCGAGAGCGGCGGCGGTCGCAGCGTGGAGATTTCCAGCTCCGCGGAACCAGCCGAGCAGCAGCCGACGTGGACGCTGCACGCCTACGGCAAACTGCGACGCGGCGAGGCCGCCGCGGGCCTCGTCTCCGTACCGTCAAGCTATGAGTCGGTCGCTGCGCGGGTTGTTGATGTGCAGTCGCAGCAGCAGTTTTACGAGACGATGACCGCGCGCAAATTGCAGTACGGCACACGGTTCCGCGTGCTCGCGCAGTTATCCCGCACTCCCGACGAAGCGCTGGGCGAAGTGCAACTCGATGCGGCGGTTGCAAGTGAATTGGCGCAGTACCATCTGCACCCGGCGCTCGGCGACGCGCTGTTTCAAACCTGTGCAGGACTGGTGCCGGCAGAACCCGACGGCGGTTATTCACCGTTCACCTACATGCCGACTCAAGTGCGATCGCTGCGCGTGTTGCGGCCACCCAGTGGGCGTCTGTGGACCTACGGTCGACGACATCTGGGCGAGGCGCAGCCGAGTCCAGAACGGGTCGACGGAGATGTTTGGCTAATCAACGAGGCCGGTGAGGTGGTCGCGGAGCTGATGGGCGTGCAACTGACGCGTGTCGGACAACTGAACGCCGCCGCCAACGCGCTGGCTGACGCTGTGTATCGCGTCGATTGGGAACCGTCCGTAGAGTCGGTCGAGGCAATCGCGGTCGCTGGCCAAAGTTGGTTGATCTTCGCTGATGAAGCTGGCTTGGCCGATGCCTTGGCGGGGCGGTTGAAGGCGGCGGGAGCGGTTCCGGTGATGGTGCGTCCCGGAGATGGATTTCAGGCGATCGCCGCTCATAACGGCGACGCAGGCGGATTTGTCATTGCGCCGGATGAACCTGCCGATTATGAGCAACTGTTCGCGGCGCTGGATCGTCCTGGGCACGCCCCGCTGGCGGGCGTCGTTCACTTCTGGAGTCTGATCGGCGACGCGGCCGAGCCTGATGACGACCGCATCGCACGGGGAGTTTCGCTCGGCGGCGGATCGGCGCTGCGCCTGATGCAGCGACTGGTCCGCGGTTCTGGGGGGCGTGCGAATCAGCAGAACGCTTGGCGCGGGGTCTGGTTCGTCACCCGCGGTGCGCAACCGACCGGGGAACAGGATCGCGATCTCCGGCCTGCGCAGGCGCCGCTGTGGGGCCTGGCGCGCGTCGCGGCCGTCGAGCACCCGGAATTGCAAGCTCGCTTGGTCGACCTCGATCCGCAGGCGACAAGGGATGATGGCCTGGCTGCACTGCTGAGCGAACTCCAGCGCCGCTCGGCTGAAGATCAAGTCGCTTATCGCGGGAGCCAGCGCCGGGTGGCGCGATTGCAACGCGATCCGCATGCGCTGATTCGACAGGAAGCAAACGCTTCCCATCGCTCACTGCCCGCTGCGCCGTTCCGCTTGCGTTTCGCTTCGACCGGCAGCTTTGATTCGCTGTACTTTGAGGCCTGTCAGCGGGTTCCGCCCGGCGGCAATGAAGTTGAGCTGCAAGTTGCCGCCGCCGGGCTCAACTTCAGCGATGTGCTCAAGGCGATGGGGCTCTATCCGGGAATCACCGATCCGGTCGTGCCGCTGGGAATCGAGTGCGCAGGGATTGTGACCGCGGTCGGCTCCGACGTACGCGATTTCAAAGTCGGTGATCGGGTGTTTGGGGTTGCTCCGTTTAGCTTTGGCTCGCACGCGCGGACCGCTGACTACGCGCTGAGCCACACACCGGCAGGGATCAGCGCTGCCGACGCGGCGACGATCCCGATCGCGTTCATGACCGCCTATTACGCTTTGGTACAGTTGGCCGACTTGCAGCCCGGTGAGCGGGTGCTGATTCATGCGGGAGCGGGCGGGGTCGGTTTGGCCGCCATCCAAATCGCCCAGCACCTTGGGGCGGAAGTGTTTGCCACCGCGGGCAGTGACGAGAAACGTGACTTCCTCCGCGCTTTGGGCGTCAAATATGTGTTCAGCTCGCGGTCGCTTGACTTCGCCGAGCAGATCCTGCAGGTCACCGGGCGCGAAGGCGTCGATGTGGTGCTTAACTCGCTGCCGGGCGACGTGATCAGCAAGAGCCTGTCGATTTTGCGAGCATACGGACGGTTTCTAGAAATCGGCAAAACCGACATTTATCAAAACCGCTTGCTGGGCCTGTCGCCGTTTCAAGACAACTTGTCGTACTTCGCAATCGACCTGGATCGCATTCTGCGTCAACGCCCTCAGGTGATCCGGCGGCTGTTCGAGTCGCTGGACAAACGCTTTGCTGAGGGTGACTATCAGCCGCTGGTGTCAACGGAGTTTGCCGCAGAAAACGTCGCGGAGGCGTTCCGCTACATGGCCCAGCGCAAGAATATTGGCAAAGTCGTGGTGGCGTTGCCACAAGTGGTTGCTCCGCCGGATTTGGAGCACACCGCCGATCCGCTAACTCAAGCAGCCTCGACGATGCTGATCACCGGCGGCCTCGGTGCACTGGGGCTGTCGCTGGCCGAACACCTCGTCGAGCAGGGGGCGAGCCATGTGGTGCTGCTCGCCCGCCGCGACCCGAATACGCAGCAAGCGGCGGTGATTGAGCGGTTGCGCAAGCGTGCACAGGTCGCGACGGTAGCCGGCGACGTCAGTCAGATCGCGTCACTGCGAAAGGCGCTGCAGCAGGTCGCTGCGGAGTTCCCGCCGATCGGAGAGATCTACCACGCCGCTGGTGTGCTCGATGACGGTCTGCTGTTCGACATGTCGGCTTCACGGTGGAACCGCCCGCTGGAACCCAAAATCCAGGGGACATGGAATTTGCATCGAGCAACCTTAGATCAGCCGGTCAAGAGGTTCGTGCTGTTCTCGTCGATCGCCGCGCTGCTCGGTTCGCCCGGCCAAGGCAATTACGCCGCGGCCAACGCATTTCTCGATTCCTTTGCTGCTTATCGGCAGAGTCTCGGCCTGCCGGCGACGAGCATCAACTGGGGACCGTGGGCCGACAGAGGTATGGCCACACAGGGAGGCACTGCCGAGCAACTGCGCTCGCGCGGTCTCGGGTTGATCGCCGCAGCCGACGGGCTGGACGTGATGCAGCGATTGATCGAGTCGAGCACCGAAAACGTGGCGGTGATGGACGTCGATTGGCCGACGATGCTGCGCGCAGCGCAAACCGTCCGCCCGTTCCTGTCGGCCTTTGCCAGTGACACGCCGGCGACCGATCGCGCGAGCGACAAACTTGTCGATCACGTTGTCCGCGAACAAATGCAGTCGGCCACGGCGGAGCAGCGAGATGAGATGTTGCGCCGCTACTTTACCGATGAATTGGCGCGGATCATGGGCTGGGATGCAGAGCAGATCAACCCGCTGCAGCCGCTGAGCGAACTCGGCATGGATTCGCTAATGGCGATGGAACTGAAGAATAACCTGGAACGCCGCCTGGCGATCAGCATTCCGATGGCCGCATTCATCGAAGCGCCGTCGATCGCGAGTTTGTCGCGCCACGCGGCCGCGGAACTGGCCGGTGGTGATGACCGATCTGGTTCCGCCTCGATCAGCGGCTACCGTGCGATCGTCCCGCTCAAGGCCAGCGGGACAAAGCCGCCTTGGTTCTGCGTTCATCCGCTCGGCGGTAACGCGGGTTGCTATGCAGATTTGGCCAAGCACGCCCATTCCGATCAGCCCGTGCTCGGAATTTGGGGCCGCGGCGCCGACGGCGTGTCAGAACCGCCGCGCTCGCTCGACGCAATGATCGATGAATATGTAGCTGCGATCATAGAACATCAACCTGAGGGGCCTTACCATCTGCTCGGCTGGTCTGCCGGCGGGATCTATGCCTATGAGATTGCGCGGCGGCTTCACCAGGCGGGACATGAAGTCGCGCCGTTGGTCTTGCTCGATACACCTTTGCCATCGATCTATGACAACATCGATCTAGGGGACGACGCGAGATTCCTTTACGACTTCACCCACTTTTCCAACATCTTCCTGCAGGCTCAGATGCAGGTGACTTATGAGCAATTGAGAGAATTGTCGAGCGATGAGGCGTTGCAACTATTATTGAGCGAGGCGAAGCGAGAAGGTTTGGTCGCCGCCGGTGCCTCGACACGTTATATCCAGCGGCTGGTCGAGACGAGCCGTGCACATGTGAAGTTCATCAAAGAGTACCGATTCGAAGCGATTGATCATGAAATCCACCTCTACCGTCCGGCGGTGACCGGAGCGCTGGAATCAATCTCTGGTAAGTCGTGGGGCGATGATCTCGGTTGGAACCAGCAGTTGCACCGACCGGTAAGCCTTCACCAAACTCCCGGCGACCACTTTTCGATGCTGCTGGCCGACGCGGCTGCCGACTTGGCAAGGCAATTTTCCCGTCTCAGCCAGCCCAATCCCGTCACATGAGTCGCGCGGTGTAGCAAGTCATCTCAACGATTAAGCGGCATTGGGTATGAGGCTACGAGAAATACAATCAGCCGGCGCGCGTTAGTGCGCGGTTCTCACGAACCATCCGCTAATGTTCAATTGATGATTTAACTTCGACGAAATGGCAGTTGGAAATTTTGAGCGAATTCAATGTTTTCGAAACGCAGAAGCTTCAATCCTAAACGCCGTATCGCGGCTACGCTCGCTTACGATAATCTAAACCGGATTGCGATTACGGTTCAATACGGCGGAAATCCAGAACACAAGAGAAATCCAGGAGACTTCGGTTTGACACCTCCAGCCAGCCCACGTCCCGACAAAACGCTGTGCGACGAGACTGGGATTGTGAGGCGCAGAGATGCCCTTGGACTGTTACAGGAGGGGATCCGCCGAGGCTTGGTAAGCGAGCAGTCTCGCAATGGCTACCCGCAGAACATATGGGCCGTCACTTCTGATGGGGTTCCTCTGGAAGCGCAGTTGGAAAACCCTGCGAATGCAACCTATCACGGGTATCCAATTCCAGAAAACGATTCATTCCGAGAGATTGTTCTCGAGAAATGGCCAGTAAATCATGAATAGCCGATTGAAAATAGATTTAGAGTGGCTCGGAAGAGATGTTGGCAATTTAGTAGACAGGGCCTTTTTTGCTGACATTGGTATTGCGATTGATGGTGATTATCTAACTCGCCTAGAGGATCTGCTTGCTAGTACTGTCAGGAACCACCTCCGAGGTAACGCCTATCAATTAGCTGTCTGGTTTGCGGCCAACTGGTGGCGGTTGCGATGGGAGCCCGAAATTGACGATTGGACATCCAACGTTGACTGGCGAATGAGCCACAGTGTCGCCAGCGTCGGTGGAGGTTTTGCTTGGCCCAATATTATCTTCGCCAGCGACGGCGCTTCGATTGCAATCGCCTCGCGTCCTAGTGAGAAATACGCTGCCACTGAGCCGGTACAATATTTACGGAGATTAGATGCACGGGTTTCTGGGGCTGATTTTGAGCAATCGGTGGATGCCTTTATCGAGGGAGTTCTGTCGCGTTTGCAATCCCTCAGCATCGCTGATGACCTACTTCTAGGTCTCTGGAAAGAAGTTTTGTACGAACGAGGCGAACCAGAAGTCTTTGAGCGGCGGAAATTTGAGGCGATCTGCGGCTATGATCCTGATGAAGGGCCCGAAGACATGCTGCATATGCTGTTGGACAATCGAACAGCACTGGGAACGTCAGCATTGGAAGAAGTCGCTGCGGTCGGGCGTCATTCGACCGCAGCCATCTTGACTGAGATCTTGCATCTACAACATCCCCAGTCGATAGGAAGGGCGGGGGGGTTTCATGCTGTATTGCCAGCTTTGAATGACCTTCCACAACCAACAGAAGTCGAACGACCTTGGCAGTTCGCGGGCAGAGTCGCTAAATTTGCCAGAAAGCAATGGGCGCTTGGCGAAAGCCCTATCGACGATCAAACTCTTGCGTCGCTTATAGAAACCGATGCGGCAGTTCTCAAAAGTCGCAACAAAGCCGATGTCCCAGTGCCATTGGCGTTGCAGATAAAAGACACAAAGTCCTATGGCATTTTTCCCAGCAGTGCATGGAGAACGAGCAGGCGTTTTACGGTAGCACGTTTAATCGGTGACCACCTTTTCATTCATGCCGGTGACCGCCTGTTGCCTGCGACGAATGCGAGAACCTCCCGTCAACAGTTTCAGCGTGCGTTTGCTCAGGAATTCTTGTGTCCTTTCCATGCGTTACTGGCAGAAATCAACACTAGTCGACCCAGTGAGGACGATATCGCTGAGGCCGCCGACGCTTTCGGAGTTTCAGAACTGATGGTGAAAACAACGCTTGTCAATAGGGGCGAGCTGGACCGAGAAGCTTTAGGTGCTGTTTGCTAATTTTAATCGCAGCTTTGCCTTCTCAGCCCAATCAGTGAGCTAAAGTAGATGCATGGCGAAGAATGCATCGGTTATCGAATACTTTGAGGCCTCCGACGGGCAACGGTTGGCGCTGCGCCGGTATTTGCCAGCGATGGAAGCCCGCGCGGACGTCGTGGTTTTGCACGGGATCATCAGTCACAGCGGTTGGTACGATATCAGTTCCATAGCGATGGCCGATCGCGGATTCGATGTTCACGCGCTGGATCGAAGGGGTTCGGGGCTTAACGCGGGCGCACCGGGTGATATCGATTCGCTGCGGACTTGGATTCGCGACGTGATCGACTACTTAAATCACATTAGGAAGCCAGATCGGCCGCTGTTCTTGCTGGGCATAAGTTGGGGAGGAAAACTCGCGCCCGCGGTCGCCCGCGCCCGGCCCGATCTGCTCAGTGGGCTGGGCATGCTCTGTCCCGGTATTTTTGCACACCAACAACCGGGATGGCTCAAGCGACTCGGTTTGACGCTCAGCGGCCGGCTGGGGATTCATGGCAAAAGGGTTTCGATTCCGCTGCAGAAGCCAGAGTTGTTTACCGATTCACCGCGCTGGCAGGCTTACATTCGCAACGATCCGCTGACGCTGCGGCGGATCACTTTGCGTTTTGCCAGGCAGGACTGGCAATTGACTCAGCACACGCGCTCCTGTGGTCGCTACCTGCACTTGCCTACCTTGTTGGTGCTCGCCGGGCGTGATCGGATTGTCGACAACCTTCGCACCAAACGCTATTTCACCAGCATTGCCTCGAGCGACAAAACCTTGTTGGAATATTCTAGCGGTGCTCATACGCTTGAATTTGAATCTGATGTCGATCGTTACATTGATGACCTCGCTGGCTGGCTGGGGCATCAAACCGGCAAAGCCCGCCGTGGTGGCTTTTAAGGGTTCTTCCGCAAGTTTCGTGGCTCATCACTTTGGACGTGGACGCTGATCTTGTGGGTGGCACGTCCCTGAGGAACGAAGGGCGTGATGTGCGGAGAGTTGCAGGGCGATCACGGAATGCCGCGTCGGCTCAGGATTTGACTCAGGAGACCACGCCCATCGCGGGAGCTCTGGGCGTGCCACCCGAAGCCTACTCGGGGATGAGCGGCCACCAAATCCGCGGAAGAACCCAAAACTTGCCCGGTCCTGATTAGTAACTCCCGCTCTGCCGCACGAACTGGAAAACGACGGCTAGAGCCTCCGGTAGTTCGCCGGGTGTTCGGCCGATAACGCCCGGTTGAAATGAGTTGAAATCTTGATACAGAAAAAAATGGCCGCCGGGAAACTGCCGCGTTACCGTGCTGCCACGCGTCACTCGAGCCCAACCCGCGAGGCCTTCGGCAGTCACATAACGATCATCGATTCCGCCGACTGCCAGCAGCGGGCACGCGAGCGGATCGCAGAAGTCGAGCGGTTGATGCCGCAACATCTGCAGATCGGCGCGGAGTGCGGGGACGACCGCGGCTAGCCAGCTCGGATCATTTCGCACGGCGGCTGGGATACCACCATATTTCTGATGGATATGCTCGATCAGTTGAGCGTCGGGAAGTTCCTCCACCGGCGCTGAACCCTCGTCGGCTGCAGAGACTGCTGCGGTGCCCGGCGCGTTACTGGCAACCACGACGAGTGCCTGTGGTGCCCGCTCCCCAGATCGCGGCAGTGCCCGCGCGACGTGATGTGCCAGGTGAGCACCGGCGCTGTAACCCAAAAGCGCAAACGGTCCGGCCGGCAAGCTGCCGATTGTGGCCGCCACCGTGGCGGCTAAAGCCATCATCGAATCAACCGGCGGCTCTTGCAGACGCGACTCCCGTCCGGGCAATCGCGCGGGAATGATGTTGATCCCGGCGCCCGCCAGTTTTCTCCAGCGAAAAAACGCACTGCTTCCACCGCCGGCATGGGGAAAGCAAAACAATCGCAGCGGCTGTGTCTGCTCGGCATCCGCCGGAAAAAGCGCTGGATCGGTCACGCCGCCTCCTGCATCGAATGTGTTTGCTGTTTGACGATCATCGCCCGCAGACGTTTAAGATCGACGGTCACGCCAAGTCCCGGCGCCGTCAGGGGCGGAGCCCAACCGCCATAACCAAATGTGATTTCCTCATGTATCAGATTTGCTGCCAACACGTGACGGTCATAAGAGCCTTCACAATACTGCACGTTGCCGACCGATTGTGCCCAGTGCCTTCCGGCGGCGGAGAGGATCCCCGTCTCACCTGGATGGCAACCGAGTTGGTATCCCAAACCATGCTGCTGCGCCCGTGCGGCCAGCCGCAAACAGGCAATGAAACCGCCACATTTGGACAATCGCAAGTTCCACACATCGCCGGCCCCCAGCGCGATCGATTCGGTCGCATCCTGCCAACTCGTCAACGATTCATCGAGCATGATCGGCACCTTCACCTGTGATCGCAACGCGCTGAGTTCACCGAGTTGGTCATGAGGCAGCGGTTGTTCGATGCAGGAGATGCGGTGCGCAAGCAATGGCTCAGCGCGGCGCTGAAAATCGCTCGCGTTCCACCCTTCATTGACATCAACCCGCAGATCGACTCGCGGTCCAATCCAGCGGCGAATGGTCTGCAATCGCTGCACATCGTCATCAGCCGAACAACCGATTTTGACCTTGCAGTGTTTGAATCCATATAACCGCATCTTGAGTGCCGACTTCCACAACCGCTTCGGATGTTCGGCATCAATGGTTGTGCTGTAACGCACACGTTGTGGCGAGCGTCGAATGGATTCGGCGTCGGTAATCACACTGCCCACGTCGCCGACCGGCTTTCGGAACAGTTGTCCGAAAGCATCCAGCACACTGATTTCGATCGCGGCTCGCAGCGGGTTGCCACGCGCCCCGCGCATGTCGTCCGGCACCTTAAAGCTGTGAAAGCGGTCGAGCATCGCGACTACATCGGCCCAGTCGCTGCAGTCGTGGTCGAAACGTTCCTGCAGCGGCTGCTCGGCGAGCAACCGAAGCGAGTCCTCCGCCGTATCGCCGGTCACGTAGGACCGCGGCACGCCTTCACCCCAGCCGACCGTGCCATCCTGCAGGCGGCACTGCACCAATAAATTGTCGCTACTCCGGCGCGTCGCCGAAGCATGACGAAAGGGGCGTCGCAGCGGCACCCGAATGATGTAAGCAGTAAATCCGGCGACGCGCATGCTCGGTGATCAGTTCGTTGCTTCGGGCGATGGGCTGCTGATGCCAGCGGTGGCCGCTTCGAGCGTCTCGCGCATCCCATCACGAAAGTCGACTCGGGGCTTATAGCCCAGCACACGCTTCGCCTTTGCAATCGAGAAGTCCAAGTTGAGCGTCATGAACTTGATTCGCGCTCCGGTCAGCAAGGGGGCTTCCTGGGCGCCGGTCAGTTTGGCAAAGGTTTCTATGGGGCCTACCAGCGTCCGTGCTACCCATTCGGGCACATGTTTGGGATGCGGCTTGCCCAGGTAGTCAGCGATCGTATTGATATATTCCTCACGCGTTACCAAACGTTGGTCGCGAATATTAAACGTTTCGCCCAGCGCGGCTGGGTTCTCCATTGCCAGTAGGATCGCATCGGAAAGGTTGCCGACATAGGTATTGTTGAGCAGCTTGTCGCCACGGCCGATGAACTTCATCTTGCCGGCGTTGAATTTCTCAATAATCCGCGGAACGCTGTGACGTTCACCGGGCCCGTAAATAAATCCGGGACGCACAATCACTGCAGGCAACCGGTGACGGTCGATGTGATCGTTGATCAACACCTCGGCTTCGGCCTTGGTTTTGGTATAGCCATCGAGGCCGGTGAGGCTCGGCGGCGTGGTTTCGTCGGTGCCGTAATGGTGCCGCGCCGCATAAACGCCCAAGGAACTCACCTGAATCCAGCGGCGAAACTGATCGCTGGCTTGAACGACGCCAAGCAGGTGCTCAAGCGCAACGACATTGATCGCTCGGTACTTCTCCGCCGGTCCCCAGTCGCCGATGTGTGCCGCACAGTGGACGATGATATTCGCGTTGCGGAGCGGTGCGTCGAGCGACCGCGGGTCTGCCAAGTCGCCGCTGACGCACTCGGCACCGAGCGATTCCAGTTCTTGGCGGTGAGCGTCCGAGCGAACCACCGCGGTCACGCGGTAGCCGCGCTCAATCAAATCGCCCGCCACACGGCGGCCAACCAGACCGCTGGCTCCGGTTACCAACACCTTCGTTTCATTGCTGTCGTTCAAGGCTGATCCTGTCCTGGTTCCATGCGCTGCTCTTCACTGCTCAGCGCCTGCACTCGGTCGATAAAGCCTAAGTCATTGGTTAGGCAAGGATGTTTGTATTCTTCAAAATTCCCGCGTTCGCCGCTGCGCTTTGCTCGCAAGCGATCCCAGCTCCCAGCGGGAATTTCATGGACCTCGATCGTGTCGATTCGTCCTGAGCGGCACTTATCAGCATATTCGATATTGATCTGTTCAAGGCGTCGTTGGAGTTCGCGAGCTAGCCGATCTCCTTCCTGCAATTGATCTACCGAATCGAGCAACAGCCGGTACTGCGGTCGCTCGCGCATCACCGGTGCAAGCGTGAAGGTGCAGCTTGGTAGCCCGAGCGATTGTAAACTTTCCGTCATCGCCTGCACCACCTGGTGTTCGCTCAACTTTTCACCGGTGAAGTTCGCAAAATGCCTGCCTTTGTTCATGAAGGATAAGAGTGGTACCTGGCCCTCATAACCCTCACAACAAACCACATCGGAAATGTCATAGCGAAACAGACCGGCGGAAGTCGTTAGGAGGATGAAATAACGGCTACCCGGCTGGAGTTCATGTGCCTCCAGGATCGTCGGGTGTTTTGAGCCGTGCTCTTGCTCTGGAATAAACTCGTAGTAGTGACTGGTATAATCCAATAATCCGGCCTGCGTCCGGTCGCTCAGCGGAATCGTCATCCGGCCTTCGCTGGCGGAGATGCCGTGGTCGCGAACCGGCAGGCTGCCGTAATACTGCTCGAGTTGTGGTAAGTAGATGCCCACCGCGCCGCCAGTCCAGACCGCCAGCAGGGTCAATCGCGGCCAAGCGTCTTTGGGATACATGTGGCCGGTGCGCTCGACGATCGATTCCAGATCCCGCGCCCGGGCAGGGGATTTGCGCAGGTGCGGACGGAGCGTTTGGCGGATTGCCGGCGAAACATCCACGTGTTTGCTGAGCGTGCCATCGAAGAGGTCACGGATCAGCGCCTCCTTTTCGCGGTCGGCACGTTTAGCGACCTCGATCAGCGTGCTCGGATTCGCCGTGATCACTTTGCCGACGCGGTTGCTGGCGAGGCTGATCCGCAGCGCCGTGTAATGTTTCGCGGCGTGGTCCATGATTCGGATCACGGTCGAGGGCAACACAAACAGCGACCGCATGTAGGCGGGTCGCGTCTCGGCAGCCAACCCGCTGATGTTGCCGCAGGGGACGCCGCTGGGCGAGCGGGAGACTTGCCAGTGACTGGAAAACTGCAGTGTGGACAGCCCCAGCAGATGCGGGTAGTCGCGGTACACGCCGGTGCCCCAGTACTGCCAACTGGTGCGGTATTCGTCATAAAACGTCTGCGTGACCGGCAGCAACTTCGGGACGTTCGTCGTTCCCGAGGTCGTCGCGAACATCAGGATCCGCGTGTCTGCTGGAAACATCGCTCCGATATCACCCTGAGCCACACGCTGCACGTAGGGGGCAAGGGCTTCGTAGTCCAAAACGGGAAAACGACTGCGAAACGCTTCGGCTGTGCTGAGCTGATCGAGCCCGAAATCGCGGCCAAATTGGCTCGCGGCGCTGCGGCGAACCTTCTCCATCAATTGCTGCCGCTGGATCGCTCGCCCGTTGCGAGTATTGCGAAGGAATGCGGCAAGCTTGGCCGTTTTCCAGTACAGGAAGGGCAGACGGATCAGGCCGCGGGGATGCATGAGGCGGTCGGGGGTGAGGATTCTGCGGTCGTACGTGTCGAAGTCCTCTGGACAAGCACGCACGCTGAACGTAACTTTCAGCTCTCAATGGCAGGGACAAATCAGCAGCGGCGCCAGGCGGCCTGCTCGCTCGTCCCTTCGCCAGATCCGATGAGGGGCCGTAGCTCAGTTGGGAGAGCGCTGCGTTCGCAATGCAGAGGTCGAGGGTTCGACTCCCTTCGGCTCCATTCTTTAAACCCGGAAAACACGCGTTTTCCGGGTTTTTTCGTGCGCACACGCAACCTGTCAAGCACCGGCAGCGAGACGATTATAGTTCAAACGCGGCTGCACCGTCAGCCGTTGGACCCGGAATGGCTGAGTCTACGAAAAAACCCCGGCAAACGTCGCGTTTGTCGGGGCTGATGATGAACCAATTGGATGAGCCAGCGACGAGGTCGCTGGCTGCACCAGCAAACATGCGGGCGATTAGGCCTGGAACGAGCTTCCGCAACCGCAGCTCTTGACGGCGTTGGGATTTTCGAACGTGAAGCCCTGCTTTTCGAGGCTCTCGTGCCAATCGACGGTAGTGCCGTCGAGGTACAGCGAACTCTTCTTGTCGACGACCACGGGCACGCCGTGGCAGTCGTACTTCGTATCCGACTTGTCGTCGAACGAATCGTCGAAGTTCAAGGTGTAGTTGAACCCAGAGCAGCCGCCGCCGGCGACGCCGATGCGGAGCAGCATGGATTCGTCAAAATTGTGTTCTTTTTGAAAGCGGCGAACTTCTTGAGCAGCTCGCTCGGTCAACTTAACTGCCATCGAATGCTTGCCCTCAACAGCGATGAAATGAATGGGTACCGCGCAATAATATTCTCTAACCGCCCTAGAAAGCAAGGGCGCGGCAGTCCCTGACTTGCGTAGCAGCCCGCTTGGGCCGCCGGTTCTTCCGGCTGAGCCGGGGCTGCCAGCGATGTGCCGGGGCAAGTTGTTTGACGGGCGTCGCCGATCGCTAGCGATCTGGCTATCATGAACAGGCGACGAGGCGGGATCGTGCGGGCTGCTATGGAGTTGGCAAGCGGAGCTGATCGACCAGCCTCGTCAGTCTCTGCGGCCCACTTGAACTTCAGGAAATGCCTCCATGAGAGTGTTGATCGCGACCGACGGCTCGGAAAACGCATTCCAAGCGGCGAAGTTGCTCGCCCGGCTGCCGCACAATGGCCCGCTGGAAGTACACGTGCTGACGGTCATTTACATGCCGCCAGACGATTCAGGGGGATTGGCTTATAGCTGGTTGCCGGAGTTTATCGAGGCCGAAGAAGAACGCGCCCGCGCCGGTTTCGCCAGAATCGCAGCGCTGTTCAGCGGTGAGGAAGTGGTTACGGAGCACTTGATTTGCCATGGCCACGTTGGCCACATGATCACCGAGGAAGCCAACCGATTGGAAGCCGACCTGATCGCGATCGGAGCTCAGGGACATTCGGCGCTGGCTCGGGTGCTGCTGGGCAGTACCAGCGATTTCGTCGCGACCCAGGCCACCTGTTCGGTCCTTGCGGTGCGTCCCGATGCGTTGACGGTGGAGTCGGCGGGGATGGATGCGGCCACCACGGGCACCGTTGAAGTCGCTGGCGCTGAGCGGCCTGGACCGGTTCGGATCGCGGTCGCTTACGATGGATCGGCGCCCGCGGAGGCGGCGCTGGCTGAGTTCGCTCAGGCGTCTTGGGGACGAAGCTGCAGCGTTCACCTGGTGCACGTGTTGCCGCACGCTTCGGTCTTTGCTCAGGCGAGTGCCGAGGACCGTGCGACTCAGCGCGCCGCGGGAGAGACGCTGTTACAAGCCGCCGCCGAAAAGTTGCGGGCCGTCGCTGAGGACGTCTCCATACGCGTGCTCGACGGCGCGTCGATCGGCCAGACAATTGTTGATTTTGCGGAGCAGGAAGGGATCGATATTGTGGTGCTCGGCGATACCGGGCGCAGTGAATTGTCGCAACTGTTCCTCGGCAGCGTCACGCGCTATGTGCTGCGGCATGCGAGCTGCAGCGTCTGGATCAGTCGAAAACGCCGCGCTGAACCAGCCGAGATATGAGAGCCTTGAGTACCGATTCGTCCGCTCGCCCCAACCGCCCACGTTTCAAATGGCTGCTGATCGTTCTCGCCGGAGCGGCGCTGGTGGGCGTCGGCGTGCACTGGATCACCGCGATCAACGACAATTCGGTTCAGAACGGGGTGAGCCTGGCCGCCGGTGGCGTCGCGCTGATCGCAGTGCTGGTCTGGATGTATCGGACGCTGGCGATCTGGGTGTCGCGTCGTGTCGCTCTGCTGAGCGTGCTGGCGGTGTTGCTGCTGCCGGTTGTGCTGTTTCGCCTACGGGGGTTTACCGGCGAAATCTTGCCGGTCATTGAGCTCCGATTTGCCCGCACCCAGCCGCTGCAGCAGGAGCTCGTTCCGGCTGAGATCCCAGACGCCCCGGAGCACTTCGCCGAGACCGATTTCGCTCAGTTCCTCGGCAGCCAACGCAATGGGGTGATCGCCAAACGCGCCTTCGATGTGCCGGATTCTACGGATCTCGCGCCGCTCTGGACCCAGGGGATCGGCGAAGGCTGGGCGGGTTTCGCCATCGCTGGAGAACGCTGCGTGACACTCGAGCAGCGTGGTCAGCACGAGTGCGTGGCCTGCTATCGGCTAGCCGATGGAGCGCTGTTGTGGCTCCACCGGTCGCCTGCGCGGCATGAAAACCGCGTTGGCGGCATCGGACCGCGGTCGACCCCGACGATCGCCGACGGTCGGGTCTACACCCAAGGGGCGACGGGGATTGTGCAGTGTCTCGATTTAGCCAGCGGGGACGTGATTTGGCGGCAGGAGCTCTTACCGCTGGCCGGTTGGTCGCAGCGGCGCTCGGAAGAGGAGATCATGTGGGGCCGAGCCGGCTCGCCACTGTTGGTCGGCGAGTTATGTGTTGTCCCCTTTGGTGGTCCGGATGATGACGACACGTGGCCCGAGTCAGCGGGCCAGTCGGAGCAGCCACGAAATCGCGGCTTGATCGCCTTCGACAAAGCCGATGGCACCATCCGCTGGACCGGTGGCACGGAGCAGATCAGTTTCGCTTCGCCGATGCTGATGAACCTTGCCGGCACCGAGCAGATTGTGATCGTCAACGAAAGTTCGGTCACCGGCCATGCGGTCGAGGACGGACGCCAACTGTGGCGTGTTTCCTGGCGAGGCCGCAGCAACGGCGCGGCCAATTGTGCCGCGGCGTTACCGGTCGACGCCAATGCGTTTCTAGTTGGCAAAGCTTATGGCACCGGCAGCGGTGTCTTTGAAATCGTTGCTGAGGGCGATGGATTTGCCGTTCAAGAGCGCTGGGCACGACCCAGCGTGCTCAAGACAAAGTTTACCCACGCCTGCATCGCCGATGGCTTTGCCTATGCATTGTCCGACGGTTTGCTGGAGTGCGTGGACATCGCGACCGGAAAACGGGCGTGGGCCCAACCGCGCGGCGCTCGGTATGGACACGGTCAATTGATTCTCGTCGAGGATGTGCTGGTGGTGCAAACGGAGGCCGGTGAAGTGGCGCTGGTGGCGGCGCGCAGCGACCGATTTGAGGAATTGGTGAAATTGCCGGCGTTGGCGAGCAAAAGCTGGAACATCCCAAGCATCGCTGGGCGGTATCTCGCGGTTCGCAATGACAGCCAAGCGATAGTCTACCGGTTGCCGCCGCGCAGCGATGAGCGACGACCGGAGGATGATTCCGAGCCGGCTGAAGTAGACGATGCGCCCGAGAGAGCGGATGGTCCTGAATCTTGATACAGAGAACCAACATGACGCAGACCAAACCGCTCGATTTTCTGGTGATCGCGCCGCACCCCGACGATGCGGAGTTGGGCATGGGCGGCACGATCATCAAAATGGTCGAGGCTGGGCTCCGCGTCGGCATTCTCGATCTGACCAGCGGCGAGCCGACGCCGCATGGCAGCGAATCGCTCCGCGCGGCCGAAACCGCCGCGGCGACCGAAATCCTGAAGGTCCAGTGGCGAGGCAACGCGGGGCTGCCCAATCGCAGCCTGGAGCCGACTCTGGAAGCCCGCGCGATCATCGCCGGCTTCATCCGCCGACTGCGTCCCCGCTGGCTTTTTGCTCCCTACTGGGAGGACGCGCATCCCGATCATGCCGCGGCGACGCAGTTGATTGAAGCGGCGCGGTTTTGGGCCAAGTTGAGCAAAACCGACCTGCCCGGACAGCCACATCATCCCGAGCGGCTCTATTACTACTACTGCATCCACTTGCGGCTCGCGGTGCAGCCGAGCTTCATCGTCGATATCAGCGACCAGTGGGAGGCGAAGCTGGCCTCGATCGTGGCCTATGAAAGTCAATTCATTACCGGGCGTGATCCGTCGCCACCCACCCTCGTCGATCGGGTCCGCGATGATGCCGCGTACTGGGGGCGACTGATCAATCGCCGTTACGGCGAGCCGTTTGCGACCCGCGAACCGCTGGCGCTCGGTTCGCTACGCGATCTGGTTTAGCAAATCGCTGCTACTGGCTGAGCGCGGCTCCGGAGAGTTCTACTAGTTGCCAAAGGGATCTGCTCCGCCGCCACCGAAGGGATCGGCACCACCGAACGGGTCGGCTCCGCCACCAAATGGGTCAGCACCACCACCGAACGGATCGACCGGTTCGGGTTCTTCGGTGGGTTCAGGCGTCGCTGCCGCAGCCGGTGGAGTCGGTTCGGCGGCAACCTCAGCTTCAACGGGCCCCGATGGGATTTCCCGCAAGAAAACGGGCAATTCGGACCGCTGTGGGCGGAGACACTGCACCATGCCGCCGGGGCTCGCCAAGTAGATCCGATCGGTGTCGTGATTGATGACCGGATATTCGACGCTGACGTCGCGTAGTCGCTGCGTGATCTGGCCGCTCTGGGCGTCGATGAAGATCAGGTGCTGGTTGCGGTCCCGACCGACAAATTGGCCGCCAACATGGGCGAAAACTTGATCGATGCCGTAGGCTGGCTGAGCCCACAGCGGTTCGCCGGTTTCCGCAGACAGGTTGTGCAGGTGTCCGTAGCTGCTGACGAACAGCACCTGATTGCCCGATACAAACGGCGCCTTGTAGAAGGGTTCACCCAGGCTTTGATTCCAAAGCACTTCGCCGGTGCGGCTGGCGCGGAGGCCATAGACACGCCCGCCGGTGGAGCCGAAGAAGAACCGATGATCGCTGGCGGCGGTGATCCCGCCCTCGACCAGGCCTTGCGTGTCGAGGCGGAACAGCATCGACGGTTGGCCATCGGTTTCCATCGCATACACAAACTCGCGATCGGTCGGCCACATGATGCGTGTCGAGCCGGGATAGACGGCCGGTTTCGTGAGCGCCTGGCCAGCGAAGATCTCGAACTCCGGCTGGATGGAGGTGCCATCCAGCAGATGGGTTTCGATACCGTTACGAGTGATCGGGACGACAACGTACGGGCCGGAATGAACGGCGCCGTGCAGCGGGATGCCATCGAATCGGCGGGGCGTCATCGGCCGGCCGGCCGGCAACCGCCGCGGCAGCCCACCTTCTGAATCAGTGATTTCTGCATCACTGGCACGGATTTGGAACATGCTGGTGCCGTTGACGACGGTGACGTAGCTGTCATCGATGCCCAGGGTGCCGTAGCCAAGTGCCGGATTGCCCACTCGCACCGCCCAGAGCTGCTCACCGCTCTCGGCATCGTAGGCCGACAATAGGCCATCGCGTGAGAGCACGTACAGCCGTACTTGATCGACCGTGGTGGTACGGGTCTGGGCCTCGACCGAGCGCCGCTTGAGCTTGAGCACGCTCAGTTTCGCCTGTCGCTCGGCTTCGCGCAGCCCGATCGGGTTGCCGAAAGCGTCGCGCAGGTCGATCGGAATCCGCTCCAGGACCAATTCACCGCCTGAGGTTCCGCTCTGAACCACTTCAACGTACTGACGCTGGGTGTCTTTCTGGACCCAGAGCTGCATGTCGACGATCGAACGGGCGCCACCGATCGCGCCGATCGGGCGGTGCCACGATTCGACCATTCCGATTCGCTGTGCTTCAGCAGGTGTCATCAGGTCCTTCGCTTGAGCGGGCCCAGGCGAAAACACGAGCAACCACGCCAGTGCGGCAAGCGGCAAGGTGCGATTCATCAAAACTCGAACCGGAAAAAAGAAGAGAAACGGGCTAACAAGACATCGGTGCAAGCGGTAACGCCCCGAAAGTGATTTTAATCCTGCGGTGCTGTCGCAGCCACCAAAATCGCTCGCGCCGACGTTCGAAAATCGTAGCTCGCGATCAGGGGTGATGTTCGAGACCGATTTTTCCGGCAAAACTGGTGTTGCTAGTACCGCGGCGTCAGCCTAGTGCCGCAGCGCTGAGCCCGTACGACCGCACCTGCCCCAATCGCGCTTGAACCTTATCATGGTTTCGGTCGATAGCGACACCTGGTGGCGCTGAGCGACATCGCGTGGCATGGCTGTCGCTGTAGAGGTTTATCACTTCCTTCCCAACCGTCGGGTTTTAATGCGAGTTCTATCGGGTATCCAGCCAACCGGCCGCCCACACTGGGGCAATTATTTTGGGGCGATCGCGCAGTACATTGAATTGCAACAAGTCCATGACGGCTTCTATTTCATCGCCGATCTGCACGCGCTGACGACGATCCGCGACGCAGCGACGCTACGACGCAATACGCTCGACGCCGCTTTGGATCTGCTCGCACTGGGGCTCGACCCACAGCGGGCGACACTGTTCATCCAATCGGCCGTCCCGGAAGTCACCGAACTGACGTGGATCTTGATGACCGGTACACCGCTGGGGCTGCTGGAACGCTGCCATGCCTTCAAAGAAAAAAAAGCCAAGGGGCTGACGGCCGATGCCGGGCTGTTCACGTATCCGGTGCTGATGGCCGCTGACATTTTGGCATATGACTCGCAACTCGTGCCGGTCGGCCAAGATCAACTCCAGCACATCGAGGTCTGCCGCGACCTGGCCGGCTCGTTCAATCACGAGTTCGGTGAAACGTTCGTGCTGCCCACTGCCAAGACGTTGACTCACGGGGCCAAAGTCCCGGGTACCGATGGGCAAAAGATGAGCAAGAGCTACGACAACACGTTGCCGCTGTTCGGCGACGTCAAGGCGATCCGCAAGCAGATCATGCGGATCGTGACCGATAGCCGCGCGATGGAAGATCCGAAGGATCCTGAAGAGGACCATCTGTACCAGCTCTACCGGTTGTTTGCCGAACCGGCCGCGACCGAGGCGATGGCAGTCAAATACCGCCAGGGCGGATTCGGCTATGGCGAGGTAAAGAAAGCGGTGGCGGAAGCCAGCGAGGCGTATTTCGCCGCTGCCCGGGCCCGCCGCAGCGAGCTGGAAAATAACCTCGACTACGTCCAGCAGGTGCTGGCCGACGGTGCACACCGCGCTCGCGAAGTCGCCAGTGGCGTGGTGGCGCGGGCCAGGACGGCCTGCGGCCTGAGGCCATGAACGTCTACGGCATCGGTACCGAAATCATCGAGTGCGTGCGGATCGCTAAGATGATCGAGCGGCACGGCGAGCTGTTTTTGGAGCGTGTCTACCTCCCTCAAGAAGTCGAGTACTGCAGCCAGCGGGTGTCGTCGATCCAGCATTACGCCGCTCGCTGGGCCGCTAAAGAAGCGACCGTCAAGGCGCTCGCTGGCCGCAGCCGCGGGATCCGCTGGAACCACATTGAAGTGCGCAGCGAACCAGGCCCCGGCCCGACCATTCGGCTGCATGGCCCAGCGGCGCGGTGGGCCGCTCAGTGCCGGATTCAGGAAGTCCGGGTCAGTTTGGGGAGCTGCCGCACGCACGCCACGGCCGTCGTGCTGGCGATTGAAGGCCGCTGAACGAAACGACGCTCAGCCGATGATCAGCCCAGCGCTGTGGCTGGCAGACGCGAATCTTGGCCAATCTGTATTGGCCCGTTTTGAGGCGATTGCTACAGTCTGCCGCTGTGGATGACAGCCGCGAATCGCCGCCGCCGGAGGGATGAAATCCTGTCTGGATCGCGGGTTGTTGTCCTTCTGGTAATTCAGCGTCCACGGTGGAAAAGGAGTTCCGACGTGCCACAAATCTCCCAATCAACAGCTTGTGTTCATATTCGCTGGATGATCCGCCGCGACATGCCGGCTGTGCTGGCAATCGAAGAGCAGTGTTTTGAGTTCGCCTGGACCGAGGACGATTTCATTCGCTGTTTGCGCCAGCGGAACTGCATCGGCATGGTGGCCGAGCAGGATGATCAGGTCGTTGGCTTCATGATCTATGAATTGCACAAAAACCGGCTCCACGTCATCAATTTTGCCGTCGCCCAACAGGTGCGTCGGCAAGGCGTCGGCCGGACGATGGTCAGTAAACTGCTGAGCAAACTGTCGCATGAACGCCGCAACCGCATCATGCTCGAAGTCCGCGAAACCAACCTCGATGCCCAACTGTTTTTTAAGCAGATCGGCTTCCGCGCCGTCTCGGTGCTGCGCGACTTCTATGATGACACCGACGAAGATGCTTACGTGATGCAGTACCGGTACCGGGCCACTGCTGAAGAGTTGGCCAATCCGGCCAATCGCATCTCACGGCTGGCCGGCTGAGCCGTATGGCCCAGCCACCGGGCAAGGCCAGCCACCGGGCAAGGCCAGCCACCGGGCAAGGCCAGCCACCGGGCAAGGCCAGCCACCGGGCAAGGCCAGCCACCGGGCAAGGCCAGCCACCGGGCAAGGCCAGCCACCGGGCAAG
>Ga0182747_1000283_pt1 | contig 52358 bp, 56 predicted proteins | sample eDN3rd30CBELigBY_FD_128526 | JGI IMG/M metagenome (GOLD analysis project Ga0182747, IMG submission 128526) | Enriched backyard soil microbial communities from Emeryville, California, USA - eDNA 3rd pass 30_C BE-Lig BY (version 2) (version 2) | ecosystem: Environmental > Terrestrial > Soil >... | reverse complement strand
GTCAGATTCGCCCAAGACTGGATTTGCGATGTCCGAGACGACTTCGATTGAACACACAGTAAAGTTAACGAGTGGTGATTTTACGGAGGCCGACGAGCCGATGCGGCTGTTCGCCGCCTGGCTCACCGAAGCGACACAATCCGAGCCGCGCGATCCCACGGCGATGACGCTCGCCACCGTCGACAGCGACGGCCTGCCGAATGCGCGCATGGTGCTGCTCAAAGGCGCCGACGCCGATGGCTTCGTCTTCTACACGAACACCGAAAGCCAGAAGGGCAACGAGCTCGCGGCCAATGCCAAGGCAGCGCTGGTGTTCCACTGGAAGTCGCTCAACCGGCAGGTTCGCGTGCGCGGCGCAGTCGAGCGCGTAACGCCGCAAGAAGCGGACGCCTACTTCGCCACACGCCCTAAACAGGCGCAGATCGGCGCCTGGGCCTCGCAGCAGTCGCGGCCGCTGGAAAGCCGCCTCGCCTTTGAGAAGGCTGTCGCCGTCAACGCCGCCAAATATGCGCTCGGCACCGTGCCGCGGCCGCCGCACTGGTCCGGCTTCCGCATCGTCCCCTCGTCCATCGAGTTCTGGCACGACCGGCCGTTCCGCCTGCACGACCGCATCGTCTTCAAGCGCGAGGCGCCCGACGCGCCCTGGAGCAAGACGCGGCTTTATCCGTGACCGGACGCGTTTGCGCGGCGACGAACGCGAAAGTTTGAGCTAGAGATGACCATGCCCAACGCACAGACCAATCAGCCGCGCCGGACCCTCTTGCTGACCGGCGCCAGCCGCGGCATCGGCCACGCCACGGTGAAGCGCTTTTCCGCCGCCGGCTGGCGGGTCATCACCTGCTCGCGGCATCCGTTCCCGGAGAACTGCCCCTGGGACATGGGGCCCGAGGATCACATTCAAGTCGATCTCGCCAACGAAGCCAACACCGCCGAAGCGGTCGCCGAGATCAAGCGGCGGCTCGAGGGCCATGAGCTGCACGCTCTGGTCAACAACGCCGCGATTTCACCGAAGGCCGATGGCGGCAAGCGCCTCGGCTCGATCGACACGACACTCGATGTCTGGAAGCAGGTCTTTAACGTCAACTTCTTTGCGCCGATCATGCTGGCACGCGGTCTGGTCAACGAATTGAAAGCGGTGAAGGGCTCGGTCGTGAACGTGACGTCGATCGCCGGCTCGCGCGTTCACCCCTTCGCCGGCGCGGCCTATGCGACATCCAAGGCGGCCCTCGCCTCGTTGACGCGCGAGATGGCGTCCGACTTTGGCCGTCTCGGCATCCGCGTCAACGCCATCGCGCCGGGCGAGATCGACACCGCAATCCTGTCGCCGGGCACGGAGAAAATCGTCGAACAGATTCCGATGCAGCGGCTCGGCACGCCGGACGAAGTCGCCAAGATCATCTATGTGCTGTGCACCGACACCAGTTCGTACGTGAACGGCGCCGAAATCCACATCAACGGCGGCCAGCACGTCTGAGCGCCGGCCGCCGTGATTTGATTCAAACCTTACAAGGCTGCCTTACAAGGCTTGCGGCGCCTGTTTGGGAGCGCTGTCCCGGCGACCATGCAGGCCGGCGAACTGTAGCTTGTGCGTCTCACCGCACGGGCACTTGAAATCCATCGGCGCCTTGAGCGGATTGATCATGTCTTCGTAGGCAATGCGGCTGATCACCGCGATGCCGGTATCGGGACAGGTGATAATGATGCGCGGTCGGCCCATGGTTTCCCTCCAGCGGCTTCGCCAGCTTTCAGGCAACAAACGCAGGGGGATGCGGAGAGTTCCACAGGCTACGGCTTGTAACGGGGACGTTACAGCCACTTCTTCCATTTGAAGAAGAGGATCGGCCCGATGGCGGCGCAGAGCATGATCGCCAGCGCGATCGGATAGCCGGCGAACCAGTCGAGTTCGGGCATGTGTTTGAAGTTCATGCCGTAGATCGAGGCGACCAAAGTCGGCGGCATGAAGATGACCGCGGCGATCGAGAAAATCTTGATGATGTCGTTCTGCTGGATCGAGACGATGCCGAGCAGCGCGTCGAGCAGGAAGGTGATCTTGCCGGCGAGATAAGTAGCGTGGTCGGACAGCGAGATGACGTCGCGCTGCATCGAGGTAAGCTGAAGTTTGTTATCCTTCGGCCACTTCATCGACTCGGCTTCGTTGGCGAGGAACGACAACAGCCGGCCGACCGACACCAGGCATTCGCGCACCTTGGATGACAGGTCGCCCTTGCGCCCCAAAGTCTTGAGCACGTCCTTGTAGGACGGCGGCCCTGCATCGTCCTCGGGCTCAAAGATCGTTCGCGACACCTGATCGACCTCGGCGGCGACGCGTTCGAGAATGTCGGCGGAGCGATCGACGATGGCGTCGAGCAGGTCCATCAGCACGCTATCGCCTGTCACCTTGGGACCGCAAAAGCGGCCGAGCTTATGCTCGATCAGAGCGAAGGGCCGCGGCGAGTCGTAGCGCACGGTGCAAAGGCAATGTTTCGCCAGGATGAACGTGACCGGCGTGGTCTTCGGCGTCGCTGAGTCCGACTGGCACATCAACGTGGCGGTCATGAAGCGCGCGCCGTTCTCGACATAGAGCCGGCTGGAGACCTCGATCTCCTGCATTTCTTCGGCGGTCGGCACCGCGATGCCGAGAATCTGTTCGACCAGCTTGTCTTCCTGGACGGTGGGATTGAGCAGATCGATCCAGACCGGCGCAGCGGGCGGCTCATCGCCCGGCTCGACCGAAACCCGCTCCAGGAGCGTGCCGCGCTGGACGTAGATCGAAAGCATCAATCACCCTGGGCGGCCGCCACTGCGCCGATGATCTTTCATGACAAGAACGCATCGTTTTGCGCAAGACGGAAAATGCGCAACCAACCGATCAAAGCGACAGAAAGCCCGCCGCGCATACCTTGCGCGGCGCGGCGAACCTGACGCTGTTCTGAGAAAAGTGGTGCGGCCTGGCTCTCAGATGGCGCGGGCCGCAAGATAGAGCCGTGAGCGGACTATCTTAGTCGCAGTCGTTCGGAACGAAGCGCTTGGCTTCGACCGGCTTGCGCTCCGGCTTGTGGCGTACGGCGCCGGCGACGGCAGAGATGCCGATCTTGCCGTAGCGCTCGTTGAGCTGGCCCGACGAGCCCTGCTGCTGCTGTTGCTGCGGACGCTCCGTACGCTCCGTACCCTTGGGCGCGGTCATAGTAGTGTTGCTCCATAAGTCCCTAGAGGTTTCCTCAAGGGTGTTTGTTGTCGGCAAGTGGGGCGGAATTGCGCAACCAATCGAGGTTTGAGTGTGACTCTGGCGCAAACACCCGCATTTGCGAGCACGCGAGCCAGTATACTATTTGTTATGGTAAACCATCTGTTAACACCTTGTAGGCAAGCTGCTTTTTCAGACAGCTGCGCGTGTTCCGCGCCAGGGTGTTAAGAACGCGAAAAAACTGCGGCTTTCCTGCAACAACCACACAGGAAGCGGTCGCTATAGCGTTAAGAACCGTGGCAAAATCAGGCCGTCTTCGCTTAATTGCAGTGCGGAATTGGACAGGTCGGGCGCTGGCCTAGCGACCGGAAAAGAGGGCAAGATGCGGTCTAAGGGATTGATTTTGGCTGTGTTTGGCGTCGGGCTTATGCTCGGTGGATGCATGCAGACCACCGTCGAGCCGGCCTCCGAGGCCAGCATGACGCCGCGGGACAAGAAGCTCCTCGCCGCCGCGCCCTACGAAAAAGTGGCAATTCCTGAGAATTTTCAACGGGCCATCGTCCCGTATCACCGCAAAGAACAGCCCGGCTCGATCCTCGTCGATTCGGACGCCCGCTATCTCTATTTCGTCCTCGAGGGCGGCAAGGCCATCCGCTACGGCGTCGCCGTCGGCGAAGAAGCCCTCGCCTTCGCCGGCGTAGCCAAGGTTGGCCGCAAGGCCGAATGGCCGACCTGGACCCCGACGGAAGACATCAAGAAGCGCATGGACGTGCCGAACTTCGTGTCCGGTGGCCCGCAGAACCCGATGGGCGCCCGCGCGCTGTACCTCTACGAGGGCAACAAGGACACGCTCTACCGTATTCACGGCACCAACCAGCCAGAATATATCGGCCAGGCGATTTCCTCGGGCTGCATCCGCATGACCAACGAGGACATCATCGACCTCTACAACCGGGTGAAGCCGAATTCGGTGGTTGTCGTGCTGGCGCCGAGCCAGGGCGACTCGCCCTTCAGCGTGAAGCCGCGCATGGCCTCGGCCGGCGGCCTGTTCAACTGACAAGTTACGGGGACTGAGACGGAAACGGCGCCTTCGGGCGCCGTTTTTGTTTTAGCCCAAGGTGACCCGGACGATCTCCGGCGGCATGTTAAGCCGCATCGGGACGATGCTGGTGCCGAGGCCGCCCGAGACGATCATCGTCCGGTTCCGCTCGACGATCCGGCCATAGGCAAAGCGTCCACCATAGGCGGAGGGCGCCCAGAACGGCGCGACAAGAGGCGGCCGGATCTGGCCGCCATGGGTGTGGCCGGCCAAAGTCAGCGACACGCGGTCGGGCACCTGGACGAAGATGTCCGGCTCATGGACCAGCAGAATCACCGGATCGGCGGTGTCGCAACGCTTGAGCGTGGCCGGCAGATCGTCGACGCCGCGGAACCGGCCATGGCCGAGACGGTAAGCAATCTGATCGCCCAGCCCGGCCAGCCAGAACCGGGCGCCCGGCTCGCCGAGCAGCACCGCATCGTTCTCCATCACCGGGATGCGCACATTGCGCAGCGCCGCGCGGGTCGGCTCCAGGCCGTGCCACCAGTCGTGATTGCCGAGGATGGAATAGACGCCGAGCGGCGCCTTGAGCCGGGCAAGTTCAGCCGACCAGGCCTCCGGCGGCACCACCTCGGTGACAAAACGGTGGGTCGCGAAATAATCGCCGAGCAGCACCGTGAGGTCGCTGCCCAGCGCATTGGCGGCATCGACGACCTGGCGCACGCGCTCGACGCCCATATTGGGGCCACCGGCATGGATGTCGGCGATCGCCGTAATGGTGAGGCGCTGTCCGGCCCGCCAGCCCGGCGGGCTGAGGCGATAGTCGGTGATCGACAGGCTATTGGCGGCTTCCATCGCCGCATAAGCGCCGGTGCCTGTCGCCGCGACGCCGGCAAGGCCCGTGAGCGTCAGGCCGGCCTTGATCACCCCGCGCCGGGTGAGGCCGGGCGCAGCCGGCGGCGGCGGCGCATATCGGCGCACATCGAAGGTCATGCGCCGGGACTACCGTAAAAGGTTGAAAGGAAAGTGGACGCCGCCGCTGCGCGCCTTCTTGCGCTTCATCGTCGGCCGCGGCCGGGGAAGAGGTACATCGGCGAGCGCGATCCTTGGCGCGGCCGCCGCTTTGTCCGACTCCGCGTCGTCGGCGTCGTCCTCAGGCTCCGCCGCGGAAGCTGGCGCAGCGTCCGATTTCGGCTCGGGCTTCGACTCGGTCTTAGGCCCGGTTTTGACGTCGGCCGTTGGCTCAGCCTTCGGCTCGGCTTTGGCGACCTCGGCCGGCTTCGGCGGAGGAGGTTCGAGCACGTCCCACTGGCACATGCGGAAGCCGCCGCGCCTCTGGATCAGGTCCAGATGGATGTGTTCTTCGTGGTAACCGTCCGAACCGGGCCCAAGCACCGTGGTGAAGCGCGCGCAGGCCGAGGCGCGCAGGTCCGTACGCACGTCCCTGGCGAAGGTCTTGTCGGTCAGCGACGCCGACTTCTTGTCGGTAAAGGTGATGCTGCGGATGTCGACCGCGTTGCCCTTGCCGTGCTCGCTCAGCCGCGCGCCGGACACGCGGTTGCGGCCGCGGCAACTGAAGTCGTCGTAGGTCTCGACGCTCGCCAGCGTCATTCCGCTCTTGGCGACGCGCGTTGCGACATCGTCCCGAACCCAGAGCGCGAGTTGTTCCGCCATCTCACAGCGCAGCTTCGGCGCGGGTTTGATCTCGATAGCCTTGCCCTTCTCGATGAGCACGGCCTCGAGCTCGATCATATCCTCGCCGCCGCAGGCGCCCGGCCCCATCAGCCGCGGCAGCGGGCGAAGCTTGGCCGTCTTCTCCAGACGCTTTCGGCAATCCGACGGTTCCGAGGTCACGGCTGCGGTCTGAAAATCCGCACCGGCGGCTTCGTGAAACGACAAAGGTTCGCGCCACGGCGCGGGGCCCGCCGGCTTTGCCGGTATCGCAGGCTTGGGTTGAGGCAGCGGCACTTCGTCGGCCAGGATGGGCGACGCGCCGCTTACCATCGCAATGCAAAATAATGCCGCCACACGCTTCATCGTTTGCGATTTCTGCCACGAATGCGGCCTTTGTGCGAGGCACAAAGCGAACGTCACACCAAAGACGGCGTTTTCACCCGCCGTAACGCGAGCTAGTCTGTGTTCCGACCGGCGAGGGGCCGGTCCAAAAAGCCAACAGGCTGGCGGCATCAAAGCCGCCCACCAACACGAGAGAGGGAATTCCATGCTCGGGCTGATGCAGGGCTGGCCGCTATTGTGCCAGCGCATTATCGATCACGCCGCCACCTTCCATGGCGCCCGCAAGGTCATCACCCGTTCGGTCGAGGGGCCGATCGTCGAGACCAACTATGCCGATATCCGCGCCCGCGCCCTCAAGGTGGCGCAACGGCTCGACAAGGATGGCATCAAGCTCGGCGATCGCGTCGCGACGCTCGCCTGGAACACCTGGCGGCACCTGGAATGCTGGTACGGCATCATGGGGATCGGCGCGATCTATCACACCGTGAACCCGCGCCTGTTCCCCGAGCAGATCGTCTGGATCGTCAACCATGCCGAAGACCGCATGATGTTCGTCGATCTTACCTTCGTGCCGCTGCTGGAAAAGATCGCCGACAAGCTGCCGACCATCGAGCGTTACGTCATCCTCACTGACGCCGCGCACATGCCGCAGACGTCGCTCAAGAACGCCGTCGCCTATGAGGACTGGATCGGAGAAGTCGACGGCGACTTCGCCTGGAAGGAGTTCGACGAAACCACCGCCGCCGGCATGTGCTACACTTCCGGCACCACCGGGCATCCCAAGGGCGTGCTGTATTCGCACCGCTCCAATGTGCTGCATTCGATGATCGCGGCGATGCCCGACGCCATGGCGGCGTCGAGCCGCGACACCATCCTGCCCGTCGTGCCGATGTTCCACGCCAATTGCTGGGGCCTTGCCCTCACCTCTCCGATGGTCGGCGCAACGCTGGTGATGCCGGGCGCCAAGATGGACGGCGCCTCGATCTACGAACTGCTCAACACCTACAAGGTCACCTTCACTGCCGCGGTGCCGACGGTGTGGCTGATGCTGCTGCAGGACCTGGAAAAGACGGGGCAGAAGCTGCCTTATCTCGACCGCGTCGTCATTGGCGGCTCGGCCTGCCCGCGCGCCATGACCAAAACCTTCCAGGATGTCTATGACGTGCGAGTCATCCACGCCTGGGGCATGACCGAGATGAGCCCGCTCGGCTCGCTCTGCACCATGAAGCCGGAATACGCGAACCTCACCGGCGACGCCAAGCTCGACATCGAGATGAAACAAGGCCATCCACCCTTCGGCGTCGAAATGAAGATCACCGACGACAACGACAAGCCGCTGCCCTGGGACGGCAAGGTGTTCGGCCGGCTCAAGGTGCGCGGCCCCGCGGTGGCGAAGAGCTACTACAAGGGCGAAGGCAGCGAAGCCTTCGACAAGGACGGCTGGTTCGACACCGGCGATGTCGCCACCATGGACCAATATGGCTACATGCAGATCACCGACCGCTCCAAGGACGTGATCAAGTCCGGCGGCGAATGGATCTCGTCGATCGATCTGGAAAACCTCGCGGTCGGCCATCCCAAAGTGGCGGAAGCCGCGGTGATCGGCGTCGCGCATCCCAAATGGGATGAGCGCCCGCTGCTCGTCATCGTGCTCAAGAAGGGCGAGACCGCGACCAAGGACGAGATCCTCGGCTTCATGCAGGGCAAATGCGCCAAGTGGTGGATGCCGGACGACGTCGCCTTCGTCGATGAAATCCCGCACACGGCGACGGGCAAGATCCAGAAACTCACGCTGCGGAAGCAGTTCGAGGGCTATCGTCTGCCGACGGGCGAAGCGGCGGAGTGAGGGGGACTACGAACCAGGAGGCGTTACAACGCCCCGAGGTAAGGAGCCTGCCGCATCTTCTACAGGCGCAATCACCACCGGCGCGTCCGTCACCTTCTCGTTCGACTTCCTACGCATCAAAGCTCTCTGCAGCCGCTTAACATTTTGAGCCGCAGCCTTCGCCTCTTCGCCATCTATCAGATCGCGCTTTATGATATCGTTCGCCAGCATTGATCTGAGATATTCAACATCGACCTTAACGCCTGATCCTAAGCGACGAATTTCCTTTCGGATATCATCAACAACATCGTCAGAGAGCAGAAGCGCCGCAACCGTAAATTTATTGGTGACTTGTTTTTGATGCAGAAGATCAGCCATTGTGCCCTTCGAAAACCCCTCTTTGCTGAGATTTCCGAAACACTCCAAGACGTCGTCACTTTTCGCGCTTTGAGTGAGAAGGTCGATTTCGCAGACCAGTATCTTCTCAATCGGTTGCCCGAAATGAACCTTGTAGACCCGCCAAACCGCGCCATTCGTCAAGACAACCCATTCAATGCCCTCATTGGCCGCGTAATCGATCGCCTGCTTTACGTGGCTATCTTTTAATTCGATTCCAACGGCCTTTACTTCTACAAGAAACCTGATTGCATCGTCGACCTTAATCGCAAGGTCAACATAAGTGCCCCGAATAGCGTATTGGCTAGTAACTTCGTGATACTTATCGTAGCCGGCGACGTCAGCAAGAATGTCATTAATAACCGTAACGGTATCCGCCTCGCTTATGTCTTTCTTTTTGATATCGCTGAGAATTGACTGGTAACGCTTCACTTGAGTGGCAATACGAGTCACGATTTTTGCTGAAACAGGCATCTCTCCCCCCAATTTTCCTCGGGGCTATTTAAGTACGCCCATTTGGTTGTGTCGACATATTTTTCTCTATTTATAATCTACTCCAACTTCTCAGCTTCGCCAGCGTCGCCTTATCGAAAACACCGCCGCAAAACCTTTCGATCGCCTCGCTGAACACGCCCTCGCCCTGCGCCCTGGCAAACAACGTCATCGACGATCTGAACTTCATGTCGTCCGGCGCACCGAAGATGTCTTCGACCGAACGCCCCGACGCGCCGACCAGCTTTGTGCATTCGACAAGGCGCGGCCCCAGCACCGGATGCGCGAGGTAAGCCCGCGCCTCGTCGAGACCGGAGATCGCGTACTTCTTCGCCATCGCGCTCTGCCCGAGCCCCGCGATCTGCGGGAAGATGAACCACATCCAGTGGCTCACCTTCTGCCCCGCGCGCAGTTCCCCGCAGACAGCCGCATAGACAGGTTCCTGCGCCGTCAGGAAGCGCTGGAGGTTGAAACTGTCATTCGCCATATCGCCGCCCTCGCGCGAAGGATACACTTGCAGAAAATCGCACAGGGGCCGAAACGGTTTCAACAATGGCCAAAGCATCTGATCTGCGCCGCCTGGCGCTGACGCTCGACGGCACCATCGAGGCGCCGCATTTCGACCGCGCCGCGTTCAAGGTCGCACGCATTTACGTAACGCTCGCCGCGGACGGCAGGACCGCGAACTTCAAGTTCACGCCGGACGAACAGGCGCTCAAGTGCACCGTTGCGGCTGATGCCTTCGCGCCGGTGCCGAACGCGTGGGGCAAGCAGGGCTGGACCACCGCGACGTTATCGAAACTGACATTGCCCGAACTACGGGCCGCGCTTGAAACAGCGCATGCGCATGCGCGGCCGGCGAAATCAAAACGACAATCGCAAACATCTCGTTGATGCATCATCTACGTGGAACGACTCAGCGCGACGCTCGTTCACCCGACAAGCCCGCGCCGGGTGACAACCGGCCGCAATGGGGATGTTGGATACAGGTGATTTTGCCGGTTTCTGCCTGTGACATCAACGCATCGGTACGCGTCGACATCTAACCCATTCCTGGCGCGGGCGGCTCACCAAATCCGAGGTCTCATTCGCGCCGCATTCTGCCCGCGTGTCGCCATGATGTGACGTGGCCTGTTCCCTTCACGTCATAACAAACATCCTCAAATCGTAACGGAACGTGACGGCACCGTTGTTCCCGTTGCAGCGTTGTCTTCGCACCTGCACCGCCGGACATTCCGCCCGGCTCAATCCGAAAGAGACATTCACAATGCGCCGCGCGCTGGCGCGCGCGAACGCTACCCTTTTGCGCCTTCACGGCGCGCTGCAACAACGGAGGGCCTGATGACAATGCTCAACCTGCCGCCCCTCTGCCCCGTCTGTGGCGGCCAGACCCGCTTGAGAGAAATATTCCCTGCGCCGCGCGGCGACGGTTTCAGTTGTTTTTTCCGTTGCGTCAGCTGCCGCACGGATTATCCGCGCAAGGTAAGCGCCGCAGACGTGCAGGCGGCGGGCTTTCGGAAAGCACCGGCCGTGGATAACGGCGAACGCGATCCCGCCGCATGACGTCGATTTGGGAAAACGCGACACCTCGGCTACAAGGCCGCGACGGCGGCGCCGGCATCCGGCGCCGCGTTTTAATGAGGAGCGCCGGAATGCCGATTTCCCGCCGGGCCGCCCTGCTCGCCGCGCTGGCCGCGAGCGTCGCGCCCTTCCCCGCCACTGCACAGACCGGAAAGACAATGACCACAACCGCCTCAGGCCTTCAGATCCAGGATATCCAGGTTGGCACCGGCGCCACGCCGAAGCGCGGCCAGACCTGCGTGATGCACTATACCGGCTGGCTCTATGTGAACGGCCAGAAGGGCAAGAAATTCGATTCGTCCGTCGATCGCGGCGAGCCCTTCGAATTCCCGATCGGCGCCGGCCGCGTCATCAAGGGCTGGGATGAAGGCGTCGCCACCATGAAGGTCGGCGGCAAGCGCACCCTCATCATTCCGCCGGACCTCGGCTATGGCGCGCGCGGCGCCGGCGGCGTTATTCCGCCGAACGCGACGCTGGTATTCGACGTCGAACTGCTCGGCGTGAAGTAAGACGACCGGCCTGACACCGTGACGGCCCCCGGCGGCAAACGCCCCGGGGGCCGTTCGCGTTAAGACACGGTTAACCACGAGTTTTTAAGTTCCGTTAACGGTTCCCCCCCGCGAGACGGACACGTGACGACAGCGATCGGCTCAAATCCTTACGGCGCCGCGGGCACCGCCTATGGAACCCAGACTTCCGCCACCGCAGCGACGACGGCGAAATCCGGGAGCAACGCTGACACGACCGCGACGACGTCCGGCAGCGCCGATTCGGTCGATCTGTCCGACGCCGCCAAGGCCTATCTCGCCAGCCAGACGAACGACGCGGCATCGCTCGCCGCGACGGCGCGCCAGTGGTTTGACGACCAATATCAGACCACCGGCCTTTCTTCGCCGATGCTGGGCGGCGACGTCGCCCTCGACATGACCTCGATCAGCCGCGAGACCTTGTCCGCCATCGCCGCCAACACCGGCAATCAGTTCAGTCAGGACGAGGTTGTGGCCGCCGGCGCGACGTTGCAGAAGCGGTTCGACGATGCCTTGGCGCCGCACGTCGTCGTCGCCCGCCACACCGGTGACTATGCGAGCCTGTACAAGGCCGCCGCCGATTATCTCGACAAGGCCGGCGCCGACGAGCGCGCGACGCCGCTGTGGATCAGCACCAGGCAGGCGGTCGATGAAGGTCTGTCGCTGGCGCGGCAGTCGCCGATGAAGGCGCCTCAGACCACCAACGGCAATGACCCCGTCACGGCGCTGCTGCAAAAGACCACGCAAGTCGCCGATGCCAGTGGCGCGACCTCCGATGCGCAAGCCGCCGCCGACGCCCGCGCGCGTTTTGACGCGCTCGCCAACAAGGCGCGCGATGCCGGCACGCAACTGGTGTTCGACCCGTCGCGAAAGACGGGCCAACTGGTCGACTTCTCCAGCTTCAGCAACCAGTCGCTGGCCGTGGTCACGCTCAATACGGACGGCCAGTTCAGCGCCGAAGAGCAGCGCGCCGCCAGGAGCGAACTCAGCCAGCGCCATCGCACCAGCCTGATGTCGGTCTTCGACGGCTCGAATGGCGCCGCCGATGCCGGCGCGCAAAGCCTGGCGCTCATCCGCCATTACAACAGCATGAGTGCCGCGGAGAAGGCCGCCTCCGGCTACAACAGCGATCTGCAGAACCGCCTGGTCCAGAATTATCGCCTGGCGTCCATGTTCGGCAGCGGCTCGACAAACAGCTCCGGCAGCAACGCCATGAGTCTGCTGAGTTATATGAGCTGAGCTGGCGCAGCGCCCCCTCAAGCGCCAAGCCGTCGCAGGAACACGCGACTATCTCCGCCGTTACCGATTCAGGAGGTAACGACATGGGAATTCAGGAACTTCTATACGGCGTGGGTACGGTTCTGCTGCTTGGCGCGCTCGTCTATGGCGTGATGCGGGCCGGCCGCAAGCGACAGACGACGCGGCGCGAGATCGAAGCGACGCGCCGCAATTTCGACAAAGCGTAATATGGTGGACGTTACCCGCTACTCGCTGCGGCGTGACCGCTCACCCGGCCTTTCACCCGGCCTTGCGCTTCCATGGCAGGAGCGCGCCGATCAGCGCGTCCGCCAGTGAGGTTGACGGCTCGCGGCTCGTGCGAGTGCGGTCATGAACCAGTTCGTGGATGAAGCCGAGCTTGCGGATCACCGCCGGCGACAACACGAACGGATAGAGATCGCGCGCACCCATCGAGCGGTTGACGTTGTTCATGGCGAACACATAAGGCAGCCAGGCATCGACGATCTGCTCGATGGTGTCGGCCCGATAGGGATCGAACGTCACCTTGGCGGCGAAGTCGCCGGTGTCATCAACCTTCGGCTTGACCGACATTCCGGATGCCGCGACCATTTCCAGCGTATCCACAATGTGGATGTAATGCGCCCAGGTCTCGGCAAAGTCTTCCCACGGATGGGCGCTGGCATATTGCGAGACGAAGTTGTTCTGCCAGTCGGCGGGCGCACCGTCCTTGTAGTGACGCTGTAGCGCCTCGCCATAGTCCTCGCTGTCGTCGCCGAACATGGCGCGGCAGGCTTCAAGCTTGCCGCCATCGCGCACCAGGACGTCCCAGTAATAGTGTCCAATCTCATGCCGGAAATGACCGAGCAGCGTCCGGTAAGGTTCGCCCATGGCGATACGGCGCTTTTCACGCTCGGCATCATTAGCCTCGGCCAGCGCGATGATGATGTTGCCATTGTCATGGCCCGTCATCACCTTCGGCGCACCCTTCGGCGCCGTATCGGCCAGGAATTCGAACGACAGACCGCGCTCCGGGTCCTCGACGAAGGTCGTCAGCGGCAGGTTGAGGCGGATCAGCGAATAGAACAGCCGATGCTTGGCCATCTCCAGCGCCTGCCACGCCGCAAGATTACCCGGCACCGACAGGTCGGGCACGGTCTTGTTATGTCGGCAGGCCAGACAATAGGCGTCGGTCGTTTCGTCCGGCACGAACCAGTTACACACGCCGTGCTCGGCGTTGACGCACAGCAGCCGGCGCTGTTCCGGCGCATTGAGCGGCTTCCACTCCTTGCCGTCGAACGGTTCGATCGCGGTCATTTCGGTCTGGGCCGGGCGGTAGGCAAGCCGATGACCGCAGACCTCGCAGGAGACGTTCTCGAAATAGACGATATTGCCGCAGGACTGGCACTTGAACAGTTTCATGGCATTTTCTGATGGGCGGAGGGGTCGGCCAACGAGCCCACAGCAACGCCACCGCCTCGGCGGGGTTCCACGACGGAGCGGCGGCCCGTCTTACTCGGCGGCCTGCAACTGCTTGGGCAAGCGGTTCTGCGCGGCGACCAACCGCTGCATCAGCCTCAAATCGCGGTCGCTGAGTTTTAGCGCGCAATCCGCCCAAATCCGCACAATGTCGTCGAGCTCTTCGAGCGGCATCGGATTGACGCGCCGGCCGACTTCATAGACGGCGCGAATGCCGGCATGGCGGCTTTGGCTGCGCATCATGTAGTCCTTCGCGGCCTCGATGCCCTGCCCCGGCTCCACCACCATGTGAACCAGCCCGGCGGCCTTCATCTCGTCGGCCGTATAAGTGCGGCCGCTGAGCATCATCTCTTCGGCAAAGGCCGCATTCGCCCGCCGCGCGACAATGCTGTAGGCGCCCATGCCCGGAAACAGACCGAACAAGGTCTCGGGGAAGCCGAACTTCGCCGTGCGCTCGGCAATGATGACATTGAACGACAGCAGCGATTCAAGGCCGCCGCCAAGGGCATCGCCTTGTGCCAGGCCGATGGTGACGATCGGCAGATCCATCGCCGTGTGAAACCGGTGCAGCACCTGCACGCAGGATTTGCCGTAGTCGATGAGAGCCTGCCGGTCCTGGTTACGGATGCAGTTCGCAAACAGGTCGAGGTCGCCACCGAGGCTGAAGACGCCGGGGGATCGGGAGCCGGCCACCAGATACCGCAGTTCGCTGGGCTCGCCGCCGAACCGGGCTACGATACCGTCCTGCATGGCATGAATGTCGTCGAGCAGCGCCAGGCTGTAGCTGGGACGCCCCTTGGAGCGCATGAAGCTCCACAATGCGCCGTTCTTGTCGTCGAAGGATACCTCAAGGTGTTCGAGGCAGAACAGCCGGGCCGCGTCAGCGGCTCGTTGCAGCTCGAGCGCGCGGCCACCAAGCCGGGACGCTGTGTCCGCCTGCATCACCGGCGGCAGCGCGAAAGGTACAAAGCGGCCGTTCGCGACGGAGTCGCGCGACGCAATACTCGTCATCTGACCACCACGCATACAACGCTACAGACACGACGGGCAGATCATGAGAAGCCCGTTAAGGATTATTTTACCTTAACACTTTCTTAAGATTGCGCCAGAGCATTCGTGCACCCCGACGAATGGCAATGCAGATTTGCCGGCGCGCCGGGCGCGCTAATGCGCGAAAATACCGCAGGTTATTGTGTATTAACCACGGCAATGAAATTGCACTGACGCTCACCCGATGCAGGCCACGCGAACGCCATGGCCTGCAATCCGGCACGAAAATGGCCGGCGCAAACATTCGCCCGACGGGACGCGGTTGTACCCGGTTGCTGCAATCGTCGATGCGAGTTGCAAAGTGCCCCGGGAAGAAGTGCGCCCGTGGCCGATCGGGCGACCGCTGCGGCAAAGAAAAGCAGGGTCAAGGTCACTTAAAGCCCTTTTCCCGGCCTGCCCTGGATCGCCGAATCGGAGCAAATTAAGCAATATTTGATCAGACAGCCTTGACGTTTCTTAAGCACGTCCAACGGCAGTTTGATCCGTTTGCTTGGTGTTGATTTTCAGCAGCTAACCTTTCCACACCCGAGGAAGCCGCGCCGAGCACCATGCTCTTCAAGCAGTTGATGCAAATCCGCCGCGCCGATGCCGAGCTGCCGAACGAAGTTCGCGCGGCGTTGGTCGAGTCTTTGTTTGCGCCAATCGCGTCGCTCGCGATCGGCGCCATCAATTGCTCGATCATCGGTATGCTGGTGGCGTGGAACCTGAGCAATCAGCAGATCATGCTGACTTCGGTCGCTATTCTCGCGGTCGGCGCTCTTCGGGTCATCTCGGCGCTCTTCTACAGAAGCTCCAAGAACAAGGCCGAGAGCCGCACCGTCAGGCTCTGGGAAGCGGCCTATGAATATGGCGCCTGGGGCTTTTCCGCCCTGCTCGGCCTCCTGTGCTGGCTGACCCTGACCCAGACCGACAACTCCGCCCTGCAGATGGCGGTGGTTACGACCGCAACCGGCTACGCCGCGGCGATCGCCGGGCGCAATGCCGGACGGCCCTTCATTGCCGGCGGCCAGTTCACCCTGGTCATGCTGCCCATCGTGGTCGGACTGCTGATCTACCCGGACGTCGTCCACAAGGTGCTCGGCTTCGTCGGCCTGTTGTTCATCTACGGCATGATGGACATCACGCTCGGCATCCGCGACGTCATCTTCCAGGCGCTGATCATGACGCGCAAGGAAGCGGCGCTCGCCGCCCGCTTCGAGGAGCAGGCCAACCGCTTCGACGCCGCGCTCAACAATATGTCTCACGGCCTGTGCATGCTCGACGCCCAGGACCGCCTGCAGGTCTGGAACGAGCGTTTTCTCGAGCTCCTCCATCTGCAGAACGCCTCGGTCCGGGTTGGCATGCGCATTTCACAGATCGTCCGGCACAGCCTGCGCGCCCGCAACCACACCTCCAACAGCGTCAAACTCGTCGTCCACGACCTCGTGAACGGCCTGCGCCAGGACAACTTCGACCAGTTCCAGGTCTCGCTCGACGGCTCCCGGATGCTGGCCATTTCGCGCCGCATGATGCCGGCCGGCGGTTCGGTCGTGATTTTCGAGGACGTCACCGAGCGCAACAATGCGCAGGAGAAGATCGCGCGGCTCGCCCGCTTCGATGAATTGACGGGGCTCGCCAACCGCTCCCAATTCCGCGAACGCATTGCCGAGATGCTGGCCGCGGTGAAAGACCGCGCCAACCATCTGGCCATCCATCTGATCGACCTCGACCGTTTCAAGACGGTCAACGATACGCTCGGCCATCCGATCGGCGACATGCTGCTCAAGGAAGTGGCGGCGCGGCTCACGGCACTGGTCCGCCCCGGCGACATGATTACGCGGTTCGGCGGCGACGAGTTCGTCATCCTCCAGACCAACACCTCGCGCCAGCAGGCGGCCCACGCTCTGGCCTCGCGCATCGTCAAGACGCTGAAGGAGCCGTTCCATATCGCCGGCCATCGCATCGATGTCGGCGCCTCGATCGGTATCGCCATGGCGCCACATGACGGCGTCGACGCCGACGAACTCATCAAGAAGGCCGACATGGCCCTCTATGCCGCCAAGAGCACTGGCGGCGGCAGCCATCGCTTCTTCGCCATCGAGATGGAAGACGCCGCGCAGGAGCGCCGGTCGCTCGAACTCGACCTGCGCGAAGCGCTGACGCATGACCAGTTCACATTGAATTATCAGCCGCTCGTCGATCTGCACACCGGCCGCGTCACGACCTGCGAAGCGCTGCTGCGCTGGACCCACCCGGTGCGCGGCAATATTCCGCCCACGGTCTTCATCCCGGTCGCCGAAGAAACCGGCCTCATCATCGCGCTCGGCGAATGGGTGCTGAACCGCGCCTGCGCCGATGCCGCCGAATGGCCGCGCAATGTGCGCGTCGCGGTAAACCTGTCGCCGGTGCAATTCCGCGACGAGGGGCTCGGTCTGCAGGTGATCGCGGCACTGGCCAAGTCCGGCCTGTCGGCGCAACGTCTCGAACTCGAAGTGACCGAACGCTTGCTGCTGGAAGACAACGACAGCACCCTCGAAACCATGAACCGCCTGCACGAGCTCGGCGTCAGTCTGTCGCTGGACGATTTCGGCACCGGTTATTCGTCGCTCAATTACCTGCGCAAGTTCCCGTTCCAGAAAATCAAGATCGACCGCTCCTTCATCACCGATCTCGGCGACGGCCGCGATGCCCGCGCCATCATCGGCGCGGTGGCGAGCCTCGGCGCCGGCCTCGACAAGACCGTCGTCGCCGAAGGCATCGAGACTGAGGAGCAGATGACCCTGGTTCGCTCGCAGGGCTGCCAGGAAGGTCAGGGCTATCTGTTCGGCAAGCCGATGCCCGCGGCGGAGATCAAATCCCGGCTGGACAAGCCGATTATCGCCATCCGCCGGGTCGCCTGACGGGCGACGCAGGCCGACATTGCGCGGCAGCCGCCTTGGCTTTATCCCTTCTTCACATCGGATTGCATGAGGCCGCGTCAAGGCGCGAGCCGGACGGGAAGCTGCCGTGGCGCGCCGCCTTTATATCGAAGAAAACCTGTCGCCATGGGCGGTCTGGTCGTCCCGCCTGTCGCTGTTTGCGCTGGCCGTCGGGGCGCTGTCGGCACTCATCCTGACGACCGGCGCGTTCGAGTTCGGTCCGGCGCTGGCGACCTTCGGCGCGGCCTTGGCCTTCGCCGGCGTGGCCATCCTGTTCGCCCTGATCGCCTTCATCGCCATCTGGCGCACCGGCGTGGCCGGTTTTGGCCGTGCTTTGCGGGCGCTGTTGCTGAGCCTGCTGCTGCTGGTCTACCCCGCCTATCTGGCGCAGCGCGCCTACAAGCTGCCGGCCATCAACGACATTTCGACCGATACGGCGAACCCGCCGCGCTTTGTCGCCCTGGCGCCGCAGCGCCCGGCAAACCATGTCGCCTATCCCGGCGGCCAGACCGCGCAAGCACAGCATGCCGCCTATGGCGACATCGGTCCGCTGCAGGTCGATCTGCCGCCGCGCAACACTTATGAGGTCGTTCTCGCCGTCATCGAGAAACACAAATGGCCGATCGCGGCTGCCCAGCCGCCGGCCGCCAACCGCCGCGAGGCGACCATCGAAGCGACCGCACGTTCGCTGGTGATGGGCTTCCGCGAGGACGTCATTATCCGCATCGCCCCGGCGGGTACCGGCTCGCGCATCGACCTGCGTTCGGCCTCGCGCGTCTCGGCTCCCGATCTCGGCACCAATGCCGCGCGGCTGCGCGCGCTGCTGGAAGAACTCGACGACGCGGTGAGCAAGGCACCGGAGCCGCGACCGGAGCCGAAGCAGGAACCGCGCCGGCCCGCGCCGCGCCGAGCGCCAAGTCGCTAGGTTGAAAGCCGCTAGGTTGCAAAGTCGCTAGATCGCCAAACCGTTAGGCCGCAAGCCTGTAGGTGCCGTCGATCGCGGGAGTGCCGTCGGTTTCGACAATGCCGCGGGCCACCAGTTCCTCCATATGGGCCAGCACCGACAGCCCGGCGGCGCCGGTCAGCCGCGGATCGAGGCCGATATAGATCGCACGCACGATGGTCGGAATATCGGTCTCACCCTTGCCGAGCCGGTACAGGATCGAGTCCTCGCGCGCCTTGCGGTGCAGCAGCAGATAATTGACGAAACGCGTGGCCTGCGGAACGACCGGCCCGTGTCCGGGAAAATAGAGTTGTTCCGGGCGGGCGGCGAGCTTACGCAGGGACGCCATGTAATCGCTCATCGCGCCGTCGGGCGGCGCGACAATGGTTGTCGCCCAGGCCATGACATGGTCGCCAACGAACAGTGAATTTTCACCTTTGAGCGCGTAGGCCATGTGGTTGGCGCAGTGCCCCGGCGTCGTTACCGCCTCCACCGCCCAGCCATCGCCTTCGACGATTTCGCTATCCTTGAGATACACATCGGGCACGAAGTCGCGGTCGCCCGATGAATCGAGCGGATTGAGTTCGCCGATATGCAGCGGCCGCGCCGCGCGATGAATGCCTTCGGCGTAAACGGTGGCGCCGGTGGCATGCTTGAGCGCCGGCACCGCCGGCGAATGATCGCGGTGGGTGTGGGTGACGAAGATGTGCGTCACGGTTTCGTTGCGCACGGCATCGAGCAGTGCGCCGACATGCGCAGGATCGTCCGGACCGGGATCGACAATGGCGACCTTGCCGCGGCCGATGATGTAGCTGACCGTGCCCTTGAAGGTGAAGGGCCCGGGGTTGTTGCACATCACCCGGCGCACGCCCGGAGCGACCTCGTCCACGGTCTCGGGGGCAAGATCGAGGGTTTTGTTGAAGGGAATGTCGTCGGCCATGGCGCACCTGTGCGTTAACGCACGATGCCTAGCGAAGCCCGATCGTGCGGACAAGGCCAGCGCCGGCACGGCAGACCGGCCATGGTTGAAGGGTTGGTGGCGCCCCGAGCAAGCAGCGACCGAAACTCAGTTCGCTTTTTCCGACTGCCTGGTCACATCGCCACGCCCGGCGAGCAATCCGGACACCGAAATGTCCTCGTCGAGCGCATCCCAGTGCAGACCTGTGCGGCTAATCTCGACTTTGGACCTTTCAGCCTGGGACGCATTCAGGAGACGCGGAAACCACGCCAACGGCACGCTGATGACCCGGCCGTCGCTAAGGTCGACCCGCATCGAATCGTCATCAAAGTGAACTGCTGTCGCCGAAATGGTCATTCCAGGCTCTCAGTATAAGTTCGCGCCGATCCGAGACCGTTCGCAGGATACGCGCCAATTCGGCAGAATTAAAGCCGAAGCTGTCGGCGAGACTGATGCCGGGCTCAAGCCAGATTTTGGCGTCCTTATCATTGCCCCGCACATGAATATGGCGTGGTTCGCGCGGCGTCCCCTCGTTCGAGTAGAAATAGTACCGGAGCGCACCTTCCCGGAAGACGACCGGCATTGTCTCCCTCGCCGTCCGAGGCGGATTTCAAAACCCGCGCGTCAATGAATCTCCGGCTCCGGCACTTGGCCGGGGCGGCTGAGGAAATCGAAGTCGCAGCCATCGTCGGCCTGACCGATATGGTCGGAGAACAAGGCGCCGTAGCCACGCGGATATTTCGGCGCGGGCTTCGCCCAAGCCGCCTTGCGGCGGGCCAGTTCCTCGTCCGACACATGCAGGTGGATCTTGCGCGCCGGGATGTCGATCTCGATCTCGTCGCCGGTCTGGACGAACGCCAAGGGACCACCAACGAAGCTCTCCGGCGCGACGTGCAGGATGCAGGCGCCGTAGCTCGTCCCGCTCATGCGCGCGTCCGAAATACGCACCATGTCGCGCACACCCTGCTTCACCAGCTTCTTCGGGATCGGCAGCATGCCCCATTCCGGCATGCCGGGGCCGCCCTGCGGGCCGGAATTCTTCAAAACGAGAATGTGGTCGGCGGTGACATCGAGATCGTCACGCTCCACTTCGCGGGCCATGTGGTTATAGTCTTCGAAAGCGATGACCTTCCCGCGGTGCTTGTGCAGACGCTTCTCGGCGGCCGACGGCTTCATCACGCAGCCGCGCGGCGCGAGATTGCCAGTGAGCACCGCCGTGGCGCCGTCGCGCGACACCGGATCGTTCAGCGACTTGATGACGTCCGGCTTGTAGACCTCGGCGCCTTCGATGTTGTCGCCAACGGTCTTTCCTGTGACCGTCATGGCCGACAGATCGAGCACGCTGCGCAGTTGGCTCATCAGGCCGCGCAGGCCGCCGGCATAGAAGAAGTCCTCCATCAGGTAGGCGCCGGACGGGCGCACATTGGCGATCACCGGCACTTCGCGCGAGAGCTCGTCGAAGCGGCTCATTTCCAGCGGGATGCCGGCGCGACGGGCGATGGCGATGAGATGGATGATGCAGTTGGTCGAACCGGCCATCGCCATGTGAACCTTGATGGCGTTGTCGACGGACTGCTTGGTGATGATGTCGGACGGCTTGAGGTCGTCCCACACCATCTCGACGATGCGGCGGCCGCTTTCCTTGGCGGCGCGCGGGTGGTTCGCGTCCGGCGCCGGAATCGACGACACACCGGGCAGCGTAAAGCCGAGCGCCTCAGCGACGGCCATCATGGTGGCGGCGGTGCCCATGGTCATGCAGGTGCCGAAGGAGCGCGCGATGCCGCCTTCGATCTCCTCCCACTGCGCCTCGGTGATTTTGCCTGCGCGCTTCTCGTCCCAGTATTTCCAGGTGTCCGAGCCCGAGCCGAGCACCTGGCCGTGCCAGTTGCCGCGCAACATGGGCCCGGCCGGCATGAAGATCGTCGGCACGTTCATGCTGATCGCGCCCATCAAAAGGCCCGGCGTGGTCTTGTCGCAGCCGCCGAGCAGCACGGCGCCGTCGATCGGGTGGCTGCGCAGCAGCTCCTCGACTTCCATGGCCAGCAGGTTGCGGTAGAGCATGGTCGTCGGCTTGACGAAGGTTTCCGACAGCGACAGCGCCGGCAATTCGATGGGGAAGCCGCCCGCCTGCAAGACACCGCGCTTCACTTCCTCGGCGCGGGTGCGCAGATGGACGTGGCACGGATTGATATCGCTCCAGGTATTGATGATGCCGATGACCGGCTTGCCGGCCCAGTCTTCGGTGTCGTAGCCGATCTGGCGCAGCCGCGAGCGGTGGCCGAACGAACGCAGGTCGGTGACGCCTAGCCAACGATGGCTACGCAGGTCTTCAGAACGCTTCTTGGCGGACATGGTTGCTACTTCTTGGGGCTCACGAGGATTTTGCCGTCGCCGGCTGCGCGGCGTTGCGCCGCGTGATGATCTGGGTCGCGACCACCACGATCGCAATCAGGGCGCCAATAAGGTCCGTCTCCAGGCCGGGCTTGATCAGCAACAGCCCACCGGCGAGCAGCAGAACGCGCTGCCATATCGAGGTGGCGGTGACGAAATAGCCGTGCAGGCCGCCGGCGAACATCAGGATGCCGAAGGCCGACGTCAGGAACGCCGAGATGACGGTCGGCCAGTCGCCGATCATCAAGAGACCGGGCTCGTAGATCACCATGAACGGCACGATGAAGCCAGCCGCGCCGATCTTCACCGCCGCCAGGCCCGCCTTCCACATATCGGCCTTGGCGATGCCCGCCGCGGCGAACACCGCGAGCGCCACCGGCGGCGTGATCGCCGACAACACCGCGAAATACAGCGCGAACATGTGCGCGGCCGGCGGAATGACGCCGAGCTTGATGATCGCCGGCACCAGCAATGCCGTCATGATGATATAGGCCGGGGTCGTCGGCATGCCCATGCCGAGCACGATGCCCGCGATCATGGTCAGGACGAGGGCGAGCACGAGCATATGCTCGGACAGGTGCACGACGAACTGCGTGAACACGATGCCGGCGCCCGACAAGGTCACCACGCCGATGACGATGCCGGCGCAGGCGCAGGCGGTGGCGACGCCGAGCGCGTTGCGCGCGCCATCGACAAAGGCGTCCAGCACGTTCTTGACGTTGCAGTAATGGCGCGTGGTCTTGCGCAGCGCCGCCACAGGGAAGCACGCCAGCGTGCCGACCAGCGCCGCCATCGGCGCGCTGTAGCCCGAATACATCACGACCAGGATCAGGATCACCGGGATGAACAGATGGCCGCGCACGCGCAAGGTCTCACCGAGACGCGGCAGCTCCGAGCGCGGCAGGCCGACGAGGCCGCGGCGCTTGGCCTCGAAATGCACGGCGGCAAAGCACGACACGTAATACAGGATGGCGGGGATGATCGCCCAGATCACCACCTGGCCGTAGGACACCGCGAGAAACTCGGCCATGACGAAGGCGGCCGCGCCCATGATCGGCGGCATGATCTGCCCGCCGGTCGAGGCGGTGGCCTCGACGCCGGCGGCGAAATGCGGCGGGAAGCCGGCGCGCTTCATCAGCGGGATGGCGATCGGCCCATCGACCATCACGTTGGCGACGGCGCTGCCCGAGATGGTGCCGAACAGGCTCGACGACACCACCGACACCTTGCCGGGACCGCCGGCTTGGCTGCCGGTCAGGCTCATGGCGAAATCCATGAACAGTTGCCCGGTGCCGGTGCGCTCCATGAAGGAGCCGAACAGCACGAAGATAAGCACGTAGCTCGCCGACACGGACAGCGGAATGCCGAAGATGCCCTCGGTCGTCATGTAGAGCTGGTCGAGCAAACGCATCGGCTCGAGCCTGGCGAAGAACAGGCCGTAGATCAGAAACACGATCGCCGTGACCGGCAGCGCCCAGCCGATGACGCGGCGCGTCGCCTCGAGCACGATCAGCGTCATGACGACGCCCATCACCATGTCCGTGGTTGTCAGATCGTCGATGTAGAAGATGCGGTTGACGATGTATTCGTAGTTGACGAACAGATAGATGATCGGCGTCGCGGCGACCGCCATCAGCACGTAATCGAACACCGATGGCAGAGACAATTTCGCCTCGCCCTCGACCTGCGCGCCTTGCGCCAGCTCCATGTCTTCGGTCTTGGAGCCGAACCTGAACAGCAGAAACACCAGCACAACCGCGAACAGCAGATGCGTGCCGCGATACAAAACCGCCTCAGGCGCACCGAAGGCGATGGCCCAGATGTGATAAATCGCCATCGCGATGGCGATGACATAGAGGGCGATCCGCAAAAGCCCGCGATAACTGGTGTCGATCTGCATACCGCCCCCACTCGGTCAGAAATAGAAAACGCCGGCCGCCCAGCAAGCGGCCGGCGTTGGCCTGTTTAGTTGGTCGCGACCGTGATGCCGGCCTCCTTGTAGAACTTGGCGGCGCCGGGGTGGAACGGCACGCCGATATCCTCGGCCATCGCCTTCGGCGTCAGGCCCGACATCGACTTGTTGACGGCGGCCATCGAGGAGATGTTGTCGGCCATCGCCTTGGTCATCGCATAGACCATGTCGGCCGGCAGCTTGCACGACGCCACGATGTGCGTCGCATAGCCGATCACCTTCACATCGGCATCCTGCTTGGCATAGGTGCCCTTGGGAATGGTGACCAGCGTGTAGCCGGGGTTCAGCTTGCGCATGGCTTCGAGCTGGTCGCCAAGATCGAGCACCTTGATGTCGCGCGCGGCCGCGAGATCCATCACCGAGCCGGAAGGAATGGTGGTGCCGAGGCCGAAGGCCACCGCGTGGCCGTCCTGCATCTGCGTCACCGAGTCCGTATACGACACGAAGCTCATCTTGACGTCGTTGTAGGACATACCGTTGACCTTCAGCAGCTGGCCGGTGATGAGTTCGCCGGTGTTGCCGCGCTGCTGCGTGGTCACGCCCTTGCCCTTGAGGTCCTTGACCGACTTGACGCCGGAATCGGCGTTGACGATGAGCTGATAGTACTGCGGATAGAGCGTCGCGACGTTGCAGACATTGGTAGTCGGCTTCGGGAACGGCGCGGTGCCCTTGAGGCCATCGACCGTCGAGATCGAGTTGCCGAAGCCGACATCGGCCTTGCCCTCATCGACGCCGCGGACATTGGCGATGCCGGCGCCCGGCAACGACTGGACGTTGAGGCCGGGAACGGCCTTTTCCCACATGTCCTTGAGTTGGCCACCGAGCGGCACCCAGACGCCGCCCTGCGGGCCGGTCATCAGCTTGATGTCGGCGGCAGCCGCCGGAGCGGCCAGACCGATCGTCACGCCAACGACGGTCGCAAGAATAGAGATCGAGTTTTTCATCGCTTTGTCTCCTCCACGCCCGTTGTTATTCGCGTTCGGGCTTTGCCAGCCGTCTTGTTGACGGCTTTCGTTTTCCTCAAGCTTGACCTTACTGGGGGCGCGGGCCATCGCACAAGGGGATTTTACAACTCTTGACAACATTGCCCCGGCGGGACCAAGTGTGTGGCGAAACGACATAACGCCACCCGGGGAGCGCCATGCGAGAGACGACCAAGAACAAACTGATGGCGGTGTCGACCGCGACACTGACGACGGTGCTGTTCAAACACGGCTTTCGCAACACGTTCATCGGCGGAATTCATCGCATCAACGCCGGCGAAAAGCCGAACATGGTCGGCCCCGCCTACACCTTGCGCTACATCCCGGCGCGCGAGGATCTCGATCATCTCGGCGTGTTCGAGGACCGCAGCCACCCGCAGCGCAAGGGTATCGAAGAGTGCCCGGCGGGCGCCGTCTTCATGATCGACAGCCGGCGCAATGCCTCCGCGGCCTCCGCCGGAAATATATTGCTCTCGCGGCTGTGGAAGCGCGGCTGCGCGGGCATCGTCACCGATGGTGGCTTCCGCGACACACCGGAAATCGCCGCCATGCCCTTCCCGGCCTATCACGCCCAGCCGGCGGCGCCGACCAACCTCATCAAGCACCACGCCATCGATCTCAACGTGCCGATCGCCTGCGGTGAGGTGTCGGTTTATCCGGGTGACATCATTGTCGGCGATGGCGAAGGCGTTGTCGTCATTCCCGCGAAGATCGCCGACGACATTGCCGATGAAGCATTCGAACAGACCGCGTTCGAGGATTTCGTGCAAGAGCAAGTCATGGCGGGGAAGAGCATCTTCGGCATCTACCCGCCCTCCCCGGAAGCGAAGGAAGATTTCGCGCGCTGGCGCGCGACCAACAAGCGTTAGAGGCACGCCACGAATGCCGTCAGACAGCTCCACCTTGCCGACCGCCGCGTCCGGCGCCAGCTGGAGCGAGGCAAAGCGCAGCGCTCTCATCTATCAGCGTATCTTCGAGACCATCGTCAACGGCGAGTTTGCGGTGAATGCGCGACTGCCGTCGGAAACCGAACTGGCGACGCGCTTCGGCGCGTCGCGGCCCGTGGTGCGCGAGGCGCTGGCCCGGCTGCGCGATGACGGCGTCATCGTTTCGAGACAGGGCTCCGGCAGTTATGTGAAGCGCCGCCCCGACGTCGCGGTGCTCAATCTGTCGCCCGGCGGCTCGATCGACGACATCCAGCGCTGCTTCGAATTCCGCCACGGGCTCGAAGGCACCGCCGCCGCGCTGGCAGCCGAGCGATGGGAAGACGCCGACCTTGCCGAAATCCGCGCTTCCTTCGCGGCGCTGGAGGAGGCCATCAAGAATGCGGAACTCGGCGTCGAAGCGGACGAGCGTTTTCATTCAGCCGTCGCGCGCGCCACGCATAACCCCTATTACGTATCGGTGCAGTCCTCTTTGCAGCCGCACATCCGCTATGGCATGAACGTGAACCGCAATCTGTCGTTGTTGCGCGCCGCCGAGCGGGTGCGTCTGGTGCAGGATGAACATCGTGCCATTCTCGAAGCGATCGTCAACCGCGACCCTGACAAGGCCCGCGACGCCATGCAGCTTCACATCGCCAATGCGCGCCGGCGCATGTTCGAGGGCGTGACGGCGTGACGACCGCAACCCCTCCCGCGCCCGGCGCGCGGCGGTTTTTCGGATTGGCCGACAATCCCTATCTCCTGCTGGCGCTCACCTCTCTGTTCTGGTCCGGCAATCATGTCGTCGGGCGCGCCATTGGCGGACATGTGCCGCCTTTTGCCATCTCGACCCTGCGCTGGCTCATTCCGTCGCTGCTGCTCTGGTTTTTCGCCCGGCGCACGATCGTCAATGACTGGCCTGCGATGCGGGCATCGTGGAAGATCCTGCTGTGGCTCGGCATCACTGGCGGCACCATGTTCACGTCGCTGCAGTATGTCGGCCTGCAATATACAAGCGCGCTAAACGTGTCGGTGCTCAATTCACTGACGCCGGTTCTGATCGTCGCCACCGGCGCCCTGCTTTTTCGCGATCCGGTGACGCCGCTGCAATCCCTCGGCATCGTCACGTCGCTGCTCGGCGTGCTCGCGATCATCGCGCGAGGCGATATCGCGACCTTGCTCCACATGACTTTCAACGGCGGCGACATCCTCATCGTGTTCAACATGATGCTGTTCTCAGTCTACACCGCCTATTACCGCCTCAGGCCGCAGATCAGCCCGATCAGCATCCTGTTTGCATTCGGCGCCGTTTCGGCGCTCGGCAGCCTGCCCTTTGCCATCGGTGAGAGCCTGTCCGGTTACACGTTGCAGGCTGACTGGCCGACGGTCGCCGCGGTGCTGTATGTCGCGTTCTTTCCGGGCCTACTCGCCTATGCTTTCTGGAACCGGGGCGTCGAATTGCTCGGCGCCAATCGCGCCGGCCCGTTTCAGCACCTGATCCCGCTCTATTCGGCAATCCTGGCAAGCACGTTCCTGGGCGAACGGCTCCATGCCTTTCACATCCTCGGCTTTGCGCTGATCATCGGCGGCGTTTGGATGGCATCGAGCAAGGGCAAGCCCGCCGCTGAAAAGGTCTAGGTACCCAAGGACCGCACGGCCCGCCCCTTCTGGCGAGCTCGGAACGGCAGAGAATAAGTTTCGTCGTCCGAACGCCGCCACAGAGGCAAATTGCCGTGTTCGTCCCGCCTGCGGCATGGCGCTTCTTATTTTTCCGCCGATGTTGACGGGCATGGGGGCTTGTGGCGATCTGCACCCAGCGGATCGGCGATGAAAGCCGGTCAGTTCGCATTGTAGCTGGAACCCATGTCCCTCGACGCCACCATGTTCTGTTGTTGTTGCGGCCCCCTTGCCGCCCTTGGCGTCTGAAACGCGCGATAGCGCGCCGATCTCGTTCCCGCTCCTGTCAAACAACGAATTTTCCGCACGGCACATGGCTGCCGGGCCGCCATTCGACCTTTCTCCGAGGCCACATATCTTGAGCACAACCTCCCATCTGTCGGATAACCTGACCTTCCGTTCGAGCGATTGGCTTGAACCCCGCTCCAGGACCTCGACAGGCAAAGCCACCGTGCACGAACCGACCGCATCTCCCCGGCGAGGCGTCAGCGCGAGCGACGGCCTCGTCGTCTTCGATCATGTGCACAAGGCCTTTGCCGCACGTGGCAGCGCCGGCGAAGTCACCGCCCTGCACGATATCTCGCTGTCGCTGCGGACCGGCTCGATCATGGGCATTATCGGCCGCAGCGGCGCCGGCAAATCGACGCTGATCCGGCTCGTCAATGGTCTCGATACACCGACGTCAGGACGCGTGCTGTTCGATGGCGTCGATGTCGGCACGCTGAATGGCGGCGCGCTGCGGCAGACCCAGCGGCAGATCGGCATGATCTTCCAGCACTTCAATCTGCTGTCATCGCGCACCGCTTACGAGAACGTCGCGCTGCCGCTCGAGATCGCCGGTACGGACAAGGCGGCTATCAGCGCGCGCGTCAATTCACTGCTGGAGCTGGTCAGCCTTGCCGACAAGCGCGACCGCTATCCGAGCGAATTGTCCGGCGGCCAGAAGCAGCGCGTCGGCATCGCCCGCGCGCTGGCGACCGAACCCAAACTGCTTTTGTCGGACGAAGCGACATCGGCGCTCGATCCGGAAACGACGCGCTCGATTCTCGACCTGCTCAAGACCGTCAATCGCGAACTCGGGCTGACCATCCTTCTGATCACCCATGAAATGTCGGTGGTGCGCGAGATCGCCGACGAGGTCGTCGTGCTCGAGAGCGGCCGCGTCGTCGAACACGGTCCTGTCTATGACGTCTTCACCCAGCCGCAGCACGCGGTGACGCGCTCGTTCTTCGCCAACGACGCCGGACGGCAATTGCCGGCCGACATTCGCGCGCGGCTGCAGCCGGCGGCCATCCCTGGCGGCAAGGCGATCATTCGCATCGTGTTTCGTGCCGCGTCGGCCGACGACGCCGTGCTGTCGAAACTGGCGCGCGAACTCGGCGTCGACGTCAACATCATGAGCGCGACGGTGGATACGCTCGCCGGCAAGCCATTCGGCTGGTTCATTGCCAGCATCGACGGCAGCAGGCCGGCGGAAGAGATCGTCGCCTATCTCGGCCGTTACGGCGTCAGCGCGGAGGTGCTCGGTCATGTCGCCTGAAATCATTCGTCTGATCCTCAATGCGACGATGGACACGCTGTACATGGTGGCGCTGGCGCTTGGCTTCAGCACGCTGATCGGCTTGCCGCTCGGCATCTTCCTTGCGACCGGCGGCAAGGGTGAGCTGCTCGCGTTCCCGTCGGCCAAGACCGTGCTCGGCTTCATCGCCAACGCGACGCGCTCGACGCCGTTCATCATCCTGGTCGTCGCCATCATCCCGTTCACGCGGCTGATCGCCGGCACGTCCATCGGCACCACGGCGGCGATCGTGCCACTGACCATCGCCGCCATTCCCTTCATCGCCCGCCTGATCGAAGGCGCGATCCGCGAAGTCGATTACGGCCTCGTGGAAGCGGCGCGGGCGATGGGCGCAACGCCGCTGCAGATCGTGCGCAAGGTGCTGATCCCTGAAGCCCTGCCCGCCATCGTGCTCGGGCTGACACTGGCCGCCGTCAATCTCATCGGCTTCTCGGCCATTGTCGGCGTCGTCGGCGGCGGCGGCCTCGGCGATCTCGGCATCCGCTACGGCTATCAGCGTTTCATGCCCGAAGTGATGGCTGTGGTGGTCGTCGTCCTCATCGTTCTGGTGCAGGGCGTGCAGTCCTTCGGCGACCGCCTGTCGCGCCGCCTCAACAAACGTCTTCGTCACTCGTCCTGATCACACAAAGGAGTACACGCATGTCTATCCGTCTTATCCTGTCGGCCGCCGTCGCGGCGGTCATCGGCGGCGCCGCCGCGCAAGCCGAAACCATCAAGATCGGCGTCACGCCGGGGCCGCACGCCCAGGTGCTCGAAGTCGTCAAGCCGATCGCGGCCAAGAAGGGCCTCGACATCCAGATCATCGAGTTCTCGGATTACGTCATTCCGAACACCGCGCTGGACGCCGGCGAAATCCAGGCCAATTCGTTCCAGCACCAGCCTTATCTGGACAACCAGAAGAAGGATCGCGGCTTCAAGATCGAGAGCGTCGGCGCGACGCTGAACTTTCCGCTCGGCATCTATTCGAAGAAGCACAAGTCCTTCGCCGACGTGCCGGCCGGCGGCACCATCGCCATCCAGAACGACCCGACCAATGGCGGCCGCTCGTTGCTGCTGCTGCAAGCCGCAGGTGTCATTAAAGTCAAGCCGGAAGCCGGTCTCAAGCCCTCCGTCGCCGACATCATCGACAATCCGAAGAAGCTGAAGATCATCGAAGTCGAAGCGGCGCAGGCGCCGCGCTCGCTCGACGACGTCGACGCCGCCTCGATCAACACCAACTACGCATCGCAAGCCGGCCTGACGCTCAACGACGCCATCCTCAAGGAAGACGCCAAGGGCCCCTATGTGAACGTCATCGCCGTGCGGTCGGTGGACAAGGACAAGCCCTGGGTGAAGACCTTGCTCGAGTCCTACTACACCCCCGAGGTGAAGGCCTTTGTGGTCGAGAAGTTCAAGGGCGCGGTGCTGCCGAGCTGGTAAGACGTAAATCCATCGGCTGCGGGAGACGCGTTGAGGCCGCTCCCGCGGTCGATCGTCTTTGCGATTCTATCCACGCTTCCTGGCCGTCGGCTTGGGACCCTCGGTCTTGATCGGCTCCAGTTCGACCTTGAGCGGGTTCGGTTTATGATCCATTGCCGCGCCGGTGACACCATCGGTGACTAGGCCCACGGCGCCGCCGACGAGCACGTTGCCGGCAACGCCCGCCGCGCCACCAGGAGCGAGTTCGCGTCCGAGCTTTACCGTCTTGGGATGATAGCCGGACTTGGTGAAGGTCACGACGAGGTCCTGATTGCGCGGCACCGCTAGGGTGCACGGCGTAACGCAGGTCGGCCCGGGAATCGGCTCGGTCCGGACGTTTTCTTCGACGTACGCCGACTCGCTGCCGACCTTATCGTCGCGAACCGGGCATGGCCCGCCACAAGGATAGTCCACCACCGACCGCATTTCGGCGCCCGAGGGCTCCGAGTCGAATACGACCTGCTCGCTTGTGCCGCGCGTGACAGATGCGCATCCGGCAAGCAGAATTGCGGCCGCTCCGACCACGGCAAACCTTTTTGATGTCATGAGCCCCCCAGCCCGTTCGTCGGGGCCGCGGTGCGAACCCACAATACGTTTGGAAATTCTAGCCATGGCAGGGATGCGCGGCAAAGTAGAATCTGCCGATCTGCGCCAAGATGCTATTATCTAAGGGGAAAATTGGTCGGAGTGGCAGGATTTGAACCTGCGACCCCCTCGTCCCGAACGAGGTGCGCTACCAGACTGCGCTACACTCCGACTGTGGGCGGCCTTATAACCGCCCCGGCCAAAACCGCAAGCTTCAGAGCACGTCATGAGCGCCGAACCGCACACGCGGGTCCTGCCGGCCGATCCGGCGACCATCGAGACCGCCAGCGCCTGCCTCAAGGCCGGCGGGCTGGTCGCGTTTCCGACCGAGACGGTCTACGGCCTCGGCGCCGACGCCACCCAGGGCGAAGCCGTGGCCCGGCTCTACGCCGCCAAGGGGCGCCCCGCCTTCAACCCCCTGATTTCCCACGTTACGGGCCTTGCGGCGGCACACAAGCTCGCCCGCTTCAATGCGGACGCCGAGCGGCTGGCGCAGGCTTTCTGGCCCGGCCCGCTGACCTTGGTGCTGCCGAAGCAGCCGGACTGCCCGGTGTCGGACCTGGCCACCGCCGGGCTCGACAGCATTGCGCTGCGGGTGCCGGCCCAGCGCACCGCGCGGGCGCTTCTGGAGGCCTTCGGCAAGCCGGTGGTGGCGCCGTCAGCGAACCGCTCCGGCCATGTGTCCCCGACCGACGCAGGACACGTCCTCGCCGATCTGCGCGGCCGCATCGACCTGATCCTCGACGACGGGCCCTGCCCGGTCGGCGTCGAATCCACCATCGTCGCCCTGCTCGGGGAACCGACCTTATTGCGGCCGGGGGGACTGCCGCGCGCCGACATCGAGCGGGCGCTCGGCCGGCCGCTCCGCGCCCCGGACCGCACCGTCGATGAAGACGCGCCGCTCGCCCCCGGCATGCTGGCCTCGCACTATGCGCCGAAGGCCAAGGTGCGCCTGAATGCCGGCGAGGCGCGCGCGGACGAGGCGCTGCTCGCCTTCGGTCCCGCCCCTGCTTTCGCGGGGCCGGTGGTCAACCTGTCCCCGAGCGGCGATCTGGTCGAGGCCGCGGCCAAGCTGTTTTCGTATCTGCGCCGGCTCGATGCCGCCGGCGCTACCGCCATCGCGGTAATGCCGGTGCCGAACGAAGGCCTCGGCGAAGCCATCAATGACCGGCTTGCGCGGGCGGCGGCGCCCAAAGCATAAGAAGAAAACAGCACGAGGAAATGCCGCCGATGAATGCGCCGACCGCAACCCCGATGCGTCTTGCACCCGCGCCCGAACTGATGGCGCGCTTTGCGGCGATCGTCGGCGATAAATACGCGATCACCGACCCTAACGAACTGGCGCCGCATCTGATCGAAGGCCGCGGCCTCTATCAGGGCCACACTGCGCTCATGCTCAAGCCCGCCAACACGGCGGAAGTCGCGTCCGTCCTCAAGCTCGCCAACGAAACGCGCACCGCGATCGTCCCGCAGGGCGGCAACACCGGCCTGGTCGGCGGGCAAATTCCGTTCGACGGCGAGATCATTCTGTCGCTGTCGCGGCTCGACAGGATCCGCGAGATCGACGCCGGATCGAACACCATGACGCTCGAAGCCGGCGTCGTGCTGCAGAAGGCGCAGGACGCCGCGGAGGCGGCCGGTCGCCTGTTCCCGCTGTCGCTCGGCTCCGAAGGCAGTTGCACCATCGGCGGCAACCTGTCGTCCAACGCCGGCGGCACCGGCGCGCTGGCTTACGGCATCGCGCGCGAATTGATGGTCGGCGTCGAAGTCGTGCTGGCCGACGGCCGCGTCATGAACCTCTTGCGCAAGCTCAAGAAGGACAACACCGGCTACGATCTGCGCCATATCTTCGTCGGCGCCGAAGGCACGCTCGGCATCATCACCGCCGCCGTGGTGAAACTGTTTCCGCAGCCGCGCGCCGTCGAGACGGCGTTCATCGGCCTGCCTTCGCCCGAGGCCGCCGTGAAGCTACTCAACCTGGCGCAGGCGCGCATCGGCGGCACCGTCACCGGCTTCGAACTGATGATCCGCGAGGTCATCGAGTTCGCGTTCAAACACGGCCACAATGTGCGCGATCCGCTTGCCGAGCCGCACCCATGGTACGTGCTGATGGAGGTGTCATCGCAGCAGGCGGACGGCCTGCGCGACAATCTCGAGGAATTTCTCGCCGAAGGCATCGAGCAGGATCTTGTCACCGACGCTACGCTTGCAGCGAACATGGATCAGGCGAAGGCGTTCTGGCATCTGCGCCACACTTTGTCCGAAGTGCAGAAGCCGGAAGGCGGCTCGATCAAGCACGACGTCTCCGTGCCGGTCGCGGCCGTGCCGCAGTTTCTCGCCGAAGCGTCGAAAGCCGTGACCGACCTCATCCCCGGTGCGCGTCCCGTGCCGTTCGGCCATGTCGGCGACGGCAACATGCACTACAATGTCAGCCAGCCGGTCGGCGCCGACAAGGATGCGTTCCTCGCGCGCTGGAAGGATGTCAACGCCGTGGTCGACAAAATCGTGCTCAGGCTTGGCGGCTCGTTCTCGGCCGAGCACGGCATCGGCAAGCTCAAGCGCGAGACTTTGGCCAAGGTAAAGGACCCGGTCGCGCTCGAGCTCATGCGCGATCTGAAAAAGATGTTCGATGCGAACGGCATTCTCAATCCCGGCAAGGTGCTGTGACGCGATGAGCGATCTTGCGATTGCCGAAGCCGCCGACGTCGACATCGACGCCATTGTCGCGCTGTGGCTCGTCTGCGGCCTGACGCGGCCGTGGAACGATCCGCGCGCCGATATCGACTTCGCGCGCAAGGGACCTAATTCGGCCATCCTCGTGGGCCGCAGCAATGGCGAGATCGTTGCCTCGGTGATGGTCGGGCATGACGGCCATCGCGGCTGGTTCTATTATCTGTCGGTGGCGCCGCATAGGCAGAAGCGCGGGCTCGGCCGCGCCATCGTCGAAGCCGCCGAGCAATGGCTGAAGGCTCGCGGCGTCGTGAAGGCCATGCTGATGGTGCGGCAGGACAACACCGCCGTGCAGAAATTCTATGAATCGCTCGGCTATTTCGATCAGCCGCGCACGGTGATGGCACGCTGGCTAGATGGCCGCGAGCCGACACCGTAACGACTGCATGCGCCTTCCTAAAACAACACGCCCTGCCCGTCATCCTTGACCGGCTTCAACTTTTCCTCGCCCGCCGCAGTTTTGCGCTCCTGCGGCACAGGCTCGGCGCTCTCTTCAACCTGTTCGATCAGATGCACGTTGTCGTTGGCGACGCGGTTGACGTCGGTCGACACCGGCCACACTTCGAGCAGACTGTCGGGCGCCGGCCTGATCAGCAAAGACGCCGCCGCCGCATCAATGTTGTCGGTGTCGAGCCAGAGGTCGAATGCCGCCGGCGACACGATCACCGGCATGCGGTCATGCAGCGGAGACACGGTGCGATTGGCATCAGTGGTGATGATGGCGACGGTATCGAGTTCCTCGCCGTTAGGGCCAGTCCAGGTCTCCCACAATCCGGCGAAAGCCAGCGGCTCTCCGGATTTGCCATGGATGTAATAAGGTTGCTTGCGCGAACCGCCGGTTTTCCATTCGTAAAAGCCATCCGCTGGTATCAGACAACGGCGTCGTTTCATCGCCGCGCGGAAAGCGGGCTTGTCCAGAACGCCTTCGCCGCGCGCATTGACGATCAGCGAAAACGCCTTTGGGTCCTTCACCCAAGACGGCAGCAATCCCCAGCGCATTAATGCGAATTGACGCTGCCTGTTTATAAGGCGAACGACCGCGATCGGTTGCGTCGGTGCTATGTTATAGCGAGGCGGGAAATTCGGCTGTTCCGCATACCGAAAGAAATCGCGAATGGCTTGAGGGGAAGCCGTGAGTGTGTAGCGCCCGCACATTGTGAGTCCCGCAGAAGCCGTCGCGCTTAAGCGCGCCTTAACCTAGGATAATATAACAAACTGAGACGAAAGGGTGTTCGGGGAAATCGTTTGTTACGAGCTGTGTCCAGTGCCGTCGCGATAACCGAGCAAGGCGAAGAAGCCTTTTTGCCCGCGCCGCGCGGCGTTGAAGTGGCGACCGTAGCACACATCAATCCCGTTACCGGCCTCGCTACCGATTACCTCAATCATTTCAACGAAGCCATCATGCTTCTGGAAATGCTCCCGGCCTGCCCGGATTGCCGCGACGATCTGCGCGCCTGGACGCCATTGAGTTATCGCGAACACTTTCGTCAATCTGGCTTCGCCGGACGCCACCGCGCGATCGCCGCCTATGAGAGCTGCGACCCCGCAACGCGCGACATGCTCGAAGCCTTGACCGAAACCATGATCGCCCTGGTCGAGCATGCCCGCAAAGAGATCGACGCGGAGCCGAACGCACGAATCAGCGCCGGCATCGCCGAACGCGCTGCTGGCTGGCTCAAACTGCTTGCCGCACAGGCCGGGGCGGTCATCAATGGTCAGCATGGCGTGGGTCGCTCCGATGGTACGCTGCAATCCGCCATCGGCCGCATGATTGATTAGACGCGGCGCCGCGACCTGCGGCCACCGGCGTGCTAGGGCCAAGATCGAGCGAACCTGCCATGACCGATCCCCGCGCCTATCCGCAACGTCCCTTTCTGGCCGTCTCAGCCGCCATCGTGCATGGCGGCCGGGTGCTCGCCGTGCGGCGCGCCCGCAAGCCGGCGATCGAGCTCTACACCATGCCGGGCGGCGTGGTCGAAGCAGGCGAGACCCTGTTCGAGGCCGTGACCCGCGAGGTGCGCGAGGAGACCGCCTTGGCGATCGAGCCGGTGGCGCTCGCCGGCCACCGCGAGGCCATCCTGCGCGACAAGGAAGGTCGCGTCGAACGGCATTTCGTCATCCTGTGCTTTGCCGCCCGCCTGCTCGGCGGCGATCTGCAACTCAACGACGAACTCGATGATGCGCGCTGGCTGGCGCCGCACGAGTTCAATGGCCTGAAGACCACCGACGGCCTCGCCGAAATCGTGGCGGCGGCAGTCGACCTCATCGGCGATCCGCGTTAGGCCCTGCCGACGGCCGCCTTGCGGAAGCCCCGCTACCGGCGCATATGACGGACGCGAAACCTCACGGGACCCGACCTTGCTCCGACGAGCTGCAGCAGTCGTTCTCCTGACCAGCCTGGCCACACTGCCGGCGCGGGCGCAGTCGTCGGCCCCGCCTGCCGCACCGCCCGCGCAGGATTCCGTGGCCGCGCCTTATGATGCCGATCTGCAGCGGCTCGCCGAGATTCTCGGCTCCCTACAATATCTGCGCACGATCTGCGGTTCGAAAGAGGGGCAGAAATGGCGGAACGAGATGCAAGCCCTGATCGACAGCGAAGCGCCCGGTGGCGAGCGCCGCCGTCAGATCGTGGCCCGCTTCAACCGCGGCTATCGCGGCTTCGAGCAGACCTACCGCACCTGCACGCCGGCCGCCGATCTGGCGATCCGTCGCTATCTCGACGAGGGCGCCCGGATCGCCCGCGACATCACTGCCCGCTACGCCAACTAGACGCAGCCTCCCGGCTGCCGGCGGCAGAATTCACATTTGACCACAGCCATTAACCTTTCCTTTAGGTGTGGGCTATTGCCGAAAGCCCCCCGTGATAGGGTCCTTCGACTTAGGGACTGACGCCCGTTTCCGAGGCGGCAGGGGACGAAGGTACGTAATGACAACTCCCGAGCGATCAACGCACATGCGCGAGCCGGTGCCGGACCATGAGCAGAAGCGCGTGGCGCTGAGCTATCTGAACGAGGCCTGGGCGGAAGCGCGTATGGACGGCGTCGATGGCGACTGTCTGGCGCAGGCCTGCCTGTTCACCGCGCTCGCCGAATTCGTTTCCACCTATGGCGAGGAAGCAGCGGCCACCTTCACCGAGGGCCTTGCCGCCCGCATCCGCAACGGCGAATTCTCCATCGACCTGCCGCGCCAGTAAGCGGCTTCTGCCCTCACCGCTGCTGATGCCAGCCGCCTCTCAGGGCGTGAAACCGTAATAGCGGTCGAGCAGGCGGTCGATGTCGGCCGGATAGAACGGCTTGCGCAGAAAGCCGAGCGCTCCCAGGGCGGCGGCACGATCGGCCACCTCATTCTCGACCGCCGCCGTCATCATCACGACGGCGACCCGCGGCGCCTCGCGCTTGATCTCCGACAGGATCTCACAGCCGTCGAAGCCCGGCATCTGGTAGTCGAGAAACACCAGATCGAACGGCTCCTCGCGCAGGCGGGCGAGCGCCGCCAGCCCCTCTGCGGCATCGTGCAGGTCCAGCCGGAAGCGGCTGGCCGAGAGGATCTTGCGCACGATGCCGCGCATCGTGCTGGAATCGTCGACGATCAGTACCCGGGTCGGCAGCTTGGTGCGGAGACAGAGTTCCATCATACGGCGGGCATCGGTGATATCGGCAGGCTTCGTCAGCACGCCGGTCATGCCGTCCGGGGCCGCCATCCCGCGATCGGTCCGGACGAACAAATGGGGCTTCAACCGCAGTGCCTTGGTGGAAGCCAGCGCCGCCGACCTCACCGCCTCCGGCAGCGCACCATCGAGCACACAGATGTCGACGCCGCCTTCGGCCAGTGCGGCGATACCTGGGGCCGCCTCATGAGCAGAGAACTCAACGGGGATACTGGCCAATGCTGCGCCTTGCCGCCAAAGTTCCAATTCGGAACCTGCGATGCCAATCAACATCACGTTGAGCGAAACGAACTCGTGAGTCATGGGTGCCCCCGCGCCCATTGATGCCGACCGCATCGCGTACTGCCATGCCCGACGGCTCTACCGTTAATCAGGCTCGCATCGCATTGGCAATACGACGGCGAATAAAAAATATTTCTAAATTCGTGTTTGAAAAGGGTCAGACCGGCGCGAGCGTTTCCAGAAAACGTACGCATTCGCCGCGTGCGGCGCTCACGAGTGTGCCTTCCCACATGACCTGATAACCGCGCACGAAGGTACCGACCGGCCAGCCGGTGACGCTTGCACCAGTGTAAGGCGACCAGCCGGCGCGCGAGGCGATCCAGCTTTCGGTGATGATTTCACGGCGTTTCATATCGACCACGGTGACGTCGGCATCATAGCCGACAGCAATGCGGCCTTTGTTGGCAATGCCGTAAACCCGCGCCGGACCGGCGCTGGTGAGATCGACGAAGCGTTGCAGCGTCAGGCGCCCGGCGTTGACGTGATCGAGCATCAGCGGCACGAGCGTCTGCACGCCCGGCATACCGGAATGCGCCTTCGGATAAGGATGAGTCTTTTCCTCCCGCGTATGCGGCGAGTGGTCCGAGCCGCAGGTGTCGATGACGCCCTGTTGCAACGCATGCCACAGGCCGGCCTGATGCATCGCGTCGCGCACCGGCGGATTGAGCTGCGCCATAGTGCCGAGCCGCTCGTAACAATCCGGCGCGGTCAGCGTGACATGCGCCGGCGTCACTTCGGCGGAAGCGACGTCCTTGTGGGCGGCGAGATACTCGGCCTCGTCTTTGGTGGTGACGTGAAGAATGTGAATACGCTTGCCGGTTTCGCGCGCCAGCCGCACCAGACGCTGCGTGCATATCAGCGCCGCGGCGGCGTCGCGCCACACCGGATGCGAACGCGGATCGTTGTCGATACGCAGATTCATGCGCTCGCGCAGGCGATATTCGTCCTCGGAATGAAAAGAGACGCGGCGGTTGACGTTCTCAAGCACCGCGCGGATGCCGTCGTCGTCCTCGATCAGCAGCGAGCCGGTCGAGGAGCCGGCGAACACCTTGATGCCGCAGGCGCCGGGCAGGCGCTCCAGTTCGGCGAGGTCCCTGGTGTTCTCGCGCGTGGCGCCGACATAGAATCCGAAGTCGCAATGCATGCGGTGATGCGCGCGGGACACCTTGTCGGCGAGCGCGGCGGCGTCGGTCGTCGTCGGGATGGTGTTTGGCATCTCGAAGGTCAGCGTCACGCCGCCGAGCACCGCGCCGCGCGAGCCGCTCTCGAGATCTTCCTTCTGCGTCAGCCCCGGCTCACGGAAATGGACATGGGTGTCCATGACGCCGGGCAGGACGTGCAAGCCGCTGCAGTCGATAACCTCCCCGGCTGACGCCCGCGCCAGCTCGCCGATGGCGGCAAACCGCCCAGCCCGGATGCCGACGTCGCGGATGCCCTCGCCGTCCTGGTTTACGACGGTGCCGCCCTTGAGGACGAGATCGAAGGTTTCGGCCATGGTCGCTAAGCTTTCTGCCGGGCTTGAGGTTTGTCGCCCAGCGCTTACGTTTGACGGACGTTTCTGGCAAGACAGACGATGGATTTCCAGACGATTCCGGGGATTTTCGACGCAATGCACGCAGCTCTGCTGCCCGATCGGGGCGTCATCAAGGTATCCGGCGAGGCCGCCCGCGGCTTCCTCAACAATATCGTCACCAGCGATATCGGCGAGCTTGCGCCGGGTGCCGCCCGCTTTGCCGCGTTGCTGACGCCGCAGGGCAAGATCATCGTCGATTTTCTGGTCACCGAGGCCGCGGCCGAAGACGGCGGCGGCTTCTATCTCGACACGCCGAAAGCGCTCACGCCGACGCTGGCCCAGAAGCTCAATTTCTACAAATTGCGCGCCAAAGTAACGATCGAGGACCTGTCCGACCGGCTCGGCGTCATGGCGCTGTGGGACGGCGCCGGAACGAGCGACTACGGCCTCACTTATCCCGACCCGCGTCTGACGGCACTCGGCTTTCGCGTCATCCTGCCGCCGGAGGTCGCGGCCGAAGCCGCCGCCGATCTCGGCGCGGGCCTCACCGACGCCGATGCCTATGAGGCGCACCGCATCGCGCTCGGCGTGCCGCGCGGCGGCGCCGATTTCATCTACGGCGACACCTTTCCCCATGAAGCCGACATGGACCAACTCGGCGGCGTCGATTTCGACAAAGGCTGTTACATCGGCCAGGAGGTCGTCTCGCGCGTCGAGCATCGTTCGACCGCGCGCAGCCGGGTCGTGCCGGTTGCCTATGACGACAACGCGCCGATGCAGGGCCTTGAAGTCATGGCCGGCGACAAGCAGGCGGGCATGATGGGCTCGGCTGCGAACGGCCGCGGCTTGGCGCTGCTGCGGCTCGACCGCGTCAGCGATGCGATAGCCGCCGGCACGCCGCTCGCATCTGGCGGCGTCGTCTTGCGCGCGGTCAAGCCGGACTGGGCGCGCTTCGCCTTCCCCGGCGAGGCCAAAGCGGCGGAGTGAGCGCCGCGACAGGCCGGGCGCGCCGCGCTATATCTCTCGCATGCCGATCCCGAAGACGATTCTGCATCCCGATGGGCGCAAGCGCTGCGCCTGGCCCAAGGAAGACCCGCTTTACGTCGCCTATCACGACGAGGAATGGGGCGTGCCCGAATGGGACGACCGCGCCCTGTTCGAAAAGCTGATCCTCGACGGCTTCCAGGCCGGACTGGCGTGGATCACCATCCTGCGCAAGCGCGACAATTTCCGCAAAGCCTTCGACGGTTTCGAACCCGAAAAGATCGCGCGCTATACGCCGAAGAAGGTCGAGCGCCTGATGCAGGACGCCGGCATCGTGCGCAACCGCGCCAAGATCGAAGGCGCGATCCTGTCGGCGCGCGGCTATCTCAAGATCATGGAGAGCGGGCCCGGCTTCTCGGCCATGCTGTGGGACCATGTCGGCGGCCAGCCGCTCGATAACAAGTTGAGAGCCGGCAAAACGTTGCCGGTTGAAACCCCGATCTCCAAGGCGATGTCGAAGCAGCTCATCGGCCATGGCTTCAAGTTCGTCGGCCCGACCATCGTCTATGCCTTCATGCAGGCGGTCGGCATGGTCAACGATCACGAGGTGACGTGCTGGTGCCATGGCGAATGCAACAAGCTGGCGGCTAAATACACGTCGAAGCACGCCAAGAAGAAAAAGAAATGAGCAAGGTTCCCGCGAAACCGGCGCCGCGGGCCTGGCAGCGCATGCTGTCAGGGCGCCGGCTCGATCTGCTCGATCCCTCCCCGCTCGATGTCGAACTCGAGGACATCGCCCATGGCCTCGCCCGCGTCGCGCGCTGGAACGGCCAGACCAAGGGCGCGCATATCTTTTCGGTGGCGCACCATGTGCTGCTGGTCGAGGCGCTGGCGCGCGCCAAATCACCGAGGCTCGACGACAGATTACGCCTCGCCGTCCTGCTGCATGACGCCGCCGAGTATGTGATCGGCGACATGATCTCGCCGTTCAAGGCGGTGATCGGCGATCGCTACAAGGTTGTCGAAAGCCGCCTGCTCGCCGCTATCCATCTGCATTTCGGCCTGCCGGCGAAGCTGCCGGAAACCTGGATCAAGATCATCAAGGCCGCCGACCGCCAGGCCGCCTTTCTCGAAGCCACGCGGCTCGCCGGTTTCGCCGACGCCGAGGCGCGCAAGTTCTTCGGCGCGCCGCCCAAGTTCTCGGCTGCGATCGAGCGGGATTATCTCACGCCCTGGCCGGCCTCGACCGCGGCCAAGCGGCTCTCCGAGCGCGTGGAAAAACTGCTCGGTCCCGGCTTTTCAGCGGCGCCCCGCCAGCCTAAATAGTCTACCATGATCCATGTCTGTTCGCTCGCCCTGCTGTACCAAACGGTCGAAGAGACCAAGGCCCAGCACATTGTCACTTTGCTGCGCCTCACCGACCGCGTGACGCGGCCGGCGCATATCGCCGCCGACAATCATCTCATTCTCGCGGTCGACGATATCTGCGATCCCGAGGAAGGCTGCACCGTACCGGCCGCCGATCATGTGCAGCGCCTTGTCGATTTCGCCAAGCGCTGGGATCGTTCGACGCCAATGGTGGTGCATTGCTTCGCCGGCATCAGCCGCTCGACCGCGGCGGCCTTCACCGCCGCCTGCGCGCTCAATCCGCAACGCGACGAAGCCGATATTGCGCGCGCCATCCGGGCCGCATCGCACACCGCCATGCCGAACAAGCGCATCGTTGCCATTGCCGACGAAATTCTCCAACGCAACGGCCGCATGGTGCGCGCGGTCGACGCGCTCGGCCGCGGCACCGAGGCAATGCAGGGCCATCCGTTCCGGCTCGACATCGGCTAGTACAACGGGAGCTCACCATGCCGGCAATGCACTACGGACTGGTCAGTCCCGAGACGCTGGCCACGCATGATGGTCTGACGTTTCTCAAAGGCATCATTGCCGGGAAATTTCCGCAGCCGCCGATCGCCGAAACGCTCGGCTTTCATCTCATCGAGGCCGATCCCAACCGCGTCGTGTTCGAAGGTCTGCCCGAGCAGCGACATTACAATCCGATCCACACCGTGCATGGCGGCTTCGCCGCGACCTTGCTGGATTCCGCGCTCGCCTGCGCCATCTTCACGACCATGCGCCAGGGAGATGCCTGGACGACTTTAGAGCTGAAGCTGAATTATGTTCGGGCAATGACTAAAGACACCGGCCCGGTGCGCGCCGAAGGCCGTGTCATTCATCGCGGCCGCAGCATCGCGACCTCGGAAGGCGATCTCAAAGACTTGAGCGGCAAGCTCTACGCCCACGCCACGACGACCTGCATGATCATGCCGGCGAAATAGCCGGCTTCGGCCGACGCGACCCGTCTCTCAGGCCCCCGCCCGCTTTCGATATTCGCCAGGCGCCATGCCAACGCGCTTGTGGAATGCGCGTGTGAAACTCGCCTGCGATGAGAAGCAGCAAGCAAAAGCGACCTCAGCGAGGCTGAGCGACGTTCCGCCCAGAAGCTGTTTGGCGTGATCGAGACGCCGAGCGCTGATAAATCGATGGGGCGGCACTCCGGTCGCGTCGCGAAAAGCGCGAGCGAAGTGATAGCGGCTGAGACAGGCAACCTCCGCGAGCGATTCAAGCGTCAGATCGGAACCGAGATTCTCCTCGATACAATCGAGAACGCGGGCAAGCCGGCGACCGTCAAGCGCGCCGGGGCCGCGATCCGGCGCCCTCAGCCTTCCGTGCGATGAGTAACTGCCCACCAGATGCGTCAGCAAGGAAAGTGAAAGTTGCTCGATCAACAGGTTGCCGCCCGCGGATTCCTGATCGAGTTCTCGCGCGACACGATAGCCGATTTGCCGGACAAGCTCGTCCTCGACGTCGGCGAGATAAAATATCTCATCGGGCACCACCCGCCGCGAACTCAGATCCGATAGATGGCGGAATTGTTCCGGGCCCACGTAGAGATGCAGAATCTCGGGTAACGGAGCCGTTATTCGGATGGAGTCCTCGGCAACGCCGATCGGACAAAGCCAGAGCGTGCCTGTTTTCGGGGTCGTCTGTTGAAATTGGCCGGCGCCGCGTCGCTCGACCCGGCCCTGCCGCGAGCCACGAATGGCGACGGTGACCTCCATCTGATGAGGGACAATCGCCGGCACATCGCAGACGGGATGCGACCTTAGCTCCGCGGCAATGCCGCGCCAATTACGGCCAGCCGAACTGCGCAGCAGCCCGGCCTGCGGAAATTTTTGCTCACCGAATTCAAGCATGAAAGTCGGGCCCCTCACGCCTCGCTTTTAGCATCAACCGGCGACCAAATCTGCAACTCCGGCCGTCACGGGTCAATGACAGCAATTTCAGCAAATAGTTCATAAGGCCGAGCAAAGACGCCATCGCCCGAAGCTGCTGGACTGGCCTTACCAACCATGAGGAGCAGTCGATGACTAAGCGACACGAAAGCGGCGGGCTTGCGATCAGCCGGCGCGCGGCGATCGGCGGCAGCCTGGCCGTCGCCGGCCTGGCGGCCCTGCCTCAGGGAGTACTCGCAACCCCGTCAAAAGAAGGAACCATGACAATGGCATTCATCAAAACCAGCGACGGTACGGAGATTTTCTACAAGGATTGGGGTCCCAAGAGCGCGACACCGATCGTGTTTCATCACGGCTGGCCGCTCACGGCCGATGATTGGGACAACCAGATGATGTTCTTCCTCCTGAACGGCTATCGGGTCATCGCTCACGACCGCCGCGGCCATGGGCGCTCGACCCAGACCGACGCCGGCAACGAGATGAACACCTATGCCGCCGACGTCGATGCCCTGGTGGCACACCTCAATCTGAAAAACGCCATCCATGTCGGCCATTCAACGGGTGGCGGCGAAGTCGCCCGTTATGTCGCGCGGGCCATGCCGGGCCGCGTTGCCAAAGCCGTGCTGATCGGCGCGGTGCCGCCGATCATGCTCAAGACGCCAGCCAATCCCGGCGGCCTGCCGCTCGAAGTGTTCGACGGCTTCCGCGCGGCGACTGCAGGCAACCGCGCGCAATTCTTCCGCGACGTGCCGGCCGGTCCGTTCTACGGCTTCAACCGGCCGGGCGCCGTGGTGTCGCAGGGCATCATCGACAACTGGTGGCGTCAGGGCATGATGGGCGGCGTCAAGGCGCATTACGACTGCATCAAGGCCTTTTCGGAAACCGACTTCACCGAGGACCTCAAAAAGATCGAGGTACCGACCCTGGTGATGCACGGCGACGACGACCAGATCGTGCCGATCGCCGATTCAGCGATGCTGTCCGTGAAACTGCTGAAGAAGGGCGAGCTCAAGATCTACAAGGGTTTCCCCCACGGCATGGCGACGACGCATGCCGATATGATCAACAAAGATCTCTTGGCCTTCTTCAAGAGCTGACCGGCGACGGTCCCGCGCATCGCTGCCACTTCCCCAACTCCCCGGGTGGCGATGCGCGGCTTTCGCTAGTCACGACAAGAGGCGGCCCAAGACCGCCCCGTCACTTCAATGTTTGATTTCAGTTATTCCCGGCCGCGAATGACGAACGCAGCTTGAGCGGACCGTCTTCGCTCTCGGCGCTGGCCGAACGGGTCGGCCGACGCGTGAACTCGCAATAGGCAAAGCCGAGACCCGAGACGGCGCCGCGGAAGGTGTACTCGTCCACCTTGGTGACGCGGAAGCACGGATCGATCGGCAGACCCTTCATGGTGGCGCAGACCGAGCCTTCGCGAACGTGCAGCGTATTGGCTGGCAATGTCGCATAGCGCACCTTGCCGGCGCCCTGGAACTGGATCGAGCCGACCACGGAGCCGTCATGCAGCACGCGGCCGCGGCCGCGGGTGCCTTCGAAGCAGGTGTAATTGAAGGTCTTGCCGACGACGAAAGCGCGCGCCTGCTCAGCCGTCAGTTCTTCGGCGGTAGCCGCCGACGGCAGCGCGGCCAACAGGCCGATCACGCACGCACCAACACGCAACATCACGGAACTCCGACTGACGCCACAAGAGAAGTCTAGCGGGGGTTCGCCCGCCGTAAAACATCTTGCGGATTATGCCTAACGATCGTTGGCAAATCCTGAACGGAGTTTACCCGATCTTGACCACGACGCGACCCCGGACCTGGCCGGCGACGATGGCGGACGCCACTTCCGGCAGTTCGGAGAGGCCGATTTCACGGGTCATCGCGGCTAATTTCTGGCGATCGAGGTCGGTTTCCAGCCTTTTCCACGCTTCTTCGCGCTTGGACAGCGGACACATGACCGAGTCGATGCCCAAAAGACACACCCCTCGCAAAATGAAAGGGGCCACGGAAGCCGGCAGATCCATACCACCGGCCAGGCCGCAAGCGGCGACGGCGCCGCCATAGCGGATCATGGACAGAAGGTTGGCGAGTGTTGTGGAACCGACGCTGTCGATGCCGCCGGCCCAGCGTTCCTTGGCCAGCGGCTTGACCGGGCCGGCCAGCGCGGCCCGCTCCACGATTTCGGTGGCGCCGAGGCTCTTGAGGTAATCCGCTTCGGCGGGGCGGCCGGTGACGGCGCTGACCTCAAAGCCGAGCTTGGACAGGATCGATACGGCGACCGAACCGACGCCGCCGGCCGCGCCGGTCACGGCAATGGGGCCGCTCGTCGGTGTCAGGCCATGCTTTTCCAGCGCCATGACGCAGAGCATCGCCGTGTAGCCGGCCGTGCCGATGGCCATGGCGTCGCGCGCCGTGATGCCGTCCGGCAGGCGCACCAGCCAGTCGCCCTTCACCCTCGCCTTTTCGGCATAGGCGCCGAGATGGGTTTCGCCGAGCCCCCAGCCATTGAGGATGACCTTGTCGCCGGCCTTCCATTTGGGATGGCTCGAGGCCTCGACCGTGCCGGCAAAATCGACGCCCGCGATCATCGGGAAACGGCGCACCACTGGCGCCTTGCCGGTCAGAGCGAGGCCGTCCTTGTAGTTCACGGTGGAGTATTCGACGCGGACGGTGACGTCGCCGTCCATCAAATTGGCTTCGTCGAAATCGGCGAGCGCGGCCCTGGTGCCGCCCTCGGTCTTCTCGATCACCATCGCCTTGAATGTCGTCACGCCAGCCTCCTGTCATGGCCGGACTTGTTCCGGCCATCCACGTCTTGTCGGAAGGGTTTTAAAGGCGTGGATGCCCGGGACAAGTCCGGGCATGACGGAACATGTGGCTTACGCCGCCGCCGGAGCCAGCGGCCGCGCCACCGGCTTCTCCACGATCGGCAGGTTGATGATGGCGGAGGCCACGCCGAAGAACACGCTCAGCCACCACACCGGGTTGTAGCTCTGGAAGTGCTCGAAGGCGAGCCCCCCGAGCAGCACGCCGAGGAAACCGCCGACCTGATGGCTGAAGAAGACGATGCCGAACAGCATCGCGAGCCAGCGCGTGCCGAACATCACCGCCACCAGCGCCGACGTCGGCGGCACGGTGGACAGCCACAGCAGCCCCTGGGTCGCGCCGAAAATCAAGGTCGTCACCGGCGTGATCGGCAGCAGGACAAAGGCGGCGATGGAGACGGCGCGGCCGAAATAGATCGCCGACAGGATGTAACGTTTGGGCATCCGGGAGCCGAGATAGCCGGACGTGATCGAGCCGATGATGTTGAACAGGCCGATCGCCGCCATCGTGTAGCCGCCCACCTCGGCCGAAATGCCGCGATCGTTCAGATAGGCCGGCAGATGCACCGTGGTGAAAGCAAGCTGGAAGCCGCAGGTGAAGAAGCCGAGCACCAGCAGGATATAGCTCCGGTGACCGAAAGCCTCGGTCAGCGCCTGCCGGTAGGATTGTGCCGGCGCGGCCGGGCCGGCGCCCGCGGCCTTGCGCGGCGTCGCCAGCACGATCGACAACGGCAGGATCACCAGCATCAACGCCGCGAACACCGTCAACGCCATCATCCAGCCCTGCTTGTCCGGCCCGATCAGCGCCACCGCGAGCGGCGAGAACAGGAACTGTCCGAACGAGCCCGCCGCGGTGCCGAGACCGAAGGCGGTCGAGCGCCACTGTTCCGGCAGCAGCTTGCCGAAAGCGCCGACGACGATGGTGAAGGAGCATCCCGACAGGCCGAAGCCGATCAGCACACCGGCCGACAAGGTGAGTGTCGCCGGCGTCGTCGAATAGGCCATCAGGAACAGGCCAGCCGCATAGAGCAACGAGCCGACGATCAGAACGCGCGGCGCGCCATAGCGATCGGCCATGGCGCCGGCAAAGGGCTGGCCGACACCCCACAGCAGATTCTGCACTGCGAGCGCAAAGGCGAAGACATCGCGGCCCCAGTTGTGAAGCTGCGACATCGGCGTGAGAAAGAAGCCGAGCGACGAGCGCGGGCCGAAGCCGAGCAACGCAATGATACAGCCGCAGACGATGATGACGGCGGGCGTCCGCCAGCCAATCGACGGAGTCGTGCTGGCGCTGTGGGTGGACATTCGGGGTGCTCCGGCAAATATCAGAGGCCGGCGGCCCAGCGCCGCCAGCCGAAAGCGCGACCATAATAACCCGTCTGCGCCGCCCCTAGCGAAAAGAACTGATCAAAGCCATTTGCCGCACGCATGGCTCCACGGAAATCCTTGAGAAATTTCCCTCGCCGTTGGACCGCACTGCACGCTAGCGGCCGGCGTTCCCGTAGATCCGGGTGAGGTTGCGCGCTTCCTGAAGGGTGAACTTCGGATCGCCCCAGCTTGGCTGCTCGGCCCCGTCGCCCCAATTGCGCGGCCGATAAAAGATAAGCCCGCCAAGCTTGTCCATCTTCCGCATTTCCGGCACCCAGTTCGGCCGCGCCCAGTCATCGTGATAATGGGTCGACTTGGCGACATCCGGCATCCACAGTTTGCCGTCGAGCGAATCGCGCGCAATGCGCATGGCGCGGTCGTAAGGCTCCGGCTCCCGGATCGCCTTCGACTTGCCGTCGCAAGCGAAGGTAAACTGGCAGGCCAGATGCCGGTGCTTGTTCTGATAAACGACGCCGCAGACATCGTTCGGATAATATGGCGAGAACACGCGGTTGAGCACGACCTGCGCCACCGCTATCTGCGCTGTCACGGGTTCGTCGCGAGCCTCGAAATAGATCGCGGTGGCGAGGCACTTTTCCGCCTGCGTGCGCTTTACGCCCGACAATGAGAGACGTTCGGCGGGCGAACGCGGCCGCTGATCGGGACCGGTAACGACGCCCTTCCTGGCGACGCTTTCGCCTTCGTCGATCTTGATATCGCTGTCCGACGGCGACAATGCCGACAGCTTCACATCGGGGTCGCCGGAGGCGACCACGACAGGCGCGCTGCCCGGCGCCCAGGGCGACAGCCGCCTTTGCTCGCCGGCGAGCGGCGCCCGCTGAAAGAACACGTCATCGCTGGAATAGAGTCCCAACTGCGGCCCGTCATCCTTGCGGTTGAGATCGAGCTGCGGGCCTTCGTCGCGTTCGATCGCGGCCATCGGAGGCATTGGCAAGCGCGCGCGAGACAGCAGTGAGTCGCGTTTGCCGGCGCGGTTCACCGTGGGGAACCGGAACGGAGCATTGGGATCGGTCCAGGGCCGTGCCGCAATGGATTGCGTCACATCATTCGGGTCGAGACTGGCCAAAGTATAGGACACCGGCTCGGGGATCGCCGTACCGACCGGCCGCGGCATTGCGAACATGGCGGCATGAATGGTGCCGAAAGGCGAAGCGATGAGATGCTGGCGCGCGCGCTCCGCAACGCCCGGCTGCTGCGCCAGCAGCGAAGCCAGATCCTGCTCGCCGACGTTTGTGGGCAGAACGGCGAAGGCCGCCACGGCGCAGCCGAGCAGTCTCACCCTTGTCCAAACGCCAACACTCCGGCGCGTTCTGAGATTGGCCCTACGCGACGCCACGCAACGTCCTCGATCACAATAGTCACCCGTGATCGCGACAATGCGGCAGTTTCGTTATTGGCTGGTTAACCTTGCCCGCGCGTTAACGCCGCGCACGCATCCGCGCGCGAGAAAGAAACTGTTAACCGAATTGAAATCCGCCCCGCGCATAATCCCTTACCGTTGGACCATCGCGGGACGCCATGGAACACCTAGCGCTGTTGACGACCTTCGGCGGCCAGGCCGTGCTCGCCAAGATCAGCCTGATCCTGCTCATCGTCGCGGTCATCGTATGCCGGCGACAACACATGCAGCATCAGCATCTGTCGGTCGGTCTCGACAACATGTCACAGGGACTGTGCATGTTCGACAGCCGGGGCCGCGTCGTCCTCAGCAACCGCCGCTATCTCGAGATGTACCGGTTGTCGCCGGATGTCGTAAAGCCGGGACTGCCGCTGCGCGAGTTGATCATGCACCGCAAGCAGACCGGGCTGTTTGAGGGTGATGTCGACGAATACTGCGCCAGCATCTTCGAGCGTGTCCGCACCCGCAGCGAACTCGGCGCCTATGTCGCCGCCAATGACGGTCGCATCGTGCTGGCCAAGAACGAGCCTTTGTCCGCCGGCGGCTGGGTTTCGACACATGAGGACGTCACCGAACAGCGCAGCGCTGAACTCGAGCGCGCCGCCAATCGCGATACCGAGCAACGGCGCGCGATCATCGACGGCGCCATCGCTGCGTTCCGCCCCGTCGCGGAAAGCCTGCTGCTGCGAGCCAGCGGCGGTGCATCCGCGATGCGCAGCACGGCCGACGCGTTGTTCGAGGCGTCCGACAAGACTTCGCAATGCGCCGACAGCGCGGCTCATGCTTTTACGGAAGCCAGCGCCAATGTCGAAACGGCCGCCATCGCCGCCGAACAACTCTCGCAATCGATCGGCGAGATCAGCCGGCAATTGAGCCACACCAGCGAGATCGTAAAGCTGGCGACCGATGAAGCCCGCGCCACCGACGACGAAATCGGCCAACTGGCCGACGGCGCGCAGAAGATCGGCGACGTGATCAAGCTGATCGGTGACATTGCAGGACAGACCAATCTGCTGGCGCTCAACGCCACCATCGAAGCCGCGCGCGCGGGCGAAGCCGGGCGCGGCTTTGCCGTCGTTGCTGCCGAAGTGAAATCGCTGGCGGTGCAGACCGCGAAGGCGACCGACGAAATCGCCGGTCACATCCTCGCCGTGCAGGACTCCACCGGCGGCGCCATCGACGCGATCCGCAACATCGCCGAGCGCATGAACGAGATCAACCGCTACACCGTGGCGGTGGCCGTCGCCGTCGAACAACAAAGCGCGGCGACCGACGAGATTTCACAGAACGTTGCCGGCGCGGCGCAAGGCTCCGGCCATGTCGTCGCGGTGACCGGCGAAGTAGCGGCCGCCGCGGGCGAGACCCGCGCTTCGGCCGAGATCGTGCGCGCCACCTCGCAAAACGTCGAAACCGCGGTTGAAAACCTCCGTCTCGAAGTCGAGGACTTCCTCAAGAAAGTCGCGGTCTGACGCTACTCCAGCCCTGCGCTGGTGCGCAGCACCAGGAACAAACCGACCGCCAGCGCGAAGCCGACGATGCGCTGCGTCATGGTCAGCGGCGGACCGTATTCGAAACCGCGCACATACATCACCGCCGTTTCGAACAGCGCGATCGCGACCAGAATCCAGAAATAAGGCGAGATCGCAAAGCCGCGGCTGCCCGGCACGTAGATGTAAAGGGCCGAGGCCGCGAGGCCGATGAGAAGCGCGAAGCCGTAGAAAATCCAATCGAGCTTCATGACGTCGCGCCCCCGGCTGTTTGTTGTTCGGCCCGCTTATCCCTGGCTTTTCTATGCTTGGCTTGCCGCTGTCTTGCCCAGCGCGGCCTGCGCCGCGGCGAGGCGCGCAATCGGCACGCGGAACGGCGAGCACGACACGTAATCGAGCTTGGCCTCATGGCAGAACGCGACCGACGACGGATCGCCGCCATGTTCGCCGCAGATACCGACCTTGAGCTTCGGGCGCACCTTGCGGCCGCGCTCGACGCCGATCTTGACGAGTTCGCCGACGCCCTGCTGATCGATCGACACGAACGGATCGGCCGGCAGGATGCCGCGCGCGGTGTAGATGCCGAGGAAGCTCGCGGCATCGTCGCGCGAAATACCGAAGGTGGTCTGCGTCAAATCGTTGGTGCCGAAGGAGAAGAACTCCGCCGACTCCGCGATCTCACCCGCCATCAGCGACGCGCGCGGCAGTTCGATCATGGTGCCGACATCGTAAGTGAGCTTCGCGCCGGTTTCCTTCTTGACCGCTTCGGCCATGGCGTCGATGCGCGCCTTGACCAGATCGAGCTCGGCCTTGGTCGCGATCAGCGGCACCATGACTTCCGGCACGACCTTCTTGCCGGTGCGCTTCGTCACATCGGCGGCGGCCTCGAAAATGGCGCGCGCCTGCATCTCGGCGATTTCCGGATAGGCAATCGCGATGCGGCAGCCACGGAAGCCGAGCATCGGGTTGAACTCAGCGAGTTCCTTGGCGCGGTCGGCGATCTTGCGCGCATCGACGCCCATCGCGGCCGCGACTTCGGCGATCTCTTCATCGCCATGCGGCAGGAACTCGTGCAGCGGCGGATCGAGCAGACGGATGGTGACCGGACGGCCATCCATGATTTCGAACAGCTCGACGAAGTCGCCGCGCTGCATCGGCAAGAGCTTGGCGAGCGCGGCGCGGCGCGCCTTTTCCTCGTCGGCCAGGATCATCTCGCGCACCGCCTGGATGCGCTCCTCGTCGAAGAACATGTGCTCGGTGCGGCACAGGCCGATGCCTTCGGCGCCGAAGCGGATCGCCGCCTTGGCGTCGGTCGGCGTATCGGCATTGGCGCGGACGCCAAGCTTGCGGACTTTGTCGGCCCAGCCGATCAGGGTCGAGAACTCACCCGACAACTGCGGCTCGATCATGCTCACGCGGCCTTCCAGCACCTGGCCGGTCGAGCCGTCGATGGTGATGTGGTCGCCCTTCTTGAAGGTCTTGCCACCGGCGGTCATGGTGCCAGCGTTGTAATCGACGCGGATCTGACCGGCGCCTGAAACGCAAGGCTTGCCCATGCCGCGCGCCACCACGGCGGCGTGCGAGGTCATGCCGCCGCGCGTCGTCAGG